>Ga0172382_10002854_pt1 | contig 28076 bp, 21 predicted proteins | sample Leawel138RmetaG_FD_122245 | JGI IMG/M metagenome (GOLD analysis project Ga0172382, IMG submission 122245) | Leachate microbial communities from a municipal landfill in Southern Ontario, Canada - Leachate well 138R metaG | ecosystem: Engineered > Solid waste > Landfill > Unclassified | place...
ACCGATAGCCAAATCCTCTAAGTCTTAAAGTAATCCGAAAACGGCGTGCCAGTTCCGGGGCCAGCCCCTCGCCCTTGTTTTATCCATTTCAAAGAACGTGAGTCAAGTGTGCTGCTTGTCATGTCATATCACAATAAAGTTGGTAACAAAAAACCTCTGAAAGCCGCATTCTACGGCCTCGGGAAATCCGTACAAAATAATAAAATTGGTAACTTTTAGGGCCTTTTCCTAATGCTATGGACAGTAAATCAATGGGTTAGCACCATAGTTACCAACTTTATTGTCATGCCATATGTCATGCTCCGCACCTGTGCTGTGCTATTCGACAGTTACAGATTTTGCTAGATTTCTAGGCTGATCCACGTCGGTACCTTTTAAAACGGCAACGTAGTAGGACAGCAACTGTAACGGAACCGTATACAGAATCGGTGCCAGTACTGGGTGAATGCTGGGCATATTCAGTACATGGGTCTGCGCGTCATCACTGAGCTGTGCTTCGCGATCAGCAAAGACTAACAGCTGGCCACCGCGCGCGCTGACTTCTTGCAGGTTGGATTTAAGTTTTTCCAGTAATTCATTATTCGGCGCAACCGCGACCACAGGCATATCGCTATCAACGAGTGCCAGTGGGCCGTGTTTCAGCTCGCCGGCGGGGTAAGCTTCAGCGTGAATATAGGAAATTTCTTTGAGCTTGAGTGCACCTTCTAGGGCGACCGGGAACTGCTCGCCGCGGCCTAAGAATAGGGCGTGATTTTTCTCGGCAAACATTTGCGCTGTGTTTTCAATGGTCGCGCTGAGTGACACTGCATCATTGAGCTTGGCCGATAGCGTGCGCAGGGCGTCAACAATTTCGTGCTCTTGTTCTGTTGCGAGGGTTTTACGTGCGCGGCCTAAGGCTAAGGTGAGCAGCAGCAAGCCAACCAGTTGCGTGGTAAAGGCTTTGGTGGAGGCCACGCCAATTTCCGGGCCAGCGCGGGTGAGTAAGGTCAGATCAGATTCACGCACCAAGGAACTGGTGCCGACATTGCAAATGCATAGGCTGGCAAGGTAGGCATTATCTTTGCGGTGACGTAGTGCTGCCAAGGTATCAGCGGTTTCGCCTGATTGTGAAATGGTCACAAAGAGGGTGTCGGGCTGTACCGCAACATGGCGGTAACGAAATTCGCTGGCGACTTCGACTTGGCAGGGAGTATTGGTCAGACTTTCAAGCCAGTAACGCGCCACCATGCCGGCGTGATAACTGGTGCCACAGGCGACAATTTGAATGTTTTTAACACGGGCAAACAAGGCGCTAGCGTCTGGGCCAAAGGCTTCGGCTAAAACATGATCATCCGCTAAGCGGTCTTCTAAGGTGCGTTGCACCGCTTGTGGCTGCTCGTGAATTTCTTTGAGCATAAAGTGACGGTAGCTGCCTTTTTCGGCGCTTTCTGCTTGATCGTGATACTGCACAGCGGCACGCGTAATGGGCGCGGCTTGAGCATCGTAAAGGTGTAGCTGATCACGTTGGATAACCGCAATATCACCTTCTTCAAGGAAAATAAAACGGTCGGTCACTTGGCGTAAAGCCAGAGGGTCAGAGGCTAAGAAATTCTCACCAATGCCTAAACCAATCACCAACGGACTACCGCTACGTGCAGCTAAAATACGATCAGGCTGCTTGGCACTGATCACCGCGAGGCCATAGGCGCCTTTGAGCTGAGTGACGGCAACGCGTAGCGCATCGAGCAGGTCAGGGTGAGTTTTTTGCAAGTGGTGCAAAAGATGCACAATGGTTTCGGTATCAGTCTGTGAGGTAAACACATAGCCGTAGCCTTGCAGTTGTGTGCGTAACTCCTGATAGTTTTCAATGATGCCATTGTGTACCACAGCCAGTTCTTCACTGGAAAAATGCGGATGTGCATTGGCTTCACTGGGTGCACCATGGGTGGCCCAGCGGGTGTGGGCAATACCGATGTGACCGGTGAGCGGCTGCTCAACTAAGGCTTGCGCCAGTTCGGCCACTTTACCGATGCGGCGTAGTCGTTGCAGGCGATTCTTTTCACTGTAAATGGCCATCCCGGCGCTATCATAGCCGCGGTACTCAAGGCGTTTAAGCCCTTCCAGTAAAATTGCGCTGACGTTGCGTTCAGCGATGGCGCCAACAATGCCACACATAGCACATCTCCGTGACTGAGCATAAGGACACGTCAGCAAAGGTGCTTAACGTGCGTATATCTGAACAAACACAGCAATCTAAATACTCACATGCTGTGTTGTTAACAGGCCTGCCGATAGCAGGACCCATCAGAACAGTAAAACAAAAGTCTTCTATGTGAGCTATTTTAGAGGACTTTTACTGCTGCTTTACACATTTTTATGGGTGACGCGGCCATTTAATAGGGTGTAACGTACCGCGCCGGGTAACACGTGCCCCATAAATGGACAGTTACGGCCTTTGGAGAACCAGCTTTCACCGACTACGGTTTGCCCTTTAGGGTCAAACAATACGATATCTGCTGCGGCACCGACCGATAGGCGACCTGCTTTTAGCTCTAATGCGTCAGCAGGGCCTGTGGTTAAACGTTGCAGAGCCGTGGGTAGATCAAACACACCTTCTTCCACCAAACTCATCGCTAGTGGTAACAGCAACTCAATGCTGCTAATACCTGGCTCAGTTGCAGCAAATGGATCTAATTTTGCATCGGCTTCGTGCGGCTGATGGTGGCTGGCAATGGCACTGATCACGCCGCTTCTTACCGCGTCACGCAAACCTTCGCGGTCAGCTAAGGAGCGTAGTGGCGGTAATACATGGTAGAAACTGGAGAAATCCATTAAAGCTTCTTCGGTTAGGATGAGCTGGTACATGGCCACATCGGCGGTAACCGGTAAACCGCGTGCTTGCGCTTTAACAATCAGGCGCGCGCCGCGTGCGGTGGTGATCTGGCTGAAGTGTGCACGTACACCGCTTTGCTCAACTAGCAGCAAGTCGCGCGACAAGGCTACTGTTTCGGCGGTTTCTGGAATCCCCGCTAAACCACGGAAAGTGGCAACGGAGCCTTCGTGAGCAATCCCGCCTTCAGCTAGATCAGGGTCTTGTGGGTGAAAAATAACTGTCAGTTCAAAGGTTGCTGCGTATTCTAAAGCGCGACGTAAGACGCGATTACTTTTAAATGGTGCTAAACCATTACTGAATGCCACGCAGCCTGCTTTACGTAAAGTGAACAGCTCGGCCAGTTGCTCACCGGCTAAGCCTTGGCTAAAGGCACCTAAGGGAAAGACTTTACAGGAGCCTTCGTCGCGGGCTTTATCTAGAATCAAATCTACGACTGCGGGTGTATCTAGAATCGGTTTGGTGTGCGGTGTGCAGCACAAACTTGTTACGCCACCGGCAGCAGCAGCGCGGGTTTCAGAGGCAATGCTGCCTTTGCGACCATAACCTGGTTCACGCAGAGAGGCGGAAATATCCACTAAGCCTGGTGCCGCAATTAAGCCGTTGCCATCAATCATCTGATCGGCGACAAAGTCGCGAGGGGTATCGCCAATGGCGACAATTTTTCCGTCATCAATGAAAATATCGGCCTGTTGATCCATTTTGCTAGCAGGATCAATTAAACGAGCACCGTTTATCTGTATGCGCATTAGAGTGACTCCTGCTTTTCTGCATCCAACTGGCGTTGTTCATTTTGACCGCTCATGGTCATCGATAATACGGCCATACGTACGGCAATCCCGTAAGTGACTTGGTTTAAAATCACCGAACGTGGGCTATCAGCCACTAGAGAATCAATTTCAACACCACGGTTAATTGGACCTGGGTGTAAGACAATGGCTTCTGGGTGAGCCAAGGCCAAACGCTGCTCGCTTAAACCGTATAAGCGATAAAACTCACCTTCGCTGGGCAGTAAACCGCCCTGCATACGTTCGCGTTGTAGGCGTAGCATAATAATCACATCGACATCTTTTAAGCCTTTATTGACGTCGGTATAAACATTGACGCCGTATTGCTCAAGGCCAACGGGTAATAGCGTTTTGGGGGCAATCACACGGATATCAGGGCAGCCCAAGGTTTTCAAGGCCAGCATGTTCGAGCGAGCGACGCGAGAATGCAGAATATCGCCGACGATCGCGACTTTTAATTGTGTAAAGTCACCTTTATGGCGACGAATGGCTAGCATGTCGAGCATGCCTTGGGTGGGGTGCGAGTGACGGCCATCACCACCATTGATAATTGCGACATTAGGGCTGACGTGTTCAGCAATAAAGTGTGCAGCGCCAGATTCAGCATGACGCACGACAAACATATCAGCAGCCATGGCTTCAAGGGTGCGCAAGGTGTCGGTGAGGGTTTCGCCCTTGCTGGTCGATGAGGTGGAAACGTTGAGAGTAATCACGTCAGCGGAGAGGCGTTTAGCTGCTAGCTCAAAAGTGGTGCGCGTGCGTGTTGAGTTTTCAAAGAACACGTTACACACGGTCATGCCGCGCATTAAAGGTACTTTTTTAACTGCGCGGGCGCCCACTTCGAGGAAGGAGTCAGCGGTATCTAAAATTTCCGTCAGCATAGCGCGTGGTAGGCCGTCGAGCGATAAAAAATGGCGCAGACGACCTTCGTCGTTTAGCTGCAACGGACACTTAGGGAGGAGAGGCGTCATTGCGTGGGTCTCATAGGTGGTCGATGGTTTTCAGGACGATAGCCAGTGGCTCAGGTCCTGTTAATTTTACCCGCTGATTTTTCTCAAGGGAAAGGGTTGCGCCGACAATATCTGGTCGAATGGGCAGTTCGCGTGCATTTAAATCCAATAAACAGACGAGAGTCACGCTGGCAGGGCGACCATAATCGAATAACTCATTGTGGGCTGCACGGATGGTACGGCCGCTCATTAGCACGTCATCAATTAAAACCAGATGTTGGTTTTCAATATCAAAAGGTAGCTGCGAGGGGCGTACTTGTGGGTGCAGGCCGCTGCGACTGAAATCATCACGGTAAAAAGAGACATTTAAAATGCCCAGTGGTTCTTCGCTGTTGAGCTCTTTAAGCAGAGCATTCGCGACCCATACACCACCGGTATGGATGCCAACAAAGCGTGGATTATCGATCTCGCGCGCTTTTAGATGGGCTTGCAAATCGCGGGCCATTGCAGAAATCAAAACAGCAGGATCAGGTAGGCTCATTGGGTACACTCCAAGCATTAATTGAGGTTAGCTGTTGCTATGTTGCTCCAGCCAGCCTTGCAGTAATAAAGCAGCTGCCAATGCGTCAACAGGTTGCTCTCTATAGCTGCCTCGTTGCTGTCCTTGTGCTAAGCGCTGACCTTTAGCTTCAAAGGTTGTCAGGCGCTCGTCATGGGTGTGGACAGGTAAATTAAAACGGCCATTTAAGCGCCGCGCGAACTTTTCGGCGCGCACGCACATATCGCTGGGTGAGCCGTCCATGTTAAGTGGTAATCCTACAACAAGTGCATCAGGCTGCCACTCTTTTATCAATGCTTCGATGTGCTCCCAGTTGGGAATACCATCACGTGCTTTTAAGTTGCACAGTTCACGCGCCTGCTGGGTAATCATTTGTCCGACCGCTACGCCAATTTGTTTAGTGCCATAATCAAAGCCTAAGAGTAATTTTGGCGCTTGTGTGACAGTGCTCATGCGTGACCAACTTGGTGGCTGAGGCGCTCAAGGTCAACACCGAGCAAGGCCGCTGCGGCACTGCGGCGCTGTTCAACGGGTGTTTCAAAAATAATGGCATGATCAGCTGGGCAGGATAACCAAGCATTCGCGCCCAGTTCTTGTTCAATTTGTCCTGCGCCCCAGCCGGCATGGCCAAGAGCGATAAGGCTTTGAACTGGGCCGATACCTTGCGCGATAGCCAGCAAGGCATCTTGTGAAGCCGTTAAAGAGAGCTCAGCAAAGGGGGTTGTTCCTTTAAACTCCGGGCCTTTATTGTGCAAGACGAAGCCGAGCTCGGTTTGCACTGGACCGCCGCTGAAAATCTCTTGATTGGGTGCATCGCTAAGGGCTGAATACTCCGGTTGCAGTTGTTCTAAAACGTCTATTAAGGTTAAGCCGTTGGGTCTGTTAATGATTAAACCCAATGCGCCTTCGCTATCGTGAGCAAGTAAATACACAACAGACTGTGCAAACGCTGGATCGGTCATGCTGGGCATTGCGATTAAAAAGTGACCAGCCAAGGAAGGAAATGTGGAAGTCATAGAGTGTCTTTCGTCCTCACCAGTAAGCGATAAAAGAGGTTGCTTAAGATCAGCATGGCAATTATTGCAGGTTATTGGCTAGAAAGGCGATCGCCCCGCTCAAAACGCCAAGTGCGAATGATTTCGACTTGATCATAGTTCGTCGCAAGCTCACCGCTAAAGTGAGCAAAGGGTGCTGAGGTGCGCACAATGTTAAGCGCGGCTTTATCTAAAACAGGGTGCCCAGATGACTCCAAAATGCGCATTTTTTCTACGGAGCCATTGCTCTTAATAATAACGAGTACACGCAAACTACCGTAAATACCGTTGCGCCGCGCCTCCTCAGGATAATTAAGGTTGCCTACACGCTCAACCTTTTTACGCCAAGCATCGCGGTACCATGCGCTGACATCACGCTTGGTTGCTGCGGTGTTTTGTCGGCTTATCCGCGGGCGCTTAGCATATTGCTGCTGTTCTAAGGCCAGTTCGGCTTCGAGACTGGCAATATCTGCAGAGAGCTGTTCGCGGTTAATTACCGGTACTTTGCGGACTGGTTTAGGTTTGGGCTGTTCTGTAGTTTTACTGACTACTTTGTGTTTTTGCTGCTGGGTTGTGCTAATAACCTTTTTAACCACAGGTGCGACAGGTGTTGGCTCGATGCTGCTGTCCACTTGTACTTTCTTGACTTTTGTGTCTTGGAAAGGTGCTTTTTCTGTGGTTTCCGGTGTCGCTGCTTCCTCTAATGTGCCGCTACCCTGCTGATTGTCTTGGGCGATAAAGTCAGCTTTTTCAGGTTCTTTTTCACTTTTGAACGTTGCTAAGGTGATATCTAGACTTTTGCTCAATGCAGGGAGATCACTGACGGTGAAGCCTACACCGAGTATGATCGCGAGGTGTAACAAAGCAGCGATCAACAAGGTGAAGCCTAAACGATCAGCAGCACGATCAGCAGATTTAGATTTGGAAAAAGGATTTTCGGCAGAGTTTTTCATAAGCGTATTAGATTCTCGACAGACGCGGCAGTCTGCCGAGAAGTGGTGAAAAAGTCCATGAACTGGCCTGCACATTCTGACAGAGACATTTGTGCAAGTGCATTATTTAGCTGCGTTGAGCCAGTTTGACTGCAATGGCATCCATGAGCTGATCACCGATTTTAGTATCAAAAGCGGCGTCAATTTCACGAATACAGGTTGGGCTGGTGACATTGATTTCTGTTAAATGCTCACCAATGACATCCAGGCCAACAAATAGCAAGCCACGTTTGCGTAGTTCAGGGCCGACTTGTTCGGCAATCCAGCGGTCTTTGTCGGTCAGCGGTTGTGCTACACCACGACCGCCAGCGGCGAGATTGCCGCGTGTTTCCCCTGCAGCAGGGATACGCGCAAGGCTGTAAGGCACCGGCTCGCCATCAATCATTAAGATGCGTTTGTCGCCATCTTTAATTGCTGGTAGATACTGTTGCGCCATAATTTGCTGGGTGCCGTGGGCGGTCAGGGTTTCTAAAATCACCGACAAGTTGGGGTCACCTTTGAGGTGACGAAAAATTGATGAGCCGCCCATGCCGTCCAGCGGTTTGAGAATCACGTCACCGTGTTTGGCCGCGAACTTGCGTAGTATGTCGGCGCGACGGCTGACTATTGTATCAGGTGTGCATTGTGGGAATAGAGTGGCAAAGAGTTTTTCATTGCAGTCGCGCAAGCTTTGTGGGCGATTAACCACTAAGCTGCGAGCGCTCTCTGCTTGCTCGAGTAAATAGGTGCTGTATAAAAATTCATTATCAAACGGTGGGTCGATGCGCATCAGAATGACGTTGAGGTCAGCTAGGGGCTCATCGAGCTCTTCACCCAGTTCGAACCAGCACTCAGGGTCATTAAATACTTTTAATGGGCGCATGCGTGCACGCGCTTCTCCTGTGTGCTGATAGAGATCTTGCTGTTCCATATAAAATAAAGACCAGCCACGCGCTTGGGCAGACAGTAACATAGCTAAAGAGCTGTCTTTTTTGAATGAAATCTGCTCAATAGGATCCATTACAATTCCAAGACGAACATGCATGATAGAGTCTCCAGTAAAAGTTAAGTAGCCAATAATGCACTTTAGCATGACCGAATAACAGCGTTAGATTGACTTGAAGCTATAAGTACGCTGAATAAACAACCTAGTATCTATTGGGTTTATGGATTGCAGTAAAATAGTATGCTAAAAAGGCTGCACGATTGAGTCGTCGGATAATGTTTTACATGTAATACAGCATTGCCGCTGCAAAAAATAATGACTCACCGACCATGGTAGGGCGAAGATGGAACACAAATCAGAAGCTTTAAAGGTGATGGTGATTGACGACTCAAAAACGATTCGTCGCACCGCTGAAACCTTGCTTAAAAGAGTAGGCTGTGAAGTGATCACAGCGGTAGATGGCTTTGATGCGCTTGCAAAAATCGCAGACACACGTCCTGATATTATTTTTGTGGATATCATGATGCCGCGTTTAGATGGCTATCAAACCTGCGCGTTGATTAAAAATAATAGTGCTTTTCGAGCAACACCAGTGATTATGCTGTCATCAAAAGATGGTTTATTTGATAAAGCCAAGGGCCGTATTGTCGGCTCAGACCAGTATTTAACTAAGCCGTTCAGTAAAGAAGAGCTTATTGGCGCAATTAAAACGCATGTCCCTGCCTTTGTTCCTGCGGACACTGCATCTTGAATTTAATGTGTAAACAGGCATGCCATGCTGGTTACATTGTGCTTCTACGGGGGAAATCATGGCTCGCATTTTAATTGTGGATGACTCGCCAACTGAAATGTATAAATTGGCGGCGATGTTAGAGAAAAATGGGTATCAAGTGTACAAGGCTGAAAATGGCGCGGACGGCGTTGCGCTGGCTAAGCAAGAGCAACCTGATGCGATTTTAATGGATATTGTTATGCCTGGTTTAAATGGTTTTCAGGCAACACGACAGTTAACTAAAAGCCCTGAAACACAACATATACCAGTGATTATTGTCACCACTAAGGATCAGGAAACCGATCGAGTTTGGGGCAAGCGTCAGGGGGCCAAAGATTACTTAACCAAACCTATCGATGAAGCCACGTTGATCAAAACCCTGAATGCAGTATTGGCTGGTGAGTGACTGCTGCACTTTATACAATCAATACAATAGGGTTGCGAGATGACAAGTAAAAAAACTCCCTATGAGCGACTGCTGCAGATTGATGCACTGTGCCGTGGGCAATCAGTAGGTCTACCTGCACAGCAAGAAGTGATGCAAACCTGGAGTGGCATTGGCTTTCGTATAGCCGATCAACACTTTGTTGCGCCCATGTCTGAAGTTGCAGAAGTTCTACATGAGCCTCGTTACACGCTTTTACCTGGTGTAAAAAAATGGGTAAGCGGTGTCGCTAACGTGCGTGGACGCTTGCTCCCAGTGATGGATCTGTGTGGTTTTTTTGGTACTCAATTAACGAGTGCGAAAAAACTGCGCCGTTTATTGGTGGTTGAACATCGTGATGTGTTTGCTGGGCTAACTGTCGATGCTGTATTTGGTATGCAGTACTTTGAAATAGACTCGTATTCTGAAACGCTGCCGGCTATTCATGCAGCATTTGTACCTTTTGTGCAAGGTGTTTTTGTGCGTGATCAGCAGTCTTGGTTTGTGTTTAGTCCGCATGCGTTAGCGTGCGATGAAGGTTTTTTAGATGTGGTTGCATAGCTTAAGCAGGCATGGGTTTGCTGCGCTGCAGCGGTCATATTCGGATGGGCCAGCCTAGGCTGGCTCTTGAGTGTTATTGGACACATTAAGTTATGCAGGTCCAGGCGGGGGCCAAAACATGAAAAAAAGAAGTGGAAATCATTTACTAGCAAGGTTACGCAGCAATGTACTCATTGGTGTGCTATTTGTTGTCTTGGTGGTATCAGTTGTATTGCTGTTTATTAACTTTATTTATATCAATACACAATCTAACTATGACAAAGAATACATTACCCATGCTGGCGAATTGCGTGTGTTATCGCAGCGTATTGCGAAGAACGCTACTGAAGCAGCCGCTGGTAAAACACCTGCGTTTGCGTTACTCAAAGAAGCTCGCAATGACTTTGAGGCACGCTGGGGATTCTTGGTTGATGGTGACCCAGTAAATGGTTTGCCACCAGCACCTAATTCATTATCAGCTGAAATGGACGCGGTAAGGCAAGATTGGAACAGCTTAAGTAGCAACGCCGCGGTGATCATTGACAGTGAACAAACAGTTATATCTCTGCATGAAGTAGCAGAAACGCTGGCAGACACCATTCCGCAGTTGCAGGTTGAGTACGAAGAAGTTGTCGACATTCTTCTACAAAGTGGTGCTCCGGCTAGTCAGGTTTCTGTTGCGCAACGTCAATCATTGCTTGCTGAGCGAATCATTGGATCAGCTAATAAAGTGCTGGTCGGTGATGATGAGTCAGTATTGGCAGCAGATATGTTCGGGCGTGATGCCAGTTTATTTGGACGAGTTTTGAAGGCGATGCGTGATGGTAACGCAGCGATGGAAATCTCTCGAGTAACTGACGAAGAAGCATTAGAGCGTTTAACTGAGATTGCTGAGCTGTTTGAGTTTGTCTCGGGTTCAGTGGATGAGATTTTAGAAACCTCGCCAGAGTTGTTTCAAGTGCGTGAAGCAACGAATGGCATTTTTAACGTTTCGCAAACCTTGCTTGATCAAGCTTCTATACTCGCAGAAGGTTTTGAGGCGCGCGCTGATGGTCGTGTCTTTAATACCCTGCTGGGCTATATTTTAGGTGCGGCTGCATTGGCGTCTATTATTTTAATTGGCTTGGTGAGTATGCGTGAAACAAGCCTGCGTTTAACTGAAACTGCTGAGAAAAATGAGCGTAACCAAACAGCTATTTTACGCTTGCTGGATGAAATTGGCGACTTGGCCGATGGTGACTTGACCGCAGAGGCGACGGTAACTGAAGACTTCACTGGTGCTATTGCTGACTCGATTAACTTCACCATTGACCAGTTGCGTGAACTGGTTGGAACCATTAACGGTACAGCCGTACAAGTAGCCGCCGCTGCCCAAGAGACACAGTCTACAGCGATGCACTTAGCTGAAGCATCTGAGCATCAAGCGCAAGAAATCGCCGGAGCATCGGCTGCCATTAACGAAATGGCTGTGTCCATTGACCAAGTATCTGCCAACGCCGCTGAATCTGCTGCGGTTGCTGAGCGATCTGTATCCATTGCTAACAAAGGTAGTGAAGTGGTGCATAACACCATTACCGGTATGGATAATATTCGTGAGCAAATTCAGGATACATCTAAGCGTATTAAGCGCCTTGGTGAATCGTCGCAAGAGATTGGTGACATTGTTAGTCTGATTAACGACATTGCTGACCAGACCAACATTCTTGCTTTGAACGCTGCGATTCAGGCTTCGATGGCCGGTGATGCGGGCCGAGGCTTCGCCGTGGTTGCCGATGAGGTTCAGCGCCTGGCTGAGCGCTCATCAGCAGCAACCAAACAGATCGAAGCGCTGGTTAAAACCATTCAAGCGGATACCAATGAAGCCGTTATCTCGATGGAGCAAACCACACTGGAAGTTGTACGTGGTGCTCACCTTGCACAGGATGCGGGTGTTTCGCTTGAAGAAATTGAACAAGTATCTAAGGCTTTGGCCTCTCTTATTCAGAATATTTCTAATGCGGCGCGCCAGCAGGCTTCGTCTGCGGGTCATATTTCCAGCACGATGAACGTGATTCAAGAAATCACCTCACAGACGTCTGCAGGTACGACGGCTACAGCGCAAAGTATTGGTACATTGGCCAAAATGGCTAACGAGATGCGTCAGTCCGTCTCTGGCTTTACTCTGCCAGATAACAGTAGCGAACAAGCCTAATCACGAATGGGTGGTGCCTGCTATGGGTGCCGCCCTCTCTCGATTATGAAAAAAGGGCGCATCATGCAGATTGGTAATGCATGGGCTTTACAGCCTCTAGCTGAGATGACAACAGGTAAGTTTAATGACGAGCAAACATTGTTAAAAACGTGTTCAGGGATGCTTGTCAGCGAGCAACGACACTCGTTTTTGCAGGCTGAACTTAGCGCGTGCGTACGCGCGTTGAGTTTGTCTGATTATGGCCGTTATTCTCAGCACGTGATGAATCAATCTTGTGCTGCCTTAGAGTCGGTGGTGCTCTTAGGTCAATTAATGATTCAAGAAAAAATCTTCCGGCATGCAGAATCTTTGCAGGCAGCGGTAGATTTTTAACGGAAAAATACAAGTGATCTATTTTCGCCGCTGACAACGACGATAAATACGTAATCGTTTAGTGGCCCGTTTAGCACCGGGTGGTATGTTAGTGATAGGTATTGATGAAGTTGCTGGCTGGCAACATCATAGTATAGAGCCTGTTGCCGATGAACGCGTTTTGGCTTTTACCCGTAAGGGGTAACACACGGATATGAGCGGAGTAGTTATGGGTGATCGGCACGACTATGTCGCCCTGGAATGGGTTAAAGGCGAAATTGCAGAAACCCTAAAACAGGCACGTCATGCACTTGAAGAATTTGTGGAGAATCCTGAGAATTCGACACAACTGCATTTTTGCTTAACCTATGTGCATCAAGTTCATGGCACATTACAAATGGTTGAGTTCTTTGGCGCAGCTTTGCTGGCTGAAGAAATGGAGCAGTTGACGCAGGCATTGTTAGAAAATCGCGTTAATAACGTAACTGAAGCGCTTGAAGTGCTGATGCAGGCTATTTTACAGCTACCACTTTATCTTGATCGCATCCAGACTGCGCGACGTGACTTGCCGATGGTGGTGCTACCACTGCTTAATGATTTGCGTGCCGCACGAGCTGAGAAACTGCTGTCAGAAACCAGTTTGTTTACGCCGACACTTCCCGCTGCTAATGCACCGCTAAGTATGCAGCGCATGCAACAACTCAATGTTCCTGAAATGCCTGAGCTGCTCAAAAAGCTGCGTCAAATGCTTCAGCTCGCTTTGGTTGGCGTGCTCAGAGGCCAAAATATACCAACCAACTTAGGCTATATGGCAAGGGTGTTTGCTCGCTTAGAAGCTTTGAGTAAAGATGCGCCACTGGAGCCTTTGTGGAATGTGGCTGCAGGCTTGGTTGACGGGCTTGCTAATGGCAGCGTTGAGATCGGTGCTTCGGTACGAGCTTTGTTACGTCAAGTCGATGCTGAGCTGCGACGCTTGGTTACAGAACAGGCAGACGGACTCAATCAGCCTGGGCCTGCTGAGTTGATTAAAAACCTACTGTTTTATGTTGCCAAAGCGCAACCCAACTCCTCACGCTTAGAAACACTGCATACGCAGTATCGTCTTGCTGATGCGCTACCGGACGAGATGTTGCTTAATGAGGAGCGCGCCGGGCTGTCAGGGCCTGATCGCGGGGCAATACGCTCAGTGGTGGCAGCACTTTGTGAAGAGTTGGTACGCATTAAAGATAGCTTAGATCTTTTTGTTCGTAGTGATCATAAAGACCTTGATGAGTTCGGTGCCTTACAAGCACCGCTAAAGCAGGTTGCTGATACCTTAGCTGTGCTCGGATTTGCGCAGCCGCGTAAAGTCGTACTTGATCAAATTGGCGTTGTCGCTGCCCTGAGTACAGGTGAAGAAAAAGTCAATGATGCCGTACTGATGGATATTGCGGGAGCCTTGTTGTATATCGAGGCTACGTTAATGGGCATGGTTGGCAATCTAGACGACTCTAGAGACGAACAAAATTTAATGCCCACAACTGATATTGGGCAAATTCATCGTTTAGTTATTAAAGAAGCGCGAACAGGTTTAGAGCATGCTAAAGATGGCATCATTGAGTTTATTGCATCGCAATGGAATCACGACAATTTAGCTAATGTACCGTATCTTTTGAATCAGGTGCGTGGCGGCTTAACAATGATTTCTTTGTCACGTGCTGCAACCATTATTGAAAACTGTCGTTGTTATATTGAAGAGCAACTCTTTGAAAATAAAGTGATTCCCAATTGGCAGAGTCTTGATACCTTAGCTGATGCTATAACCAGTGTTGAGTACTATCTAGAGCGCTTAGCTGAAGACCATGCCAGCCAAGGTGAGTCAATTCTGGATGTGGCAGAAGAAAGCTTAACCAGCTTGGGCTATGCGCCAAATAGTGTTGAGGATGCTGTTGAAGGCCGCACTGACCAGGGTACGTTAGACGTTGAAGAGTGGTCTGCACAGGCTGGAGGTATTCCAACGCTTGATGTGAAATGGGAAGCACCGAGTAGCATTGAAGCAGATACCTTAACTGTTGATGCCAATGCTACTGCAGATGATAGCGCTATTGTGTTGGATCTGAACGAACAGGTTGATCGCAACGAAGATGAATTCGAGTTTGATTTCGCCAGACAGGGTGCTGCAGTTGAAGCTGTTGAGTTGGATAGCGAGCATAGCGTTGCTGAGCTGACTGATATTCCTGAAGTTGAGCTTGCGCAAGCGATTGTGCCCGAAACCATGCTTGAGCAGAGCGCTGTGCCTGAAATTTCTCTGCAAGACGTGATGAACTCTACTCTTGCATCGATTAACCCGCCCGCAACTGATGTGCCACTGAGTATTTTGCCACCGCCGGCAGATGAAGAGCCTATCGATGCAGAGTTGCAAGAGGTTTTTGTCGAGGAAGCTGAAGAGGTTTTAGAAACACTCAATGAGTTTTTCCCCCAATGGCGCGCTGATAAAAATGACCAAGCTGCGCTTACTGAAGTACGCCGCGCCTTCCACACGCTAAAAGGTAGTGGTCGCATGGTGCGCGCCTTAGTCGCGGGCGAGTTAGCGTGGTCAATTGAGAATATGCTCAACCGTGTCATCGAGGGTAACCTCGCTGTCAGTGAGCCTGTGCTGGTTGTGATTGATGAGGTGATTCAATTATTTCCAGAGTTGGTCAGCGAATATGCTGCGCAACAACAACGCTCACGTGATGATGTCGATCAGTTAGCGGCGACAGCACACGCATTAGCACGCAACGAGCCTGTACCTGGAACAACAGATATACAACAAGCAATTGAACAAAACGTGGCTGATGCTTCTGAAACATTTGCAGCTGACGAAAAAATTATTTTACAGTCGCTGCCTGAGTCCTCTGTGGATGAAGAGGCTGAGGTGATTGATCCGGTGTTACTGGATATCTTTAAGCATGAAGCACAAGCACATTTGCAGACACTGGTTGAGTTTTTAGCCGACTGTGCAGAGCAGCTGCCTAAATCAATTAATGATGACTTGCAGCGTGCCATGCATACGCTTAAAGGCAGTGCCTTTATGGCGGGTATTCTACCGGTTGCGACTCTTGCGACGGCGTTAGAAAAACTAGCAAAAGATTATAAAGCGAATTTATTAGCAGTTGAATTTAATGAGGCGTTATTACTCAGCGAAGCTGAGCAGTTGCTACGTATTGGCATTGAACAACTGGACAGCACACCGCTGCAAGAAATTGAGGGTGCTCCAGCATTTATCGACAAGCTTAATCAGTTGGTCAACGAGCGTTTAGCGCATGCCGATGAGAAAAGTATAGATGATCCTAAAGCGATTTCCACCTTCTTGTCTGAAGGTATGGATATCTTGCTCGATATGGATGAGCAGCTAGAACGCTGGAGCACGCACCCAGCAGAACGTAAAGAATTAGCAGCATTACTAGAAGAACTCACTGCACTGGGTCGCAGCGCTGAAATGGCTGAATTGCCACAAGTCGAAGACCTTTGCAGTGCTTTATTAGAGCTCTATAGCGCAGTTAATAATGGGCGCTTGCCAACTCAGGAACGCTTTTTTGCGCATGCAGAGCAAGCTCATGATGCGCTGATCAATATGATGGATCAGGTTGCTGCCGGTTTGCAGGTTGAGCCCCGTCAAGACTGTGTTGATGCGTTGTATGCACTGATGAGTGATGAGTTGCAGCCGTTTGCCACGCTAGATGCTGAGCAAGCGGCAGAACCTGCTATCGAGCTTGAAGAGACTGAGGTAAGTGCTGAACCTGAGCCTGCTGTAGGCATATTGCCTGTTGCCGATACTGGAGAAGTCTCGACAGAGGAGCCGATTGAATCCGAGTCTGAGTTATTGCATCCAGCAGAGCATCCGCTTGAGGGCGAGTTTGCTCTGGTTGATTTGGATGAAGACATGGTGGGGATTTTCCTTGAAGAAGCCATGGACTTGTTAGAGAGCGCCAGTGAATCATTAGATACTTGGCTGTCAGCACCGCAAAATAATACGGCGATGTCAGCGTTACTGCGCGACCTGCACACCCTCAAAGGGGGGGCGCGCATGTGTGAAATCACACCAATTGGTGATTTGGCACATGAGCTTGAGTCTCTCTATGAAGGCTTGTTAGATGGTCGCTACACGCATAGCGATACCTTGGCTGATCTGCTGTTACGCAGTCATGATCGCTTAGCTGTATTGCTCGAACAGTTGCAGGCCGGTCAAATGATGCAGCAAGCAACTGCGTTAATTGAGAGCATGCAAGCGTTCCGCCGAGGGGAAATAAGCTCATTAATCCAGCCCGTTGCTGAGGATGACACTGATGCGCAGATTGATTTTGTCGACAGTGTTGCAGAGGATGACCAGGCACAACTTGAAGACGTTGCGGAAGCTGAACAAGATGCGATAGCAGATGATGTGGTAGCAACGCCAGAGGCTTGGGTGTCAGCGCCAGCGGGTGATGACCAAGCTGATCTTGATGAGGTTGTTGCAGGCAATGTGGTAACTGACACATTGACGGATGATGCAGTATTGCTAGCCGAACAAGCTAAGGCTGCGTTTGAGTCGCTCGAAGCAACAGACACAGATACTGCTGCGGATTTACGCGACCCTGAGATGGTGGAGATCTTTCTAGAGGAAGGTTTTGAAATTATTGATAGTGCAACTGCAGCGTTATTACGCTGGATTGCCAATAGCGATAATGTCTTAGAGCTCGAAACGCTGCTACGTGATTTGCATACGCTGAAAGGCGGTGCACGTATGGCTGAAATTCCGGAAATTGGTGACTTAGCCCACGAACTTGAATTTTTGTATGAAGATTTAAGCGCAGGTCGGTTGAAGGTGGAGAGGTCTGTCTTTGACTTACTGCAAGATTGTCACGACAGCTTGGCTGTGATGCTAGAGGCTGTACGCGATCATGCCATATTGCCAGATGGGCACGCTTGTGTCGGGCGTATTCAGCAGTTACGTGGTGCGCCGATTGCTCAGCAAACTATGCCAGAGAGCATTGAACTGCAACCTGTTAGTAACAACGTTGAGGTCAGCGATCATGACGATATATTAAGTATCTTTATGACAGAGGCTGATGAGTTGTTAGCCGAACTGGGTGCCGCTTTAGATGTATGTGCTGCTTTGGATGCAACAGAGCGGCCGTTGGACGACGCTTTACGTGCTTTGCATACGCTTAAAGGCGGAGCGCAACTCGCCGATGCACAGGCTATTGGTGAGGTCAGTCAGCAGCTTGAGCAGCAATTGCTTAAGGTTGTGCAACAAAGGCAGCCATGGTCCGATCACTTACAGAGTCAGCTAGGTAGCTCTTTTGCGCGATTAGAGGCTGAGGTTGCGATTTTACGACAAGCATCACCTGAACGCCTCTTGACGCCAGAGCTCAGCCAAGACGATGCAGTACCGCCTCAGCCAACGCAGTGGGCTAAGCCTATTGTTGCTGCGAGTATGCTGGCTGATAAAAAAATTGTGTATAAAACACTACCTTTTGTAGAAAAAGCCAAGCAAGAATCCGAAAGAGCAAAAGCGCAACGTGCGCCACAAGAGCAAGTTCGGGTGCCCGCTGAATTATTAGAAAACTTGGTTAACTTGGCAGGGGAAACGTCAATTTTCCGTGGCCGAGTAGAGCAACAGGTCAGTGATTTTGGCTTTACGCTCAGTGAGATGGAAGCCACTATTGATCGTGTTCGTGATCAGTTGCGCCGTTTAGATACAGAGACTCAGGCACAAATTCTCAGCCGCTATCAGGCTGAAACTGAAAAGGCCGGCTATGAAGATTTCGATCCTCTGGAAATGGACCGTTACTCGCAATTACAACAACTGTCGCGTGCGTTGTTTGAATCCTCTTCTGACTTGCTGGACTTAAAAGAAACCTTGGCAGTACGTAGCCGTGATGCTGAAACGCTGCTATTACAGCAGGCGCGGGTCAATACTGAACTGCAAGAAGGCTTAATGCGTACACGCATGGTGCCATTTGAGCGCTTATTGCCGCGTTTGCGTCGAGTGGTTCGACAGATTTCGAATGAGCTGGGTAAAAATGTAAACTTCATTGTTGCCAATGCTGAAGGTGAGGTTGACCGGAGTGTGCTGGAACGCATGCTTGCGCCTTTAGAGCACATGTTGCGTAATGCCATTGACCACGGTATTGAATCTGCTGAGGTACGTCGTGCTGCTGGTAAACCAGCGGATGGTACGATTCGCTTAGAGCTCAGCCGTGAAGGGGCTGATATTTTACTAGCGCTGTCCGATGACGGAGCCGGTGTTAATTTAGAGGCTGTACGTAATAAAGCCATTGAGCGCGGTTTGATCAGTGTAGATTCAGTCCTGACTGAGCAAGAAATGACGCAGTTTATTTTGCACGCTGGCTTTTCGACTACAGCCAATGTGACACAAATTTCCGGCCGTGGAGTGGGTATGGATGTGGTGGGCTCCGAGATCAAGCAGATCGGTGGCTCAATCACTATAGATTCGCAGCAAGGTAGAGGCACACGTTTTAATATTCGCTTACCCTTTACCGTGTCGGTTAACCGAGCGCTGATGGTGATGGCTGGTGAGGATTCCTATGCTATTCCTCTGAATACTATTGAAGGTATTGTGCGGGTTTCACCTTATGAACTTGAAGCCCTGTATCAACAGGAGCAGGAAGAGGGTAAGCCCGCGCGCTTTGAATATGCTGGGCAAGAGTATCAACTCAAATACATTGGTGACTTACTCAATAACGGACAGAATCCAAAGTTGGTCGGACAAATCCTGCCTTTGCCAGTGATTTTAGTGCGCTCCAATGAGTATGCCGTTGCTGTGCAAGTTGACGTACTGGCGGGTTCACGGGAAATCGTGGTTAAAGGCTTAGGACCGCAGTTTGCCAGTGTGCATGGTATCTCAGGGGCCACTATTCTTGGGGATGGCCGCGTCGTTGTTATTCTTGACTTGATGGCGATGATTCGTATGCAGCAGGCCAGTGCCAGCTTAGCTGGTGTAGCTGGGCAGCCTAGGATGCCAGCTGCGGCTGACAGGCAAGCGGCAAAACTGGTGATGATTGTTGATGACTCGGTTACCGTGCGTAAAGTAACCTCGCGCTTACTTGAGCGCCATGGCCTGCAGGTCATGACAGCTAAGGATGGTGTTGATGCGATTACACAACTGCAAGAGCGCAGGCCTGACATCATGCTGTTGGATATTGAAATGCCGCGTATGGATGGTTTTGAGGTTGCCAATCTTGTGCGACATGACTCAAAACTCAAAGACTTACCCATTATTATGATTACGTCGCGTACTGGTGCAAAACACCGTGAACGGGCTATGGCCATTGGGGTTAACGATTACTTAGGCAAACCGTATCAAGAAGCTGTGCTGCTGGAAGCCATTAGTAAGCTGATTGGCAGACGTGCCTGAGCAAGCGGTTGTGTCTGTTCGAGTCGACCCGGCAGTGCCGATCATGCAGGTGATCGCGTATGAGGTGAGAGTTGACAGGGTTTAGCTAATGGGTTGAGACAGTTTTGTTGTAAATAAAAGTGTGCAAAATAATGATGATATTAAGAGGGCGATACAATGACTCAAGGCGTTATCGATCAGACTGCCACCCAGTTAACTGGCTTATTGCTGACGCTAAGCGACCGATTATTGGTGTTGCCTAATACTGCCGTTGCTGAGCTCGTCGCATACCGCAATGTACAAGCTGCTGAGAACTCACCGAACTGGTTATTAGGACAAATCAGCTGGCGAGATCTTAATTTACCGTTGTTATCTTTTGAGACAGCGTCCAATGATGCTGCAGTGATTACTGAACGTGCGCGAGTTGTTATTGTCAATGCTATTGGTGGACGGCCTAAGTTTCGTTTTTTTGCCTTACTGATTCAGGGGATTCCGCGCTCTGTGCGTATTGAGGCAAACTTGCTCAGCGAACAAGATGAAACCTTATTGCCTTTAGAGTTGGATGCAGTGAGAATTGCTGGTGAAATTGCAAAAATTCCTGACTTGATCGCACTTGAGCAAAAACTGGCTGACTTAGACCTTATTTAACAGTAAGAAGGCTAAGTTATCGCCAGTTAAGCAGCCCTTGCTTTCAGATGGCTGTTGTCACTTGATTAACACCGGCGTCTTTGGCGGCATGTAACGCGTGTTCAATTCGCGCGATTGCTTGGTCAATTGATTCGTCGGTGGAGACTTGGCCAATACTGGCGGTAAATGTGATGGTTACCGGCTCATCTCTAAAGTGAAATGGGCAGTCAGCGACGGTTAAACGTAATTGGTCGAGTAGCTGGTAACCACTATTAAGTGGAGTCTCAGGCAGTAATATGCTGAATGTTCCGCGACTAAAACGGGCAATAAAGTCGGTTTTTCTTAAACGTTTTTTTAGTACTTGCGCAATCAGTCGCAGCACTTTATCGCCAGCTAAGTAACCGTAGTTGATATTGACGCGTTTAAGGTGGTCAATATCAATAATACTCAGCAGCAGAGAGCTGTGATTACGTTGTATACGCGCATGTTCAAGCTCTATGCGCTCCTCCCATGCTGCTCGATTGGCTAAGCCTGTCATAGAATCCAGTAGTGTTTTATGGCGCTGCTCTTTTGGTTGAGCGGATAAGCGCTGAGCGTCTTTGCTCATTTGCTTAGACTGCCCTGTAAGCGTTTGAAAGCGTTCAATGATCGCTGAACCAGTCTGTGTGTTTCTGTCTTGATAGCTCTGTAGTGTATGCGTACAGCTGGCGAGGTGTGTCTCGACCAACGCCTTTAAGTCATTGGGGTCTGTCGATGTTTGTATAGCAGCATACAGACGGCTGAGATGCTGACGTAGATCATTATCTAAAATTTGTGTCTCTTTGACCAACTCAGAATAGCTGCTTGCAGTCGTTTGCAAGGTGCTATCTAATTCGGTTAGACGCTGGTTTAGCTCACGTAAGTATTGATCAAAGCCGTTCCCCGAGCTATTGACGGTAGACAGAATAACACAGGCTAAGTCCTCCAATAATGGCGCTAATTCATACCAATTCAGACCTTGATTAATGCGTGAGCGTAGCTGGAGTGTTTGCTGCTCATGGTCATAGCTTAAGGGTAAGTCATTGAGTAGTGATGTCAGAGTTTGGTGAATGTGCTTAGCCACTGCACTGTAGCTGGCGTTCATTAATACTGGTAAAGCGTAGTTGTCATCCGAGATGTCAATAGGCTCAGGTTGCTCTGTGCTGTCACTGTGTTCAGCATCAACGCGAGTGTCAGTGTCAGTGTCAGTGTCAGTGTCAGTGTCAGTGTCAGTGGTGAGTGAAGTGTGAGCTGGAACTTCCTCTGTTTGCTTTTGTTCTTGCTCTGTGTGATTTTGTGGTTCAGCTTTTTTGAAAAGGCGAGTAAATAAACTTGATGGTGCTTGCTGTGGTTCTTGGTCAAGCGTGGAGCTGGTACTGAGTGCACGACCTTGCAACTCGGTGAGTTGAATGAGTAGATTTTGCAAGTTTTGTAGGTTCTGTAGGTTCAGCGGTTGTGTTCGCTCTGCGAGTTGGTTATGCAGTTTTTTTTCGAATGACTTCAGCTCTTTTTCTACGTCTTTGCCCAGCTGTAGCTGCTGCAGTTGTTGGGTGAGTTGGGTTAGAGTCGTGCCCAGCATGGCTTTGCGCTGCAGGAGGTTGGCTTCAGATGTCAGTACTGCTTCTTCCAACTGATTAATGTGGCTTTCTAGCTCACTATTATTGATATCTTTGCGCAGAAATGTTCGCAGTATTTGTAATTGCTGATCAAGCTGTTGATCGTTGCCTTCTGCGGCCAAGCTGCTGCGGATTAGCGCACGCTTAAGTAGCTCAGTACGTGTCTTAAAATCAACCTCGGCTTCTACTTTCTTATCGAGCAGCTCAAGATATTTTTTTTTCCAAACTAAAGCATCATTTTGCATCGTCAAACCGCTCTTATGTTACGCAGCTGAGTTCAGTAAGCTGGACGTTAATTGGGCAGTATAATATCCATTGATACTGGTAAATGGTCAGAAATGGATATTGGTAGCACTGACATATTAGCAATTTCCAGTTCGGAGCTGATCAAAATATGATCAAGGCAACGCTGCGGTTTCCAGCTTGGAAAGGTGGCGTCAGTTTGCGCTGCACGCAAGTTAAGTTGGCTTAAAGGTGAGTTAATCAGTAAATCTTCGGCATGGGTGTTCATATCGCCCATTAGCACAATATGTCGGTAGTCACTGACTATTTCGCGTATGTAGTCAAGTTGGCGTTGACGAGCACGTGTGCCAAGGGCTAAGTGCATCGAAACGACCGCAATGGCATCGGAATCTTGACCAATTTGCGCCAAAATAGCGCCACGACCAGCAGGCCCAGGTAGCGGGTGATCCTCAAGTTTTTCTGGTTGCAGGCGGCTCAAGAGGCCATTACTGTGTTGAGCAAATCGGCCTAGATCGCGATTACGCTGTTGGTACCAATACGGAAAATTACCCAGTTGTGCCAGTTGCTGTACTTGATTGATATTGCCCGAACGTAAACTGCCGCCATCAGCTTCTTGCAAAGCGACAATGTCATAGTCGTTGAGCAAAAAGCCGATTTTTTCTAAATTACGGTAACGCTCCTGATGCGGTAATAGATGCTTCCAGCTACGCGTTACATAGTGCCTATAGGCACTGGTGCTGATGCCAACTTGTATATTGAAGCTCAATAAGCGGATGTGCCGCGTATTACGCGGCACAACATCTGGACTGCACAACATATTATGGTTGGCATCGCAGCGAATAATTGAGCGTTCTTGATTAAAGCGACGCGGCATCAACACGGCTGCACCCTATTCAGATTGACGTTCTTTTTCAATCAGTACATCGGCAACGTTTACCGTCTCTTGCATGCCGCCAGCCATACCGACATCAAAACGGTATTTACCATTAACCACTAGGGTTGGAACACCACTGATTTGATAAGCCATGGCTTGTTTCTTAGCTTTTTCCATTTTGCTTTTTACGCTAAATGAATTCCAAGTTTTCGTAAACAGTGCTTTGTCGACACCTTGCTCAGCAACAAAGTTAGCAATCTCATTGAGTGAAGATAATTTACGGCCAGACTTGTGTATCGCATCAAAAACGCTGTGATGAACTTTTTTATCAGCCTGCATGGTTTCTAAGGTGTAAAAAAGTTGTCCGTGTAGATCCCAAACGCCACCAAACATGGCTGGCATACGCATAAAGTTTACATCTTCGGCTAGCGTTTCAGACCATGGGTTAAGGGATGATTCCAGTTGATAGCAATAGGGACAGCTGTAGCCAAATACTGCAACCACTTCAATTTTTTCTGATTGTGCAACCGGTACTGGACTGTTCAGGGTCACATAGTTACGGCCCTCAACCAGTTCTTGAGCAAACACTGTAGAGCCGAATAGGCTGGCACCTAGCAAAACTGCTGACATAACTAAATTGCGCATCATAAACTCCATTAAAATTATTAGGTCGTGCGTGAATTAAAAGCATGTTAGTAGACAGCGGAGTCTTGCGCTAGTTCTAAGCGCAAGTGTATGCATAAATAAGGCTGTGTATTCATGCTAAAAAATCACTGGGTATGTTTTGTTATAAACCCGATTGATTGTGAATTGGGCACCGAGCCAGCACACGCTTTTTAGTACACGCATGCACGGGTTGCTTTTATGGCGCTTCAGTGAGCAATGATAACACGATTGTGGCCTTGTCCTTTAGTTAGATACAGCGCTTGGCCCGCTCTATTTAATAGTTTTTACGAGTCTGGATGCCCTGTGTATTGGGCTAAGCCTATATTGATAGTTATGCTTAGGGTGCACCGAGTGGTAAGCAATGCTGTGGGTTTGTTCATGTAAGCTAGGTAGCCGCTGTTGATATCTGCGCCATAGTGTGGAATCAAGTATGATTTTGTTTATGGCCGTAGACTGTGTAGCCGTTTGGCCAGACATCTGCACAATTTAAACTCAGTAAGAAAAGACTGACTGAATAAACGTGGTTAAATCCTGATATGGATATAGAGCTTGCTCGCACATTTTTAGTGATTGTCCGTTGCGGCAGTTTTATTGCTGCGGCCGAGCAGTTGTGTGTTACTCAGACGACAGTCACTGCGCGGGTTAAAAACCTCGAAGCGCAGCTCAATTGCCCACTGTTTGTGCGCAATCGTGCCGGTGCCAGTTTGACCGTGCACGGCGAACACTTTGTGCATTATGCCCATCAGTTGCTGCAAACGTGGGAGGCTGCGCGTAATGCTTTGCCTTTTCCAGAAAGTTTGCAAGTACAGGTGCGCTTGGCTGCTGAAACCAGTTTGTGGAATCCGCTGTTAAAAGATTGGTTTATGCAGCTGTCTAAGCAGCAGACCAGTTATGCGATAAATGCCAGTGTTTATGATGTCAGTACCCTGTGTAAAAAGTTAGAAAGTGCTGAGCTCGATGCCGTATTAATGCATCAGCCACACTATTGGCCAGGCCTACAGGTGGAACAATTACTCGAAGAAAAGTTAGTACAAATACAATCAGTGTCGAAGCCCGACCCTTATATTTACGTGGACTGGGGTGCATTATTTCGTCAGCAGCATGATGCGATATTGCCAGAACATGCGCACAGTGCCTTGCGCTGCAATTTTGGTCCACTGGCGTTACAGAGAATTTTGCAGGACGGTGGCCGCGGTTATTTTAGAACCCGCGTTGTTGAGCAACATATTGCCGAGGGTACTTTGCAGCGTGTGCCACATGCGCCTGAGTTTTCTTGGCCGCTGTATATCGTCTATGCTGACTCGCAACCTGACGCAGCATTGCAACATGCATTAAGCGTGTTAAAAACGTTAATGCATGAGGATGCCAGTTGGCTGCAAAGCCAATAGCGCTAGCTCTCTTCAACTTGGGCCAAGCAACCACGGTAAAGCGCTGCAATCAGATCAGTCTGAGTGATTATTCCAGCCAGTTGACGGTACTCATCAATCACCGGCATATAGTGCAAGCCGCGATCACTGAGTAAACTGACCAGTTCAATTAGCGGTGTATCAAAGTTCACACTAATGACTGGCGTGGTCATAATGTGTTTGAGACGTTTATTGCGCAAATAACGTAAACGGTGAAAACGACTGATCGGCGCATCCAGTTCGAAATATTTTAGCAGGTCAACTAGAGTGATAATGCCGACTAAGCGTCGATGCTGATCCACCACAGGTAAAGCTTTTAGACGGTGTTCTTTCAAGCGAATCCAAGCTTCTTCAATCGGCATTTCCGGATGACCGGTGCGTAAGTCACGCGACATAATTGAAACTGCAGTCAGATACTCAGTACGACGTTTAAAAGTGTGCTGCTCAGTGAGGTGGAGTAAATCTTCTAAGTCTTTGCGGTGAATGTCGAGGTAAGTGCCAAACTCATTTAGGGCTTTATCTAAGTCTTCATCGTTAAAACCGCTGCGCGTAGTCGGTAGCGGGTCAGCCGTGTTGTGGATGTTTTCCGGAGGTGGCGGGACCACGCGAGGGTAAGCGGTACCGGTTAAGTTGTTAAATATTAAAGCGATACACAATAGTATTAATGACTGGCTGAATACTGGAATTAGCACAGCAAAACCTAAAGCGTGTAGGTTTGGACTCAGGCTAACCACTAAGGCAATTGCGCAACTTGGAGGGTGTAAACAGCGTAGCGCTAACATACTCACAATCGCTAGGCTGACAGCTGCCGCCGCTCGCCATGCGGTTTCATCAAGGTACATAGCGCAAAGTACGCCAATGGCTGCAGACAGTAGATTGCCTGCCAAAATCGACCATGGGTGTGCCAAAGGTGTGGCTGAGGTGACAAACAATAGGACTGCTGAGGCACCTATCGGAGCGGCTAAGCTTAAAGCAATCTGGCTGCCAAATAGAATATGGCTACAGAGCATAAACGACAGCACACCAAGAAAAGCACCACTGGCAGCGCGTAGCCATTGTTTTGGTGGAATATTTAATGACAGAGGGGTAAAAGCTTTGATCCATTGAGCGCGCACGAGCGAAATTCCAAATAGGGGCTTATATACAAAAACAACGGCACACTGGGTGCCGTTGTTGAGGGGTTAAGGGGTGTGCTGTTAATCCGTACGCTTAGGCCTGCAAAGCTATTTGCTGAGCGAGATGCTCAGGTAAGCAGGCACGTCCGGTTTCCTTTTCAACACGTTGAGCCGCATCGGGGTCATCAGCAAAAGGCAGCATCGCGGCCTGCTCCATTTGTAGCAGGCTCATGTGCTTGACGCTCCAATAGCCTGCTGCGATGAGTAAAATGCTTAAGATAATAGGCATCAGTTAAACCTCCACAGGTTGTGCTACAGGTACATTATGTGGGGCTGATTGTTGCGCGGGTCTGCGTAACGTCAGCCAGGTATTGCACAGCATCAAAAACATGCCGAGAACAAACAGTGAACCGCCAATTAAGCGTGCGATATAGCCCGCATGGGATGCTTGTAACACCTCGACAAAGGAGTACGACAGGGTGCCGTCATCATTAATCGCGCGCCACATCAGGCCTTGGGTGAGGCCGTTGACCCACATCGCTGCGATATAAATTATTGTGCCAGTAGTGGCGAGCCAAAAGTGCAGATTAATCAAACGGGTGCTGTACATCTCGGCATGGTTCCAGAGTTTTGGAATCATGTGATAGAGGCTGCCGAAGCTGATCATGGCCACCCAGCCTAAAGCGCCGGCATGCACATGGCCGATGGTCCAGTCAGTGTAATGCGACAGCGAGTTGACTGTTTTAATTGCCATCATCGGACCTTCAAAGGTCGACATACCATAAAAGGCGAGGGCTACGACTAAGAAGCGTAAGATCGGATCGCTGCGTAATTTATGCCAAGCGCCCGACAAGGTCATCATACCGTTGATCATCCCGCCCCAACTGGGTGCCAATAGAATAACCGACATCGCCATACCTAAACTTTGTGCCCAATCGGGTAGTGCGGTGTAGTGCAGGTGGTGCGGGCCGGCCCAGATATACACTGAGATAATCGCCCAGAAATGCACGATGGATAGGCGGTAGGAGTAAATCGGACGGTTGACTTGTTTGGGCACAAAGTAATACATCATGCCAAGGAAGCCGACTGACAAAATAAAACCGACGACGCTATGACCAAACCACCATTGCACCATGGCGTCGGTTGCGCCTGAATACAGCGGGTAAGATTTCAGCAGAGTCACCGGAATGGCTGCGTGGTTAACGATATGCACCATGGCCGTAACGATGATAAAGGCGCCGTAGAACCAGTTGGCGACATAAATATGTGAAGTTTTACGACGCATGATGGTGCCGAAAAACAACCACAGATAGACCGCCCACAATACCGTTAAGAAAATAGCTAAGGGCCATTCCATTTCTGCATATTCTTTGGTGGTGGTGTAACCCAATGCATAGCTGATCACAGTGGCAATCAGCATCGCTTGCCAGCCCCAAAAGAATAGGTTTGCTGCAAGGTCAGAGGGCAGGCGTGCATAGCAACTGCGTTGAACAATATAGAACGATGTGGAAATCAGTGCGCAGCCGCCGAAGGCAAAAATCACAATGTTGGTATGAATGGGACGGATGCGACCAAAACTGGTCCATGGCAAATCAAAGTTGAGTTCTGGCCAGACCAGCTGTGCGGCAATAAAGACGCCCATGCTCATCCCTAACAAGCCCCAGATTAAAGTAGCAATGGTGAATTGCCGAACCACTTTATAGTTGTAGGCAACAGCCTGCTGAGTTGCAGTATTCATAATATGTCTAGCGCAGGT
>Ga0172382_10002855_pt1 | contig 28058 bp, 49 predicted proteins | sample Leawel138RmetaG_FD_122245 | JGI IMG/M metagenome (GOLD analysis project Ga0172382, IMG submission 122245) | Leachate microbial communities from a municipal landfill in Southern Ontario, Canada - Leachate well 138R metaG | ecosystem: Engineered > Solid waste > Landfill > Unclassified | place...
AAAGCATGTAGTTTCTAAAACTAAAAAGCATGTAGTTTCTAAAACTAAAATATGCTTTTGCGGACACGCAAGGAACAAACACGGAGTTTATGCCGATTTCGGTAGCAATTCCAAAGGTTGTATTTATGTGTGTCAAGCTGATAATTGCCATCATTGGAACTTGTGTGATTTAGATTTACCAAAGAAGAAAGGAGGCAATTCCTCGCAGGACTAAAGTCCAGCGTATCCTTGCCTAATTATTATGAAAGTTTATTTAATCAGACACGCCAAAACAATATCTCAAGTAACCAAAGTTGGCCAAGGCCCTGATGACCCAATTATTAGAAATTATCGTACCGATGCTGGCACTAACACTGTGAGATCTAAGGTTGTCAACCCAGAGTTAATATTTGTTTCAGAATTACCACGCTCTCAAGAGACAGCTAAACTTATTTGGCCGGATAGAACATTTAATGTTTCTCCACTTTTGAATGAGTACAAGACTCCAGAACAGTTTGTTGGCAAGGCTCGACAAGAACTCATTACTTTCTGGGAGATTCACAACAAAGACAAAAAACATGATCCTGATTGGATTCCCGAAGGAGGGGAGTCTTTTAATGACTGTGCCACAAGAGCTTGGGATTTTGCTCACGAGCTTTTTAGATTAAAGAACATGGGTGTGAGTAGTGTTGCCGTGGTGGGGCACGGAACCCACTTTAGGCATTTATTGCTTGCGATTAATGGGATTGATCCAAGAGGGCAGACCCAATTAGCTTTAGATGTATTAAGGCGTTTAGATTGGCCCAATCTATACGTCATTAGAAATGATATATGAAGCGGTTTTGGGCAAAGTTGTTATTGAGACCAGTTGCTTGGCTCTTTACAGAAATCATGGAAGAACTACCTGTCGGTGTTTGGGATAGTTATTTGGCCCACACCGAAGCGAAAATGGGAAAGACAAATCATAATCCAGTCGAGAGGATTTACCCCGATGACCAAAGGGTAAAACCACAGACTGTCGCTCACCATAAAGAGCGATATAGATTTGCGTCTGAAGTAAGGATGCCCAAAAAAGGGGATCGAGCTTTAGACATGGCCTGTGGTACAGGATACGGCAGTGACATGTTAAGGAAAGCTGGGTACAGCGTCACTGGTGTAGATATTTCCCAAGAAGCAATTACCTACGCAAAAAAACACTACCCTGAATGTGAATTCTTTTTACGAGACATTACGGAATTTAGGAAACACCAGGATGGGGGGCATTTTGAATTAATAACAATGTTTGAAGTTATTGAACATTTAACATACAAGGAAGGCAAGATTGTTTTGAAAGCCATAGAGGGGGCACTTAAAGAAGATGGAATATTTTTAATGTCTACACCTAGGGATATAAATGGAAACTACAACACCTTCCATAAAAGCGAGTGGCCTTATGAGACCATTAAAAACATTCTAGGTTCAATTTTTAGCAATATTGAAATCTTGGGCCAAGACTGGGACACAGCTGGGATTTCTGGAGAGCATGTTCGTGATAACGATTTTTATTTAGCAGTATGCAGAAAATAATAGAAACACCACCAACTAAATTGTTAACCAGGGAGGAGTATGATAAGGGATTTATTCCCAATATTCCCCCTAATGTGTGTACTTTTTGCGATTGGCAGAAGTATCAAATCGTACTTAAAGAATTTCACTATTGGGTGTGGATTGCCAACCTTTCTCCCTACTGGAGCTGGCATACCATGATTGTGCCCAAACGTCATTTTGTGGAGTTTCATGAGATGACTTTCCGTGAAGCTGGGGAAATGGTTGAGGTAGTTTCTTATGCAACAAAAAAAATGTTAGACGCTGAACTAAAAAGAGAGGATGGATCAGGTGTTAAAAAGATTGTTTACTTTTGGAGATTTAGAGCTGATCGCTTTGATCCCATCTCTGGAACAGTAAGGCCGGATCATTTTCATTTGCACATCGTTCCAGACAAAGACCACCTTTGGGATCCGATTTTAGATAAAAAACCACATACTTGCCCTGTGCTTGAGAAACTAGGAGAAAAACATGAATAAGAAAATTAACTGGGAAATGACAGTTGAGGATTACGAGATTTTAAGTGCCCTTATTAAAGGGACTGTGCTTCTGTGTCAAGAAACAGCTAGACAAAAAATCATTCACCCAGATCTTGTCATACCTGACATAATCTTGACTTTGATGATAACACTAAAAGAAGCGAATTTGAGTTTAATGGACAACTGGAGTAGGGTTCAGCACGAGAACGGTCTGTGTAAAGATCCTAATTGCACTTATTGGAAAAGGCAACATGAGCAAAAAGAAAAAAACATTAATTAAAATAATCGAAGAGAGCGCAACTGAGACTCTAAAGAAAAACGGTCATTTTATGGCCGAGCTTCACTATGAAGGGGTTAAAGGAAACACTCTGCTTCATGTTTATCACACCATTAGAGATAAAAAAGGGAAGTTCCTCCGACTAGAACACAAAGGCTCATCCGAGCAACCACCTAGAAGTGACAACTTTCTTGGCCCATTAATAGCTGGTTTTGCAAGGCAAGCTTGGGGTTGGGATCTTCCTCCAGGTTTGAAGGAGATATTAATGACTCCCAGTGAATTAGATAAAAATGAAAGCTAAAACATATATCCTACACAGTCCAGAATTTAGAATTGCACCTATGTTTACTATGGCTTACTCGAAAGAAGAGGCTGCAAAGAGGTTTCTGAAAGCACTTGCGGAAGATGATGAACAAAAAGACATTAAATTATTTACAATTAAGATACTCCTGCCCTACATAAAAAGGGGGTGATAAAAAGTGAAGATACAAAAGACTACTGATTATTCAATCTTTAGCTACTTTAAGGAAAACAGGCAGGTTAAAGATTCCCATGTCCAACATTTAGTTGACTCAATCAATACCAAAAATCTTTTAAAATACTTACCAATTTTGGTTGATAAAAAGATGAAAGTTATTGATGGACAACACCGTTTGGAAGCAGCCAAGGTTCTGAAGTTACCAGTTTATTATGTGGTGATGGAAGATTCCGCTATCAATGACTTGTGGTTACTAAACAGCAACGTACAAAAATGGGGATCAGAAGACTTCCTTAATTTTTATGTTAGACAAGGAAAACCAGACTACCTTCTTTTAGATAAATTTGTCAAAGACTATGGTTTCTCAGTGAACTTTTCTTTGGGGATTCTAACCTTTGACGAATTTCGAATGAAATTTGATTCATTCAACGCCTTTAAAAGAGGTGATTTTAGAATCAAAGATTTAGCAAAAGCGAGAAGGGTTGCTGAAAAAGTATTGGAGTTTAAACCTTACACTGAAGATAATTGTTGGAAACAAAAAGAGTTTGCTATGGCTATCCACAGACTCATAGACAATCCCGCTTTAGGGGTGATTTACCAAAAATTACAACATAAACTTTGGAAACCAAAAATCCAAAGACAAGCAAACTCAACTTACTATTTGAGGCACTTTGAGTTTATCCTTAACGCTGGTCTAAAAAAGGAAGAGAACTTTATCAAACTTCTCATTTAACACTTGGCTTATCCCCACTTCTTGTATTATATTGGTGGGGAATGGCCAAGCCTGTCTCAACACTTAAGAGGAAGTGTGATATAGAATTCTCTAACATTATTCGATCTTCTGGTGTTTGTGCTCGATGTGGTAAATACGCAGAGGGTTGGAACCTCCATTGTGCCCATATTTACACAAGAGGGAACCATGCAATTCGTTGGGATCCTATGAACGCTATTCCTCTTTGTGCTGGATGCCATAGATGGGGTCACGATAACCCTCTCGATTTCGCCACCTTTATAAGAGACAAATATCCTGGTAGATATGACTACCTTCAGGAAGCCAAAGATTTAATTGTTCGAAGAAGGTATGATGACTATGTGGAGCTTTTAGCAACTCTTAAAAAGAGAGACATTAAAGCCTTGATGGTGATAGGAGGTGATTTTGATGGCCCAGACAGCTGACGCTGCCATGATCGGCAGACAAATAAAGTTTGATTATTTACGGAGATGTGACTTTTGTAACAAGGCCGTAAAAATAGGATATTTAGTTAACGACCCACAATTAAAGGGTTTTTTCTGTGGTGCGCCTCACGCAAGAGCTGCTTATGAAGACATGCAGAAAAAAAAGAAGGAGTTAAATATTAAAAATGAGCAGAGTTAAACTTTATAATCCTAGAGGGAGGCTTATTGAAGTTGAAGAAAAAGAAGTGGATGTACAGCAACTTCTAAAAAAAGGTTTTAAATTAACAAATGACCTTGTCCCCCAAGAATACAACCCACAAGAAGATGTTGGGGTGGTGGAAAGTCCACTTTCTCAGCCACAGAAACTTGGGAATGTTTTGGAGACCGAAGAGATTTAATATGACAAACGTAAAATATTTAGGACCCTGGGGAGACTATTCAGGTTATGGGGAGGCTAATCGAAATTATATTGCTGCATTGTATCTGGCCGGAGTCAATCTCACCACAGAGCGTGTTGTTTATGTGCCAGAACAGACTGAGTTGGGTTGGACGGGCAAACTGGCTTTTGATTTGGAGCACAGAAATATTGACTACAAAATTAAAATCATCCACCTTACTCCAGAAAATTATGCCAAATACCTGGAACCAGGAAAATATCACATAGGCCATCTCTTTTGGGAAACAGATCGAGTGCCCCAAGAGTGGATTGACTACTGCAATTTGTTGGACGAATTTTGGACAGCTTCTCCAAATCAAGCACGAATATTTAAGAAATCAGGAATCAAGGTTCCTATTTATTCTTTTCCACAAACCTTCGATGTTCGAAAATATGAAGGGGTAAAACCATTTGAAGTGCCACAAAAGATCGGTTTTCTTTTTTACTCTATTTTCCAGTGGACCGAAAGGAAAAACCCCAGAGGACTTCTCACAGCTTACTGGAAAGCTTTTGAGGGAAACAATGATGTTACCCTTCTCCTTAAAGTTTACCGCAGTAGTTTTTCTGTGGATGAGTATGAAAGAATCAAGCAAGACATCCTTAAATGGAAATCAGAACTTAGCCTTAGTCATTACCCAAAGGTTTTGCTTTATGGCAACCTAATGACTAGCCAAGATGTTTTGAGACTCCATGCCACAGGGGATTGTTTTGTTTCAGCCCATAAAGGAGAGGGTTGGGGCTTACCCCAAATGGAAGCAATAGCCACAGAGACCCCTATTATTTCCACAAATTATGGTGGTATCCATGACTACTTAACAACAAAAGAGGCGTATCTTATTCCTTACGACCTGGAAACTGTGCATGATATGGGCTGGATTCCTTGGTATACACCCGACCAGAGATGGGCAAATCCAAGAGAAAAGGATTTGATAGAAATGTTTAGGGATGTGTACAACAACCCAGAAGTAGCTAAAGAAAAAGGAAGACTGGCTCGCCAATTAGCAGTTAAGGAGTTTAGTTTTGAGACTGTCGGTCAAAGAATGAAAGAAAGGCTGGAAGAGGTTGAACGTCACTTATGAAAGTAGCCCTTGGGGTTATCACCCACAATGAAGAAAAGTTCCTTAAAAGACACCTACCTATTTTAGTAGACTCTTTTGATGGGTTGGTTGTGGTGGATCATAACTCTACCGATGGAACAGATGCAGTACTTTCTCAATATGGAGCGCAGGTTCACAAAAGAGAGTGGAATAACAATTTCTCAGATGCCAGGAATGAAACTATCAAAAAGGCAGAAGATACAGGTTTTGATTGGCTTGTAATGTTGGACGCTGATGAGTGTATGTTTCCAGACGATATCGCTTTTCTTAAAGAATATTTGTCGAGTAAAGAGTTTTTGATACTCCCAAGAATAGAGTTTGTGGATGACAACCTTCACTATATGCCATCTATGTATCCAGATAGGCAGGGAAGGGTATTTAAACTCAATATCGGGTATCACTTCAGAAACCCACTACACGAAGTTTTGTTTAAAGGAAAAGATAGCGTATCTGCTTTTGAGAAAGGTTATGGTATCATGCTGCCTCAGTGCCCCATCTACCACTATGGAAGATGTAGACCAGTAGAAGAGGTATGGCTCAAACATCACAATTACGATAGACTAATTGCAGGAAAACCACGATTAGAGGAATTTCCTAAAGGCCAAGAGGTGAATAAAACCGAGATCTGGCCAGAGAGGGTTCCCTTTTTTGGGAGGCAACCATTATGACGTATACTACCGACTGGTTTACTGGCAATATTCCTAGGTTTCAAAATTACTTGGAAAAGCATAGAAACGGTCCTGCCAAATTTTTAGAGATCGGTTGCTGGGAAGGAAGATCGACTGTTTGGTTTCTGGAGAACATACTTATCCACCAAGATTCCACAATTTATGCTTGTGACACCTTTGACGGAGGACGAGACCACAAGGATCTTTCAGAAGAAAAGAAAGTGAGTCTACGGGGTTTGTATGAACGCTTCTTGGAAAACATTAAACCATACCAGGAGAAAGTAGTTATCCTCAAAGGAGAATCTCAAGTAACACTTCGAGATGTCTCTTCTGAAATTTTAAGTGAGGGGCTTTTTGATTTTGTCTATGTTGACGGCTCACACGAGTCGGTTCATGTTTTAGAGGATGCGGTATTGGCTTTTCGACTCCTTAAAAAAGATGGTTTAATGATTTTTGATGATTATGAGTGGCGTAGATACGAAGACGAGACCTTTAACCCACAACTAGGGATTGATGCCTTTCTTGACGGATACAAGGGATATTATGAAGTTATAGAAAAAAGATATCAAATTGTGATAAGAAAGATTAAAGACTTATGAAAAAAATAATCATTTTTGGTGGCACTGGTTTCATTGGTAGTCATGTAGCTGAAAACTTACTCTCCAAAGGATATCAAGTCACGCTTGCGGATAGGTTATTCCCTGTAAACACACCAGCATCCTTACTGGAAAAAATTAGTCTTGCTTTCTGTGACATCAAAGACCGAACACAAGTTTCTGATTTAATGTTTCAACATAACGGGGGAATTAACCTTGCGGGCATTTTGGGGACTTCCGAAACAGTTGACGACCCATACCCATCGGTGGAGACGAATGTTTTGGGAGGACTTAATTTTCTCCAGGCATGCAGACAGCACAAAAAAAGAGGGGTACAGATTGCGGTTGGAAATCATTTTATGAACAACTCTTACGCAATTACCAAAACTACGACTGAGCGTTTTGCTTTGATGTACAACAAAGAGCATGGTACTCAGATTGCTGTTGTAAGAGGACTCAACGCTTATGGGGAAAGGCAGCACCATGCCCCAGTTAGAAAAATCATCCCTAACTTTATAGTCAGAGCTTTAAAGGGAGTGCCTATCGAGGTGTATGGAGATGGTTCGCAAATTATGGATATGATTTATGTTAAAGACCTGGCAGAAGTCCTCGTAAGGGCTTTAACAGAAGATCATGGGGTATACGACAAAATCTTTGAAGCTGGTACTGGTCGAGAGACAACTGTTCAGTGGATCGCAGGGCAAGTTAATAGGGTTGCTGGAAATAAAGCTGGCATCAAAAATCTACCTATGCGTGCAGGAGAACCTGAGAAATCTATCGTTAAAGGGGATCCTTATACTCTTATCCCCCTTGGACTAACACCATCCCAACTACTGTCTTTTGAAGAAGGCATTTTGAGGACAGTTGAGTGGTATAAAGAAAACTATGACTACAAATCAACCTGATGTCACAATCTTTACGGAGCAGTTTCAGAACGAAGCTTACGTTGAAAGACTGAAAGCATCTATCTCGAAGTTTACAAATTATCCCAATTGGAAGTTCGAGATTGTGAATAATTATCCAGAAAATAAACCCCTCAGTGTTATTTGGAACGAACAAACCCAAAAAACGAAATCAGAATTTATTTGCCATTTAGACTCCGATACCATAGTCGAAAAAAATTGGCTCTCTGGCTTCATGAGATCAATTCTAAGCGATGAGAAGATTGGTTTGTTGGGTCCAATAACAAACAACCCCGTATCACCCCAAGGCCAGCAAAAGAGAGAACCAGGATTAATTGACTGGCCTGGTGTTAGTGGTTTTGCTTTTTTGCTCAGAAAGAAAGCTTGGGAAGATGTTGGAGGATTTAACGAAGCCTTAATAGATTATGGCATAGAGCCAGAGTTTAATAGACGCTTAAATGAAAAAGGGTGGCGCACTGTTTTTACAAAAGAGGTTTTTATTTTCCATGAAGGTGGAGCCACAAGAGATTTGTTGGGACAAAGCAGAGAGGAACTACACCGTAAAAGTTTAGAGAGTTACGAAAGATCCAAAAATGATTAGTGTTTTTACTGTAGTTCCACAGAATCCCAAAGAGCGTGAGGACACTGTGGTTGAAGGAGTCAAAGCAGCCCTTAATTTTGCAGACGAAATTATTTGCTATCACCACAACCCCAAAGACGGAACATTACCTAAGCTTTATAACTTAAAAGATAAAAGGATAAAATTCATAGATGGTGGAGCATGGGAGGTAGACCGTTTCGTTGTGGGGCGCAGCAAGAACGCAGCTTTGCAACATTGTACCCAAGACTGGTGCTTACTCATGGATGCGGATGAGGTTTTTAAAGTTCCCAACCCAGCCCTTCTTAGAAAGTTTCTCGCACAGTCTCCAGAGGCCAACGCTTTTAGATTAAGATATCTACATTTTTATCGAGACCCGTCTCATATTAAAACCGGAGAAGGCTGGTATATGCACAAACCATCCTTGATGAGAAATCATAATGGGAACTTTATTGGGGGTTGGAGGATTATGAGCAATACTGAAATGAATAAATTTGGTCGCCCATTAAACGAAGACATAAAGACAGGTTGGATGCCAGAGGAACTTTTGACAGTCTTTCACTATGGCCACTGCAAGACAAATGTCGTGACTTATGGTAAAAAGAAGAATAATCTGGAAGCAACTTACGGGGAAGATGGACGGGGCCAAACAGACCCAACACAGATGGAGTGGAATATGGAGGGCACGGAAGAATTTATTGGGGAGCATCCAGAAGAAATGTCTGAAAGACTTAAAGCATGGCAAACGAAAAACCTTTAGTACAACGCAAAACATTTCCAGCTGGAATTGTAATGCGTAACAGAAGTATTGGGGCATCACCCGAAGAGAGGCGACCTTTTGTAGAAGTAGGAACGCCACCAGATATGCCACCAGACCCCACCAGATCAACGGAGAGCCGTGTCTTGAGTCCTGAAGCATCCATTGCATCTCCCAAAACGGTAGAACGCAAATTAGAATACAAATGGAGTGGCACAGATGATGAAGGACACCCCATCGAAACCATCCTTGTAGACGTGGGAGAAAAACAAATTGCCATAGCATACTCGCCACAGCTTCATAAACAATATGAACAAGTGGAAGTCATCCCTATAGCATCCCAAACTAAAAATGCCAAAACATCCAGACAGCCCTGACAAAATCGACTTCAAGACTAAGTTCTTGGGTTATCAACCATCCCTTCACCCACTACCCGAAAGTAGGGGTGGGGGTTTTGTGGTGAAGTTTGAAGTGCCAGAAACAGAATGGCCAAGACTTCAAGACTTAAATGACCCATCTCTTAAAGATATGGAGTTTACTGTTATCCTCAAGGGTAAAAAGATTACTTAGAGTTTAGAAACATCCACTAAAACTAATCTGTGTGCGTTGTATAAGTGCGATTGTAGATGGTCGAATGTGGCACCACACCTGGGGCAAGTACCTCTAGCGTTGTAGTTAATATCATTTGCTTGCTCAACCAATCTTTGTAGGCTTTGTTGAGAAACCCGTTTGAGCTTTTTGGCGTCGTGTCCTTTTTTGAAACGATATCGCTTACCAGCTTTGAGAAAATTACCCAAGTAGTATTCCCTTCGTTCTTCAAAAGCATCCCTTTTCTTTTGTTTTACCTCAGAAGATATCAAAGAGAACTTGAAGTCCAATCCAAACTCTTCCTTATATTCTTTAGCAGTCATTTTGTGAGCTTTGGCTACATGAGAACCCAAGTGTTGATACCTGTGTCCACATATTTGGCAAAGCGTTCTCTGCTCTTCTTCAGTTAAGGCGTATTCCATAAAGCATCCCTTCTTTCGAGTAACTACTTTTCTGTGTGATAGCCACTCCTAAGAATGGCTATTCACAGACAACTAATTACCTACAACCCTACCCCTCTTTTTATTTCCATAAGTTCTGATTACTACCGCGTGTTGCTCCGTGTTTTCTACTAGATCATTCTGATAAATGGGATAGTAAAACATTACGAATCTGTTTAACATATCATCAATTGTGCTTGTAGCATTTTGATAGTGTTGCCCATATCTGCATATGTCTGTTTCTATCCACAAATATGTTCTGTTTAACTCCGCGTCTTTTATATTTATATTGTTTTTAAACTCTTGTATGTTCATATATATTCACCTCTTCTCTTATTCAAAAATATCTTCCTCAGTTGCTATCAGCCTGCCTCTACGTGACAAGTTGAAAACATCCATTATCCTATCGTTTGCTTCTACAAATTCTCTCGTTTTTTGTATCGCTTCGAGATCACTTCTCGCTTCAATGAATTTCCACACTTCGCATTCTTTCCACACACCATCATCGTCTATTGTTTTCCAGTTTTCGAAAATCTTTGACGGTTGCCTTGCTGTTGTGGCGTCTATCCAAAATATTTTGTATTTCATATATTTTCACCTCCTTTAGACCTCATTATTGCCCACTCATTGAATGAGCAATATCAAGCCTTACTAGGTCTATAAAGCAATAAGTAAGAGTAATTACTTCTTACCGTTTAGCTCTTGTTAGTTAATTGCGAGAACTAACAGGCTTCTTTACGTTGATAACGATATTACTACCTACCAACTAGGAATATAATTTAATCACTCCCTGATATGTGAACCTGTTAAGTCCTCTTATCGCTAGTCAAAAATGAGGGTGTCGCAGTTGACTATCTCATTCTTCGAGTACCCGCTATCCGTATAGGCTGTTCGCTACCTCTCGTTTACCTCAAGGGTGAGTCCAGATGGCAATTATCATGGGATACCATGCACCTATATAATATTGACTAGCTATAAAAGAACTCTCTTAAAGTAGACCATGTGAGCCGAACTGTCGTACCCCTTGCGTTTAACCTATTGCGGGTTACTGATAAAATCAGCGTCTTAGGCACTCACACAATCTACTGTAAAAGAACTCAAGGCGTTTTTTAATTGCGATTATATCGCTCTAGCTTTCCTTTAATACTTGCTAGTGTTTCTGTAACCTTGCTCTTTTAGTTGTGATAATCCACAACAACTATCCATTTCTTACCAACAATCCTTTCTTTGTCTGTTAAATCTTCACCATCCATACTCAAATCAGCTACTATCGGCTCAAGTAAGCCATAGTCGTTCTTTCTTTTGATATAGTCATATTCAACCTCATATTCTTCTTTGTTATCTAAAATCGGCTTTATAATCTCATTCCAAATCTCTTCTGTAACAATCATAGCGTCATCTTCGTAACCACTACTGTTATAAGTATCCCTATCAAACACCAATCCTTTACCGCGATATTCTTCTGGCAACGCGTCTTGATATATCTGTTCCAGCACCTCTTTAAGTTCTGCCTGTTTCTCCTGTTTCTCGACATCTCCATAATGGCAACCTCTTATTTGTATATCAGCGTCTTTTTCCATTTGAAGCATTTTGTTAATTGTATCTTTCATAAAAGTATTTTCCGATAAGTCGCCACTCCACCTGCCACCGATAACGAACCAGTCGGATATAGGGCTACTAAACCTACCACCCTCACCGTTGAATGAGCCGTCACTTTGTAGCTCTTCTAGTACATAGTCCCTAGCCTCTTGGCTTGTACTAGCTTCATCTTTATTTACTAATGCGTACATTAAATAGTGCATATTCTCACCCCCTTATCTCATTTCCCCTTACTAAAATTAAGAAACTTGTAAACATCCCAATCACAGCAAGCATCCCTTTAGCATCATCACCAGCGTTAAAGCCAAGCATCCCTAGTCCAAGCCACATCCCCACTAAAGCAATGACTTTGTACTTGATTAAATGTTCAACTATATTTTCCATATTCAGTTTCCAGCTCCACACTTTTTACAATAGGCTTTTTTCCAACTCCACACATGGACTTCACCACCGCATTTATAACAACGGTTAGTAAATATGCACCAATACCAACCCCGCAACCATTTGTAAATTTTAGTTATCATATATTAAATACTTTTCTAGTTTTTTTTACTGTGTATGTTTCTTCTGAAACTTCCCAAGAGGCAATATCTTTTGATGTTTCAATTAAAGCCTGATAGCACTCTTCAAATATAGTAAGCACTTTATAAATCCGCATGACTTCATCTCTTGACATCTCTTGCAGTTCCTCTTCTGTAAAACTCCACCCCGTGCCTGTATAGTTGTAGCCGTTCCATTTATAAAGCACTAAATGCCCGCCATTTCTGCCGTTGAAGCCTATTTCAAATTGCTTGTATGGGTCTTCATTCGGGTTTATGTGCCCCATCGGGTCAACTCTTGGAGTGTTCCAATACTTATTGATGATGTTCTCATATTCGGCTATTACTTCATTCAATTGAAAGTAAAACTCTTGGTATAAGTATTCATCGCTTATAATTTGATATAGCTTGTCTACCTCTTCTGAAGTAAAAGGCAAGCTATGAATTTTTACATTGAAGCTATAGCCCCGGGCATTATTCCATGAGTTCATAGTATCGTATAAATCAAATCCGGTTATATATTCTATGGCTTGTTTTTTAGTCATATTAGTTAAAATTCACTGCCGTCAATATCCATTGATAATAACTCGCTCCAGTTCGGGTCGTCACTTTCAAGCTCTTGATTAATATAATCACGGTCAACGGCTTTTTGGTCACATGATACGCACCTTTTATAGTCCCTGTGTACATTACTTGAGTAGTCATCTATAACACGGCTACAATCAACACATTTTAACTGCCCGCTATCGTGCAATGCTTCACATTGGGCGCATAATGCCCCGTTATCAAACTCTATAGGCTTGTCACATCTGTAACAGTTAAATATGCTCATGTTAGTAAATTGATAACTTCTGTATATATTTCATTAATCGCTAAGTATTGGGCTAATGCCAGCGCATCAAAGCCGTCACTTGCCCCGTGTTCCTGTATCGCTTGAGTCAAATAATAAGTATTAGAATTGTGACTATTGAGCCAGCTTGTGAGTTCTGAAGTGTAGCAGTCCACTATACCGTCAACTATTTCATGCCTGTAGTCTTCCAAGTCATCAATACTTGAGATATCATAATCACCCATTGCGCTTAGTATTGAATGGTAAGTATTATATATCCAATCATCAGGCAATAAATCCCCGTGAGCATTTTTAACGCTATTGTATAGCTCTTCAGGCCTATTACTTTTTAAAACCACATAATGACTGCCGTTATCTCTTGTACGGCTTTCAAAGTAAGTTAAATACTTTTCTATTCTTTTGTTTAGTTTGGTCATAGTTATTTATTGAGTAAATCAGTTAATAGGATAAGCCCCACTAATACACCGGCCACGCCAATATATAAAGCTATCCCACTATCAACTAATAAATAAATCAAAGCATCTACCATATATTTTAAGTTCGGTAAGTGAAGTGTACACCTTAAGTCAAATAATGTCAAGCCCCTATTATCATATATAATATAAATGTCCGGCAATCAATGAAATTGTAGTAACTCCAAAACATAAAGCTCTAAGACATGGGGCGGGCACAATACAGAAGACTAACTGTATAAAACCCTATTTATATCACTATCTAGTTCAGGTTCATTTGGGGCTATTAAAAACACGCTCACAAGCAAGCTATACACCTAATTTACAGGGCATGACTTGAGTATAACGGCTTCACTAAATCAATTCTAAGGGGTTTCTGGCCGGAAAGACGGCCTATCAGTCATTTACATCATGAGGTAATGCCACATGCAAACGTCGTACAACATATATTGTGCGACATATAACAAAACATACCCCATATATTCAAAAATCCCTATAACATGGGGCATATACCCCATATCAAAACCCCGTCAGTAGCAGAAGGTGGTAACTTACCTAACCAAACCGTAACCCCCTTAAACTGCCGGACGGGGGCGTGTACCTCCCCAAACACACACAGTCGTTACACAAGGTCCTTATGGTCATGATTTAAGCTTAATTTGACTTGTGTGTATACTGTTGTGTATGCTGTTGTGTATGCCAAGGATTAATATCTCCATCCCCGCAATGAAGCTCCAAAGGATTGATGATTATTGTAAAGACAAAGGGATCCCCAGGAGTAAGCTTTTAGTCAGGTCTGCCATGATGATTGTTAATGCCCAACCCAAACCCAGATGTAATTTTTGTAAGAGACCTTCTTTGGGGGAATTTGAAGTCCAAGGGTATGACTACGAACAAGGAGATATCAACCAAAAAGTCCACCTGTGTGAATTCCATTTGGAGCAGTATAAAAAGGAAATGGATGTTAGAGAAATTTAAAAAAATTACCAAAATATTTTGACAGTCATGACAGAAAGTTTTTTCCCAAAAGTAGTTTCCAAGGTCTTAAATGAAAAGATCAAATGCCCCAGGTGTGGTAAAACATTCAAAGCTATAGATTGGCAGCTGTTTCATCTAGCTTTTTGTTACAAAGATGTCAAACCAACTGCAATAAAGATTCCAAGGAGGTTCCATGCTTGAATTTATCCCCAACTGGCAGAGGAATAAAGACCCTAGAATTGGAGGGCATTTCAAAAGTAAAGAGGAGGCTATGTTGTTTGCTATTTCTGAGGTTTTGAGGGTTGGGGGGAGTTGCTCTTGGAAAGGGAATTATTTTGAATCCCAAAAAAAGAGGAAGAAAAAGTCTCGTGGTTGAGTTTTGGGATTTTGATATATACAATATTGGTTGTCATGACATACCACGAGTGTGTTAGGTGTAGAAAGCATATTAAATACTCAAGCACAGTCACTATACATAGTTGGAGGTTCCAAAAAATCAGAAAGCTTTTTGGAAGGAAATATCATCTTTGTGATGATTGCTATAAAGAATTGCTTTGGGGTTTTCTAAAGGTATGACAATAGTCATTTGCTTGGTGTGGTTGTAACAAAGATCGTGACTGGGGTAACCCAACTCACCTCCTTTCTAGACCAAGCAGAAAGTTACTTAAAGGCTTGGGAGAGCTGGGGACTGAGTTGATACAGTCTGCCGTTTATCAACAGCTCGCCCGCACCAAGGAGATGATTATGAAACCTTGTAATTCTGAAGAGCACCATTTTGAAGTCCAAAGACTCGATGATCGGGTTTTTGTTTGCTGCCGAAAGTGTGGTTTATTGGTTGGGGACAACACTAGGGAGTGGCCTTTAGAAGAGGGAGAGCGTGAGATGTGGGCTATTTTGGGTTCTTCTGGTGGAATTTATGGGTTTGCTTCTTCTTGTGATAAAGCCCGACACATGCAACAAAATTACTGGAACATCGGCAACCGAAAACCTATTAAATATTTGGTCAAGTTCAAAAGACTGTAATGGATTCAGTTACTTGCTCGTTTTTAAAAGAAAGCAACGCTATAGAAGGTGTTTACGATGATGACTCCCTGAAACAAGCAGAATACGCCTGGGAGTTCCTGGAGACCCAATTGGAGTTAAGTCCCCAAATTATTCTTAAAACCCATAAAATATTAATGCTTCACCAACCTTTATTACCTGACGAAAAAGGATATTTTAGAAAAATCCCAGTTTGGGTGGGTGGACGAGAAGGAGAGCCTTATAGCGCAATTCCAAGTTTGATATCACAGTGGTGTGTTAACGCTAACGATGTAGTCATTAATGGAAAAAACGAACCCAGAGAATTTATAGAAAATTTAATTAAAGAGCACCATATAAAATATGAGCAAATTCACCCGTTTGTGGACGGAAATGGCCGGACTGGTAGAATGTTTCTTAATTGGCAGAGAATAAAGTCAGGACTTGAACCCATGATTATCTTGGAAAAAGAAAAACATAAATATTACGAATGGTTTAATTAGCTCTTTAAAGTCGGATGTGACAGTGATTGAAATGTCATGACAATCGTGATAATATAGTCTATGGGTGTTCTGGATAACACACAAAGGTGGAAATGCCCCTGGTGTGATTTTCTTTCCAGCCCTTTTAGTGACAATCGTTACAGAAGAGTCCAAAGCATGAAGTCTCACTTCACTAAACACAAAAAAGTGATGCTTCGCCAAGAAATTGATGCCCTTTATCCAGAGCACAGTATGGACAAAATAGTAAAGGCTAAAAATGATAAAACTGGAAATTGATTACAACATGGAGCCTGTCTTCAAAATAATTGAGATTCTAGTTCTCCTGCCCCTAATTATTTTGCTCATTCCTTTTCTTCTCTTAATTGGTTTAATTGGAGGGAATTTACAGAAAAAATTATGAAGCCCGCAGACACAGACCAAAGAGGTTGGCCCACCAAAGAAGTTACCAAAAGGGTGATTAAAGACAACCAGATTATTTTGACGATTTATAAACCAATTAAAGGAAAGCTTTGGGAGGTTTCTGTGGTCCTTCCTAAAAAGGCAATCGAGGATGGTGGTGGGGCAATGTTTTTGGACGCTTTAATCAATATCAAAGAAGCTTTTACCCAAAGGGAAAAGAAACTAAATGAAGAAGCCTAAATGGTGGAGACCGTACACAGACCCCAGTATTGAGGAATTTGTGGAAAACCTCTGCAAAGAAAAAGGCTACGAGGTTGAGGTTCACACACCTTCTGGCAACTGGCTAGTTCCAAGACATTTTATCGCCCTATATGGACTTAAAAGCTACGAACTTCCCAATCTGGCAAAACAATTTAAATTCAAAAAACTCTCTTGATTATTAGTCATGACATTGATAGATTAAAGACATGGCAACATTTTCTTCTCCCCCTGGGGCATTACTCCAAAATACTTCTGGCAATTTTAAGACTCATAAATGCGGTTGCGTAATGAAGGCTGAGGTTTACAAAAAATATTTCAAAGGAGGCAAATATCACAAAGATACCGAAGTCGAGCAAACAGCTTGGAGACTTTACTCACCCTGCCCGCAACATTTAAAAAAGAAATAATGGTTTGTCCAATTTGTTTAGTACAAATGCACCAAAAAGATAAAATTGGTGGAGGCAGGTCCGAAGAAGACTATTATGAAACGTGGGAAGTAAAAGAGTGCCCCTCTTGTGGGAGACTTTATGAGGAATACTACCGTACAAGACTTATATCTGATAAAACAATAGAGAGACTCTTGGATGAAAAAAGTCGAAAAAATAAAAGCTGGGCAAATTTGGGAGGACAAGCGGACAGGAGACAAAATGAGGGTGATCGGTAGACATCACGACAAATACTGGAATTGTGTTTTTGATCGCTCCAAAATTAACCACAAGATGACAGAGTTCTCTATCAGAAGGTTTTACTACCTCTTGACATGACATTTTGACAAAGATACACTTTTGGCATGACATTTGCTATCTATCTTCTGGTTGGGATTGTGATTATTTCCACCATTTCTTTTTTCCTCGGAAGAACTTTCCTTAAAAAGGAGGATCTAAATAATTTTAGAGATACGGGGGACTTCATAGCGACAATCATAGGCCTTTCTGTTGTTGGCATGTTCGCTGTGTTTGTTTGGCCACTTATATTGATCGGTGGAATATTTATTTTAGCTTTCTTCTTTGGAATCAAAAAAAGAAATGAGTAACTTAAACTGGTCTTTCTATGATGTTTGGAATGAGTCTCTTTCGCAAAGGGATCCCAAGCCAGTTCTCCCCAGAAACAAAATTTGGGCCTCGGAGTTAGGTGGTTCTTATGTTGACAGATATTTAAAGATGATTGGCAAGGAGCCAAGCAATCCTCCAAACCTCAGATCTCTTAGAAAATTTGAAGCTGGGAATTTAATGGAGTGGGTGGTGGAACTGGTGCTAAGAAGGGCCGGAATTTTGATTGACTCCCAAGAGTGGGTGAGCTTTCAATACCCAGGTCTTTTGGAAGTAACAGGTCGGCTTGACCACTTGGCGGGGGGAAAGCCAGACTGGGGAGAGGCTGAGAACAAACTTAAAGAACTGAATTTGCCTGAGTTTTTTAGTAAAGCCACGACCAGAATTGTGGATCATTTGAAAGAACACTTCCCTGACGGACTTCAAGAGACTGTTTTGGAAGTGAAATCTTGTTCTTCTTATATGTACGATGTTTACGAAGCTAATGGTCCAGCCGAAAATCACGTACTTCAAGCTTTTCATTATGTTAAGGCAAAAGATATGCCCGAAGCCCATGTTGTGTATATCTCAAAAGATGACCTTCGTTTGTTGGAATTTGGGGTCTACAACAACGAAAAATTTGAAAAGTTATACAAAGAGGACATAGAAACACTTTCACAATATTATTTTAAGGGAGAACAACCACCCTTGGAGCCTCTTATTAGCTTCAATAGAGGGAGATTCTCACCTAACTGGAAAGTCCAATATTCAAATTACTTAAAAGACCTTTATGGATATGACGATTACGAAGCTTTTGAAGATGCTCACAAAGGAACCACCGCAAAATGGAATCGTGTAGTGGGGAGAATTTTAAGAGAAGATCGCATGACTCCAAACAACCTAGAGGTAATCCAAGAAATTAAACAGCAGTTTCCTGATTTCGAGGAACTTATGGAACAGCTTAAAAATGACACAAAAAAAGACAGTTGAATTTGTTAAAGTTATTGCCTCAGATCTGCCTTTAAATGTGCCAATTATACTTAAAAGAACAGCGACAGGGCGTGTAGGATACACAATAATTTCTAAAAAGAAAAAAACCACTTGACTTGTCATGACATTGTGGGATAATAGTGTACACATGGCAAGACCGAAAAAGAAAAAGATTATAGCCGAACTCTCAGAACGTCAACTAGAGTTAGCTCAGTTAATCAAAAAAGCAAGGGGGTTTGTGTGGTTTGCCCAAAATGTAAAGACTGGTAAAACCAAAATACTAGATCCTAAAAAGTGGGAAATATGGCAGGAATAAAAGAAAAACAATCAAATTATTTGCAAAGGTTTTGGGCCTTCAATAAAAGGATGGCCAAAGAAACCTTGCTTCACCCTGAACAGTTTTTAGTAATAATGGTACTCTCGTTTTTTCTCCAAGCCCTAGATGTTAGTTTTATGGGGATTGTTGGTATAATGCTTCTTTTTGTATTGTATGGTGGTTTAAATTATTCAGAAGGACTTAAAAGTGGCAGCCGAATTGCCCAAGAAGCACTAAACGAAGTCCTTAAAGAGATCGAGAAGAAAGTCATGGCCCTACCAGCCAGTATGGATGATTTTTTGGGTCACATTAATCGGGAAGACAAGAAAGAATTAACAAACTAATGTTAAAAATCGGGATTAAGGAATTTAGAAAAAACATTTCTAAGTATTTGGCAGAAGCGCAAAAAAACCCAATCCTGATTACCAGGAGAGGGGAGGCTGTAGCCTATATAATTTCAAAAGACATTGATGGGGCGATGGCTCAATTTATTAAAGAAGCAGAAAATGAAGAATCAAAAAAATCAGCCGAGAACTAAAATCACACACGGAACTTTTGGTGGCAAGGTTCGTTTTTCTATAAATCCATCTTTGGGAAGAATCCGTCTCTCTATTGAAGCTAACACCCCTTTTTTGAACACGGAGCAGATTATTAGCGTGTTGGAATTAGCCTTAGATGAGGTGGAAGATAAGATTGAAAAGAACCCACCAATGATACCTATCCCACCCAACAAAAATGAGATGGCAAACTGAGTTTATACACAAAGACGACCCCTGGGGGGCAACCAAGCTTATTAGGGAAATCTGGGCTAAAGAGACCAGCAAACGCTTGTATGCTCAAAACCTAGATGCAGTTTATAAATATAACCACATTAAGCAGATTACCAAACCCATAGATCTTCTTTTTTGGATATTTTTCAATCAATTTGTACCACCACCTTGGAAAGTTTCAACAGATGCAGTTAAACGCCACATAGAGGATATTCGCAAGCTTATTGATGACCCAGCTTACTCCCCTTATTTTGTTTGGATTAAAAGATCTAGAGACATGAAATGTGTTGGTTTGGATGCCAATGTTGTCGAGGCTTTAGAGAAGGGTGCATTTTCCCTACCTCTCTATGAGGAAATTGAGGCCGAGAGAAACAAGTGGCAAAATCACGAAAACTATCATGTAGAAAACGGAAAGACTCAACCTATTTTAGAAGAATATGTCCAATTAAGATTTAAACCGAAAGGGGGTGAGAGTATTGGCTAAAAAGAAAAAACAAAGTGCTTTGGCAACAATTCAAAAATCCTTAAAAGAAAACGCCGAGGAGTTTATGGGTTCTTTACAGCAAGAGATTGTTGAGGAAGAACAAAAGGCACTTAAAGACTTTATGAAAGGGGCTTATCGCTTAATCCTTGAAAAACAGAGAGCCAAAAAGCAGATCGAGGCGGAGATCAAAGAAATCGAAGATGCTATGGATGCAGCTACAAAGGGAGAATGGGAGAAACTTGGGGCTATTAAAGTCCCTGCCCGCTTTTTTTCGGAAGAGACACTTCGAAAACATGGATACTCATATCTTGAAGGTCGTTCCGAGATTAGATTCATTGACCTATACGGTAACAACGAAGAAGAATAACTCTTGACATGACAGCTTGTTTCACATTAGGATTGTCATGACGATGAAGTTAGTTTCTATTAGAACCTTCCTTCGTAATTTTTACGATGTGATTGGGGACCTGCCCCTAATAGTCACAAAGAGGGGTAAACCTTTTCTTAAAGTAGAGAAGTACGAGCCAAAAAAGGAAGATGAACTGGATAAAAAAAATAATAAATAATTTGCTTTTCGGTGAACCCGAACAAGAAAAGTGGATTGTGATATTGCGTGAGCCAAAAGGAAATGGTTGGTATCGCATTATTGAAAGAAACAGTCTCACCGGAGAACGTAGAGAATTTAAGATTAGAGAAAAACGCAATGCTTAAAAATTACCAAAGCAAGTCACCCCTGACCAATATAACTGTTGGAGATGGAGAAGCAACACTTGAATACTACCCAGCTGAAGGAGAAGTTTTACAAACAAATTGAAATAGAGATCGAATCTTTTGTTAAAAGTAATCAAGGTAATGTCCTAACAGAAGATTTTGCCACTATTTTAATTCAGATAATCAAACAGGTTTTTAAAGAAATATGCGATTAATCATTTTTATACTAGACCTTCTGATAATCCTTGGTGTAGTGGGTGTAATTTACACTGCTTACCTAGAAGGTAAACAAGCTGGGAAGAAGGGAGGTGAGGAGAAAGATGACAAGAAAAAATAATGGTGGTTATGCAGCTCTTATTGCAGTAGGAGTTGTCGCCGTGCTTCTTTTAATTATCCCTTTGGCGGGGTTCCGTCAAGTTGACGCTGGTGAAGTTGCTGTTGTTACCAGATTTGGTAATCCAACAGGAAGAGTTTTGGGTCCAGGTGCACATGTGATTACCCCCTTTATTGAGGGGACAAATTATATCAACACAAAATTTCTACTTTACGAAACAATGAAGTCAGAAGACCAAAAACAATCACAATCTGACTATAAAGAAACCCAGGTAGACACCAACACTTCTGATGGTCAACCTGTAGATATTTACTACACGATTCGTTTCTCGATTGACCCAACTAAGGCTATTTGGGTTGTACAAAAATTTGGTTCAGAGCAAGCTTTGGTCGATAAGATTGTGAGAGCTGAGTCTCGAAGTGCAGCAAGAGTGGAACCGTCTAACTTTAGTGCAGATGCTTTATATGTTGGAGAGGGTAAAACTAAGCTGGCAGAGGCAATTGATGTGAATATCAGATCTAAACTTGAGGAAAACGGGATTATTCTCGATCAGGTTCTTATTCGGGAAATTCAATTTACTCCAAATTATGTGAGTGCCATTGAAGCAAAACAGATCGAGGAAGTTAAGGTTGATACCGCAAAGAATATTGCAGCTCGTGCAGAGTTTGAGAAAGAAGCCTCGGTTAGAGCAGCTGAAGCTCAGGCTGAATCCCAAAGACTACAGAGCCAAACTATTACTGAGACCTTCCTTGAAAAGGAGTGGATAGCAAAATGGGATGGGAAACTCCCTCAATATATGTTGGGTGGAGATGCGATTCCTTTAATCCAATTACCTCAATAATAATTTCAGCCCTCTAGAAATAGAGGGTTGAGGTTACGAAAGGAGGTGATAAAAATGAAAAAACTATTAATCGGAGCATTAGCTATAGCTGCCCTGATTGGACTCGGAGTTTTTGCGCTTTCAAACAGAGCTACTTTAGTAAAAGCTTGGGATGAAGGTGTGGAGGCTGTTGTTGATTGTCTCGGTTGGGAGGTTACTGCGAACCCAGAAACAAGAAATGAGGATAAAGTAAAAAGGGGTAACACTTATTATGATTTCCGTTGGGTTCCAACCAACATAACTGGCACTGGTTCTGGTTCTTGGGGAAATGAGACCTTTTACGATTATGAGGTCGAAGTGACCTGGAAGAAACAGTACCGAGAATGTGATGACCATAGCTTCTGGTACGATTGTCAAGAAAGCGACAATGATGACTGGGGGGATTGGACAGACGTTCCTTTTTGGCGGCCAGGAGACGAAACATATAAGGAATCTTCCAATGGTACAGTCTATAAACCACAAGATTGTGTTGGTGTCTGCACAGACCCACAAGCTCAAGAATATACTCCAGTTGAAGAGTTGACTGGCGAGCAAGAGCCAAACAATTCTTTGTGTGTTTATGACGAACTTCCTTATTGTGTGGAAGACGAGACTGTATATGTTCCAGTAAACCAAGATCCACCAGAAGGTGCAGTAGAAGGTGCTTGTAAGGTTCCTGAAGAACCTGAAGACCCAGAGGAGCCAAGAACTCCTTCCTCCTTCTCAACACCATCTGCTCCAGTATGCCCCAATGGAGAGACTATATTAGTCCCTCAGAATTTCCATGTTTTCAGAAATGGAAGCACAGCGGAGTTGCGTTGGGTTCCAACTGAAGGAGATCAGGTTAATATTTACTTCCGAGAGAACGATCAAGCTGGTTGGCAACACGCCAAAGCGGATCAACCAAACAACGGAGTAAATGAAATTACCGAGCTTAATCCCGCACTCGGTTACACATTTGGACTTCAACAGAAGAATGGATGTGGAGGTGGAGAATTAGTTACCGCAGTGGTAATTGATCCTCCGGCCTACGGAGAGTTGTTCCCATTCAGCTATTGGATGTGGTAACATCTTGAGCACAGCTGGGGGAGAAATCCCCCAGTTTTGTGCTCTTAAATGGATAAAATTTGTCAGATGTGACAGAATGTATTCGATGAAAGCAACTGCTCAAAAACTGCTCAAACAAGAATTAGGTGTTCCAGTACCCAAATTTCTTCAAGTTGAGAAAGAAAGAAAACTTGCACAGAGAGACCGTAAGCACGACAAACACCAGGAAGCTTACGAGGAGTTTTGTAAATGGTCGGCACTTCCCCAAGAATTAAGAGACCCTAAAACCCAGAAAGATTTTGAGCAACTTTGGAAACTCCCTCCAAGATATACTACTCGCTGGAAGGAGACTGAGGATTTTCAATCAAAACGTCTCCAACATTTTTGGCGTTGGGCATACGATCAGCTCCCAGACATTGCATGGTCCATTGTGAAGAGGGCCAAACTTCGTTCACCAAAAGACGCTCAGATATTTATTGACCTTTTGGGGAAGAAAATGGATGCAGAGAAACCACCATCACGCATCACCCCATTTGTTCTGGTTGGTGTACCACAAGATAAAATTGAGGATCTTTTTGTGCCCAAAGAATATGAGCCAGTTATTGATGCCACAGTAAAGTCACAATCAAAATGATTCCAAGGTCTTCTTACCAACAACCGCCAAAAACACCTGATTTTGAAGAGAGGTTCACAATAACTCCCACCCCAAAACAGTCTGAATTTATTACCTCAAAAGCTAAGTTTTCTTGTTATTCGGGAGGATTCGGAAATGGAAAGACCACTGCTGGATGTTTACGGGGGCTTCTTCTTTCTGGGTATCCTGGTAACTTCGGGTTAATAGGAAGACTTACTTACCCAGCTCTTCGGGAAACAACCCAAAGAGAATTTTTTAAACTCTGCCCACCAGAATTCTATGATGAGACCCAAGGTGGTGCATGGGTGAAGTCAGAAAACAAAGTCCGTTTCATAAATGGATCTGAGATTATTTTTAGGCACTTGGACCAGATCTCAGAGAAGGAGCTTTTGTCGCTTAACTTAGGATGGTTTTATATCGACCAGGCTGAGGAAATCTCCGAGCAGGTGTTCATGATCCTCCAATCTCGTCTCCGACTTAATACTGTCCCTAATCGTTATGGGTTTATTACTTGTAACCCAGAGCCAGGAAATTGGATTTACCACAGATTTAAAAAACCATCAGACGAAGGAACACTAGATAAAGCTGAAAATGAGATTATTGAGGCTCCAACATACGACAATCCCCATTTGCCACCTGATTACATTGAGACGCTTCGTAAATCATACCCAGAGGCAATGCAGAAAAGATTTATTGAAGGGGACTGGGAGGTTTTTGAGGGCCAGATTTTCACAGAGTTTAACCGAAGGATTCACGTGATCCAACCTTTTCCAATACCAGAAGGATGGGAGAGATTGGTTGCCATAGATCATGGTATGGTTAACCCGACAGCTGTGCTTTGGGGAGCTATAGACTATGACAACAATCTTTTTATTTACGATGAATATTATAATCCTGGCGTAGTTTCCCAACACGCCAAAGAAATCTTGAGAAAATCAGAAGGGCAAGAGATTTCTTTTTGGTTGATAGACCCCTCAACACAGGCCAAAACACGAGAGAAAGACGGTATGCCCTGGTCGGTTTTAGAGGAATATGAAGACTATGGTATTTGGGCCACACCTGCAAACAATGAGCTTTTGGGTGGGCTAAACCGTGTTCGTGAATTTATGCGTGTGGATCCTAACAGAAGACACCCCGTTACTAGCCAGGTGGGTGCTCCACGCTTGTTTATTTTTAGTAATTGTATTAATTTAATTTCCGAGATTCCACAATATCAATGGAAGAGGATGCGAGGACTTGTTTCAAGAAACGAGCCAGAGCTTCCAAGGGATTGGAATGACCACGCTATTGATGCAATGAGGTACATGATAATGTCAAGATTCCCTGCCCCATCAAGAACTCCCAGTGGATATGAAATTGTTACTCCACTACAAAGGAGTAAAGGTAACGACATGGCTAGGACTTCACCTTATGGGGAAAAAGATGGTAATATGTTAGGGAGTCTAGAAGGGGGACTACCTGTATCTTTAGACGATATCTAAAAATGGCTGAAGAAAAACAAAATCCACAAGAAACCCAAGACCCAAATGCACCACAGGCTATGCACATGCCAGTCAGCTGGTGGTCTCAAGTTATTTCTACTTTAGATCGCAAGATAGAAGGAATGTCAAAAATCACTGGTTTTGGGGAAATCACACTCCAACTTATTATGAGAGAAGGGGTAATTCGTGATATAGTTTTCAAGGACGAAGTGACACTTAGGCAAAAAAACAACCCTACAAGTAAAGGGTCTACCTTGACAGAGAATATCAAAAAGTGATATTCCTGTATTTATAACAGCCTGGGCCACTGGCCAAGCAAAGACTGCACGGCACTCGAAGGAGTGTCGTTTTTGCATTTATAGACATGGAAATAATATTAACTGTCCTAATCTTAGCTGCCCTATATATTTCTACACGGATGATTGTGCAGGAGATCAGGGAATTAAAGACTGCTGTGGAAAACCAGCCTAAATATGCAACCCCACGTCCCACCAAAAATGAAATAGTCGAGGAAACTCCCAATATGGTAGAGCTTAATGAGCACTATCCCATGACGGTTCCAGGTGATGTGAAAGTTGATGTTGAAGGTGATTATGTTGATCCTTATGGAAATTCCAATGGAAAAGTAAAGGTATAAAATGGCAACAAAAAAGAAAAACGACAAAATAGCAAAAAGAGCAGACAATGCTACAAAAGAGACCCCTGAATTCTCAGTAAAAGAAATTGCTGAAGAGATGGAGGAAGAAAGAGAAAAAGAGCTTGTAGCTACAGCCAGAAGTCTTTTTAATTACTCCAAAGAAACCAGAAGAAAACATGATTGGGAATGGTTGGTCCGAAGCCTTTATCTTCGTGGATATCATTACGCACGCTACAACCGAAACACTAACACGGTAACTTTCGGAAATCGTAGTGGAGTAAAAATCCCCATCAACCTTATGTGGGCGCATTTGAGGGCGGTAAGAAACCAAGTTACTTCTTTTAGGCCAAAATGGGAAGTCCTCCCTAGTGTAACAACAGAATCAGCAATAGAAAATGCTCGCTATTCAGGAAAAATCTTGGATTATATCTATGAGAAATCTGATATCAAAAGGGCAATTAAAGAGGTTATCACACAGGCTTTGGTGTTCTCTGTTGGCATCTGGCAATTCGAGATAGGACCAGACGGAAGAATTATTGTTCGCACCGTAGACCCTTATGACTTTTACATTGATCCAAATGTGAGATCTGCCAACATCAACGACACAGATCATGGTGCTGAGTTTGTTTTCAAAACAAGCACTATGCCTTTGGAGATTGTTAAAAATAATCCCCAGTACCAAAACACGGGAGAGATTCAAGCTCAAAATCAATTAGCTTCAGCGGAATATAAGAGGTTTTTGATGCAGGTGACTCAACACCGTCATCAAGAATCACAAGGAAATGCTCCAACTGTAACCGTGTATGAAATGTGGAAAAGGGAGCGTCAAGAGGACGGCTCCTTTAAGATGCGAGTTATGCACTTTCTAGACCAACTAGACCGCCCTGTCTATAACAAGTTATTTGACCAGCAAGAGTATCCTTTTGAGATTTACCAGGGAGATCTTACACCCTTGGAAGTTTACGGAGAAAGCTGGGCCAAGCATTTAATTCCTATAAACAGAGTAATTGATTCTCTTGAAAGTCATATTTTTGAATACAACCACCTGTTTGCACGAGGGCGATTCGTTATTGATAAAAATTCTGGTGTCAGGGTTATTGTTAATCAGCACGGGCAGATAATTGAGAAGAATCGTGGGTCTACTGTTACAAGTTTGCCTATTGCCCCACTTCCAGGTGCACCAAGAGAACAGATTGCTGCATTTAGAACATATTTTGAAGATCTTTCAGGTGCTCACGATGTGACCCTGGGAAGAATTCCAAGCGGTGTGAAATCAGGTGTAGGTATTGCTGAACTTCGTCAGGCCGATGCTACAAACCAAGATGATTTGGTTGACAACCTTGAAGACTTCCTTTCTCGCTCAGGAAGAAAGATTTTGAGAATGGTGGCAGAATCTTGGAACTCAGCTCGCCTAATTATGGTTACTGGCGAAGGTGGAAAGCCGGATTATTTCATGGCTGCTGGGGAAAACGCTAAAGATCGTTTAAGAACACAACAAAAAGAGGGTTACAAATTTGGAGAAATGAGACTCCCTCTTGCAATTATTGGGGCTGATAATGAGGTTAGAGTAAAGGTTGGAAGCTGGCTGGCTTACACTAAAGAAGCCAGACAAGAAAGGCTTAAAGAGTTGTACCGATTGGGTGCAATAGACCAAAAGACCCTTCTGGAATACTTGGAGTTTGGAGATATTGATGGGGTTTTACAAAGAACACGAGAGGAAAGAATCCTTCAAATGAGGGCAGGTAGTCCATCTCAGTCAGTCTTGAAAGCAACTGGAGAGGAGCTTTCGGATGAGCAAATTGCGGTAGCTGAAAATGAACTAATGCTTGAAGGAAAGGAACAGCCTGTATATCCAGATGATGACCACGAAGTCCACATGGCGGTTCACAGAGAAGCAGCAGACGACAAGAAATATGGATATATCATTCGGGCGCACATGAACGAGCATCTAAACTACTCACGTTACAAGAGAACGATGCAAGCAGCACCAACTGGTCCAGAAGGTCCTGAAGTTGGTGGGGCTGAAGGTGGACCTGAAGCAGCTATGGCAGCTATGGCTGGAGGTGGTGCACCACAAGGAGCACCTGTCGGTGGTGGGCAACAGAGTGGCG
>Ga0172382_10002857_pt1 | contig 28050 bp, 24 predicted proteins | sample Leawel138RmetaG_FD_122245 | JGI IMG/M metagenome (GOLD analysis project Ga0172382, IMG submission 122245) | Leachate microbial communities from a municipal landfill in Southern Ontario, Canada - Leachate well 138R metaG | ecosystem: Engineered > Solid waste > Landfill > Unclassified | place...
AGGAAGTAGGTGAAGTTACTTCAGAGCAATTAAAAGAGATGATTGATGATGAAGAGGTGATAGTTCTTGATGTAAGAGAGTCTGAACAAAGAGCTGAGGGATATTTATTTAGCGACTTTACTCCTGTTAAAACCATTTCAATTACTCGCGGTAATTTGGAGTGGGAAGTGCAGAGTAAAATCCAAGATAAAGAGAGTATGATTGTCACATACTGCAGAAATGGTGGGCGTGGTGCATTAGCTGCGCAAGCATTGAAAAAGATGGGATATAAAAATGTTAAAAATCTTCAAGGTGGGATTAGCGCATGGATAAAAGCTGGCAATCCTATCAAAACTGGATTGGGCATACAAAAAATAGCAAAATAGGAGAAAAAAGATGGTAACGATTATATTAAACCATGATCCTTACGATGGTTCAGATATTGCCTATAATGCTCTTAGACTAGCTTCAACACTACATAAAAGTGGGCAGAGTGTAAATATCTTTTTGATGAATGATGCCGTTGATTTAGCAAGAGATAAGACACAAAAACCACAAAACTATGACTATGACTTGGTTGCAATGTTAAAAAAACTTTATGAGAGTGGAGTTGCCTTACAAGCTTGTGGTACATGTAATGCTAGATGCGGAATATTTAAAAATGAACCGTACTTTGATGAAAAGATTTTATCAACGATGCAGACTTTATCAGATTGGGTCATTCAAAGCAAACAAGTGCTTACGTTTTAAACGTATGATAAAGTAGATATAATAAAATCTTAAAGCTAATCTTTTGCGTATCTAGAAGATAGAAGAAATAGCACAACCTAGGAGAAATATTATATGAAGATTCGCGTTTATTATGAAGATACAGATACGGGTGGGGTGGTTTATCACTCTAACTATTTAAACTTTTGTGAGAGAGCTAGAAGTGAGGCTTTTTTTACTAAGGGTATGAGTCCTGTCTTGGGCAGTGGGCATTTTGTTGCTAGAAAGCTCGAAGCTAGTTATATAGCTAGTGCTAAACTTGGCGATGAGTTAAGCATCACTACAGAGCTTCTTGAAATGAGGGCGGCTTCGTTTAGACTTTTACAAACTATATATAGAGAAGATAAAAAGATATTTGAACTCACCATTACTTTGGCTTACATTACATTTGAGGCAAGACCTCAAAAGATAGATGCAGATATAAAAGAGCTTATACTATCACTCTTTAAATCGTGAGTTATACCTTACAAATCTATACATAGAAGGGTTTAAAAGTTCTATTGGGTATATCATTTGGTTATCTTCTAGTTTTATCTCATACTCTCTATCTGCTCTAGTTGCATGGCTATAAAAGTAATCAACTCCGACTGTAGTTGTGTAGTTGATCCAGTCATAAACTATGTCATTTCCTAAAAGTGAATTTGTCTCTATAAGAATGCTGTTGTTTTGGGTGATGGAGTTTGCTATTATCATATTTTTTCTATCTTCATATTGAGTTATAGAAAGAATTAGCGGGTCGTAATTTATCTGAGTTGAGAGAACTTTTGTAGCATTTGTCTCATAAAGTGTAAGTTGAGACATTATCATACCTGTCTTTACTATAGGCGTATTTATGAAAAATGAACCTTCAACAATATTTTCATTTTTGCTAAGTTGCTTCTCAAGGTTTGTAGTTCTTTTAGGGATAGAAAATTTTACCACACTCTTGTCTACTTCTGTACCCTCAGCAGCCAAATATGCAGTCTCTTCATATAGACTAAGCTTATTTCCAATGGTGGTGTCGTCATAAAATATAACTAATGGGGAAACGGCTTCTTTTAATAGTAGATCACTTTGAGCCCTATAGTCTATGCCGCCATAGTAAAGATATGAAGAGCTAGAAGTTACATCTTTTTTGTTGATGGTTGGAAAAAAGATGTTCATCTCTGGGTTTATCTCAGATACTGCATCAGCTCCTTTTTGTGTAAAAGGTGCGATGACATAGTTAAATCCATCATTGGAAATATCTTGAAGTGCTTTTTTTATATCATCAATCTCTTCGCTTTCTATCTTGTAACTCTTTAACTCAAAAGAGTGATTTTTGGCTATGAGGTAAGCAAAAGATGCATTTGTTGTTGATGAAGCATATCTTCCAATGATTTTATAAGGAAGAAGTAGGGCGATGCGTAGTTTATCGCCTATGATGTAAGATCCGAGATTTAAGATGGAGATGCTCATCTTCCTTACTTCATCATGTTGTTCATTTTCTAGTTTTGCATCTGCGTGAGCAAGAAAGGAGAAGATCATTCCGTTGTCAAGATATGCTTGCATACAACGCTCATCACATGGATATGGATCTAAGTTTTGTATATATGTTTTTGGAATAGGTATATTTGAGATAAGTGAACTCTGTGCGAACATCACAACAGGAAGTAAAAGTGCAAAAATATATAATTTTTTCATAAGTAAACTCTTCATTTTAGTAAAATCTTTAATGGATGCCATTATAACCATCTTGAACTTAGAAAATAATAGTTGTATTTACTGCTTTTATAGAGCTGATAAAACCTGAAACTCTTTTAGTGCAAAATCATCGGTCATACCACTTATATAGTCAGTTATCAACCTTACTCTATAGTACCACTCAACTATTTTATATCTCTCTTTATCCTCTTTGTCTAGTGTCATAAGATCATTTTTATATGCTGAGATCTGCTTTGATGACACTCTTCTGATGAGTCTCATTGAAACAAAACATTCAATCTTCTCTTCATTTAGTAAGGCATGAAAGTCATTTGAGCTAAGTTCTAAGAGTGGTTTGTAGAGATCTAGTAAACCATTTACAATAGAGTAACCTTGCAGTTCAAGCTCTTGCACTTCTTTGTTTTCATAGATATATTTTGCAGAGATCTTTTGTAAGATCTTAACAGCTTTGTAGTATTTACTCTCTTTATCATATTCAAGCAGTGCGTGGTTAAACTCACCATTAAAAATAGCTTCATGATTGGCTAAATATATATCAACAACATGATAAACCAAAGAAGTGACAAGTTTTGCTCGAACAAGTGTAAAAAACATACTAAACTGGTACGGTTCTTCATCCTCTTTTGCTTGTTTGTATCTCTCCTCAATCACCTCTAAAAGGTAGTGTTCATCCTCTTTTTCACATTCGTTTTTTATAAGTGAGTAGACTTTATCTAAGCTCAGTATCCCTTTTACTACGCTGTCTTCTAGATCTGCTGTAAGGTAGGAGATGTCATCAGCAGCTTCCATGATGTAGGTTATGGGAAATCTATGTCCAGACTTCACATCTAGCGTCTTTTGTATCTTTTGTATAAAATCTTTCTCACTATAGTAAAAACCAGGTTTTTTTCTTAAATAATCAAGCGGAGCATCTTTAGATTTGTCTTCAAACGCACCTCTAGTGTACTTAAGAACTGACAAGATCTGAGTGTATGAGAGGTTTAGGCGTTGAAGTTTTGTTATGACTCTTATAGCTTGAGCATTTCCATCATAGTTGCATATATCTTTTGCTAGTAGATCTCGCAATTGTTTTGTATCTTGTGAAGTTGCTACAAAAGTATCTAAGATAGGCAGAGCACTGTTTTTCATCCACTTATTTATAGTCTGCTCAGCAAAATGTCCAAAAGGAGGATTGCCAATATCGTGCAAAAGACTTGTCATCTCTGCAGTTGAGATAAAAGCATTTTCAAGTTCACTAAGTTTATACTCTAAAAGTTCTTCTTTTTTTAATTTTGCAAGTATAGACTTTGCAATAAATCTTGCAGTTTGCCCAACTTCAAGTGAGTGAGTAAGTCTAGTTCTTATTGAAGCATTTAATTCTAATGCAAAAACCTGAGTTCTTTTTTGCAGCCTTCTAAACGCAGGTGATGAGAGTATCCGACCTCTATCACTCTCTATGGAAGCATCTATGAATTTTGATGGATAAAACTCTCTATCTAGTGTAAACTTTTTACTATAATCAATCATCTACTTACCTTTTTTAAATCCTTTGATTATACATTTTTACTTCTAAATCCATACATAAAATAATTTTTGATATTTCTTTCTCAACACTTTAAATGAAGAGTTTTTAATATACTCTTCATTGCATAATAGATATAATTTAAAAATTCTAGTGTTCAATTTAAGTTTATAAGTTCGGTCGAATTTATGTGCGAAAATTGAGTAAATTAATCAGAAAATAAATTGGCAAAATTGTGAAATATAAAAAAATAGTTCAAACTAATATAAAATCAATCTATGCTGATAAAAAAAGCGATCCACTATCTTCTTATTCGATCATTGATAAACGCCTCATTTATGTTGGAGATAAACTAAAATTTGATCTCTATATTAATGACCATACAACACATATGTCACTTTTTCTACAAAGCAATACTATAGTTGATAAAGTAGATAAAAATACTTTAATGGAGATTGAAAGGCTCTATGTCTATAAAGAACAAAAGAGCAAATATGAATCTTTTATAGAAAAAAGGCTTCAAGATACGGTTGAGAGCAGTGATCTTTCGCTAGATGATAAAAGAGATATTATCTACACCTCCACCGCAGAACTAACAAACTCACTCTATGAAAACCCAGAAGCACTAGAAAATGCACAACGCTCAAAGAACATAGTCGAACCGATTTTACAAAGTATTATCCGTGATGATAAAGCTATAAAATCCTTTATCAAAATCATTGAGTATGATTACTACACTCATACACATTCACTCAATGTCAGCATATATTCACTCTGCCTTGGCTCACAACTAGGACTCAGTGAAGAAAAACTAAATACGCTAGGGAGTTCCGCACTGCTTCATGATCTTGGTAAAAGTAGTATAAATCACGAGATACTCAACAAAAATGGTTTACTCGATCAGTTTGAGTTTTTACAGATGAAAAAACATCCATCTCTTGGTTATGAAACGGCTATTAAGATAGGAATAAAGGATAAAAATATATTGGACGGTATTCGACATCATCATGAAAAACTTGACGGTATGGGTTATCCAGATGGACTTAAAGGCGAGGAGATAACGCTTTTTCCACGAATCATAGCAGTGTGCGATGTATTTGATGCATTAACAACAAGGCGATCTTATAAAGAAGCAATGAACTCTTACGATGCTATCTACCTAATGAAAACGCATATGCACCAACATTTAGATATGAAAATTGTAAACACTTTTATAAAGATGTTGCATGAATAAGCTTCAAAATAAAATTAAATCAATAATAGAGATAAATAACAATAACATCGTAAGTTCTTTTTTTAAAAGAGCTATCTTCGCCCTTATATTTATCAGCATAATAAGCACTATAGCCATAGTAAATTTTTTACAATACACTTTTTACACATCCATAGCACAAGAGATTAAAATAAATGTAGATAAAAGATTTGATAAACATGAGACTAATAAAGAGATCTCAAGAGCAAAAGTACTCCAAGAAGATATTAGAGTCATAATGAATGACGTTGGACTTATAATGATTGCAATATTTGATGAGAAAAAAGAAAAATTTTTAGAGTTAACTTCTGATGAAGAAAGATTCGCAGATAAGATAGAAGTTCTTCACTCAGATAACGAGAGAATTGAACACTATTTACTAAGATCTAAAAAAATGAATTATAAATATTTTAAAATTTTAGATAACTATCATTTTATGCAGATCTCATATCCTATCTACAAGTCAAACAAACTACTAGGACATATTGAAGCTGTATCTTATATAGAACCAGCGATTGTTGCAAGATTGAAGCAAAATATATTTACAACTATTGTTACTGTATTTTTAACCATAGTTATTTTCTCCCTTTTAATCTTTCCGCTTATATATTTCGCATATAAAAAGCTAAATAAGCACAGACTAGAGTTAATAAGTAGTAATATTATGACAATCAATACCCTAGGAAATGCCATTGCACTTAGGGATAGTGATACAAATGAGCATAACTACAGAGTAACTCTCTATGGGATCAAGTTTGCGCAAAGCATAGATCTAGATAAAAAAAGCATAAAAGTTTTAATAAAAGGAGCTTTTTTACACGATGTTGGAAAGATCGGGATATCTGACAGCATCCTTCTAAAAAACGGAAAACTAGATGAAGAAGAGTTTGAGATAATGAGAAGTCATGTTGTTAAAGGAGTTGAGCTTGTAAAGGATGATAGTTGGCTAGAAGATGCAAAAGAGGTGATTTTTAATCATCACGAAAAATATGATGGCAGCGGCTACCCAAACAAGACAAAAGGCAAAGAGATCCCACTAACAGCAAGAATATTTGCCATAGTAGATGTCTTCGATGCTCTAACTTCAAAGCGACCATATAAAGAACCTTTTAGTTATGAAAAAAGCATAGAGATCTTAAAAGAGGGACACAACAGCCATTTCGATGGAGAGCTACTAGAGGGTTTTGTAAAAATATCTAACACGCTATATAAAGAGACAAGGCTAAAGCAAAAAGAAGAACTAAAAGAAGAGCTTGAGAGTTTGATAAAGAGCTATTTTTTGGAATAATAACTCTTAAGCAATTTGTACAAAACTAGTCCCATCTCCATTTGGGATAATCTTGATCTGCAAAGGTATCCGCTCTTTTAAAGCTTCTACATGAGAGATGACTCCGACCATTTTTCCGCCACTTTGTAGAAGATTTAGAGCGTTTAGTGCAGTCTCTAAGCTCTCTTCATCTAGTGTTCCAAAACCCTCATCTAAAAAGAGTGAGTCTATGGCTATTTTTTGGCTTGCTAGTTCTGAGAGTCCGAGGGCTAGGGCTAAGCTTACTATGAAGCTCTCTCCGCCAGACAGGGTACTAACAGGGCGGATGGCGTTACCCTGATAAGCATCTATAACCTCTAGATCTAGTAGTTTGTCGTCATTTCTTGTTAGTGTGTAACGTGAGCTTAGGATCTCAAGATGCTTGTTCGCTAAGTTTATAAGTTGCTCTAGAGTAATGCCTTGTGCGAACTTTTTAAACTTTGTACCATCAGCAGATCCAACGAGTTCATTTAACTTTACCCAAACTTTAAAAGAGTCTTGTTTTAGTGCAAGTGATCCCATTCTACTCTTATGCTTATCGCTGTTTTCTTGGTTTACTTCTAACTCTTTTTTTTCACTTCCAATGCTCTCTTGAAGTGCATTTGCTTTTTGTTCTAACAAGGCTTGCAGTGTTTGTAGATCCTTACTAGATCTCCTGCTTACTGGCATCACTTTGTGCTCTTGTAGTTTTTTAGAACTCTCTGCTTTTAGTGTTTGCGAGAGTGTAAAAGCATCTTCTATGTTTTTACAAAAGTTAGATAAGTCGGCTCTTTTCTCATTGCTAAGCTGTGCATCTAAAAACTCTTGTTCATCTTTAAACTCATTTTCTTTGTATAGATCTAGGAGCTTTAAGCTTAAGAGATCTACTCTTTTTTCATCTTCAGAAATCTTAACTTCTAGATCTTTTTTATAACTAAAACGCTCTTTTTGCTGTGTTATAAGTTCGCTCAAGTTATCTTTAAAGAGTTGAACTCTGCTTTGCAATTCTTGGTATTTTAGAGTTATCTCTTTTTCGTAGATCTCTAGATCTGTAACATCTACTATGTTTTTACGCTTAGAAGATAATTCTTTTAGGGATAGATCTAGCTCTTTTAAACTCTCTTCATCTCTTTTTATCTCTGCTATTAGTGAGATCTCTCTAGTTTGGCTCTCTTTTTTGTTAAGCTCATTTTTTGTCAGATCTAGCTCTAAACGCGACAACTCTTTTAAAGTTTGTGCGTAGATCTCTTCTCTTTTAACAAGCTCTTTGTGCTGGATTTCTATGTTTTGTAGATCCAAGCCAAACTCTTTAAAGTGTGATTTTAAAATTTCTAGATATTTTTGAGTTTTTGCTTCGTTTGTTTTTAGATCTAGCAAAGCTTGTTCTTTTTGAGATATATGTTTTTGGATCTCTGCATTTAGAGCGTAATATGACTTCTCCTCTACTTGTATAAGATCTCTTACTTTGTCCATCTCACGATAAAGTTCATCTTTTTTTGCGCGCGTTTGTTCTATCTCAACTAATCTACTATTTAGCCTCTCTATATTTTCTTCACGCTCTTTATTGAGAGTTGCAATATGCTTGTTAATGTCCTCTATATTTGCATCTTGTGCATCATTACTAACTCTTTTGTACTCAAGCTCTATCTCTTTTAAAGCAGTAGAGAGTTTATCAACTTCTACTTTTATAAGCTTATACTCTTCATCTTTTTCTAAGAGAGATCTATCAAAGAGTTTTGTTTTTTCTAGGCTCATTTCCTGAATTTTTTCTTCATCTCTGTAAAGAGCTATATTTTGCTCAATTACCCCAAGAGTTGAGTTTAATTTTTCATCTCTATAGTTGACTTCAAGGTAAGTTTTTTTACTCTTTATCTGATTTTGGATCTGCTCATCTTTTAAAAGTAGAGTCTTTAGAGTTACACTAACTTCTTTTAAACTCTCTTTCTTAGCCTCGCAAACAGCTTGTAGTTTAGTTTTGCTCTCATTGGTTTGGAACTCTTTTGTCTGGATCTCAAATGCGAGTTTTAACTTCTGTTTTTCTCTCTCAAACTCTATGGTTTTTTCTTTATAGACTTTCTCTAAAGAAGTGTACTCTTTGGATTTTTGCTCAATAGTTCCATCCAAAGTTACAAGTTCAGAGCTTAGTTTTACTAAGGTGGTTTTATCACTCTTTAGACTCTCTTGGATCTGAGTAAAAGAGGAGTGAGTTGATGAGACATTTAGTGCTTTGTTTGCTAAAGAGAGTTTTAAAAACGACTCTTTATGCTGCTCTTTTAGCTTTGTAGATCTTGTAAAATCCTCTTCATGTTTTTTAGCTTCAAGTGTAAGCTCTACTAGCCTTTGAGTCCAGTTTAGCTCTCTTGCTAACTCTTTTAGTTGCTCATCTGTTTTTTGCTTCTCTTTTGTGTTTTGCTCAAGCTCTTTTTGTTTTTTAAGAACTTCTTCTTCACTTAAGAGTTCTATGGATTCTAAGATCTTCTGATCTGACTCCATCTCTTGCTTTAAGTCTCGGTGCTTATCAAAGACAGCTATAGAAATGTCCGCATAGATCTGTGTACCTGTAATCTTCTCTAAAAGCTCTGAACGCTCTTTTTCATCTGCTTTTAAAAAGGCATCAAATCCACCTTGAGCTAGTAACATAGACTGAGTAAAACGCCCAAAGTCTAAACCTGAGAGCTCTTCTACTTTTTTAGCTACATCTTTTGACTTTAGATCTAAAACTTTGTCAGTGCCCAGATCTACTAGCTCCATCTTTGCAGTTTGAAACTTTCCATCGTGCTTTTTATGTGCTCTTTTTTGTGTCCATGAAGATCTATACCTCTTGTTTTTGATCTCAAATTCCACTTCACAATAGGCCTCAGCGGAGTGTCTTGACATCAAGTCATTTGGATTTTTAAGTCTTGAAGTTCGACCATAAAGAGCACAAGAGATAATGTCAAGAAGTGTACTTTTTCCAGATCCAGTTGGTCCTGTGATGGCAAAAAGAGCACTGTCTTTAGTGAGATCTAAAAAGTCCACTTCTGTTCTGCCAAGAAGCGAGTTTATGTTTAGAGCTTTTAGTGAGAGAATCTTCATCTGTCTTCTACCTCACTTACAATTTCTTTAAACTTTACGAGTAGATCTTTTGCTAGTTCTTCATCTTCTAAAGCTTCTAACTCAACTCTCTGCTTAAAAACCTCAAGAGGGTTTAACTCATCAAGGCTTATAGCGTTAAAAGTGTTGGCAGTAAAAAGTGTTTGTTCTTTGTCAATCTTTACAGCTAAAAGTGTTAGATCTAGCTCTTTTGCTCTTGTTCTGATGCTCTCATTCGCATGAAAAGGGTTTTCATCTTTTATATGGATCTCGATCCATGTCTCTTTATTTGTTATGCTCTCAAGCTCTTTTATTACAGATCTAGTATCTCCGCGAATAACAAGCAGTTTTCTAAATAGTGGAATATCAAGCTCTGTGACTTCTACTTCGCCACTAACAAACTCTACAATATTTACTTTTTTTTGCGAGTTTGACTCACTAAAACTAAGTGGTATTGGAGATCCACTATAACGAACTCTCTCGGATCCGACTCTCTGGTTTATATGAAGATGTCCAAGTGCTACATAGTCGAAATCTTTAAAAAACTGGCTGTCTAGATCCAAAGTTCCGCCTATGTAGATCTCTCGCTCAGACTCACTTGTTTTAGATCCTAAGGTAGTTAGATGCCCAGTAGCGATGATGGGAACATCTTTTGAGATCTCTTTTGCTTTTTCATAGACACTTTTATAATGTTCTTTTATGCCAAGAGAGAGTGCTGACTCTTTGTCACTCATAGTCTGGGCACTTTGAGATCTGCGAACTACGAAATCTCGCAAAAAAGGAACTGCACAGACAATTCCTTGTAGCTCTTTATCATCATAAAGAGCAATAACTTCATCCTCATCTTCATCGCCAGATGTTATGACATGAACATTTAAAGCACGAAGCAGTTGCTTTGGAGCTTTTAGAGTAGCTACAGAGTCATGGTTTCCAGCTGTTATGATGATGTTTTTGCATATTGAGGAGATCTTAGTTAAGAAGTTGTAGTAGATCTCTAGCGCATAGTTTGGAGGGGTAGCAGTATCAAAAATATCGCCTGCAACTATGAGAGTGTCAATGCTTTCTTGCTCTATAGTTTGCAAAAGCCACTTCAAAAAAGCCTCATGCTCATCCAAGCGACTCTTACCCATAAAACTCTGCCCTAAATGCCAATCCGATGTATGAAGTATTTTCAATCTGTCCCCATTTTTTATATAGATATTATTATAGCAACTAGAGCTTATTTATGGTTAAATGCAAATTTAAATAATTGACACAACATACTAATTATGGTATATTGTGACAATAAATAAGAGGAGTTTTTATGAGTGATATAAAAAGTGTTAGAGAGATAATAAATACTCTACCTTTTAATAAAGAGTTTGGATATGAAATATTTGAAAATCTTGATATATCAACTATAAGTATGCAAAAATCAGTACATAGATCTCCTCATTTAATAGCACAAACCAAGAGAGGTAAGTTTTATAGAAAGCTTATTCCAGAAGCTAGCGATAGTTTTTTACTAACAAATGCTAAGCCTTATGAGTATTATGATAATGAAAAAGTAGCTCTATATGACCCTAAAAGATTTAACTCAAAAGAGATATGGCAAAGCTCAAAACCCTCTTACCAAAAGATAACAACAATTATAAGAAGAACACTATCTGCGATGGATAAAGAAGATATTTATGAGTTATGCTTAATGTTTGGAATACAAAGGGTGAAAATGGAGCTAATTTTAATGTATAAAGAGATGTATAAAGATGGTTTTATAAATCTAAATGGATTAGAATTAAAACTAAATGGCAGATATGACAGAGATGCTTCATATAAAATATTACGAGGTTATATAGATGACATTAGCAGTAAAAAAAGCACTAACTAAACTAGCAAGTACTGCTCTTTTTGAGAGAGAACTTTACTTTATTGGCGGAACTGCTTTAGCGTATTATTTATGTCATAGAATATCTGAAGATGTAGATATTGTATCTCCAAAAAAACTTCCATATAAAGAGATTGAAAGTGCTATGTTATCTCTAGGTGCAGTAAAACAAAAAGACATATATGAAAGTGCATTAAGAATCAATGGATTAAATCCAAGTGAATATATGTTGAAGTTTTTATTAGATGATGTAAAAGTTGAGTTTTTTGCTGCATCTACAAATATTATGAAAAGTATTATAGATAAAGCTATGCTTCAAAGGTATGAGCCGACAAGTATAAAAATGCTTGATTTAAAAAGCATTTCTAAGTTAAAACTGATAGCACTTTTAAACAGAATAAAATCTAGAGATATTTATGATCTAAATGAAATAATAAAATCTAAAATATTATCTCTTGATGAAATTTTATATCTTTGTATGGAAGTAAAAAAAATAACAACATCTCAAGAACTAATAAGGTTTATAGAAAATATGCAAGAAAAAGATGACGATGAAATAGTTTATCTTGATGAAAAATTCCCTATAGCTTTAAATTTTAAAGAGTTACAAAAAGAACTTATTGAAAATATTGGTAGATATTTTACAAACAACTCTTTATAGTTTTTAGATCATTAAAAGTGACTTTCTTTAGCTCTGGATTTCTTTGTAGGTATATGGGGTGGTAGATTGGGATAAGTTTGTACTGCTTGAAGTCTATAACATGTCCTCTTACATTTTGAAAATCTGTTTGTTCGTTTGTTAGTTTGTAGTAAGCATCTTCACCTAGAGTTACTATGACTTTTGGTTTTATGAACTCTATTTGTGATAAAAGATATGACTTGCAAGAGTCCCATTCTGAGGCAGATGGAAGGTTTGAATTTAGTGGTTTGCACTTTATAGCGTGTGTTATATAGACATCTTGAGTCCTTAGATCTAAGACATTTTCTATCATTTTTCTCAAGCTATCACCACTTCTACCGCTATAGTATTCGTTGTTTGCATCTTCACTCATTGAGACGCTAAAGTCTATAAACATGAGCGTTGCATTTTCATTTCCAAATCCGCTCATACTCTGTTTTCTTGATTTACTCAGATCACAAAGATGACATGAGGTTATATTTTGAGAGAGTTGTTTTAGTGTTGTTGGTTTTTCATGTGTATTTGCTTCATTTATAAAAAAAGGATCGGTGTAGTCAAAACCAAGAGCTTTTAGGCGATAAAGATTTTGAAGGAGGACTAAATTTTGAAAAGATTTCACACAAATGCCTACTAAATAAATTTTTATCAGTATAGTTAAAGTGTAGTTAAAATCTACTTTGAAGAAGTTTTTATGATAAAATGACGAACTTTAAAAGGATGAAGTATAAGCATGGATAATAAAAAAAACATTTTAGGTATATATAATTTTAAGTTGACATCATCAACAGAAGTTGCTTCTACTGTTAGGCAAATCATAGACATTGGCAGTCAAAGCCTGCTTATACATATCTCTTCATATATGCACAATACCGTTTTAGTTCAAAACCTCAAACTTGAGTTAGAAAAAAAACTTCCTAAAGTGAAGATTGTTATGTTTAAACATTTAAATAAAACTTCAACTTCTGTAGTAGTTTATGAACTTGATGAGAACTTAGAAGCACAACGCTTTAGTGATGAAGCACTTAGAGAGATCCAGTTAAAAGATTTTCGTGCAAATAGCTCATTAAAAGAGTGTAAAAAACAGTTACTTAGTAGATACTTTACAGACCACCTAACAAATTTTCCAAACCTTTATCAACTTAGAAAAGACCTACATGATAATGATGGTTATGGCTTAATAACTATAGCTATAGATGACTTTGCAACTATAAATAATTTTTATGGTTTTATGGTGGGCGACTACATAATAGAGCAGGTTGGAAACTTTCTTGCAGAAAATATAAATAAAAAGATCTACAGAGTCTCAGGAACTGAATTTTCGATATTTTTAGATGAAAATCTACCTTTTTATGATCTAAAAGAGTACCTTAGTGAGCTTTATAAGAAAATAAAGCACATTGTAGTTTTTTATCAAGAAAATGAAATAAATGTAAGTTTGACTCTTGCTTCTTGTGTAAATACAAATCAAGAAAACCTATTTTCAAAAATCTCAATGGCTCTAAAATATGCTAAAGATAATAGGCTTCCTTTTTGGATATATGAAGATAGAATGAGATTTGAGAATGAGTATGCGAGAAATCTTAGCATTTCAAATATGGTTAGATATGCGGTTGAGAGAAAAAATATCGTTCCATATTTTCAGCCCATCATTGACAACAAAACACAAGAAATAAAAAAGTATGAATGTTTGGCGAGACTTATAGATGAAGATAAAAACATCATCTCCCCAGCACTTTTTTTGCCTATAGCTAAACGAATAAAAGTTTATAACTATGTTACTCAAATCATTATAGATAAATCTTTTGAAGTTTTTGAAGATACTGACTTTGAGTTTTGCATCAACTTATCGATGGAAGATATTATCAATAGCGAGATGTTTAACTTTATTCTAAATAAACTAAAACATAGTAACGCGTCAACTAGAGTTATATTTGAAATAGTAGAATCAGAAGCTATACAAGACTTTAACAAGATCTCTCGTTTTATACATGAGATAAAAAGATATGGAGCAAAAATAGCCATAGATGATTTTGGGGATGGTTACTCAAACTTTGCGTATCTCACTAAAATGAGTGTTGATTTTATAAAGATAGATGGATCTCTTATACAAGATATAGATACAGATCAAAACTCATACTTAGTTGTTGAGACTATAGTTGGCTTCGCAAACAAATTAGGTATAAAAACCATAGCAGAGTTTGTTCATTCAAGCACAGTTTTAAACAAAGTTAAAGAGCTAGGGATTGATTTTTCGCAGGGCTATCATATAGATAAACCGTGTATTAGTATCTAAATAGAGTTTAATAAAATTGATTTAGATAAGTAACAAAAATAAATAATGAAGTGTTTATTATATTTTTAGCTATAATTATTGCTAATAATCATTAATAAAGGTAATTCATGAAACTCATTGATATATTAAACGAAATGAATTCGTTTGAAAAAAATTCTTTTCTTAAAATTCTTGACAACATAATTGTTGGAAATAGTTTGCATGAGCAAAAAGAAGTTGAAGCTATTTTATCTTCAGCAGATGGTGGTTTGAAAAATGCTGATTTTAAAAACATAGTAAAAGTTTTTGATTTATTAGAAAAACAATATTCAGAGAATATAGTTAATGAGTTAACTAAAATAGAATCACAAATTGATTTTATTTCTAATATTTTAATTCGTGATGGTAATTCAATTATGAAATATGATTGGTTTTCTAAGCTTTATGAAAAAGAAATTAAACAACACAAAGACAGTGTAAAGTCCTTAGAAAATGAATTGTCAAATAATTTATCAGAGCTAAGTGAAGAACGTATAAAAGATTATAAGATCTATAAAGCTTGTTTGCAAACTGCCTATCATAATGATGAATTGAATAATCAAGAGTCTAAAATTACATCAGATGAACAATCAATTCTTACAACACTTGCAAATGAGCTCTCCCTTTCGCAAAATGAACTACAGTTAATTAAATATATGATTTTACCCTTAAAAAAACACTCTATTGATGAAATTATCAATGATTTAAAAAATGCAGGGATTATTTTCTTTTCAAAGAAAACAAATATTATTTACATCTCAAATGAAATTGTATCATTGCTTAGAAAAATCAAAGGGAGAGAAGTAGCAGATAAGCATGTTAGACGTATATTAAAACTTTTAACGGATCCGCAGCTTAATATGGTTTGTAGAAAACATAACATTGCCTTTAAAAATGTACAGACTGAAGAAAAAATCAAAACTTTAGTAAATAGCGGAATTTCTTTTCGTAAACTTTTATCAGAAGATATTTTTAAAACAGATATTAGCTTAACAGAGCGAAAAAATCTTCTTAATGATATTGCCGAAAATGGATTGAACTTTGCAAAACCTTTAAAAGGTTCTACTGTAGATGAAAAGATAGATTCACTAATAGAGTATTTTAATGATATAGATCTTAATGATTCTATAGGAATTTCAATAGGAGGATATGAGCATTTACTTGTTGATTTAGAAGATGTTTTCAGTAAAGAAATATCTATCATATTTAAAAAAGCTTTTGAATTACAAGAGGAAAATATATTAAATGCAAATATGTTGTTGAATTATAATATCAAACCAAGAGATCTGCTAGAAATATTAGACACAGGTGATTTAAAAAAGTTTTGTGTTGAAAAAAGTATAAAAAGTAGAGGAAATATTGTACTAAATATTCTTGAAGCATATAAAAATAATGATTATTTAGAAATAGAGAATTATGCAAGTATTGGTTTGAGAGACTTAAATACACTAAAATCAAATGGTTTGATAATAAAAGAAGCAGAACTTGGTGTGAAGTTTGAAGATATTACAAAAAATATTTTTATCAAACTAGGTTTAAATGTAGATGAAAAGCTCAGAAAAGAAATAAGCACAAATAAAGATAAAATAGATATTGTTTTAAGAATAGGAGATAATGAAATCATTATTGTTGAATGTAAATCAATAAAAGAGTCAGGATATAATAAATTTAGTTCAGTATCTAGACAAATAAAGTCTTATGTTAGTGTTGCACAAAAGAAAGGATATAGTGTTGTGAAATCTTTACTAATATCACCAGAATTTACAAATGATTTTATAAATGAATGTGAATTAGATTTTGACTTAAATTTGTCATTAATACAAGCAGAAACGTTAAAAAATATACTCGAAGCATTTGAAGCATCCAAGTTACAAATATTTCCATTTAAATTATTTAGAGATGTTCTTATAAAAGAAGAACGTATAATTATGGCTATAAAAAAATAAATTACTTTATATAAAAGCTTTAGAAAAAATGTAGTTTAGATTTGATTCTAAATTATAATGAGTTGTAGATAAAATAGTTACTAAGAGCTAAAAAACTCTTAGTAAAAAAGTTAAAATTACGCTGTTACTTCTACAATAACAGGAGTTGATTCCCAGATACCGTGTTTTGTACAGTAACCGTGAGCTACAAGGTTTAGTTTTTTACTAGTTGGGATGATAGTAAAAGTTGTAGTGTTGTGAGCTTTTACATTTCCTAGAGTTCCTGGAACATAAGAAGCAGTTGCAAGTTTTGTCTCACCATTAAAAAGTGAAACACTCTCTATATAGTGATCAAAATCATCTGGATGAGAGTACTCATTACCCATTTTTACAGTTACAGCAAATGGCTCACCAACTTTTGCAGTATCTGCACAGTGGATAAATGGAGAGTGACGGTCTATAAGGTCTTTTTTAGCTTCTCTCTCAACTGTATCTATATCAACATATTTGTTAATCTTTGGCATTTTTAATTCCTTTGTTTTGTTTTAATTTATGTTGCAATTGTAACTTAAAATCATTTACCTAGATATAAAGAAGAGTTTATCAATCTTGTTTAAGAAATGTTTTATAAAAGAACTTTTTAACCAAAAAGTAGATAAAATCCACTCAATTTAATACAAGAGAATAATGATGTTAAAACCACTACTTATAGAGATAGGTGTTGAAGAGTTGCCAGCTGCTCCACTTTTAAAAGAGTTGAAAAATATTGAAAAAAAATATGTAGACATTTTAGAGAAAAACTCTCTTTTAGGCGACTTTGAATTTTACTACACTCCTAGACGATTGGTTATATGGCATAGAGAGTTTAACACTCATCAAAGAGATAGTGTAGAAGAATTTTTTGGTGCACCTCTTAGTGTTGCATATAAAGATGGCAAAGCTACACCAGCGGCTGAGGGTTTTGCTAAAAAATGTGGAGTTTCTCTTAGTGAGATTGGCACGTGTACAAAAAACAATAAAGAAGTTCTTTACTATAAAAAAGATGTAAAAGGGAAGGCTTCTGTCGAACTAATAGAAGGCATCATTAAAGAGTGGATAACATCGCTTGACTTTGGCAAGTCAATGAGATGGGGAAGTTTAGATGAGAGCTTTATAAGACCTATCCGTTGGGTGAATGTACTCTTAGGCGATGAGCTTGTAGATGTTGAACTTTTTGGTGTTAGATCTAAAAAAGAGACATATCTTCATCGCATTTCAAGATTTGGATCTTTAGAGATCTCTGGTGCAAAAGAGTATTTCGATGCTTTAAAGGCTGGTGGTGTTACACTATTTCAAGAACAAAGAAAACAAAATATCTTAAGTGATTTCTTAGCGTTAGAAGCAAAATATGGCATAAACATAGATGCTGATAAAGATCTACTAGATGAGATCGTAGCTATAACTGAGCATCCAAAAGCACTTTTGGGAACATTTGATGAGGATTTTTTAAGACTTCCTCCTGAGGTTATAATCACTTCTATGAAAGAGCATCAGAGATATTTTGCAGTCTTTAAAGATGGCAAACTTTTAAATAAGTTTGTAGTTGTCTCAAACGCTTTTACAGATGATTATAGAAAAGTAGTTGAAGGCAATGAGAGAGTTCTTCGTCCGCGTTTAGCTGATGGACTCTTCTTTTATGACAATGATATAAGAGAAGGTTTAAGCACAGATGGACTTGAGAGAGTCGCCTTTTTTAAAGGTCTTGGAAGTGTAAAAGACAAGGTAGAGAGGGAGACAAATATTGCGACTTCACTCTTTGATAACTATCAGGTAGATGCTAAAAAAGAAGATCTAGTTCGAGCTATCTCTCTAGCTAAGGCAGATCTAACTAGTGAAATGGTTTATGAATTTACAGAGCTTCAGGGGCTTATGGGACATTATTATGCACTAAAACAAGGTGAAAGCAAGGAAGTTGCAACTGCTATAAAAGAGCAGTACTTACCAGATGGTGAAGATAGCGACCTGCCATCAACTCCTATGAGTGCAGTTGTCGCGATGAGCATCAAACTAGATACTCTTTTGGCACTCTTTAGTATAAATGAGATACCAACAGGTTCTAGAGATCCTTTTGCTCTTCGTCGTGCAGTAAATGGCATCATAAGAATAACAAAAGAGTATAATTTTGAGTTTGACATACTAAAGAGTGTTAAAGAGTTAGCTTCTATTTATGCACCGATAGATATGCAAAAGCTAGAGAGTTTCTTTTTAGAACGTATAAAACAGTACTACAAGGTAAATCCTTCTATAGTTGAAGCAGTTATTGGATCTGGTGAGAGAGAGATTGTTGCTATGGGTAAAAAGATAGAAGCGCTCTCAAATATCGCCTCTTCAGAAGGATTTAGTGAGTCCTTTTCTACGTTTAAAAGAGTTGCAAATATCACTAAAGATATAGATCTCACACAAGAGATGAATGTAGATTTGAAGCTTTTTGAAGAAGATGCAGAGAGTAAGCTTCATGATTCTTATAAAAAAGTCACTGCTTGTGCATACGGCTCTTACGAAGAGGAGTTGGATGCACTTTTAGGACTAAAACCTGAACTTGATAAGTTTTTTGAAGATGTGATGGTAAATGCTGAAGATGAAGCTATAAAAAACAACAGAAAATCTTTAGTAGCATCCATATACAAGAGCATCCTAAAGATAGCAGATATAAAAGAAGTTAGTCTTTAGATCTGTGAGATTAAAGCTTAAGTTAGACAATTTTATTTTAAAAATGGTGAAAAATGACACTTAAAAATCTTTTATATTTTCTCTTGGTTATTTTCTTAAGTGGATGCACTCAAGCATATAATACAACAAGTAGTGAACACTTCGATGCACTAGATAAGCGAATAACTCTTCTAGAACAAAACATAAGTCAAAAGCTTGAAAAAAACGATGAGGATTATAAACGATTAATAGAATCATCTCTAATACAACAAAGTGAAAACTATGCGTCTTCAATAAATGAACTAACTACTTTAGTTAAATCTAAAAAACCTGCCAAAGTAAAGCAACAACCTATAATAATTCAAAAAAAAACAACAACAAGCCTTAAAGAAAAACTAATAGTTGGAAGCGTTGAAAAGGTTCATATTTATCCATCTAATATCATAATGGATGCTAGAATTGACACAGGCGCTGAGACTTCTTCTATAGATGCAAGGGAGATAACAAGGTTTGAGAGAGATGGCAAAAAGTGGGTGCGATTTACCTTAGTCGATAGAAAAACAAATATACCTTATGTAATGGAACGTAAAGTAATTAGAGTTGTAAGAATATCACAATCTTCTCTTGAAAAAGAGTATGAAAAAAGAGTGGTAGTTGTTCTTAAAATAACTATTGGCGATAAAAAAGAGTTAAGTGAATTTACTCTGACAGATAGAGAGCATATGCAGTTTCCAATGTTGATTGGTCGAAATGCTCTTCAAGATGTTATTGTAGTAGATGTTAGTGGCGAATATTTAGCTCCACTTACAATAGAAAAAACAAAAAAATGATATCTAAAAGATTTTTACAGCTCTTTGTACTTGTACTGACTTTACTTGGGGTATTTATCGCCATTATGAGACATGAACAAACGCAGATTCCTTTTTTATCAAATAATAAAAAAGATGTTTGGATGGTTGAAGCTAGAGTGGACTTTAAGGCACAAAAAAATAGACCAATAACAGTTAGTCTATCTTTACCAGAAGATACCTTGGGTTATAAGCTATATTTCGAGCAGAGTGTCTCAGCTGGATATGGTTTTAGCATGGTTCAAAAAGATGGGATCAAGCGTGGAGAGTGGAGTATTCGCCAAGCACAAGGAAAACAAACACTCTACTATAAAGCGCAGATCGTACAAGACTTTTCAAATGATCTACCTTTAAAGAAAGTAGAGTCAGAGCTTCACATTAAAGATGAGATCCTTTGGAGTGCATCTGAACAAATTGCTGCAAATGAGATAATAGATCTAGCATATGCAAAATCAAGCAATAATATAACTTTTACAAGAGAACTTATAAAGATTCTTACAGATATGCAAACAAGAAAAGATGGCTCTTTACTTTTACTAAAGCGTGAGTATATAAATGTACTTAGTAAGCTTTTATCTGATGCAGGTGTACTTCATCGGATCTCACTAGCATTAGAGCTAGAAGATGCAAGAAGAAATCAATCTCTTACTTCTGTAATAGAAGTGCTCGATAAAGATGAATGGGTACTTTTTGATCCAAACAATGCACTGCAAGAAGAGGATAAAAACTTCTTTTTATGGACACGAGGTGGAAAGTCACTCATAGAAATCCAAGGAGGAAGTAATGCAACCGTTAACTTCTCCATGGTTAAACAAAGTATGCCAGCACTAGAGTTAGCACAAGCACACTTTGATGAGAGTGGATTTGGGATCTTTAGTATTCATCGCTTACCAATTGAAGAGCAGAGTCTCTTTAAAATACTTCTACTCTTGCCTATAGGTGCTCTTATAACTGTTTTTATGCGCCTAATTATAGGTATAAAAACATCAGGAACATTTATGCCCGTACTTATTGCTATGGCATTTTTACAAACATCACTTTTTTTAGGACTGCTCAATTTTGTAGTGCTTGTAGCTATTGGACTTATACTTAGAAGTTATCTCTCTAACCTTAACCTTTTACTAGTCTCAAGGATCGCTACTATCATAGTTATAGTGATCTTTTTAGTCGCTTTTATGACTCTAGTAGGCTATGAATTAGGGTTTAACACTGGTATGAGTGTAGCATTTTTCCCTATTATTATTCTTGCATGGACAATTGAGCGAATGTCTATACTTTGGGAAGAAGAGGGTGCTAAAGAGGTTTTAACACAAGGCAGCGGAAGCCTTTTGGTTGCTGTTCTTGCTTATATGGCTATGGTTAATGGATATGTAGCACATCTATGTTTTAACTTTCCAGAACTCCATCTCATCGTCATCGCACTTATGATTCTTATGGGGAGATATACAGGCTATAGACTCTTAGAACTTCGTCGTTTTCGTGAGTTTAAAAATAGCTAATGTTTAGTTTTATAACTCCTTTTGCACTTAAGAGAAGTGGGATCTTAGGCATGAATAGCCGCAATATAGAGTTTATTAGTCGCTACAACAATCGTAAACTCTTTCCTTTAGTAGACAACAAACTTCAAACTAAACTCTTAGCTAATGAATACGGCATAAACACTCCTGAACTTCTCTTTGTTATGCAGTATCAACATGATGTTTATGAGCTTAAAGAAAAGCTAAAAGATATCTCTTGTTTTGCTATAAAACCAGCCTGTGGATCTGGTGGTAAAGGTATCTTAGTTATTAAAGGCAGAGAGGGCGAGGGTTTTGTAAAATCAAGTGGAATGATTATAGAAGTTGAAGAGGTTATAAGGCATGTTACAAACATTTTAGCGGGGCTTTACTCGCTCTCTGGAGATCAAGATGTGGCACTTGTAGAGACTTTGATCGAAGCAGATACGGTATTTGATGACTACTCTTACCAAGGTGTTCCAGATATACGCATTATAGTTTTTCAAGGTTATCCTGTTATGGCGATGCTTCGTCTCTCTACCAAAGATTCAGATGGTAAAGCTAACTTACATCAAGGAGCGGTTGGTGTTGGGCTTGATATTAAAACAGGTAAGCCAATTAATGCTGTAATGAATGGCAAAAAAGTACTTATTCACCCAGATACAAAGCACAGTTTTGATACTATAAAAATAGAAAATTGGAGAGAATTATTGCTCTTAGCATCGAGTTGTTACGATATGACTAACCTTGGTTATTTAGGTGCAGATATAGTCTTAGACAAAAACAGAGGTGCAATGCTTTTAGAATTAAATGCAAGACCAGGTCTCTCCATACAAGTGGCAAATTCTAAGGGATTACTTCCAAGACTAAGAGAGATAGAAAAAGTAGCTTCAAAGAGAACAAATGTCCAAAAAAGAGTGGATTTTGTTCTTGAGAAAGAGGGCTTTTAATTACAGTTTTTGAACTTTTGGTGGAATAGTTTTAAAAGCTTCTTTAAAGCCTTTTGCTCTTACATCTTTTGCTTTTCCAAGAGCTAGTGGAGATAAAAAGTAACCGATCTCTAGTGCTTCTTGCTCATCATGGTTGTTGTCGTACATAAAGACTATAGTTTTATCTAGCTTTTGAACTTGGGCAGATAAAGCTCTTACATATGCAATAATAGCTTTGTGGTGTCTGTCATGTTTGTGTCCAGATCCAAAAAAGACAAATTTACCACTAAGTCTGATATTTGGAATATCCATATAATTTAGATTTTTGTCATATCTTGTATATTGATCTGAGTTAAATTTATCTAGATCTGCATCAAGCTCTTCTAAGATAGGCGTTGGTTCTATGTTTTCTCGGTTTAGTGAAAAAAGATATTTAATCTCTACAAGTTTACAAGGGTAGACTTTTTTGAGACCTGCATTTATTACATAACTCATAGGATATTCATTTAGTTTAACAAACTTATCATAACTCTCAAAACCATCTTCTTTTAAAAAACGACTAGGTTTAAAACCTACAGGAGATGTCTCTGGATTGTAAAGTATAATAGTCCCAGCTACGCTTTTTCGTTTGTTTTTGAGCAGAACTTCTAGTTCATCTATAGTGATTTCGTCTTCATCGCTCTCATTGAAATAGATATATTGTTCTACTAAGTAGTCCATATCGAAGTTTGTTGAGTACTTTCCAAATATTTGCATCTGTTTTAATCCTTATAATTGTCGAAATTGTACTTAGTTTTGTTTAAAATGTCTATTTTTATTTAAGATATAGGTTCAAGCTTAAAAAAGAGCGAGTTTAATATTTAACTTTTGCTAAGTATAGCCCATTACTAGGTGCTGGTTTTAGTTTGTGCTTCTTTTTACAAGATAGAGACTCTTTAATCTCTTGCTCTTCTATCTTTAAAAGTGCGGCTACCATAAGGCGTATTTGGCTTCTTAAAAATCCATTTGCCTCAAAGTGTAAAACTATAAAATCTTTGTGTCTATATGCAAAAGCTTTGTAGATCTCTCGGATGCTACTCTTTGTATCGCTTCCCATCTTCATAAAGTTAGCAAAGTCGTGTCTTCCTTTAAAAAGCTCTATATTATTTTCTATCTTTTTAAAATCTATAGAGTCTACAAAAGTTACAAAGTTAGCTTCAAATGGATTACCATTAGCTACTTTTATTATATATCTATAGACTCTTTTTTTAGCACTATATCTTGCGTGAAAAGCATAATCTACTTCTTTTAAGTTCTTGATGAGGATGCTAGAAGGCAGCATAGAGTTTAAAGCTCTTTTTAACTTCTTAAGATCTTGCCAATATAGTGGTAGATCTAGATGACAAACTTGAGCAGTTGCATGAACTCCCTTATCAGTTCTACCAGAAGCAACAATCTTAGAGTCAATCCCTAGTTTTAAAAGGATTGTTTCTAAAGTTCCAACTATAGTGTTAGTAGAACTTTTTTGTGCTTGTGAGCCCAGAAAATGAGTTCCATTGTAAGAGAGAGTTATCGCACAACGCATAGAGAGTTTAAAACCTAGCTAAGATAGTTTTTCTGTAGATAATATAAGTCACTACAAGCCAAGTAAGAGCAACTATTGGAATTGTGTAATAACCAAGTAATTTTTGAGTACCTAAAGTAGCCCCATAGTAGAGAACTACATTTATAAAAAGATAGAGATAGAGCTTAGCTTTTTGCTGTCTTGCATGAACTATACCTATGCTTGCAACTAAAAATAGACTAATAAGAGGGAAGATACTCAAAAGAGTATTTGTTATCATTTTATGCTTTTTTTTCTCTTTCCAAGCATCTGAGAACCAGTACTCTAGTGGTGTCTCATAAGCTGATAAGTATGTAGTAATAGTGTCGTTTATATACATAGTATCAAAATCAATCTGTGAAAACTTTTCTTTAGAATAGCTGTAACCCTCTCCATCCATTAATTTTAGTTTGAGTATCCCAGCGTTGTTAATAATTTCAGCTCTTTTTGCACTAATGATGATCTCTTCTTCTATATTTTTGTTAAAGAGGATAACGTTTGAATAGGTTTCATCTTTATTATCCTCTCCTAGATACAAAAGCCAACTACCAAAACTATGCCCAAATTCTGATGCACTCAAGTTAAACTTTGCTTCACTTTTTTTATAAGTTATAAAGTGGCTTGAGAGTATATCTGTATGTGGAACGAGAACAAGAAAATTAAAAGTCAGTAAAAAACTTAAAATCATAGCTGGTTTTGAAAGTACTTTTAGTATAAATTTTGGATGAATACCAAGAGAGAAGAGTACTACCATCTCATTATCAGTTGAGAGTCTATGGAGTGAAAGAGAAGCTGCAGTGAAAAAAGTTATGGGAAGCGTATAAAACAAAATTTCGGGAAGTACAAAAAGAAATAGTTTTGTCATATCCCAAATATCAAGCTGTATGACGGCTGTATATGTTGCTAGCTTTATCATAAACACTACTGTTGCTATGGCAAACAGAGGTAGAAACATAGATAAAAAAAGTATGTAAAAATTGTTATTTATGTAATTTTTTAATTTATGCATATTAGTAATTTGCCTCGATGTAAGCTAAAATAGGTGAGTCAAAGATAAAAACTATAAGTGTAGCTAGTGCTAAAAATGGTACAAAAGGGACTCTTTGCTCCTCAGCGCTTCTTTTTAAGACTAAAAGCATCACAGGAAGTGCTAAAAGAGCTGACAAAAATATAGCTACAAGTGTTAACTCAACACCAAGTAGTGCTCCCATTGTAGCAGCTACCATAATATCTCCCTCTCCCATAGCTTCAACAAAAGGAGTTCTGTCATAAAACTTATTCCATGAGGTTTTACTCTTTTGTGATGCTCTGTGTATAGATGAAGTTAGATAATAAGAAAGCGCAAATCTAAGCAGAGTGAAACCACCTGCGAAGAGTAGGGCATTTTGAAGATTTATAAATACTCCATTTAAATTCCATGCTCCAAATATTGCAAAAAAGATAGCTAGAAGGTTTAACGAATCTGGAACCATTTTATAACGAAAATCAATAACAGAAAGAGCTAGAAGCATTAAAAAACAAAGAGCTATAAAAAGAGCAGGCAGAACAAGTGTAAATTTAGCAGCTATAAGTAAAAAGATAATTCCAGATAATAGCTCTATGATAGGGTATTGCATAGAAATTTTAGCAGAACAAAATGAGCATTTACCTCTTAAGAAGATCCATGAGACAATTGGTATATTATGCCAAGGTTTTAACGGGTTATTACAACTATAACAGTGTGATGCACCAAAGACAACGCTTTCATTTTGTGGGATTCTAAGAATTACTACATTTAAAAAAGAACCAAAGAGTGTACCTAAAACAAACGCAACAAGAAGCATTATAAACCTCCAAAACGGCGTTGTATTTTTTTAAAGTTTTTTATGATTTTTTCTAATTCTATAGTTGTAAAGTCAGGCCAAAGAGTATCTGTAAAAAAAAGTTCTGCATAAGCTGATTGCCAAAGTAAAAAGTTAGAGAGTCGTTTGTCCCCACCAGTTCTTATAATTAGATCTACACTATCTTTACAATCAAGTGCATTTGAAAGCATCTCTTCGGTAATATCCCCATCGTACTCTTTTAGTTTGTTAGCAGCTCTTAAGATCTCATCATGTGCACCATAATTTAGTGCTAGTGACTGTATAAGTCCATCGCAATGAGCTGTCTCTTGCTTTACTCTTTGTATAGTTTTTTGGAGTGATTTTGAAAAGGCTCTTGTATCGCCTATGGGCTCAAATCTAACATTGTTAGCTAGATATGTTATAAGTTCGTCTTTTAAGTACTTCTCTAAAAGCTTCATCAAAAACTCAACTTCTAAGCGAGGTCTTTTCCAGTTTTCAGTTGAAAAAGCATAAAGAGTGAGTCTTTCTATATCTTCATCTTTGGAACAAAATGTAGTTATCTCTTTAACAACTTTTGCACCAGCCTCATGTCCTTTGACTCTTTTTTTTCCACTAAGTTCAGCCCAACGACCGTTTCCATCCATAATAATGGCAATATGTCTTGCTCTGTTCATCTTAGAGTTCTTTTGCATGCTCTAAGATCTCAAAAGCTAAACTTAGTTTGTCACTCGGAGTTAGAGACTCTATAGCGTTTGGAGTTATAAAGTCTATTTTATTTGTGTCACTTCCAAAACTAGATGAGTCTTCTAGGATATTTAAGCAAACAGCATCTACACCTTTTAGATCTATCATATTTGAAGCATTTTTTATGGCCTCTTGAGGATCCAACTCAGCTTTAAAGCCAATAGTTGTTATATCCGTTTTATCTATAGCTGCTAAGATATCAATATTTTTTTCTAATTCTAGTGCAAATTCAGCGCCAAGAGATTCTTTTTTAAGTTTGCCTTTTTGTATATGTTTGCAAACATAATCACTAACAGCCGCAACCATAAAGAGATATGGTTTTTTTTGTATTAAAGCTATTGCATCACCACTCATTAAAGTTGGCTTGGAGAGCTTTCCTTTTTTAGCTATACGAATGGAGTCAACCAAATACTCCATCATCTCAGATGAGCTCTCTACATCTATGGTGTGCATCTCTTTTGGAATGTTTGATTCAAACTTTGTAGAGATAAGGTTTACATCTGCCCCTCTGCAGTATAGTGCAGTAGCAAGAGCCGATGCCATTTTGCCACTTGAGAAGTTTGAGATAAATCTCACATCATCAATCTTCTCAATAGTCCCGCCACCTGTAACTATAACTCTCCTATCACGCCAAAAATCATCTTGAAGCAGGATCTTCGCACTATGCCAAAATATATCTATAACTTCAGCCATAGCACCATCACCAACACTCTTACATGCTAACTCTTTTGTTTGCGTATCCACAATACTATAGTTTGCGATAGCTAGCATCTTAAGATTTGCCTTTGTAAAAGGATTCTCAAGCATATTTGTATTGGCAGATGGAGCTAAAACTTTTTGTTTAGCAAATGCTAGGGCACATTGAAGTAGCATATTGTCAGCAATGCCGTTTGCGAGCTTTGCTATGGTGTTTGCAGTCGCAGGAGCAATGACGAATAGATCTGCCCACTGAGTTGTTTTTATATGGTTGTGATCATCTACCCATGACTCGCTGACATCATCTAGGACTCTGCTACTTGTAAGTGTCTCAAAACTAAGAGGAGTTACAAACTTCTTAGATGCCTCGCTCATCACAACTTTAACATCAGCTCCAGCTTTTACAAAAAGCCTAACAAGTTCAAGTGACTTATATACTGCAATAGATCCAGTTACTCCTAAGAGTATCTTTTTGTCTTTTAGTAAGTGTGGAGGAATAAGCATAAACGAGCCTTCGTAAAAATATTTATGGATTATACCAAATTTATCTATGAGAAGATTTACATATTGACACATATCAAGCTAAATATTATTAACTTTGATAAGATTACAACTTATAATTAATAAAAGGAATATTTATATGAAAGTTATACTTTACATACTAGCTCTTGGCTTAGCACTTTTTGCAAATACTGCAGATACTGCTACCTGCCATAAGTGTCATCCAACCATAGTTGAGGAATTTGAATCTTCTATGCACAAAAAGTCTTCTATATATGAAGACAAGATCCACAAAGCAGTATGGGATAAGCACCCATCTAAAGAGAAAAATGACTACACTTGTGCAAAGTGTCATACACCAAATGCAACAGATGAAGCGAGTCAAAAAGAGGGCATTACTTGTATCTCTTGTCATACTATTACT
>Ga0172382_10002858_pt1 | contig 28050 bp, 24 predicted proteins | sample Leawel138RmetaG_FD_122245 | JGI IMG/M metagenome (GOLD analysis project Ga0172382, IMG submission 122245) | Leachate microbial communities from a municipal landfill in Southern Ontario, Canada - Leachate well 138R metaG | ecosystem: Engineered > Solid waste > Landfill > Unclassified | place...
AATAGATTTACAGCGTTCATCGTGGGGGAAATTATGAAGAATAAAAAACTGATTACGTTTGATATGAATAAAAAACCGGTAAGACAGCGTATCTATTTGACACCACTGACGTGGTTGTTAAGCTTTCCAAGTGTCATCAAACATCGGTTAAAAATAAATAAGGTCAATATGGAAGGCTTAAAAAAACCTTACATTCTTTTATGTACACATCATTCGTTTATGGACTTCAAAGTCACCACGAAAGCAACATTTCCTAGTCGACTTAATTACGTTGTTGCGATTGACGGGTTTATCAAACGCGAATGGTTATTAAGAAACGCTGGTGGGATTTGTAAAAGAAAGTTCACGAACGATACGAAATTAATCAAGCACATGAAATACATACTTAATGAAAAAAAAGGCATTGTGGCGATTTACCCTGAGGCGAGGTATTCCCTTATCGGAACTAATGCCATCTTACCTGAATCCTTAGGTAAACTTATTAAGCTGTTTAAACACCCCGTGGTTGTTTTAAACATGCATGGGGACTATTTGATGCAACCTGTTTGGAATTTAGATAAAAGAAATGTGAAGCTTGCTGCTGATATGACTCAAATCATTAAAGAAGAAGAAATTGAGACCTTGTCGGTAGAACAAATAAACGCTAGAATCAATCAAGCTTTTCGATATGACGAGTATCAATATCAGTTCGATAACCAGATTAAGATCGACTTTAAAAACCGTTTAAAAGGGATATCTCGTGTGTTATATCAATGCCCACACTGTTTAAAAGAACACGTCATGGCTTCGGATAAAAATGAATTATGGTGTGAAGCTTGTGGCGAAAAATACGTCCAAGACATTTATGGTCAAATTAGAAACACCAAGGGCAATTCGATCTTTACACATTTGCCAGATTGGTATGAGTTTCAAAGAGAACAAGTAAGAAAGCAAATCGAGGACGGCACTTACTATTTTGAGGATGACGTCAGCGTTGAGTCATTACCAAACTCAAAAGGTTATGTTGACTTGGGTATCATGAAGTTAGTGCATAACAACGATGGCTTTTGCTTGTATAAAAAAGATGGCTCATTTGAGCTGAAAAAAGAAGTGCTCAGTATGTATGGTCTTCACATCGAATACAATTACATGAACAAAGGGGATTGCTTAGATCTTTCAACCCTAGAAAACACCTACTACATTTACCCGCTTAATTATAAAAACGTTGTAACGAAACTGCATTTTGCAGTAGAAGAACTCTACAAAATCCATAAGAGTGAGATAAAATAGATGAAAAACCATCTATTTTTCTTTATTTTTGGAATGTAACCATTTTTATTGTCGGAATTATTTAAAAAAAATAAGTAATTTAGATAGAGTGTGATATAATTATTAAGGTTTTTAGAAAAGAGTGAATATATGGATATTAGAAACATAGCAATTATTGCCCACGTAGACCACGGTAAAACGACTCTTGTGGATGAATTATTAAAACAATCAGAAAAAAAGAACGCACACGAAGCAATTCAAGAACGTGCAATGGATTCAAATGACATTGAACGTGAACGTGGCATTACGATTCTTGCGAAAAACACAGCGATCGAATACAAAGGTGTTCGAATCAATATATTAGACACCCCAGGGCATGCCGATTTTGGTGGTGAGGTTGAACGTATCATGAAAATGGTTGATGCGGTTGTTTTAGTCGTTGATGCTTATGAAGGCTCAATGCCTCAAACACGTTTCGTTTTGAAAAAAGCATTAGAATCTGGTTTAAAACCAATTGTGGTTATTAACAAGATTGACCGTGCGTTTGCAAGACCAACCGAAGCAGTAAATGAAGTTTTCGACTTGTTTATTGAATTAGAAGCGAACGAAGCACAATTGGACTTTCCAATCATTTACGCATCGGGCATTAAGGGCTTAGCCTCATACAATAAAGAATTTGATGATGCCGTTGACATGAAACCATTACTTGACACCATCATTGAATACGTACCAGCACCTGGACAAGATGTGGATGCTAGTCTTCAATTTCAACCAGCGTTACTCGACTATAACGAATACGTTGGACGTATTGGTATTGGTAAAATCATTCGTGGGACCATTAAAATGAACCAAATGGTTTCTTGTGTGAGACTTGACGGCACAATCAAACAATTTAGAGTTCAAAAACTCTTCTCATATATTGGCCTAGACCGTATTGAAGTCGCTGAAGCCTACGCCGGTGACATTGTTGCCATTGCTGGTTTACCAGACATTTATGTCGGTGAAACCGTCTGTGAAATTGGTCAAGAAGAAGCACTACCAATCCTTCATATTGATGAACCAACCGTTCAGATGACTTTTGGTACTAACACTTCACCATTTGCTGGTAAAGAAGGTAAGTATGTCACTGCTTCAAAGATTGAAGAACGTTTATATAAAGGAACACAAAAAGACGTTTCACTACGTGTTGAACGACTTTCTGGTAAAGAAGAATGGGTCGTTTCAGGTCGTGGTGAATTACACCTTGGTATCTTGATTGAAAACATGAGAAGAGAAGGCTTTGAATTCCAAGTCTCTCGTCCTCAAGTCATCATGATTGAAACAGAAGGCGTTAAAATGGAACCGTATGAATTTGTACAAGTGGACTGTCCAAACGAAGTCATGGGGACGGTCATTGAAATGCTAGGTTCTAGAAAAGGCACCATGGAGTCAATGACGAACCATTTAAACCAATCAAGATTAACCTACACTATGCCATCAAGAGGCTTAATTGGCTTTATGACTGATTTTATGACCGCAACCAAAGGTTATGGGATTATAAATCACTCATATTTGGAGTATCGTCCGGTTGAAGCCGTTGAAGTTGGTAATCGTCCTAATGGGTCACTTGTGTCTCTACTTGAAGGGATGACAACCTCTTATGCCATCGGAAGACTAGAAGACCGTGGGGTTATGTTTATTGAACCACGTCAAAAAGTATACGAAGGTATGATTGTTGGTGAGGCAAATAAAGAGTTTGATTTAGCGGTTAACGTGACTCAAGAAAAACAATTAACAAATATGCGTTCAAGTTCAAAAGACTCAACGGTTGTGTTAAAACGCCCAAGAGAAATGAGCTTAGAAGCTTGCCTAGAATTCATTAATGACGATGAGTTGGTTGAAATTACACCACAAACGATTCGTTTAAGAAAACGTATCTTAAAAACGAACGAACGTAAAAAATACGATAACTATAAATAACTATTAAACATCAAGTTAAACGCTTGGTGTTTTTTTCTCTCATTTTATTAATTATTGATTCTACTTAAACGCAAAAAGTGTTATACTTATACTAACGAAGAGGAGTGAGTAAATGATAGCAATTGGCAGTGACCATGCAGGTTACGAACTTAAAGAAGAATTAAAGAAATACTTACAAGAAAAAGGGTTAAAGACAAAAGACTTAGGCACAAATGACCTAAGCTCAGTTGATTACCCAGATTTCGGACGTAAGGTAGGCGAAGCTGTCATAAATGACAAGTTAGATTTCGGTATTGTCGTTTGTGGCACTGGCATTGGGATTAGCATTGCAGCTAACAAGGTTAAAGGCATTCGTGCGGCACTTGTCTATGATGAAGAAACCGCAAGTCTGGCTAAAATGCATAATAATGCAAACGTCATCGCTTTAGGTGGTAGAAAAACATCAATCGAAGAAGCGAAAAAAATCGTTGATGCCTATTTGTCATCTAAATTTGAAGAAAGACATCAAAAGAGATTAGATAAAATAAGTGTCTATGAAGGTGAACATCATGAGTAAAGTTGTGGTATTAGATCACCCATTGATCGATCATAAAATGGCAAAATTAAGAGATAAACATACTGGCACGAAGGAATTTAGAGAAACCGTATCAGAGGTTGGCATGTTGATCACTTATGAAATCTCAAGGGATTTTGAAACCGTCGAAAAAGAAGTAGAAACGCCAATTCAAATAACAAAAGCTTATGAGCTTAAAAAACCAGTGGTTATCGTACCGATTTTAAGAGCAGGTTTAGGGATGGTTGAAGGGATTCACAACATCATTCCAACCGCACGTATTGGTCATGTCGGGGTTTATCGTGACGAAGAAACCTTAGAGCCACACGAGTATTTTGCGAAATTCCCTATCGATATTAAAGATGCTGCGGTACTAGTCGTCGATCCAATGCTTGCAACCGGTGGTTCTGCCTCAGCTGCGATCACAATGGTTAAAAAACGCGGTGTCACCGACATTCGTTTTGTTGGCTTAGTCGGCTGCCCTGAGGGCGTCAAACGTCTACAAGAAGATCACCCAGATGTGGATATTTTTCTTGCAGCCATGGATGAGTATTTAAACGAAAAAGGCTACATCGTTCCAGGACTTGGCGATTGTGGCGATCGCTTATTTGGTACAAAATAATAAAAAAACACGGGTATACTCATTAGAATATAGCCGTGTTCTTATTTCTTATTGGATTTATTATAAAATACTATGAACATCAAAGTAAATTTGATAGAATAGGAGGTGCACGATGGATAGTGTCGTCTATTTAACCGCGCTAGTTGCTAGTGCTTACTGGATTATACATATTTTAAACGCAAGTCACTTAGAGAAATTATTTAAACCAAATCACATTTGGCAAATACGTTCGTGTTATGTGGTAATTGCGCTTGGGTTCGGTCATTTACTGGCTGAAATGGTTGTGCAAATATTCAATTTATTTTAATGGCTCAAGTACCTCGATGATTTCTTTTTCAATATATTCAAGTTTCCCATTGAAATAGTCGTTTAGTTCATCCATCGATGAGGCATTAAAGTAAAGCCTCACGGTTATGTTTTCGGCAAAGATTTGATCTAATATAACCACTTTTTCTCTTGTTTGATATAAAAATGTGTCATACAATGCATAAGAAATCGTTAATTCGTAGACTTGTCTTTGGTGCTTGATTGCGATTTGTCCAAACGATAAGGCGTTTGTTACGGCGTTCGTATAAGCCCTTACTAACCCACCAGCACCTAATTTAATACCACCGAAATACCTTGTCACAATCACAAGGACATCGGTTAAATCGTGATGTTTTAAAACCTCTAACATGGGGATGCCCGCAGTTTTTTGAGGTTCTCCGTCATCGGATGCTTTCATTAGGCGCTTTCTATCGAAAATATAAGCATAGCAATTATGATTTGCCTCACGATGCTTTTTACGAGTCGATGCGAGGATTGCCTCAATTTCTTCTAATGAGTTTACTGGATGTAATTGACAAATAAATCTCGATTTATCAATCACAATTTCTTTTTCAATTGAATCTAATAAATAGTACATAGTATCACCAATCGTATTATAACATAGAATAGGAACATGTTTATGAAGACAAAATTCAGACATAAAGTCGTTTTTAAACTCTTAACACCGATAGCGGCACTTATTTTCCGTATTAAATATCGGTTTTATGGCGTAAAATTTAAATCAAATGAAGTAAAAGGGCCATATTTAATTTTTGGCAATCACACGCAAGCGCTCGACCCATTATTTTTAGCAACCAGTTTTAATGAACCAATCTATTTTGTTGCGAGTGACATGATTTTTACAAAACCAATCTTATCGAAAATCATGTCTTACCTGGTTTCTCCAATACCGAAGGCCAAATACAAAGCTGATAGTGACACGGTAAAGAACATCATTAAAATTGCGAAATCAGGGGGATCCATTGGGTTGTTTCCAGAAGGGAACACCACCTTTTTTGGTGATTTAATGGAGGTGCCTTATTCGACGGCTAAATTAGTTAAACACTTGAAATTACCCGTTCTTTTTTATCACATTGAAGGTGGTTATCTAACCAAACCGAGATGGGCCAAAGAAAAAAGAAAAGGTAAAATGCGAGGTATGGTGACTAAAGTATGGCAGAAAGAGGATTATGAATCACTTTCTCTTGATGAAATCTACAAGCAATTAGTTTCATATCTTCGCTTTAATGATTACCTTTCAAATGAAACAAAAAAACAAACGTTTAAATCAAAGAATAAAGCGCACTACATTGAAACTGCCTTTTTTGTTTCACCTGAAACAAGAGCATTTAATACCATTTATTCAGATAAAAATGATGTGTTTGATCGCTCATCGGATCTTCATCTAAGAATTGATTCTTATGGTAAGTTTCACCGATTGGGTGGGACAGTCCAAATAGAAGATACCATTGCATGGCATAAAATACAAATAGAAGAAGTTAATAAAGTGATTGAGTCTAAAGAAGTTCGATTAATCAAAGAAGAAGAGCTTGAAATGAACCTTTTAACAAAAAAGAAAACTCATGCGCTAGGCAACGTGAAGCTACGACTTTTCACCAATCGTGTTGAGATTATTAAAGAATCAACTGTTGAAGTAATAGACTTCAAGGATATCAGTTGTCACGTTCAATACACAAACACGCTAATCATTCATAGCTTTTTAACGGGTGTGACCTATCACTTTACACCGACGCCTCGATTTAACGCGTATAAGTATGTCTTATTTTCAAAAATTTATCAGAAGAAGGTGTTAAATAATGATAACGAATTATGAGTCTGGCATTGTTTGGATTGGTGTCGTATTTGTCTTTATTCTAGCTGCATTATTACTTGCAGGTAATGTCATAAGACGAAAAGTCAGTTTTTTTAGAAAATCACTTCTACCAACAGCGGTTATTGCTGGGATACTTGGGTTATTATTAAAAGAGTTTTTATTTAGACCACTAGCTAGTAATGGCTTATTAGTTACGCTAGAAGAAATTGAATCGTTCAATAAATTTTTAAATGTGATTACTTACCATGCACTCGCGTTAGGTTTTATTGCAATGGGACTTAAAGTTAATGAAAAGTTAGAGATTAAGACCAATCGCTCACATAGTTATTACAATGGGCTATTGATTGTAGCAAGCTATATCTTACAAGGTCTAATTGGGATTGGATTAACGTTTATTTTTGCCTATACAATATTTCCGCAATTTAAAACAGGACCAGGTCTTGCTACTGGGATATTATTGCCATTTGGTTTTGGTCAAGGACCAGGACAAGCAAATAACTTCGGGATTATCTATGAACAAGCGGGTTTCATAGGTGGGCAGTCCTATGGACTTGCGATTGCATCCATGGGGTTTATCTGGGCAGCGGTTGGGGGCGTATTCTACCTAAATCGTCATTTTAAAAAGCCGGATAATCAAGGCAGTATACTCACTGAGTTGACCTCAGTTCAAGAAATTGAAACACCAGACGAGATCCCTGTGGCAGAATCGATCGATAAGTTCACGATTCAAATCTCTTTAGTTCTGATGGTTTATGGTGCGACGCTGTTTGCGATGTTTTTAACGTCTAAAGCAGTTAGCTTGATTCCTGGGCTAGGAGGCACATTAAACTCACTGGTTTGGGGGTTTAACTTCATCTTCGGTATGATTTTGGCGATTGTATTTAAACGCATTTTCCTGCTTTTTAGAAAGACAGGTTTAATGACTAGACAATACCCAAATAATTTCATGTTAAACCGGATTAGTGGGATTGTGTTTGATTTTATGGTGGTATCAAGTATTACAGCGATTAACGTTGAAGATTTAACCGATAAATGGATTCCATTTATTGTTGTCACAATGCTAGGTGGGATAGGTACGATGATATACTTACATTTCTTAACTAAGAGAGTCTACAAGGAATATCCGATTGAAGGCTTTGCGGGTATGTTTGGTATGTTAACGGGGACTGCATCAACTGGTGTGGCTTTACTAAGAGAAGTTGACCCGAATTTTAAAACACCTGCGGCAACCGATTTAGTGACTGGGTCAACAACCGCCGTGTTATTTGGATTACCAATTTTGCTAATTGCAGGGTTTGCACCAACCTCTATCACAAATGCTGTCATTTCTTTTGTTGTATTAATTGCCCTATTTCTATTATTTACGACAATCTTACTAAAAACGCATAAAAAGGATTAAAGCGTTCACATTCTTTATAAACTTAAATTGTCTTTACTTTTTAACTACGATTTGATAGAATGAACATGATATCTCCGAACTTCATTTTTACAAGATGGGGGAACCAATTTTTTGGGGTGAATCTTCTTAACTGAAGAAGGGCGATTTGGGCGCCCTAATCCGTCAGCTAACCTCATAGGAGTACACCAAAGCGTATGACATTAGTTATGCGCTTTTCGTATTTATTTTTATAAATATAAAAGCATCAACTATTGTCGTTAATCATTAATGACAAGGAGAGAGAAGAATGGAAGTATTATTGAAACTGGCAATTGTTGTCGTAGTAGGCATGATTGGCGGTAAAATCGCAACAAAGTTTAAATTACCAAGTGTGTCAGGTTACTTAGTTGCAGGGTTATTTTTAGGGCCATCATTTTTTGATTTGGTGACCAAGACAGACAGTGTGAATTTTGAAATTATTAGTGAACTTGCTTTATCATTTATTGCCTTCTCAATCGGCAGTGAATTTGTGTATAGTGAGATTAAGAAAATGGGGAAAAACGTTGTAGTCATTACATTACTTGAAGTAATTGGTGCTATCGGTGTTGTTTTTTCTGTGATGTACTTTGTTTTTAATCAAGACTTTGCTTTATCAATTGTGATTGCCTCTATGTCTGCTGCGACTGCACCTGCTGCAACATTAATGGTAATGAAGCAATACCGTGCTCATGGACCTGTGACTAAAACATTGTTACCGGTCGTTGCACTAGATGATGTGTTTGGTATTATTGCTTTTGGTATTGCGCTAGCGGTTGCTAAAATGTCATTAAATACCTCAGGTTCATCCGGCGTAATGATGTTTTTTGAGCCAGTGATTGAAATTGTCGGTTCAATCGGTTTAGGGGTTTTGATTGGTGTGGTTCTTGCAGTTGTTGCTAAGAAACAACAAACCAAAGATGACCTTCAAATTGTATCAATTACAGCAATCGCACTAGCCACAGGACTTTCAAATTGGCTTGGACTATCGTCACTACTCACAAACATTGTGGTAGGTACTGTTTTAGTTAACTTGTTAAAACATTCAGGAAGAGTGTTTGGGTCAGTCAATGATTTTGTACCGATATTTTATGTCTTATTCTTTACACTTGCAGGTGCAAGTTTGGATTTAAGTATCCTCGTATCGGTAGGGTCTATGGGTATCGCCTACATCTTTGCAAGAGGTATTGGTAAATACTTAGGCGCATTTATGGGTGCCTCAATCGTAAAAGCACCAGATACCGTAAGGAAATATTTAGGGTTTGCACTCTTACCTCAAGGTGGTATTTCGATTGGTTTATCCGTCATTGTAAGGCAACAATTACCGCAGTACGCAACCATGATTACGACAATCATCATGTTTAGCGTTTTAGTCTATGAAACCTCAGGCCCTATTTTTGCAAAAATTGCGATTTCAAAAGCAAAAGAAATTAATGGACTTGATCGAATGGTTGATGAAAGTTTAAGTGAACCAATCATTAAACAAGAATTTGTAATGGAGTAGAAAACTATGAAAAACGCATTAGTCATCGTCTTAAATGACGTGAAATATTTAGATGATATCCTCTCGTCATTCATTGAATTAGGTGTCGGTGGGGCAACAATCATTGATTCACAAGGGATGGCAAGTGCCATCGTGAATGGCAAAGCTCAAAATGTGCCACTCTTTGGTTCGCTAAAGAAATTATTAGAGGGTTCACATCCATATAATAAGACTTTGTTTGCCGTAATTGAAGGCACAGAGCTATTAGAAAAAACAATTAAAGAAATTCAAGAAATCCTTTTTGATCACAAAGGTCCAGGCGCAGGATTCATGTTTACGATACCTGTGGGTAATATTATGAAGTTAGGAAATAATTAAACCAAAGAGAAGGAATAATGCGTTAAACGTGTTATTTCTTTTTATATGTTAAGTAAAGAACGCAAATATTTTTGACTTTTTAACCAAAAAGTGATATAATTTCTCTCAAAGAAATGAGGAAGAATATATATTATGGAACTCCCGCTGATAATCTTATTATTGGTTGTATTAACGTTCACAAACGCTTTTTTTGCTGCATCAATGACTGCAATCGAGTTTGTGAATAAAAACAAATTAAAACTGTTGGTTTCTGAAGGTCAAAAAAATGCAAGTGACGTACTAAAATATCAAAACGAAACGTCCGATTTTTTACCTACGATCCAATTTGGTATCATTCTAAGTGGCTTTTTCTCAAGTGCCGTTGCTGCTCGTTATCTGGTTGATGACATTAGTAAAGAGTTAGCAAACGTGGATTTTATTGCACACTCAATCAGCAGTGCACTTGCGTTTGTGATTGTGACATTTGTGCTTTCATTCTTTACCGTCGTCTTTGGCGTGTTAGTCCCAAGACGTATTGGGTTGAAGCACTCAGAAAAAATTGCCTTTGGTACCATTGGTGTCGTTAAGTTTTTCATGGTGTTCTTTAAGCCATCGGTTAAACTTTTAAGGATGACAACAAATTTAGTGTTAAGGCTTTTTAAGATTAACCCAAATGAAGAGATTGAAAAAGTTTCTGAAGAAGAAATTATCTCAATGATAGAATCTGGTACGGAACATGGTACGATTAATGAAGAAGAATCTGAAATGATATCATCGATTTTCGAGTTTAATGACATCACTGCTCAAGAAATTATGACCCCAAGAACTGAGGTATACATGATAGACATTAATGAGTTTTCTGAGGACACAATCGATGAAATGATCAACGAAAACTACTCAAGAGTCCCTGTTTATAACGATTCACCGGACGATATCGTAGGTATAATTTATATTAAAAATGTACTTAGAGAAGCCAGAAGCGTTGGTTTTGATCAAGTCAAATTAGAAAATATCATGAGTAAGCCTTATTTTATCCCATCAAGAAAAAAAATTAACGAAGTCTTTAGAGAGCTTCAAGCCTCAAAGAATTATATGGCAATTTTAGTGGATGAGTATGGTGGATTTCAAGGCATCGTTACCATTGAAGATTTGATTGAAGAAATTTTCGGTGACATTTATGATGAGTATGACGAAGAAGAAACAGACGTTCGACAAGTCGAACCAAATAAATACGTAATTAATGGCTTAATTTCGATTGAGGAATTAAACGAAGAATTGAATTTAGACATTCCGATTCATGATGATTATGACACAATCGCAGGCTATATTTTGAGTCATATTGGTTATATTCCTGAAAAAGAGGATAAAATCGTTGTGAAATATCAAAACCTGACGTTTGAAGTGATTCAAATGGATGAGAAGCGAATTGATGAAATCATGTTGACCATTGATGAAATAGCGAATGAAGCAACTGAAGACGAGACTGAGATTTAGATAACTAAATCTCTTTTTTTTGATGGAAAATGTGGGTTTTATACGAAGTAAAAGTGATTTTATGATATAATAAATGAGGTGATAATGATGAGACAGCTTAAACAAGCTTTATTTGTAATAAGAACATTAAAACAAAATGGGTTTGAGGCCTATTTTGTTGGAGGATGTGTAAGAGATTACCTCTTAAGAAAAGAAACCAATGACATTGATATAACAACCAACGCTTCACCATCTAAAGTGATGAAGCTTTTTGGTGCGAAACCAACTGGGATTAAATATGGTACGGTTAGTTTTACAAAAAATGACATTAACATAGAAATAACGACCTATCGAATTGATGGACCTTATTTGGATAATAGACATCCTGAAGAAGTGATTGAAGCACCTTCGGTGGAAGAAGACATCAAACGTAGGGATTTCACAATTAACGGTTTAATCATGAATGATTCGTTTATTGTCATTGATCACGTTGGTGGAAAAGAAGACTTGAAATTCAAAATGATTCGTTCCATTGGTGATCCAGAAACTAGGTTTAAAGAAGATAGCTTACGCATTTTACGTGCGGTCTATTTTCAATCAAAACTTGGCTTTCAAATTGAAAGAAATACAAGAGAACAAATGAGTATTCATAGGGATTTACTTGATAATTTGCCGAATGAGCGTATCTTGAATGAAACGTTAAAAATTCTAAAAGGCGATTTCCAATTAAGAGCTTTAAAAACGCTTGAAACATCCAAAATTTCAAGTAAGCTGCCAGGCTTAGAAAAAGGAATTCAGTTCATTAATGAGCATATGAAAGAAAGTGTTTATACGGATGCTTTTTTTGCCTTGTGTTTTTCTCTTAACAAACGAGTGCCTAGCGAATGGAAGTTTTCAAATGTGATTCGTAATAAATACGATATGGTGGTTGATCTGGTTAATTCCAATCAAGAAATTGATGCGTTAATGCTTTACACGTATGGTATTGAGATTTGTTTATTAACCAACAAGGTCAGTTTCTTACTTGGTAAATCACCATTTCAAAAGAGTAAGATTGAACAAATGTTTGAAAACTTACCATTAAAGAGTGTGGTTGATCTTAAGTTTAAAGCGAAAGATTTACTCGAATTAACAGGGAAAAAACAAGGCGCTTGGGTTTCTAAGTTACTTGATGAATTAGTAAAAGAAGTGTTACTAGAACACGTGAATAACACGTATGAGGATTTAAAATCCTATGTAATAAAAAAGGAAGGTATATAAAATGAAAAGTGACTTTTTTTCCTATTTAGATGGATTTAATTTAATTACCATCTTAGTACCAGCACAAGCTGATCATACAAAAAAATCATTCACTTTAGAAAGTGAATATCAAAAAATACAATTAACGATTAAAGAAGTAGAGTCCTTAGGACATGAAATTAAATTTACTTGTGAGATTGATGAGTCAATCTCATTGAATACAGACTACATGGTGTTTGATGAAAGACGTAACCAATCCTTTTTACGCACAGGTAAGATTGTACGTACCGAATTATTTGAAATGATGTTTGAATACACCGGTGATGATTTAGGGGTATCTTACTCAAATGAGAAAACCACCTTTAAAGTGTGGAGCCCAGTGGCTAAAGAGATTGAACTTGAACTGATTGATTTGGCTGGCATTAGACAATTTATTGATTTTACCTATGACGCATTTGGCGTTTGGGCACTAACCGTTTTTGGTAACCTAGACGGCTTTAAATATCGATTTAGAGTCCGCGTTAATGAGTCATTTAAGACAACGAAAGACCCTTATGCAATCGCATCAAATGCCAATGGGGAATATAACTATGTGGTTGATCCATCAAAGTTTTACCCATTTCAAAATGAAAAACCAGCGTTTTCAGGCAAGAAGACCGACGCGGTTATTTATGAGCTACACGTCAGAGACTTTACCGTTTCAAACACGTCTAAGGCCGTAAATAAGGGGTTATTTGAAGGGTTGATGGAAGACTTACCTAATGAGGGTTTAAACCACGTTAAAGACCTGGGAATCACGCACATTCAACTCTTACCAGTTTATGATTTTGAAGGTACCGATGAAATTAATAAAGACATCGAGTACAATTGGGGCTATAACCCAAGCCAATTTAACGTCGTTGAAGGTTGGTACTCGAAGGACCCTGAATCACCTTACGAACGAATCAATGAGTTTAGACGTTTGGTCGATCACGTTCACGCCTTAGGCATGAGAATTAACATGGATGTGGTGTATAATCACGTCTACGATATGGCAACATTTCCATTTGAAACCCTAGTTCCTGGGTATTATTACCGATTTGACCAACGAGGGATGCGTACTGAAGTCTCAGGCTGTGGGAACGATTTAGCGACTGAACGTGTGATGATGAAGAAGTTTATTTTAAACTCAATCAAGCATTGGATGACGACTTATGGTATTTCTGGATTCCGATTTGACTTGATGGGGTTACTTGATATTGAAACAATGAATAAAGTTGCTCAATTGGTATCGTCAATCGATGAAAAGGGCTTTGTCTATGGGGAAGGATGGGTAATGGAAAATACCTTGCCTAACCGTCTAAGAAGCCACATGGCGAATCACCAATACATGCCTCAAATTAGTCATTTTAATGATCAATTTAGGGATAAAATCAAAGGTGGGACGTTTGCGAACACACCTGGGTTTGCCTTAGGTGGCAAAATCAGTTCTTCTGATTTATTCTATTTGTTTACAGGCAGTTCCCTAGATAAGTTTTTATTTTTTAACCCAACACAAACGATAAACTACGTTGAATGTCACGACAACCACACGTTTTATGATCGTGCCAAAGTCTTAAGACCAGAGTTAAAAGAAGAACAGCTAAAAGACTATGCTGCGCTTGCCTTAGCTTTTGTGATTCTAAGTTCTGGTGTGCCTTTCATACACGCAGGACAAGAATTTCTTAGAAGTAAGAATGGTGTTGAGAACTCCTATAAGTCTAGTGATGAAATCAATCAAATCGACTGGACACTTAGAGAAAAAAATGCCGATATCGTTCAAATGACAAAGGATTTAATTTCACTCAGAAAAAAATACAAAGTATTTCGTTTTCAACAAGTTTCTGCGATTAAACAATTCATTCGATTTATCGAGTCAAATCCAGTAACTAAAACGACTGAGTTCAGATTAAATAGTTTTGATGGGACATTTAGAGTGTTCTTCAAAAATGACTATCAAGAAGAACTATTGAAGGTTGGTAAAGGGTATCAAACCATATTTGATGGCAGAAAACTTGTCAATGAAAATAGTGACAATTACCTTGCAAAAAAACCAGGGGCTTACATCTTTTTTAAGGAGAGTTCAGATGAAGTTTAATGCAAAAGTAGATAATATGAACGTTGGAAATGACTTTCAAAATGTAAATGTCATTTTGTCAACTGGCGAAAAAAGAAATGTTAAACTTGATGAATCTCAAGTCAAATTAATTGAACTAGGTAAAACTTACCATTTTGAAGTTGAAATTGTTGTTAATAATGAGAAAGAGCAATTAAAACTCGTTCACTTAGAATCATTATTTGATCACATTGATGACCCATACGAGTTAAAAGATGAACTGACTAAGTTTTATCAATACGCACCTGTAGACATCAAGGAATTAAAAGAGAGTATTGAAACTTATCTTGAATCTATTTCTAATCCAGTCATTAAGAAGATTACAAAACACATTTATAATAAATACGAAAAAGCTTTTTACATGTATCCAGCAGCGGTTCGTTTTCATCATGCCTACATTGGTGGTCTTGCTTACCATACAAAAACAATGCTAGACATCGCAAAACGATTTAGTGAAGTTTATACGTACTTGAATAAGGATTATTTATATAGTGGTATTTTATTACACGACGTGTGTAAAATTAAAGAATTAAGTGGCTTTGAAGGTGGCGAGTACACCGTTGAAGGTCAGTTGATTGGCCATTTGGTTATGGGTGCGATTGAAATTGATCGTGCGGTAAAGACACTTGAGTTAGAATCATCAGAAGAAGCGCTAATTTTAAAACACATTCTGATATCGCATCATGGACTACCAAATTTTGGTGCTGCTAAAAAACCAGCAACGGCTGAGGCGATGCTGATTTGGTATATCGATACGATTGATTCAAAGTTCACCGTATTGGGTGAAGAGTTGGAAAAAACTAATCCTGGTGAATTCACACAAAACATTGCAGTTCTTGATAAACAACGCTTTTTCAAACCAAACAAATAAAACGAATGCTCGACCTGATTTATTGGTCGAGTTTTTTTCGTATACTAAGACTAGGAGTTATTCTCTTAGTCTTTTATTTTTATATAATTGGTAGTAAAATGAGGGCGAAGGCGTAGTTAAACAATTTGAACTTCGAGTTCGTAAAAACTAGTATACCTTTGAGTATTTATGATAGTCTACGCCTTCCTATGATTTACTACGAGCTAAGAGAGATGACTCTTGGCTTTTCTTTTTTATAGGCATATAGAAAAGAAAGTTTGAAAGGAAGGACGTGAGTTTTTTTGAACCTTGAGTTCGTATAAAAAAATGTCCTCAATTTCAGTTTATACACGAAACTAGTTTAGATCTAATGGTGTCAATGAACACGTATGAACAACGAAAAAAAGTAAGTGTATTCCAACTGAAACGAACCGTGTCATCTAACAAAGAAAGGTGGTAAGTACTGTGAAGAGTCCATGTGTAGCAGTGGACGTATCAAAGGGAAAGAGTTATTATCAAGGGTTTATTGAAATAGATAAACCAGCTAACAAAGCGACACCTATCGAGCACGACTTAGAGGGGTTTAAGTTTGTGTATGAATTAGGTCAAACATTGAAGGAAACGTCTAGCGATGTCGTCTACGTATTTGAATCAACTGGGATCTATCATAAAGCGTTAGAAACATTTCTTATGAATCATGATGAAAAGTGTATTATTCTAAATCCTTTAGAGGCTTCAAAAATTCGTAAAACAGACTTAAGATCGACTAAGACAGACGCTAGGGACTGTAAGAGTATCGCTAAGGCATACTTCATGAAAGACTTTAGATTACACGATCAAAAAGATGAACTCTATGAGAAACTCCAAAGTATGAATGGACATTACAATTTTCTTATTCAGCAGTTAAGAGAAATGAAGGTCCATTTTAGAAATGCCTTAGACATCGTGTATCCAAGGTTCGATGTAGTTTATCCAAATCCTTATTTGGACATTCCCATGTCAATCTTAAAGCGATATGCTCATCCAGACGAACTAAAGAATAAGCGCTTCGAAACAATTGTGAAGTATATCATGAAAGATACCAAACATAGAGAACCAAAAGCAATGGATGAAGCTAAGAAACTCAAAGGTTATATTGACAATGTGTCTTCAGGTTGTCGTAGTAGTGCCTTTGAAGTAACCATTCTAAAGACTATGGTTAATAAGATCAGTGATCAAGAAGTTGAAATCGAGTTATGTTTGGATGAAATGAGAGAATTAGTGAGTGAAGTACCGCTTTATCATCAATTGATGAGTATTCCAGGCATCGGAGACAATCTCGCAATCAGACTCATTGGTGAGTTAGGTGATTTAGACCGGTTTGAACGTAGTGAACAACTAGTCGCCTATGCTGGTATCGATCCTAGAGTGTATCAATCTGGTCAAATGACAGGTGAACATCTACACATTACGAAGAAAGGTAATAAACACCTAAGGACGTTATTATTCTTGGCTACGTCGAGTAATGTGAGAATTGGAAAAACAAACATAATTTTAGATTTTTACAACAAAAAAAGGCAACAAACGAACCCTCTCGTTTATAAAGCTGCCTTAATTGCCTGTGCCAATAAATTACTAAGAATAATCTTTGGCATGTATAAGAGTGGAAAGAACTTCCACAAATAAATTTCAATTTCATTATACTACTTAGAATACTAGATTTCAAATCTGGTTTTTAAGTGTGTTCATAAATAGGGATAAATAAAACTTAAACTAGTGTTGACTTCCTTTATCTAATTTTATATGTATAAATGTAAAAAAAGTACCTAGGCATTAGCCTAAGTACTTAATTCATGTTTTGATTAGTTAAACGTTGTAAACCAATCACTATAGATTTCATCAAATGCTTCATTTTCAGTGTAGCTGAAGAATTGACGTTTGTTGATTTCTACTAATTCTTGTGCTTTAGCGTTATTTTCAGCAGAAGCAAACGTGTAGTTTGTTGTTGCTAATAACTTGTAAAGTAAGTTTAATTGAGTGTATGAGTTGGTGTATTTTTCATATACTGGTTGTAAGTAGGCATTGGTTGCGTTCTTAACTGAAGTAGGTAGGTTTTCAACACCATATTCAGAATCAACTTCATTTAAGAAGATTTGTACTTGGTTTGCAGAGATTGCGTCTGTATCGCTATAAGCATTTACAGTTACTTTTGTACCATCTTTCTTAGTTAATTCGATGTTTTCGTAAATCTTAAACTTGTCATCATCTTTTGCATGTTCATCGTCTTCTAAAGTGAATTTAGCTGATGTGAATGATGCACCACCAGTGGCAAGAATTAAATGCCAACCGAATGAAGTTTCTAAGACATCCGCGTAATCACTTGGACGTGTATCTAAGTGTTGTGATGGGAATTTCTTATCTACGTCATAGAATTCAGCTTTAATTTCTTCGTATAGGCTGACCGCTCTATCGTAGAAATCAACGTCTAATGATGATTGTTGACCAGGTAAGTTTGTTGAGTTTGTAATGGTTGACAAGGATTGGAACATCACGTTTAATCCAAGTTTTTTGTATTTAGCCCATGTGCATTCAGGAGTCACATCAAGTGGTTCTGTTGTGCATGATTCAGGAGCAATACGTCCAGCAGATTTGTATTCATCAACGATTGCAGTTAAACCAGTAGAGAATGAAGAGTACTTGACTGCTTTATCATAAATTAATTGCATTAATTCAGTGACGTTTGCTTTTAAATCAGCAACTTCTTGAGCGTCTAGTGTTTCGAAGTATTCTCTTGGATCATCTGGTGAATCGTCTTCGTCCATATCAACAAAGATTAATGCATGAGAAGCAGCAAGTGAGAAGAATTGGTTTTGAAGACGGTTTGCATAAGTTGCGATATCTTCATAAACAGTTTCACCATAATGTGCTTCATAATCATTTAAGTATAATTTTTCAAGTTCAGCAGAAACATAGACGTTTTCGATTGCTTCATCAATTGAACTTGCTCTAAATGCCAACATTAAGAAGTTTTTTCTACCCATTGTTGCAGGGTATCCAGACGTTTCATAGTAACCTTGACCAAATTGTTTGATGATGGTTTCCATGTTTGTTTTGTATTCTTTCATTTGAGCAGCTGTAATTTGATCTTGGTAGTCAGAAGCTTTTAAAACTTCTCTTAAGGCCATATCAATGGCAACTGAAACACCTAATCTTGATTCTAGTTCAGCATAGAATGTATCCACGCTAACTTCGAAATCACCCATTTTAGCAACTAATGACTTGCTTGATTTTTTAGCAAGTGCGTAAGCGTCACTGTTTTGGTTTAAGTATAAGTGTAATAATGAATCATAAATGGTTACTTTTGCATCTTCTAAACGTTCAGAAGCTTTACTTGCAATGTAGGTTTGAGTTAATTTAGATTCAACAATCTTATCAAAATATTCTTGAGCTGTTGCAGTTAAGTCTTTTTTAGTATCGTCAGTGTAGATGATTAATTTGTCATCTTCATCAACTAATTCTTGTTGAGCTTCATCGTGTGATTTTAACTTAAATGCTAGGTAGTAGTTGTTGCCATAGCTACGTGGAGCTGCAGTAAATCTAGTACCTGATTCTTCTGTACTTAATGTGCTATATACGTAAGATCTCAAGCTTGTATTTGAGAAATCAGCGTAAGCTTTAGTAAATGGTAAGTTATCTAAGTCAGCAATTGCGCCATCGACTGTTGTAACACCAGTTACTGCATCTTTGTAAGAATAAATATAGTTGTAAATGTCAATGAACATAGCTAAGACTTGGTCATTGTCTAATTGAACGTCTAGTTCATCAGCAGGTCTTTGTGCAGTTACAGAAGTAACGACGCTATAACGGTCATAATATTTTTGATAATCAGACTCACTGATTGCACCTGTGTTTTCAATACCTAAGTCTGAAAGAACAGTTGCTGCATAACCTGTAACCATTTCTTTTCTTGGATCTTGTAGAACAACCCAAGCGTTACGGTAAGCTTTTAAGTTGAAGTGACGTAGTGTTGCGTTTGCTTCGCTTTGGTTAACAAAACGAATTAGAACTAAGCTTAAGTCGAATTGGTTTTCAACGTTAGTTTCGTAATACTTTTGAATGTCTTCTTCAATCTTAATGAAGTTGGTTGAATCTTCATCCACAACTTCTTTTGCTAATTCTTCTTTAGCATAAATCTTTTTAGCAACAGATAATGTGTAATAATCAAGAACCGTTTGACTGTGGTCTGTGAAATCCACAATATCAATGTCTGCTGCAGTGATGGTTTTACCTACCATATAGAAAGTATCGATAAATGAGTCAACGTAAGTTTGCACTTGGTCTGCTTTCATTTCTTTTAGGGTATCGATATCGGTAGTTCCAGAGAAGATGCCACGGTTAGCCGCTTCAACTAGATCATCTTTATATGCTTCAGGTGTAGCTGCGATTTTTGCTAATTCATCTTTAAATAGTTGTCTTTCTAAGATTTCAACTAAGACTGAACTGCCATTTAAACGCATTTCTTCGTAAAGTTCTTTTTCAGTGATTTCGTATCCGGTACCACTTAAATAAACTTCGTCACTTACACTACCATAAGGTGTTGAAAGTGTCTTCTCACCGCAAGCGGCAAGCATTAGAGCACCGGATGTTAACATCACTAATGCAGCTAATTTTTTCATGAGATTCGCTTTATTCATAATTTCCACTCCTCGAATTTTTAATCACAAGCAAATATAATATAACACACATAACAAGGCCATTGCAACGATTTTTAAAACGTTTCCATAATATCACACAATAAAGTTAATATATATATTAATACCAGAAGGTATAAACTCGTGTTAAAATAGAGTAGGTGATTAATTTGAAGTTTTATAACATGGCAAGTGGCTCCAAAGGAAATGCCACTTATATTGAACATAACCAAACAAAAATACTCATAGATGCGGGGATTTCTTTTAAGCGTATGAAAGAAGCAATGCAGGACGCTGGATTTGACATTCATCAAGTGACACATGTTTTTTTGACACACGAACACGTTGATCACGTTAAGGGCATGGATACCTTATACAAAAACATCAATGCACCAATTTATACGAGCGCTGGAACAGCAAAGGCGATGTCATATTATCAATCGTCTGTCTATCAAACGAAAATAAGGATTGTAGAGCCATTAGAAGAGTTTTATTTAGATGACTTGACGATTATTCCGTTTCCGTTGTCACACGATGCGAGAGACCCGATTGGGTTTATTTTAAAGACAAAAGATAAAAAGATAGCTTACATTACAGACACAGGCTACATAAGAGAAGGGTTGATTCCACTTTTATCAAACGCAGATCTCTATTATATGGAAGCAAACCACGATCCTTATTTATTAAAGAATTCGCCAAGACCATTTCATACAATCAAACGTATTTTAACTGAAAAAGGTCATTTGTCGAATGAGGATTCCGCCTATTACTTTTCACAAATGATGGGCACTCAAACAAAAACACTGATCATGGCGCATATTTCTGATGAATGCAATACCAATGACATCATCAAAAGAACGTATGAAGATGTTTTAATTGCTCATCAAAAAGACCTAGACACGTTAGAGGTTCACTATGCCTCGCAAGTGCCACTCAAGGTGATTGAATTATGAAAATAACGATTATCGCGGTTGGAAAGATAAAAAAAAGATACTTAGTTGATGCGATGCAAGACTACATTAAACAAATGCCTGTTGCCTTTGAAATCATTGAGGTTGATGATGAAAAGGAACCTTCGGGGATGGAAAAAGAAGAACAACGAATTCTTTCGAAAATAAAGGATTCGGACTACGTAATAGGGTTAGCAATCAAAGGAAAAATGCTTTCAAGTGAAGAATTTTCTTCCAAAATCGATGAAATTTCGACTTATACTAGTAAGGACCTAGCTTTTATTATCGGTGGGTCTTACGGTTTTACACAAAAAATATATGAAAAATGTGATTATTTGTTATCTTTTTCAAAGATGACTTTACCGCATCAATTGATGCGGTTGGTCCTTGTTGAACAAATCTACAGGTCGTTTCAAATTAAACGGAATCACCCATATCATAAATAGGAGATTGCATGAAAAAATATGTCATTTGGGATTTTAACGGGACCGTTTTAGACGATCTAAAACTATCGGTTGATTTATTGAATTTGATGTTAAAAAGACAAAACAAAAAACAATTAACGATTGAACAGTACTTAGATGTATTTGGGTTTCCAATCAAAACATACTATGAAAAAGCAGGCATTAGCTTTGAAAACGAATCGTTTGACGAGATGGCTAATTTCTTCATTAGCCAATACCAACCCGAAAGTTTGAATCAGTCATTAAACAAAGGAGTTAAAAAAACCTTAGAGAGGTTAAAACAATCGGGTGTAAAAAACATCTTACTTTCAGCTTCTGAACAAAACAACTTAGAAGAACAGATTAAACATTTTAAGTTGGATCACTTATTTGAAGCGGTATTAGGAACAGATAATATTAAAGCTCATGGGAAAGTCTATAAAGGTATTGATTATTTAAAAACACACCAAATTAATCCTAAAGATTGTCTATATATTGGGGATACGACACACGATTATGAAGTCGCTCAAGCCTTAGGCGTTGAGGTTCTATTGTATACAGGTGGTCACCAAAGCGAAAGAGTTTTAAATCAAACCGGTGCTAGATTAGTGACAAGCATTAGTGATATAATAAAGTATATCTAATAGAAGGAAGGTTATTTTGTGAAAAAATGGTTAGAAGGATTTAAAAAATTCATTAATCGTGGCAACATCCTAGATCTGGCGATTGGGGTTGTCATTGGGGGTGCGTTTGGGAAAATTGTTAATTCAATGGTTAACGACATCATCTTCCCTTTACTAGCTGCTGTATTAGGTGAAGCAGAATTTACTGACTTATCATGGAAGATTTATTTAAGAAGTGAACTAAATCCAACCACCAATCAAATGGTTGATATATTTTCAACCGTTCGATATGGCAACACAATTCAATTAATCGTGGAATTCTTAATTATTGCACTTGTGATTTATACGATTGTTATTCGTATCATTAAGGGTGAAGCTAAAAGACAACGCGAACTTGAAAGACAACAACGCGAAGCTGAACTTCAAAAACAAACTGAGGCACCAGTGGTTGTTGAAAAAGTCATCCCTGAGGACGTTAAGCTTTTAATGGAAATCAGAGATTTACTAAAAAAAGAATCATAAGATAGACAAATGCCCCTAAGGATGGACCATGCAAATCATTTTCTTTTGTGTGGGGTTCTATTTTAGGGGATTTTTTTATCGATTTAAGACGATGTTTGATATAATTAACTTAGTAGAATTGAGGTAGACGCATGTATCAATTAGAAGACATAAAGAATAAGATTTACAATCAAGGTAGAGATTTAGAAGTGGCACTTTTCAATCACTATTTTTTAGAGGATGATAGAGAAATGGTTTCCTATGCATTGTCCATTTATCAAAACGAAGATGGTGGGTTTGGTCATGGACTAGAGCCTGATAATACCAATCCCAATTCAAGCAGTTTTCAAACGTCATATGCGTTAGAGTTACTTGTAAATATAGGCTATAAATCAACTACATTAGACGAGTTTACTAAAGAGATGGTAGACAGTGCCGTCCATTTTTTAAAAACGCAATTAACAGACGATTTATGGTTGGCTACCATCCCATCAAACAACGAGGCAAGTTGTGCGATATGGTGGAAACATCAACAAGGCGTCAATTCGTTTTTAGAAAACCCAACCGTTTCAATCGTTGGGACTTTATTACAATTATTAGATGAGACCGATGATTTTTATCAAACCCTAGTAAAGCTTCAAACGAAGTATTATCACCATTTTTTATCAACAAAGGTAGAGGATAAACATTTACTTGCTTGTTATATCCATTTTTATCAAGGGCTTAAAGTAACGAATCAATTTGACTTGGAGCCATTTTATAAGAAGTTATCAAATGAGATTAAAGAATCGATTGATGGTGTGGACCTGTGGAATGAAGGTTATGTTACAACACCATTTAGTTACCCACTCTATGAAGAGACTTATGGAATTGATGTTAAGCTAATTCAACAAAATCTTGATTTTTTAGAGAAGACCTACGTTCATAATCATTGGAACATCAATTTCACATGGATGAACGAAGATGAAGGATTTGACGTTCAGGCAATCAAGTGGCAAGCAATTATTACCATTCATAATTTAAGATTAATTAAAAAATATCAAGAAGCTGTTGTCTTTTAAAGTTTCTTGTGTTACTATTTTAAAAAAGAAGGCTTGTTAATATGTTATTTACATTGGTTGGTTTTTCCTATTTTTATTATTACTTTAAATAAAAGGAATGTGTGCATTCCTTTTTCAGGTTTTGATAAAAAAAGGAAATGTACTAAACGGTAAAGCTTCTTATCCTTAGGACATTCCTAAGGATATTTTTTTATATCTAGGAGGATATTTGATATGATCGTAACCATGCAACAAAACGCAACGAAACAAAATTTTGAGAAAATCACCACGTATTTAATGAATAAGGGCTATGGAATTAAAGACAGTTCAAGCGAAAACTTGATGGTTTTTGGTGTGATTGGAGACACAAAGAGCTTAAATCCGAATGATTTAGAAGCTTTTGAAGGTGTTAAGAATGTCACAAGAGTATCAACACCATACAAACTAGCCAGTCGTTCTTTTAAAAAAACAGACACCATTATTACACTAGCTAACGGCACAGTCATTGGCGCTGATCAGTTTGTCGTAATGGCTGGACCTTGCTCGGTCGAATCATACGAGAACACCTTAGAGATTGCAAAAAGCGCAAGCAAGAGTGGGGCAACAATTCTAAGAGGTGGTGCTTATAAACCTCGTACCTCACCATACGCGTTTCAAGGTATGGGAATAGATGGATTGAAGATTTTAAGAGAAGTCGCAGACAAGTTCAATATGGCGGTTGTGTCTGAAATAATGAGTGAAGATTTAATTGAAGCATTTGAACCCTACGTAGATATCTATCAAATCGGTACAAGAAACATGCAAAACTATAACTTATTAAAACAACTTGGTGCAAGAACACAAAAACCTATTTTATTAAAACGCGGCATGTCTGCAACCATTGAAGAATGGTTAATGAGTGCTGAATACATCATGGCCTCAGGTAATGAAAACGTCATTTTGTGTGAAAGAGGCATTCGTACGTTTGAAAAATACACAAGAAACACATTAGATATTTCAGCGGTTTTAGCAATCAAAGAATTGTCACATTTACCAATTGTGATTGACCCGTCACATGCGGCAGGGAAATATTCAATGATTGAACGTTTATCGATGGCAAGTCAAGCGGTCGGTGCGGATGGGATTATTGTCGAGATACACCCAGATCCTGAGCACGCATTAAGTGATGGGGCACAATCGCTAAAATTAGAAAAATTTGATTCGATGATGGGTAAACTAAAAGAGTTATCTAGCGTCTTAGATAAAAAAGTAAAATGAAAATCTTCGTTGTCGGACTTGGTTTGATTGGTGCGTCTTTTGCACAAGGGTTATCAAACAAACATGATGTCTATGGCTTTGATTTAGTCAGTAATCAAAAAGCATTAGAAAAAGGCTATATTAAGGGTAATGATTTAAATGAGATTACCACATCGGATGTCGTTATCTTATCTCTATACCCAAAAGACAATGTCTTGTTTTTAAAACAACACATCCAATTATTCACAAACAAACAGTTAATTATGGACGTAGCAGGGACAAAAGTCGAAATGATTGATCAAATTGAATCGCTTTTACCTGCTGGGTATCGCTATGTCTCTGCTCACCCAATGGCAGGAAAAGAAAAAAAAGGCATCGATTATGCGGATTGGAAACTCTTTAATAACGCGAATTTCATCATTTGTGAGACGAATTTCTCATCAAAAAATGACGTTTCGATCGTTAGAGAACTTGCCTTTGAACTAGGGTTTAAGAAGGTATCTGAACTGGATAAATACGCACACGATCGATTAATCGGATTTACAAGTCAGTTGCCACACGCGCTTGCAGTTGCCTTAGTTAATAGTGACATTTACCAAGATACCTCTCGTTTTACAGGGGATTCTTATAGAGATCTAACGAGAATTGCGATGATTAACGAACACCTTTGGCAAGAACTATTTTTCGAGAATAAAAAAGTACTAGTTGAAGAAATCAATCGCTTTGAAAGTGAACTTGATAAATTGAAACAAGCACTAATTAGTGAAGATAAAGAAATGTTAATTGAATTATTTATCGCATCGACCAAAAAAAGGAGTGGGTTTTAATGATTTTATCAATGCCTTTAGCAACGAATCCATACGACATTCACATTGGAAAAAATCTCATGGCACAACTAAAGATGCTCATTAAAAAAGTGTATGAGGGTAGTAAAATCTATGTGATTACTGACCAAACGGTCTTTAACTACCACCAAGAATATCTACTAAAACGACTCGTCGATTTTGAGGTCGAAGTCGTTGTGGTTGCCCCAGGTGAAACCTCAAAATCATTTGAAGTGTTTGAACAAGTCGTCGATGAATTAATCGAAAAAGGAATCAAAAGAGGTCACTTGATTTTGGCTTTTGGCGGTGGGGTGGTTGGCGATTTAGCCGGTTTTGTTTCTGCAACGTTATACCGCGGGATTGACTACATTCAAATCCCAACCTCACTACTAGCGATGGTTGATGCATCAATCGGTGGAAAAACAGGCATCAACACGAATAAAGGAAAAAACTTAGTTGGTTCATTTCATCAACCAAAGATGGTGATTATTGATACGTTATTACTCCGTACGTTAGATAAAATAGAGTATCAAAACGGCATGGCTGAAGTGATTAAATCGGCATTCATTGGTGATGCAAGTTTAGCAAATCAGCTCTTAGTATCACCAGTGTCAGAAGATGAAATGATTAAACGAACAATCGAAGTTAAACGTCGTTATGTACTGCTTGATGAGTTTGATCGAAAAGAGCGAATGTACCTTAATTTTGGACACACGTTTGGCCATGCGATCGAACGAAAATCAAACTACCACATTAAACATGGATTTGCGGTTGCTGTTGGCATGGTCATCGCATGTGACGTCGGAATTAAACTTGGTATCACCTCGCAAGAAACTAAAGAAAAACTAGTAGCATTATTAAAGAAGTATGGGTTGGATAAGACGGTTGTCAACCCGAATAATTACATCAACGAGGTATTTTTTGATAAGAAAAATATCAATGATATTCTTAATTTGATCTTTATAACTGACATCGGGTGTCCGATGATTTCTCAGATTAAAAAGGAGGATTTTAATGGATGCTTTAATTAATCCTCATAAACTAAAAGGGGAAATTGATGTCATTGCATCAAAGTCAATAACACACCGAGCGCTCATTTGCGCCGCACTTGCTAATGGGACAAGTGTGGTAAAAAATGCGCTCCACTCAAATGACACGTTCGCTACAATCGATATGCTTAATGCATTAGGTGTTGATTTTGAGGTCAAAAAAGACACGATTGTCTATGGCAGACCAATGATGAAACCGATGAAAGTACTAAATGCAAATGAATCCGGTTCATCGATTCGATTTTTAATCCCAGTGGCAATCACTTCACCTTATGAAGTGATCTTTGATGGCAAAGAAGGATTAAGAAAAAGACCACAAAAAGTCTACTTTGATTTATTTAAGAAACACCAGATTACTTACGAGGCACTTTCTAATGAAGACTTGCCATTTAAAGTAAAAGGGCCACTGACACCAGGGACTTATGAATTGCCTGGTGACATCAGCTCTCAATTTATCACAGGGTTATTGTTTTCACTGCCTCTTTTAAATGGGGATTCACTCATTAAATTAACGACGCCACTTGAATCGGTCGGTTATATCGATTTAACCTTAGACGTCTTAAGAACGTATGGGATATCAATCAAAGTATTAGGCAATACCTACCATATCAAGGGAAATCAATCGTATGAAGCCAAAGACTACGAAGTTGAAGGCGATTTTTCACAAGCCGCATTTTTCCTTGTTGCAAATACACTAGGTTCGAAAGTGGTATTAAACAAGATGAATGAGAAATCTCTGCAAGGAGATAAAAAAATCATTGAGATTATTAACCAAATGGGTGGAAATGTTTACTTTGAGAATGGGCAGTTGTTTGCGAAAAAAGCACAAACAAAAGGCATTGAAATTGATTTATCTCAAACCCCTGATTTAGGTCCGATACTCACAGTGCTTGCCTCGGTCTCAAAAGGGACAACAACGATCGTTAATGCTCAAAGACTACGAATCAAAGAGTCTGACCGAATTAAATCGATGATTTGTGAATTAACTAAAATGGGCGCAAAAATCACCGAAACGAGTGATGGGATGATTATTCAAGGGGTATCCAAATTAAAAGGGAATGTCACCCTAGAAGCATGGAATGATCACCGTGTAGTCATGGCGCTTTCCATTGCTGCAACCATAGCCGATGGGCCAGTTAGAATAAAAAATTCTGAGGCTGTGAATAAATCATACCCAACATTTTTTGAAGAATTTGCACGTTTACAAGGGAGTGTTACATTTGAATAAATTAGAAAAAGCAC
>Ga0172382_10002861_pt1 | contig 28039 bp, 21 predicted proteins | sample Leawel138RmetaG_FD_122245 | JGI IMG/M metagenome (GOLD analysis project Ga0172382, IMG submission 122245) | Leachate microbial communities from a municipal landfill in Southern Ontario, Canada - Leachate well 138R metaG | ecosystem: Engineered > Solid waste > Landfill > Unclassified | place...
AACGCGAAGAACTGATCCCCAACCCGTTCTCGCTCACGCCCGATGCGCCCGAGCCGCTCGCCCGGCTGCCGCAGATCGTCGTTGTCATCGACGAGCTGGCCGACCTGATGATGGTCGTGGGCAAGAAGGTCGAGGAGCTGATTGCACGGCTGGCGCAGAAGGCGAGGGCGGCCGGCATCCATCTGATCCTCGCGACGCAGCGCCCATCGGTCGATGTGATCACCGGTCTCATCAAGGCCAACATCCCGACCCGGATCGCTTTCCAGGTATCGAGCAAGATCGACTCTCGCACCATCCTCGACCAGATGGGGGCCGAATCGCTGCTGGGCCAGGGCGATATGCTGTACCTGCCACCCGGTACCGGTCTGCCGATCCGCGTGCATGGCGCATTCGCGTCCGACGATGAGGTTCACGCCGTCGTCCAGCACTGGCGGGAAGTCGGCGGCGAACCCCAGTACGTCGAAGGCATCCTGGAGGGCGGCGTGCCGGACGAGGTCGATGCCGGCAGCGCGGTCGGTTTCGGCGGCCTGTCACAGACGCTGGCCGAGGCGGGCGTCGACGGCGAAGCCGACCCGATGTACGACCAGGCGGTGGCCGTGGTCGTCAAGCACCGGCGGGCATCGATCTCGCTGGTGCAGCGCCACCTGCGGATCGGCTACAACCGGGCGGCACGGCTGCTCGAACAGATGGAAAAATCCGGCCTGGTTTCGGCAATGGCTACCAACGGCAACCGCGAACTCCTGGTGCCGCAGCCAAAAGGCGACGATTGACAACCACGATGCGACTGGCGCGCTTCCTGCTGGCCTGCGCCGCAGCAGCACTGCCGCTGGCCGGCACGGCAGCCGGCATCGACCAGTTGCGCGCCTTCCTGACCGACACGGCCAGCGCCCGCGGCAACTTCACGCAACAGGTGCGTCGCACCAGCGGCCAGACCCTCGAATCCACCCAGGGCCGCTTCGCCTTCGTACGGCCTGCCAAGTTCCGCTGGGAGGTACGCAAGCCCTTCGAGCAACTGATGGTGTCCGACGGCAAGCGGCTCTGGTTCCACGACATCGACCTGAACCAGGTCACGGTGCGCCGGCTCGACGATGCGCTGGCCTCGACGCCGGCTGCACTGCTGTTCGGCGGCGATGCCCTGGAAGCCGCCTTCGAGCTCAGCGAACTGGGCCGGCAGGATGACATCGACTGGGTGCAGGCATTGCCCCGGCGCGCCGAACCCGGCTACGACCGGATCGCGATCGGCATGCGCGATGGCCTGCCGGCAGCCATGGAAGTCGACGATGCCTTCGGGCGCACCTCGGTATTCGTTTTCTCCGACATCGAACGTGATCCTGCGCTCGACGACAGCCTGTTCCAGTTCGAACCCCCGGCCAATGCCGACCTCATCGAGCAATAACGAGCCTATCTCCATGAGCTTGCTGTTTCCCGCTCCGGCGCAGCCGGGCGATCTGCTGAGCACCGTCGACACGCCTGCGCTGCTGCTCGACCTCGATGCCACTGACGCCAACATCGCCGCGTTTCACGGCCAGGCCGCTGCTGCCGGGCTGGCCGTACGCGCTCACGGCAAGGCTCATCGCTGCCCGGACCTGTCGCTGCGCCAGCTGGCAGCCGGTGCAGCCGGCATCTGCGTACAGAAGGTCGGTGAAGCCGAAGGGTTTTCACGGGCGGGCATCGACGACATCCTCGTCACCAACGAGTTCGTCGACCCGGCGAAATGCCGGCGACTGGCCGTCCTGGCCCGCCGGCCGGGCCTGCGGCTGGCCGTTTGCGTCGACGCGGTGCTGCAGGTCGAACACCTGGCGGCTGCGTGCGAAGAGGCCGACAGCCGGATCGAGGTCCTGATCGAACTCGACGTCGGCCAGCGGCGCTGCGGCGTGCGGGACCACGAAACCGCTGTGGCCTTGGCAGCAGCCATCGAGCGGGCCGCGCCGCGGCTTGCGCTGCGCGGGCTGCAGGCCTATCACGGCCGCGCGCAGCACCTGCGCACGGCCGCCGAACGCCGGGCGGCCGTGGCTGCCGCCGCAGCCCAGGTGCGCACCTGTCGCGACGCGCTGGAGCGCGCCGGCTTCGCGGTGCGCGAGATCAGCGGCGGCGGTACCGGCACCTTCCCGAACGAGGCCGGACTGGACCTGTGGACCGAGCTGCAGGCCGGTTCCTATGCGCTGCTCGATCTCGACTACCGGGCCAACGAAATCGATCCGGCAGCGCCCGGGCTGCGCCAGGCGCTGGGTGTGATGGCCATGGTCATCAGCCAGTGCGACAGCCACGCGGTGCTCGACGGCGGACTGAAGAGCGTCGCCGTCGACTCCGGCCTGCCGGCCCTGCGCGAAACCGGCTGGCGGGTGAGCGGACTGTCCGACGAGCACACGGTCATCGAACCGCTGGCCGGCGCCCGCCCGATTGCCCTCGGCGAGCGCCTGGTGCTCGACCCCGGCCACTGCGACCCTACCGTCAACCTGCACGACTGGATCGTTGCCTACCGCGGCGACCGGGTCGAAGCCGTCTGGCCGGTGCTGCCGCGCAGCGCCTCGCGTTGAACCCGAAGAGACGCCTCCGATGAGCACCGCAGTCCTGCAGCCCGAACACCGCCAGGCCAACCAGGTCATCACGCTGGTGTCGTCGGCGCACGGAGTCTCGCACTTCTTTCACCTCGTGCTGCCGCCGATGTTTCCATGGCTGCGCGACGCCTTCGGGTTGAGCTACGCCGAGCTCGGCCTGCTGCTGACCGTGCTGTTCACGGTATCGGGGATCGGTCAGGCGCTGGCCGGCTTCCTGGTCGACCGGGTCGGCGCAGCGCCGGTGATGCAGGGAGCGCTGGCCCTGTTTGCCGGCGGCGCCATCGTGATCGGCTTCGCCGATTCATGGATCTGGCTGGTCGCCGGAGCCGTGCTGATCGGGCTCGGCAATGCGCCGTTTCACCCGGTCGACTATTCGATCCTGAACGCCAAGGTGGCCACGCCGCGGCTCGGCCATGCCTATGCGATCCACGGCGTGGCCGGCAGTCTGGGCTGGGCACTGGCGCCGGTCTACATGGTCGGCATCGCCCAGGTGGCGGGCTGGCGCGAGGCGTTCTTCGGCGCCGCCGCGCTGGCTGCGGTCACGCTGGTGGCCGTCACGATCTGGCGCCGCCTGCTGATGACGGCGCCGCACGGCGAACACGCAACGGATGCGCCGGCCACCGGCCAGGGCGGGCAGGGCGCCGCCCGCAAGCAGGCGTCGACCGTTGCGAACGGCCAGCTCGACTTCATGAAGCTGCCGGCAGTCTGGTACAGCTTCGCCTTCTTCTTTGCCAGCGCCTTTGCGCTGGGCGGCGTGCAGAGCTTCGGACCAGAATCCGCCCGGCAACTGCACGAGGTGCCGCTGGGCATCGTCGCGATCTGCCTGACCACCTACATGCTGGCCAGCGCAGTCGGCATGATCGTCGGCGGTTTCGTCGCCACCGACCCGTCGCGGGCCGAACGCACGATCGGCATCGCCTTCGGGGTTGCCGCTGTCGTGGCGGTGTCCTTGCCCTTCCTGCCCTGGCAGGGGGTGACGATGCCTGTACCGTTCGCGCTGATGGGCTTTGCCGCCGGTGTCGCGAACCCGTCGCGCGACCTGCTGATCCGCAGCGCTGCGCCGCCCGGGGCGACCGGCCGCGTCTACGGTGTCGTCTACTCCGGACTCGATCTGGGCATGTCGATCGCGCCGCCGATCTTCGGCCTGATGCTCGATCGTGGCGCACCGGCCGGCGTCTGGGTCGGCATCGCGATTGCCCAGGTGCTGATGATTGCCGGGGCCTTCCGGGCAGGGGATGCCGCGCGTCGCCAGACCGGATTGGCCAGCGGCGCCGCGAGCCACTGAGCCGGCACAGGATCCGTTGACCGGGCACGCGGGCTGGCCTGGCCGGGTCAGCCGCTACCGGTCCGGCTTGCCGGCTTCCGATTTGCCAGCTTCCTCATCCCACTGGCGCAGCAGCGCCAGCTTCTCGCCGATCTTGCCTTCCAGGCCGCGCGGCACAGGCTGGTACCAGCGCGGCTCGGGCATCCCGTCGGGCAGGTAGGTCTCACCGGCTGCATAGGCGTTGGGTTCATCGTGCGCGTAGCGGTAGGCGTGGCCGTGCCCGAGTTCCTTCATCAGCCTGGTGGGCGCATTGCGCAGGTGCACCGGCACCTCGCGGCTGCGGTCCTGCTTCACGAAGGCGCGGGCCTGGTTGTAGGCCATGTAGCCGGCATTGCTCTTGGCCGCCACGGCCAGGTAGATCACCGCCTGGCCCAGCGCCAGTTCGCCCTCGGGGCTGCCCAGGCGCTCGTAGGTGAGGGCGGCGTCGTTGGCGATCTGCAGCGCCCGCGGGTCGGCCAGCCCGATGTCCTCCCACGCCATCCGGACGATGCGGCGGGCCAGGTAGCGCGGATCGGCGCCGCCGTCGAGCATCCGGCACAGCCAGTACAGCGCGGCATCGGGGTGCGAGCCGCGCACCGACTTGTGCAGCGCCGAGATCTGGTCGTAGAAGTTGTCGCCGCCCTTGTCGAAGCGGCGGCTGTTCAGCGTCAGCGCATTCTGCACGAAGCCGGCATCGATCCGGCTCACGCCGGCCGCGCCGGCGGCTGTGCCGCACTGTTCGAGCAGGTTCAGGAAGCGGCGGGCGTCGCCGTCGGCATAGCCGATCAGCGTGTCCACGGCCTGGGTGTCGAATTCGAGATGGCCGAGTACCTTCTCGCGCGCCCGCGCCAGCAACTGGCGCTGCTCGTCGTCGGTCAGCGACTTGAGCACATAGACCTGGGCTCGCGACAGCAGCGCCGAGTTGACCTCGAACGACGGGTTCTCGGTGGTGGCCCCGATGAAGGTCACCAGGCCCGACTCGGCATAGGGCAGCAGCGCGTCCTGCTGGGCCTTGTTGAAGCGGTGGATCTCGTCGACGAACAGGATCGTCTGGCGGCCCTGCGCGCGGTTCAGTTCGGCCTGCTCCATCGCGGCGCGGATGTCCTTCACGCCGGAGAACACTGCCGACAGCGCGATGAACGCGCAGTCGAAGGCGCTTGCCGTCAGGCGGGCCAGCGTGGTCTTGCCGACCCCGGGCGGGCCCCAGAGGATCATCGAATGCGGACGGCCCGACTGGAAGGCCAGCCGCAGCGGCTTGCCCTCGCCGAGCAGGTGGGACTGGCCGATCACCTCGTCGAGCGTGGCCGGACGCAGCGCTTCGGCAAGCGGCACCGATGAAGGCTGGGAGAACAGGTCGGCCATAATGGGCGCCATCATAATCCACGCGCCGACCCCATCCATGCTCGACATCGCCCAACTCCGCAAGGATCCCGAAACCATTGCCGATCGGCTGGCCAGCCGCGGATTCCGGCTCGATCTCGACGCCTTCCGGGCCCTTGAGGCCGAGCGCAAGGCCTTGCAGGTCCGGGCCGAGGAGCTGCAGGCCCGGCGCAACACGCTGTCGAAATCGATCGGCCAGGCCAAGTCGCGCGGCGAGGATGCCTCGGCGCTGATGGCCGAGGTCGGCGGCCTCGGCGAAGCCCTGAAGACCGCCACCGAGCAGAGCGACCAGGTGCGCGAACGCCTGAACGACTGGCTGGCGCAGGTGCCCAACCTGCCGCACGAATCGGTGCCGGTCGGCCGCGACGAGCAGGCGAACCAGGAAGTCAGGCGCTGGAGCCCGATCGGCACCGAGCCCCCGCCGCTGGGATTCCCGGCGCGCGACCACGTGGACCTGGGCGGGCCGCTGGGGCTTGATTTCGAGGCCGCGGCCCGATTGTCCGGTTCGCGCTTCGCCGTGATGAAAGGGCCGATCGCCCGGCTGCACCGGGCGCTGGCGCAGTTCATGCTCGACGTGCAGACCGGCGAGCACGGTTACACTGAGTGCTACACCCCCTATATCGTGAACGCGGCCGCGCTCTACGGCACCGGCCAGTTGCCCAAGTTCGCGCAAGACCTGTTCGCCGTACGCAAGGGTGGCGAGGAAGGCGAGAACGAAACCCTCTACCTGATCCCCACCTCCGAGGTGTCGCTGACCAACCTGGTGGCCGGCCAGATCCTGGCGGCCGAGGCGCTGCCCATGCGGCTCACGGCGCACACGCCGTGCTTTCGCTCCGAGGCCGGTTCCTACGGCCGCGACACCCGCGGCATGATCCGCCAGCACCAGTTCGACAAGGTCGAGATGGTACAGATCGCTCATCCGGAGCGTTCGTATGAGGCGCTCGACGAGATGGTCGGCCACGCCGAGGCCATCCTGCAGCGGCTGGGCCTGCCTTACCGGGTCATGGCGCTGTGCACTGGCGACATGGGCTTCGGCGCCGCGCGCACCTTCGACCTCGAGGTCTGGCTGCCGGCCCAGAACAGCTATCGCGAGATTTCCTCGGTGTCGAACTGCGAAGCCTTCCAGGCCCGGCGCATGCAGGCACGCTTTCGCAATGCTCAGGGCAAGCCCGAACCCGTGCACACGCTGAACGGCTCGGGGCTGGCCGTGGGCCGGGCGCTCGTGGCCGTGCTCGAGAACTGCCAGCAGGCCGATGGCAGCGTTGCCGTGCCGGCAGTGCTGCGCCCCTACATGGGTGGCGTGGAGAAGCTGGAAGCGGCGCGCTGACCGGAGGCGGAGTTGCCGGAAAGGCCGGCCGCCGGCCGACCGCCCCGGAATGTGCGCTATACTGCGCGGCTTCGCACCACGCGAACCGTGTGCTTGCGGCCTGCAAGAGGCCGTGCGGCGACACCCCGGAGAGGTGGCAGAGTGGTCGAATGCGCCAGACTCGAAATCTGGTTTAGGGGCAACCCTAACGTGGGTTCGAATCCCACCCTCTCCGCCAATAAATAAATAAAATCAATAATTTACGAGAATATATCGGATTTAACCCACATAAAATCCCACAACGAAGCGCCTGTTGCCGATGCTGCCCGTCAAAACTCTTTCGGTCGCTGACCTTCTAGTTCTTCATGCTCAAATCGGGGAAGAACTACGCAAACGGGGCATAGTACGCAGCGCAAACAACCCGACGGGCGACCTAGCCGAATACCTGTTTTGCCGGGCGTTCGGCTGGCAGCAAGCGCCGAACTCCGAACGCGGGTACGACGCAACCGGGGCCGATGGCGTGCGGTATCAAATCAAGGGTCGCCGAATTCACCGACGTAACAAGTCCCGCCAGCTTTCAGCAATCCGTGACATAAACGGCGGACATTTCGACGTACTGGCGGGCGTCCTGTTCGACGACGACTTTAACGTAATGAAGGCGGCGTTGATTCCAATCGCGTTTGTTGTCGAACAATCAACCTTCGTAGCCCGTACGAACAGTAGCAAGTTCATTTTGCATGACGAAGTGTGGAAAACCCCTGGCGTTCGCGACGTAACCGCCGAAATTGCAGCGGCCATGCCATAAAAAACCCCGGTGCGAAGGCCGGGCAAAAGTCCTCTGTGGCACTTGGGTTCGTCGAATCTGAACGCGCGTCGAAGTGCCGCCGCTTCCCGGCTTCCCCGGCCGAGCGCTCACGCCTTCGCCTCCTTCTCGAGAAGCGCACGCTTGCGCTCTACGCCCCACCGATAGCCGGACAAGGTGCCGTCGCTCCTGACGACCCGGTGGCAAGGGATGGCCACCGCAATCCTGTTCGCGGCGCAGGCCCCGGCTACGGCGCGCACGGCATTCGGCGCTCCAAGCCGGCGGGCGATTTCGGTGTAGGAGGCGGTCTGTCCTGGCGGAATCTGCCGGAGCGCCTGCCAGACGCGCTCCTGGAACGCCGTGCCGCGAATATCGAGCGGCAGATCGAGGCCGATCCGGGGCGCTTCGACGAAGCCGACGACGCGCGCGACCAGATTCTCGAAGCCGGCGTCGCCGCCGATCAGAGTGGCTTGCGGGAAGCGGTCCTGGAGATCGCGGACCAGTTCGTCGGGATCGTCCCCGAGCGTGATCGCGCAGATACCCTTGCTGCTCTGGGCCACCAGGATCGCGCCAAGCGAGCTTTGCGCAACGGCGAAGCGGATGTCGGCATCCTTGCCCCCGCGCTTGTAGGCTGTCGGTGTCATTCCAAGCACCTCATTCGATTGCTCGTAGAAGCGGCTGTTCGAGTTGAATCCCGCCTCGTAGATCGCGCCGGCCACACTTGCTGCCCGATCGACCAGCCCGGTGCGGACCTTTCTGCTTCGATGGGCAACGGCCCATTGCTTCGGGGTCAATCCGGTGATCGCCTTGAACCGGCGGTGGAAATGGTAGGCACTCATGCCGATGCGTGCCGCCAGGTCATCGAGCTTCGGCATGTCTTCGGAGGCCTCGATCAGCCGGCAGGCCTGGACCACCAGCGCGGCACTGGCTTCGGCCGGCGACTGGCCGTCCGGATTGCAGCGTCGGCAAGGCCGAAACCCCGCTGCTTGCGCCTCGGCAGGGGTTTCGTAGAAGAGCACATTCTGCCGCTTGGCAGTCCGTGAGGGGCAGGACGGACGGCAATAGACTCCGGTCGTCTTGACAGCATAAACAAAGCGACCGTCTGCGCCAGCATCGCGCATCGCCACGCTCTCCCAGCGGGGATCCTGCCTGGTCGCGGCCTGGTTCATGACGGCTCTCGCTTCGTTGCTGTGCGTCTTCCTTATATAGCCGTGGAAATGCGGCGCCTCACTCCGATCCTTGCTTTCGAATCCGGGATACCAGCGCCCTCGCTCAGGCACCCTGCGTCGGCGATTCGCCCGTCGGGGCCCGCGGCGGCTGATAGTTCCGGGCCTTCTGCCCGAGCTGGCCGAACTTCTTCGACAGGCCTTCGAGCTTGGCTTCCCAGGCGGGGTCGGGAATCTGCCCGTCGATGGTGCGGAAATAGACATCCATCATGCAGGCGATCGCAAAGGGTTCGAGCAGGGCAGCCTTGACCGCCCAGGCGAAGACCAGTGCGAAGACGACGCCACCAGCCGACCAGGCGCCGGGGATCAGGTAGACGGCGAGCGCGGCGGGCGCCAGCATGATCAGGAAGACGATGAACGACAACCCGTAGACGAACAGCGCAAGCCAGGCTGCGTTGCGCAGCATGGGTTTGTAGTTCTGCGCGTACAGGACGAGGCCCGTGCGGGCCGATGCCCAGGCATTGTCGGAGTCCGTGCGGATGGCATAGGCGAGGATGACTTCGTCGACGAAGCCGACCGATACCCGCAGGAATGCCTGGAGCACCGACACGAACTGCTGCGCCCCGGGAATCGGCAGGATGCTCACGATGCCGCGCACCAGTCCGGTGATGGCGTGCAGCACGCCCTTGATCAACTGATCGACTCCGAACAGGATGCTGGCCTGAGCGAACCGTTTCGTCACCTCCTGGCGAGCGTAGGCAATCTGTGAGCGCCCCTCGGGCATCTGCTCGCCATCGATCAGCTTGACCAGTACCGCGATATGGCCGGCCTTGACGATGTAGAGGACGTACTCGCGCGCCAGATAGACCACCGCGCCGACCAGGCCGAAACCGATCACGCCGCCCCACAGCGTGGCACTCGCCCGAAAGCCGCTGTCGCCGAAGCCGCCGACTCCCCAGCCAACCCCGGCGCCTGCTCCGGTGACGAGCACGTAGGCCAGCGCCACACCGAAATAGACTGCCATCCGAAGCAGCACGAACGGCAGGGTCTTGAACATCATGCCCAACGCCCGACCTACAGAGAAATCCCACATCCTCGAGTGACCTCGCTCGCCTGACGGCTCGTCCTTCTGTCGATGTACAAGGGGGGTCCATCACCCCCCAGCGCCGGATGAGTGTACATGGCAGCTTGCGGCTTGGTCAGCTTGTGGTCTGGATCAGGGAAAATTTGCGCACCCGGTAAGCCTGTGTCATGGTGTCCTTTCCGAACAGGTGACTGCATCCGTGATGAGGGCCCAGAACATCCAGGCACGCACTGCTCGCCGTTCACGGGGCCGCCCCGGTCGGTGGCGGGTCCTGGCGGCGGGGCTGCTGGTCCTGTTCGGCATCTTCGGCCTGGCGGCTTCGGCGCAGGACAGTGGCCGGGTGGCGGTCGTGCTGACGCTGGACGGCGCCGTCGGACCGGCCAGCGCCGACTACCTCAAGCGTGGCATCGGCCAGGCGGGCGAGCGGGGCGCCGCAATCATCGTGCTGAAGATGGACACGCCGGGCGGGCTCGACACCTCGATGCGCGAGATCATCCACGCGATCCTGGCTTCGCCGGTGCCGGTTGCGAGCTTCGTCACGCCCTCGGGGGCGCGTGCGGCGAGCGCCGGCACCTACATCCTCTACGCCAGCCACGTGGCGGCCATGACTCCGGGCACCAACCTGGGTGCGGCCACGCCGATCGCGATCGGCGGCGGGGGCGGGCCGTTCGGCGGCGGCCAGGATCGCGACGACGGGAAAGATCCGAAAGACAAGCCGGCCGAACCCGCCAATGCCGCCGGCGCCAAGGCGATCAATGACGCGGTGGCCTATATCCGCGGGCTGGCCGAGATGCGCGGTCGCAACGTCGATTGGGCCGAGCAGGCCGTGCGCGAAGCCGCCAGCCTCACGGCCACCGACGCCGAGCGTGAGAAGGTCATCGATTTCACCGCCACCAGCGTCGAGGACCTGTTGGCCAAAGCGGATGGCATGACGGTGCGCATCGCCCACGCCGACGTCGTGCTGGCAACCGGCGGGCTTTCGGTCGAGACCATCGAGCCGGACTGGCGCACGCGCTTCCTGTCGGTCATCACCAACCCCAACATCGCCCTCATCTTCATGATGGTGGGCATCTACGGGCTGGTCTTCGAGTTCATGAACCCCGGGGCGCTGGTACCGGGCACGGTCGGCGCCATCAGCCTCGTGCTGGGGCTCTACTCGCTGGCCGTCCTGCCGGTCAGTTATGCAGGAATCGGCCTGATCGTCCTGGGGGTCGCGCTGCTGGTCACCGAAATCCTGACGCCGTCCTTCGGCGTGCTCGGTGTCGGGGGCGCGGCCGCGCTGGTGCTCGGTTCGGCGATCCTGTTCGACACCGGCGGCATGCCGGGCCTGGCGGTATCGTGGCCGCTGCTCGCTGCGCTCGGCGTGGCCAGTCTGCTGTTCTCGCTGCTGACGGCCCGGCTGGCCGTGACCTCACGGCACGGCAAGGTGGTCAGCGGCGCCGAACAGATGCTCGGCTCGACCGGCGAAGTGCTGAACTGGGAGGGCCACAGCGGCCATGTGTTCGTTCACAGCGAACGCTGGCGGGCCGTCAGCAGCACACCGCTGAGCGTGGGCCAGACGGTGCGGGTCGAAGCAATCGACGGCCTCACGCTCGAGGTCACGGCCGTCCGTCAGGCAGGGATGTCGTAGCGTAGCGCCACGCCGGGTAGCGTAGCGCCACGCCGGAACCGTTCAGCCCCGCCCTGGATGCCGTCCCAGCGCCAGAGCCTGTTCGAGCGCCTGTCGGTCGCGCCCGATGGTGGCCACTGCGAGCGTCTCGCCGTTCTTCCGGTAGGTGATCATGCAGTCGTGCGCGGCAATATCGCCTTCGATCACGGTTTCGTCCCACGCCTGAGCGTGACCGACGTAGCGGATCGTGACGTCATGATGAACGCTCCAGAAGAAGGGGGCTTCGTGGAACGGCTTGTTCACGCCCAGCATGTTTTCGGCGGCCACCTGGCCCTGGCGTTCGGCCACCACCCAGTGTTCGACACGAATCGCCTGTCCGTCTGCACCCCCCGGCCAGCGCGCAACGTCACCGGCGGCGAACACCCCCGGGGACGAGGTTTCGAGACGCTCGTTCACGACGATACCGTGGTCGGTGACCAGGCCGGCGTTCTCGGCGAGTTCCACTCGCGGCCGCACCCCGACGCCGATGATGACCAGATCTGCCGCAAGCCTCGTGCCATCGCTCAAAGTGACGGAAGTCGCGTCGATCGAGGCGATCGACGTCTCCATGTGGAAGGTTTCGCCGTGACTTTCATGAACCTCCTGGATGAATGAGCCCAGTTCTGCCCCGAGAACCCGCTCCAGCGGCTTCTTGTCGAGCGAAATCACATGGACGTCGAGGCCACGGCCGCGCAGCGCGGCGGCCGTTTCGAGCCCGATGAATCCCGATCCGAGCACTGCAGCCACCCGGGCGCTCGCCGCCTTGGCGATGATGGCGCGGCTGTCGGCCAGCGAGCGCAGCGTGAAGACGTGGGGCAGATCGGCACCGGGGATCGGCAGGCGTACCGGCTCGGCGCCGGTGGTGATCAACAGGCGATCGAACGCAAAGCTGCGGCCATCGTCGGTCGCCACGGTGCGCGCCGCGACATCGATCGCGGCCGCCCGCACCGAAAGCTGGAGGTCGATGCCGTGTTCGGCGTAGAAATCGGCCGGGCGTAGCGGAATCCACTCTTCCGGGGCCTCTCCCGCCAGGTAGTCCTTGGACAGGTTGGGGCGATCGCAGGGAGCGTCCGGCTCCTGGCTCAGCATGGTGAGTTGCCCCCGATAGCCTTTCCGGCGCAGCATTTCGGCGGCGGCAAAACCTGCCGCCCCGCCGCCGACGATCACGATGCGCTCCGGTTCGCCGGGCAGGGCGCGTTGCGGCGCGCTTTTCTGTTCCAACTGTTCGCGCACGAAGATCCGGCCGTTGCCGCGCTCGACCTTCCAGCAGGCCACGGCATCGAAGGCGGGCGCGCCCAGGGCTTCGCCGGTGCGCAACGAGAACCTGGCATGGTGAAGCGGGCATCGTACGGCCTCGCCTTCGATCAGGCCCTGATCGAGCGGCCCCTGGTAGTGCGTGCATTCGGCGCCGACAGCCACGATCTCATCGCCAAGGCGTGCCAGCAGAACCGCCTTTTCGCCGACATGGCCGCGCAGCATCGGCTGGCCATCGAAATCGGCCAGGGTCACGCCTTGGGTCAGATCAGGACCGGTCTCCGGGTTGGCGTATTCAGACATGTCGAACATCCTCCTCTGGCAGGTGATTTCTGCCTGATCGTAGACCACTGAGCTCTTCGGATCAGGCGTGTCGGGTGACATCGGCGATGGGGCGAGCGCAGACGGGGACTCATGGCAGCCGCGTCAGTCATTTTTCCTGCTCATCAGGCCGAGGAATTCGCGGCGCAGATCCGGATTCTCCAGAAACGCCCCGCGCATGACCGAGTTCGTCATGACGGGCTCGCCGTCCCTCACTCCGCGCCAGCGCATGCAGAAGTGATCTGCTTCCATGACGACCGCCAGGCCATCGGGGCGAATGCGGCGCTCGAGTTCGTCGGCCAGCATGACCACGGCCTCCTCCTGGATCTGCGGACGGCTCATGATCCAGTCACACAGACGGGCGTATTTCGACAGGCCGATGAGATCGGAGGCCGCATTCGGCAGGACACCGACCCAGACCTTTCCCATGATCGGGCACAGGTGATGCGAGCAGGCACTGCGCGCCGTGATCGGCCCGATGACCATCAACTCGTCGAGCCGCACGACATTGGGGAAGCAGGTGATCGCAGGCGCTTCCTGATAGCGACCGCGAAACACCTCATCGACGAACATCTTCGCGACGCGATGAGCCGTTTCTGCCGTATTGTGGTCGCCTGCCGTGTCGATGACCAGAGCGCTCAGCACATCCTGCATCCTGGCTTCGACCTCCTCGCGCAAGCCGTCGAGTTCCCCCGGGCGAAGAAAGGCCGCGATATTGTCATTGGCATTGAAGCGCTGCCCGGCCTGGGCGAGTCGGGCCCGGATACGTTCGGAGATCGATCGATCAGGGGCGATACTGCGCTGCCGGAAAAGCGGAGCAGCGATATTGGCGGACATGGCAGGTTCCTGGGTCACCGGTGGGTCGATGGGGTCTTCAGAGCGCGGGCGGTCACGAAGCCGGCTGCGTCCGTGATCGCCCGTTCACCCATTGGATGCGAGCCCCCCGTAAAACGTTCCCGATGACGGGCCGATTCGTCAGGCAGGTTTGCGCGCGGTCCAAGGGTGTGTCATGGTGCAGAAACCGCCCATCCCGACATCGCGCCACGTCAGCACCGGAACCCTCAGCGGAGGAACGCCATGGACATGTTCGGAAATCTCGTCTTCTACGCCGCCCTGGTCGTCATCCTGCTGGGCCTCCTCGTCCTGTCGGCGAGGATCCTGCGCGAATACGAGCGCGGCGTCGTCTTCACCCTCGGGCGCTTCAGCGGCACCAAGGGGCCGGGGCTGATCCTGCTGGTGCCCTTCGTCCAGCAGATGGTGCGGGTCGACCTGCGCACGATCGTCCTCGATGTGCCCAGCCAGGACGTCATCAGCCGTGACAACGTCTCGGTCGGCGTCAACGCGGTCGTCTACTTCCGGGTCATCGATCCGGAGAAAGCCACCATCCAGGTGGAAAACTACATGCAGGCGACCAGCGAACTGGCCCAGACGACGCTGCGCTCGGTGCTCGGCAAGCACGAGCTCGACGAGATGCTGGCCGAGCGCGACAAGCTCAACATCGACATCCAGGAGATCCTCGACAGCCAGACCGACGCCTGGGGCATCAAGGTTGGCAACGTCGAGATCAAGCATGTCGACGTCAACGAATCGATGATCCGGGCGATCGCCCGCCAGGCCGAGGCCGAGCGTGAACGGCGCGCCAAGATCATCAACGCGGAAGGCGAGCAGCAGGCCGCGCAGAAACTCGTCGAGGCCGCCGAGATCCTGTCGCGCGAACCGCAGGCGATGCAACTGCGCTACCTGTCGACGCTGAACGTGATCGCCGGCGAGAAGAGTTCGACCATCGTCTTTCCGTTCCCGATCGAACTGGCCAGCCTGATCCCCGAAGCACACCGCAAGAACGACAAATCCTGAGCGACGCGGGGGCCTGCTGCCGGCCTGCGCTCACCCGGCCGGTGCGCCTCATCCGGTGGACGCAGCGGCCTTGCGTGCCGGCTGCAATGCGCTCGCCACCTCGACAGCCGATACCGGGGCGCCGTCCCGGCCACCCGCACCGGCCCCGCGCAGGTCGGGCGGCGATTCGTCACGGGCCGGCACGCGCGGCGCGAAGCTGTGTGCATCGGCCACCGGCCAGTACAGGCGGAAGACGTTCGGCAGATGGGCCAGATCCTCGAGAATCGCCCCCCGCGGCACGGTCGGCAGCAGGGCGGACAGCAGGCGCACGCCGGAATCGTCGATGCGGCGCACGATGTGATGCTCGGTGATCTGCCCGGGGTGTTCCAGACCGGCGGCCTGCAGCAGATCCCTGAGCGCCGCCAGCGTATTGGCGTGGAATTGCGCCACACGCGGCGCCTTGTCGGCGACGACCAGCGCGCGCTGGCGCAGCGGATCCTGGGTGGTCACCCCGGTCGGGCAGCGCCCGGTATGGCAGGTCTGCGCCTGCACGCAGCCCACGGCCATCATGAAACCGCGCGCAGCATTGCACCAGTCGGCCCCCAGCGCCAGCATCCGGGCGATATCGAAGGCATTGATCACCTTGCCGGCACAGCCGATCCGGATATGTTCGCGCAGGCCGACGCCGACCAGCGTGTTGTGCACCAGGCGCAGGCCCTCCTGCAGCGGCGTGCCGACCCGGTCGGTGAACTCCACCGGCGCCGCGCCGGTGCCGCCTTCGGCGCCGTCGACCACGATGAAGTCGGGGAGGATGCCGGTTTCGAGCATGGCCTTGACGATGCCGAACCACTCCCATGGATGCCCGATGCACAGCTTGAAGCCGGTGGGTTTGCCCCCGGAGAGCCGGCGCAGGCGGGCAACGAACTGCATCAGTTCCACCGGCGTCGAGAAGGCGCTGTGGGCCGCTGGCGACATGCAGTCGACGCCTGCCGGCACATGGCGGGCGGCAGCGATCTCGGGCGTCACCTTGGCGCCGGGCAGCAGCCCGCCCTGGCCGGGCTTGGCCCCCTGGCTGAGCTTGATCTCGATCATCCTGACCTGGGGGTCGACGGCCTGCGCGGCAAAGCGCTCGGGATTGAAACTGCCGTCGTCGCGGCGACAGCCGAAATAGCCCGAGCCGATCTCCCAGATCAGGTCACCCCCATGCACGCGGTGGTACTGCGAGATCGAGCCTTCGCCGGTGTCGTGCGCAAAGCCGCCCAGCTTCGCGCCCTGGTTCAGCGCCAGGACCGCCCGGGCCGACAGCGCGCCGAAGCTCATTGCCGAGATGTTGAAGACGCTCGCGTTGTACGGTTGCGTGCAGGGCTCGACGCTCGCGGGCGCAACCCCCGGTTCGCCGCCGATCCAGATCCGGAAGTCGGCCGAGTCGATCTTCACCGGGTGCAGGGAATGGTTGATCCACTCATAGCCATCCGAGCCGACGTCAAGCTGGGTGCCGAAGGGGCGGCTGTCGGATTCGCCCTTGGCACGCTGATAGACGACTGAGCGCTGGGCACGGGAGAAGGGCTGGGCCTCGGTATCGCTTTCGATGAAGTACTGGCGAATCTCCGGCCGGATGAATTCCAGCGCGAAACGCAGATGTCCGAGGATCGGATAGTTGCGCAGGATGGCATGGCGCGTCTGGCGCAGATCGTGGACGCCGACGGCCACCAGCGCTGCCGACAGCAGCAGCCACAGCCAGCCGCTGCCCGAAACGAGCACGGCAATGAGGCTCACCACCAGCGCCGCGATGCAAATCACGAGCGTGCTGTAGCGGATCAGCCGGCCGGCCCTGGCCGCCAAGGGGAGGGCGTGAATCACGAAGCCCGGCCGCTCCCCGCTTTGCATGACGCGCACATCGATCTCCCTGGGTGTGTTGGCCCATCATGCCATCGATGGGCGACGACTCATCGGTCGGGACCTCTCGTGCAGGCGAGTTTTCGGTCATCCGCTTCCGTCGCCCTGTTCGCCGCAAATAAGAAGCGTTACCATTCCGGGACTCGAACCGCTTTCCCCGGATCCGAAATATCGTGCCCCGTCTGCTCAGTCATTTCCTGGCGGCTGTCTGCGTGCTGCTGTTCGCAGTGTCGGCGCAGGCCGCCACGGTCCTGTTCATCGCCACCGGCAACGTCCCACCCGGCAAGTTCCACCAGCTCGCCGACATCGCTGCTCCCCACGGTATCGAAGTCACTTTTCGCCAGGTCGACAAGCTGCCGGCCAAGGTCGACGCTGGCCTGTTCGAAGGCGCCGACGCGGTCTTCTTCGACACCTACCTGCTCGACTATGTGCGCGGCAAGCTGGCGGCTGCACTGCCGGGCCTGCGCGTGCCGCACGCTTGGCTCTATGACGCCGAGCCATCCTGGGGAGGGCTGCCCGAACCCCTCGCCAGACGCCTGATCGACTACTACACGAACGGCGGGCGCAGCAACTTCGACGGCTTCTTCGCCACGCTGGCCGCGCATCTGGCCGGCCGGCCGGCCGATGGCATTGCCGACCCGATCCTGTTTCCCAAGACAGCGGTCTACCACCCGCAGGCTCCCGGCCTGGTCTTTGCCGACCCGCATGCCTATCTGGCCTGGAAGGGAGTCGACGCCACGGCCGCACAACGGCCTCCGATCGTGGCGATCGCGCTGCACCAGCAGTACGTCGCGGCCATGCAGACTGATTTCATCGACGACCTGATCGCACGTATCGAAGCGGCCGGTGCCGTGCCGCTGGCCTTCTACTCGCCGATGATGGAACCGGACGCGCTGCCCGGACTGCTGCAGCCGGATGGCAAGCTCGTGGCCGATGTCCTGATCAATGCGCAGATCATGCTCAACCCGGAAGGCCGGCGCGCCGAGTTCGAGCTGCTGGGCATCCCGGTGGTCCAGGCCATGCCGTATCGCGGCGGCGACATCGCCGACTGGGCCGCCGACCCGCACGGCGTGCCGCTGACCAATGTGCCTTTCTACCTGTCACAAGCCGAATACGCGGGGGTCATCGACATCCAGATCGCTGCCGCGACCCGCCAGCAAGACGACCAGATCGTTTCGATCGGACCGCAGGCCGCCGCCGTGGTCGGCAAGGCCCTGAAGCTGGCCGCACTGCAGCGCAAGCCGAATGCCGACAAGCGCCTCACCGTGTTCTTCTGGAACTATCCATCGGGGGAGAAGAACCTGTCGGCTTCCTTCCTGAACGTGCCGCGCAGCCTGCTGCAGACGCTGGACGGACTCCAGCAGGCCGGCTACACGCTGACCCCGCCTGCCGACGAGGACGCGTTGCTGCCCAGCCTGCAGCGATTGCTGGCACCGTACTACCGCGATGGCCAGCTCGATACGCTGCTGCGCGACGACCTGGCGGCGCTGCTGCCGGTTGCACGCTATCGCGAATGGCTGGCGACGCTGCCGGCAGCCAGTCGCGACGCGCTGACCGAACAGTGGGGCGAGCCCGAGCGTTCGGCGACGGTCGTGCAGCGCGACGGCGAGCCCTTTTTCGTCGTGCCGCGGTTGCGGCTGGGCAATGTGGTGCTGCTGCCCCAGCCGCCGCGCGGCGAGCAGTGGGACGACAAGGAGCGGGCACTCTACCACTCGACGACATCAGGTCCGTCGCACTTCTTCTATGCCAGCTACCTGTGGGCCCGCGCGCAGCAGGCCTCGGACGCGTTCGTGCACTTCGGCACCCACGGCATCCAGGAGTGGCTGCCCGGCAAGGAGCGCGGCTTGTCGGTGTTCGACCCGCCGATGCTGGCTGTGGGCGACGTGCCGGTCATCTACCCGTACATCGCCGACAACATCGGCGAAGCCCAGCAGGCCAAGCGCCGCGGCCGCGCCGTCATCATCAGCCACCAGACCCCGCCGTTCAAACCGGCCGGCCTGCACGCCGAGATCACTGCGATCCACGACCTGCTGCACGCCTGGCTGGGACAGGACGACGGGGCGGTCAAGGAGCGCATCCGGGCCGACCTGCTGGACGCCGTGGTCGCCAACCGGATGCACAGTGACATGGGCTGGTCGCTCGAACAGGCGCAAGACGAGTTCCCCGCCTTCATCGAGCAGTTGCACAACTACCTGCACGAGCTCGCCGAAACGGCCCAGCCGCTCGGCCTGCACACCCTCGGCAAGGCGCCGCAGACCGAGCACAGGCTGGCCACCGTGATGCTGATGCTGGGCCAGCCGTTCTGGGAGGCCGCCGCCCGGCATGCCGGCACCCCGGCCGACCAGCTCGACGAAACCCTGATCGCCGACTATGAACGGATCGACGAGTCGGCACCCTACCGGCTGCTGCAGCGCCACCTGATCGACGGTGAGCCGATCGATGAACTGCCGCCCGATCTGCGTGAACGACTGGTCCAGGCGAAGGCCTGGTACACCGACATCGGCGCCCGCCACGAGATTCCGGCCCTGCTCACGACCCTGGCCGGGCGACACCTGAAGACCTCCTACGGTGGCGACCCGATCAGGAGTCCGGACGCCTACCCGACCGGCAACAACCTCTACGGCTTCGACCCGTCGCGCGTGCCGACCCGGCAAGCCTGGGAAGCGGGCAAGGAAGCTGCCGACAAGCTGCTCGCCGCACACCGCGAGCAGCACGGCCAGTTGCCGGCCAAGCTCACCTTCTCGCTCTGGTCGGTCGAGACCATGCGCCACCAGGGTCTGCTCGAAGCACAGGCCCTGTGGCTACTCGGTGTCGAACCCGAATGGGATGCCGGCGGGCGGGTCACCGGCGTCAAGCTGGTGCCGCGTGACGCGCTCGGCCGCCCGCGGGTCGACGTCGTGCTGTCGGCCACCGGCCTGTATCGCGACCATTTCCCGAACGTGATGAAGCAGCTGGCTCACGCCGCCCAGCTGGCGGCCCAGGCGCAGGAGGAAGCCGACAATCCGGTGGCCCGCAACGCCCAGGCGATCGCCGGGCGCCTGCGTGCCCAGGGGCTGTCGGAGGAGGCCGCCACCCGGGCCGGCCAGACGCGCATCTTCTCGTCCGAGTCCGGCCGCTACGGCACCGGCCTGGACGACGCCGCGCTGGCCACCGACACCTGGCAGGGCAAGGCCGAGGGCGACGAGAAGCTGGCCCGGCTCTACCTGTCCCGGATGCAGTTTGCCTACGGCCCCGACGAAAGCGAATGGGGCCGGATGGACGTCGGCGGGCAGGGCGTAAACCTGTACGCCGAACACCTGCGCGGCACCGAGGGAGCCGTGCTGTCGCGCAGTTCGAACACCTACGGCATGCTGACCACCGACGACCCTTTCCAGTATCTCGGCGGCATCGGCCTGGCCGTGCGCCACCTCGACGGCAAGGCACCGTCGCTGTACATCTCCAACCTGCGCGGCAGCGGGTCGGGGCGCATCGAAGGCGCCGCCCAGTTCCTGGCCAAGGAACTGGCCACCCGCCAGTTCCATCCCGGCTATATCAAGGGCCTGATGGCCGAAGGCTATGCCGGCACCTTGCAGGTGCTCGACGCCACCAACAACTTCTGGGGCTGGACTGCCGTGGCCCGCGAGATCGTGCGTGACGACCAGTGGCAGGAGATGGTCGATGTCTACGTACGCGACAAGTTCGACCTCGGCTTGCGCGAATGGTTCGAGCGGGACAATCCGCACGCGCTGGCCCAGGTCATCGAGCGCATGCTCGAAGCCGCTCGCCAGGGTTACTGGCAGGCCGACGCGCTGACCGTGGACGATCTCAAGCAGCGCTACCGCGACCTGGCCGAGCGCTTCGACGTGCAGACCGACAACGCCCGCTTTGCGCAGTTCGTCGGCTACGGACTGGAAGCGCCGGCCGACGCCGAATCGAAGCCGGATCCGGCACCGCCGGCGGCCGCTCCGATTCCCGAACCGTCGCAAGCCGCGGCAAGCACCGAGCAGGTCAGCGGCCAGCTGATGGAACGTGTCGAGGCCGCCGCCGAGACCGGCCCCCCCGACTGGTCGGCGGCGCTGCTGGGCCTGCTGCTGGCCGCACTGGCCGCAGCCGGTGCACTCCACCAGACACTCCCGCCACGGATGCGGCCGCCGGCGCTGCCGGGTACAGCCCTGCAAGGCGCCACCGGCCGCTGATCCCGTTTTCCCGGTCCCCATGATTTTCCCAGTCCCCATGAGGAAGCCACGTTGAACAATCCGATTGAATCAATGATGTACGAGGTGAGCCAGCTCTTCCTCATTCCGGTGCTGCTGGCCATCGCCGTTCTGTTCCTCTATGCCTTCTTCGCGCTGGGCGGCTTCGCACTGCAGGCCTGGCAGCGGCGCAGGAACCATCCGCTCGGTTTCGAGCTTTTCGCCCGCCACCGCACCGCGCCCGGGCTGTCGATGGCCGAGCTGGAAGCCTTTGCCGTGCGGCGCCTGGAGTTCGCCCGGATCGCCACCCGGGTGGCACCGATGCTGGGCCTGGTGGCAACGATGATCCCGATGGGTCCAGCGCTCAAGGCCCTGGCCGACGGTGAGCTGGCCGACGTTTCGCGCAACCTGATGGTGGCTTTCTCGTCGGTAATCCTGGCCCTGATCGCTGCCGCCGTCACCTACTGGATCGTCAACGTGCGACGGCGCTGGTACGCGCAAGACCTGGCTGTCATCGAGAAGGACCTGGCACCGGCCGGCAACACCGCCCATCTCGACCCGACGCTCACCTCCGCGACGCAGGCCGTCCAATGAGGTTGCGACTGATGGACGACCCTGACGGCGACGATCCGATCCTATCCGTCGTCAACCTGATCGACGTGTTCCTGGTCGTGATCGCCGCGCTGCTGCTCGCCGTGGCCAACAACCCGATGAACCCGTTCACCCAGGATAATGTGACGGTGATTCGCAACCCCGGACAGCCCGATATGGAAATCGTGATCAAGGACGGCGAGAAGATCGAGCGCTACCAGGCCAGCGGCCAGATCGGCCAGGGCGAAGGCTCGAAGGCCGGCGTGGCCTACCGGCTGAAGGACGGTTCGATGGTCTACGTCCCCGAACCGGGCACGACCGGACGCTGAGCGCACGGTGTCCGAGGCAACGGCGACCGGAGCGGTGCTCGCTGCCGCCGCCGACCCCGCCCTGACGGAGCTTGCCGCCGCGCTGCCGGCACCGCTGCGCCTGGGGACCTCGTCGTGGAGCTACCCTGGCTGGGCAGGCCTGGTCTGGGCCCGCGAGTACCCGGAGAGCCGTCTGTCTCGTCGCGGGCTGGTCGCCTACTCGAAGCACCCGCTGTTTCGCACCGTCAGCATCGACCGCGGCTTCTACCGGCCGCTGACCATCACCCAGTACGCCGATCATGCCGGGCAGGTGCCGGCGGATTTCCGTTTCGTCGTCAAGGCTCCCAGTCTGGTGACTGACGCGCTGGTGCGTGACGAGGGCGGACGCGGCAAGCGGCTCAACGAAGCTTTCCTGGATCCGGCGCTGGCCGCGAGCAGCTTCGTGGCACCTGCGCTGGCCGGCCTCGGGCACAAGCTGGGGGCGCTGGTGTTCCAGCTGAGCCCGCTGCCGCAAACCTGGCTTGGCCGGATGCCCGAGTTGCTCGAGCGTCTGCACGGCCTGCTTGCCGGCATCCCGATGCTGCGTGACCAGGCGCAGGATGCCGTCGTGGCCGTGGAAGTGCGCGATCGTGAATGGCTGACGCCGGCCTTTGCCCAGGTGCTGCGCGACACGCGGGCAAGCTACTGCCTGGGGCTGCACGCGAAGATGCCGCCCATCGAGCAGCAGCTGCCGGTGCTGCGCGCCCTGTGGCCGGGCCCTCTGGTCTGTCGCTGGAACCTCAATCCCCGGCATGGTGCCTTCGGCTACGAGGATGCGCAGCGCCAGTACGCTCCCTATGACCGGATCGTCGATCCCGATCCCGTGACACGAGCCGCCCTGGCGCGCGTCATCGCCGGTACCGTCGGTGCTGGCCAGAACGCCTACGTCACGCTCAGCAACAAGGCCGAAGGCTGTGCGCCGCTGTCGGTCGTGGCCCTGGCCCGGGCCATTCGCGAATCGGGCAGGCCAGCGCCGTAGAATGGGCCCATCTGCCCACGATCACGCACAGGGAATCTCGAACATGAGCCAAGCACCGGAATACGTACCGCCGAAAGTCTGGACCTGGGACAAGGCCAGCGGCGGGCGTTTCGCCAACATCAACCGACCGGTTTCGGGCGCCACGCATGACAAGGAACTGCCGGTCGGCCGCCATCCGCTGCAGCTGTACTCACTGGGCACGCCCAACGGCCAGAAAGCCACGATCATGCTCGAGGAATTGCTGGCACTTGGCCACAAAGGTGCCGAATACGATGCCTGGCTGATCCGGATCGGGGAGGGCGACCAGTTCGGCAGCGGCTTCGTCGCCGTCAACCCGAACTCGAAGATTCCGGCCCTGCTCGATCGCAGCGGCCCGTTGCCGATCCGCGTCTTCGAGTCCGGCGCGATCCTCCAGTACCTGGCCGAGAAATTCGGCGCCCTGCTGCCAGACACCCCGGCCGAGCGCGCCGAATGCCTGTCCTGGCTGTTCTGGCAGGTCGGCAGCACCCCCTATCTGGGCGGTGGCTTCGGTCATTTCTACACCTATGCTCCGACCCGGATCGAGTACGCGATCGACCGCTTCGCGATGGAGGCCAAGCGCCAGCTCGACGTGCTCGACAAGCGCCTGGCCGAGCATCCGTACATCGCCGGGGACCAGTACACGATCGCCGATATCGCGATCTGGCCCTGGTACGGCGGCCTGGTGAAAGGCGTGATCTACGATGCTGCCGAGTTCCTGTCGGTGCACGAGTACCGCAACGTCCTGCGCTGGGCTGACCAGGTCGGCGAACGCCCGGCCGTCAGGCGCGGGCGAATCGTCAATCGCACGACCGGCAACCCGGCCGGTCAGCTGCACGAGCGCCACGATGCGTCCGACTTCGACACCCGCACCCAGGACAAGCTGGTAGGTGAGAAACCACGATAGGCGCTTGCAGCAGGCGCTTGGCTCAGAAGACGCGCGCCAGCAGGTTGAGCCCGAGCACGATCAGGAAGGCGAGAAAGCACAGCCGGAAGCCCCGCGGACTGATCCGCTTGCGGATCAGCTGGCCCAGCGTCATGCCGACCAGTGAAGGCAGGATGACCAGCAGCGACAGGCCGATCTGGCCGAGCCCGAGGGCACCACGGCTGGCCAGTCCGACGGCCAGTGCCAGGGCGGAGATCGTAAACGCCAGCCCGAGCGCCTGGACCAGTTCGTCGCGTTCGAGCCGCAAGGCCTGCAGATACGGAACGGACGGAATCACCGACACGCCGGTCGCGCCGGTGGCGATGCCGGTGAGCAGGCCGACCAGCGGCCCCAGCCAGCGTTCGTGCCTGGCCGGCACGGCCAGCGTGGGCGAGTACAGCGCATAGGCCGCATAGCCGATCAGGATGGCCCCCAGTGCAGCGGCGGTACGCCTGCTGTCGACCTCGACGATCAGCGCCGAGCCGCTCACGGCGCCGACGGCAATGCCCAGCATCATCGGCCACAGGCGCCGCCACAGCGCGGGCAGGGCCGGGCCGTTGAGCATCTGCCAGACGTTGGTCGCGAACGACGGAACCAGCACGATCGCGGCCGCAGCCACCGGCGCCATCACCGTGCCGAGCAGGCCCATTGCCACGGTGGGCAACCCCATGCCGGTAACGCCCTTGACCAGGCCGGCAACGGCGAAGATGGCCAGTGCCACCAGTGTTGTGTCGGAAAGCATCGCATCCATGGGGCGATTCAAACCTGTTTCCACGATCCGGCACGATGCGGTTTTTCAGACGCTGCCTTCGGCTGGCCCGAAGGCAGGCCGATGCAGAGGCAGCATGCGGCTCGACCTTCCCGACTTACGCCTGTTCCTGTCCATCGTCGACGCGGGCAGCATCACGCTGGGCGCCCAGCGGGCCCACCTCGCGCTGGCCTCGGCCAGCGAACGCCTGCGCCGCATCGAAGCCGACGCAGGCATGCCGCTGCTGGAGCGCCGCCACCGCGGCGTGGTCACCACCGAGGCCGGGGAGGCGCTGGCCCACCACGCAAGGCTGATCCTGCGCCAGCAAGCGCTGATGCAGGGCGAACTCGAAGACTTCGCCAGCGGCGCGCGCGGCACGATCCGGCTATACGCCAATACCGCAGCGTTGACCAGCTTTCTGCCTGGCCGGCTCGCTCCCTGGCTGGCCGCGCGGCCGCATGCCCGCATCGAACTGAAGGAGCGGACCAGCAGCGAGATCGTCCGGGTGGTGGCGGCCGGGCAGGCCGAAGCCGGCATCGTTTCCGATGCCGTCGACGCCCAGGGCCTGCAGTTCCGGCCCGTCGCTGCCGACCGCCTGGTGCTGATCGCGCCGACCGGGCACCGGCTGGCGGCGGCAAGAAACCTCGCCTTCGCCGAGGTCGTCCGGGAGCCCTTCGTGGGTTTGAGCGCGGACAGCGCCCTGCAGGCGCATGTCGATGGCCATGCCCGTCAGGCGGGAAGAGCCTTGTCTTTCAGAGCCCGGATGAAGACCTTCGAGGGGGTCTGCGAGATGGTGGCCCAGGGGGTCGGGATCGCGATCGTGCCCGACGGCCTGGCCCGACGGCTGAGGCGCCACTACACCTACCGTCGGATCGGCCTGGCTGATCGCTGGGCCCAGCGCCAGCTCTGCCTGTGCTGGCGCGACTGGGCCGTGCTGTCGCCCCAGCTGAAGGCCCTGCTGCAGCACCTGGGCGCCTGACGAGCGTGGCTGGGCGGATCTGCTATCGGGCGTGGCTCGGCAGGGCCGGCGGCGCTTGCTCAGAACTCGCCGACCACGTTCTCCAGGCGGCCGAGCCCGTCGATCTCGATGACGACCCGGTTGCCGGCGGCCAGCGGGCGCGGGGGCTTCATCGCATAGCCGACGCCGGATGGCGTGCCAGTGGCGATCAGGTCGCCGGCTTCCAGGCTCAGGCCCGCGGACAGCTTGCTGACGACCTCCTCGACCCGGAACAGCATCGACCCGGTGCTGTCGTTCTGGCGCAGCTCGTCGTCGACCCAGAGCCGCACGTCGAGCGCGTGAGGGTCCGGCACGGCCGAATGGTGAACCACCCAGGGGCCGAACGGGCAGCAGCCGTCCAGGCTCTTGCCCTTGAACCACTGGCCGTGGGCACGCTGCAGGTCGCGGCCGGTGACGTCGTTGACGATGGTGTAGCCGAACACATGGGCGCGTGCCCGTTCGATCGGAATATCCGCCCCGCCGGTACCGATGACGATCCCGAGCTCGGCCTCGTAGTCGAGCATCCGGGTCAGGCCGGCGTGCAGCGGAATCACGCCCCCCGGGTGGTTGACCGTCGTCGTCGCCTTGGAGAAGAACTCGATGTGCTCGGGAAACAGGTGCGGGTCGCGCCCCTGGGCGATGTTGCCTTCGATGATGTGGTCGCGGTAGTTGCGCCCGACGCAGAAGACGTTCCGGGCCAGCCGCGGCATCGGCGCCAGCAGTTTCAGCGATTCCGGCGCATGCGGTTCGGGCGCCTTGTGCAGCAACTCGACCGCGATCTCCAGACCTGCGCCGCCGAGCCGGGCCAGCATGGCCACGTCGGTCGGGGCCGGGCCCTTGTCGGCCGGCCAGTGGGTGCTGAGGTCGATCACCGGAGCCCCCTGCTCATTCAGGGTGCCACCGAGCCGATGCCCGGATGAGTGTTGGAAGACGCAGAAACGCATTGCCGGGACCCTCGCTCAGATCGCGTCGACCGCCGGAATGCGATCGATCAATACCATTTGATTGAGTAAATGATATATTAAAAATGACCAAACAAGAGTATCGTAGCCCGCAACGGCCAGGCCTGTCCGTGGCCGTTCGCGGCCTGCACAATCCATTGGAAAACCAGCACACAGGAGTCTCAACAACATGAGCAAGACCGTGGTATTCGAGCCGGGCGGCTATCGCTACATCCCCGCCGTCTTCCAGTATTCGTCGGGCGTGGCCGCCGAAGACGGCTTCGAACTCGAGCGCGTGCGCTTTCGCAAGCCGCTGCCGATGGCCGAAGCCTTCGCCGCAGTCGAAGCCCACCTGAAGAGGGTCGGCCGGCCGACCACCGCTTTCGCCCACTGCGAGCTGCGCTCGCCCGATGCCTTCACCGAACAGGGCTTCATCGACTTCAACCGCAACTACGTGCAGACGCTCGAGCGCTGGGGGATCTACCAGGACAAGGTCAATCCGGTGGCGCGCACCAACGTCTGCCCGATGTACCACAAGCCGTCCGAACCCTCGATGTTCGCTTTCACCTACACGGTGCCCGCTGCAGCGGGTGCGGCGAAGACCTTCATGCTGGCCGGTGGCGCGGAAGCCCGCTCCGGCTCTGCGCCGTACAGCGAGCGGATCGTGCGGCTGAACGACACCTCGCCGGAGGGGCTGCGCGAGAAGGTCACGTTCGTGATCGACGAGATGGAGAGCCGGCTTTCGGCGCTGGGTTTCGGCTGGGCCGACGCCGGCTCGACCCAGGTCTACACGGTGCAGAACATCGGTCACCTGGTCGGTCCGGAGCTCGCCGCCCGGGGCGCGCTGCACGGTGGCATGGTCTGGTATTACGTCCGCCCGCCGGTGGTCGGTCTCGACTACGAGATGGACGTGCGCGGCGTGGCACGCGAGATCCTCCTTTGACGAATCGGGGCACGAACCCCGGCCTTCACGAACCAGAATCAGGAGTCAGGACATGAGACTGCATCGAACCTTCATGGCGGCCGTTGCCGCCGCGCTGGGCATCGCCGCACTGCCGGCCGCCGCCCAGGACTGGAAACCCACACAACCGATCCGGGTCATCGTGCCCTACCAGCCGGTCGGCACCTCTGACATCATCTCGCGTGCGATCAGCGAGCAGATTCCGGCCCGCCTCGGCCAGAACATGGTCGTCGAGAACCGGGCAGGCGGCATGACCCAGATCGGAACCGCCGCCGTTGCCTCGGCCCCGCCCGATGGCCACACGCTGCTGATCGTCGCCAATACCTTCGCGGTCAACCCGAGTCTGCTGTCCAAGCTGCCCTATGACCCGAAAACCGATCTGGTGCCGATCACCTACGCGGGTGTGACGCCGCACACCCTGGTCGTCCACCCGTCGCTGCCGGTCAACACGCTGCAGGAGCTGCTCGACTACGCGCGGGCGAACCCGGGCAAGCTGTCCTACGGCTCGGTCGGCAACGGCACCTCCTTTCATCTGGGCATGGAAGAGCTGAAGAAGCGCACCGGCGTGTCGATGGTGCACATTCCCTACAAGGGAACCGGGGCGGTGCTCGCTGACCTGATGGGCAACAATGTGCAGATCGCCTTTGCCAATACCCCCAACGTCGTACCGCTCGTGCGCTCCGGCAAGCTGCGCGCGATCGCCGTTGCCCACCCGACCCGGGTCGCGCAACTGCCCGAGGTGCCGACCGTGGCCGAGCAGGGTCTGGCCGATTTCGAGTCGAACTCCTGGTTCGTGTTCTTCGCACCGG
>Ga0172382_10002863_pt1 | contig 28036 bp, 22 predicted proteins | sample Leawel138RmetaG_FD_122245 | JGI IMG/M metagenome (GOLD analysis project Ga0172382, IMG submission 122245) | Leachate microbial communities from a municipal landfill in Southern Ontario, Canada - Leachate well 138R metaG | ecosystem: Engineered > Solid waste > Landfill > Unclassified | place...
CGACCCGGTGCCGCGCCCGCTGTTCTTCGCGGTCGGCGCGCTGGCCTTCGCGGCCGCGGCCATCGCCGTGTTGTGGTGACGCCGAAGGCTACGGCCCGCCGAGGCCCATCAACTCGGTGACGTGGTGGTCGCGCCCGGCCGTGTATCCGCCGTCCACCGCGATGGCCTGCCCGCTGACGAAGGCGGCGTCTGAGGAGACGAGGAAGGCCGCGACCGCGGCGACCTCCTCCGGCCGGCCGAAGCGCCGCAGCTTGTGCTCGTGGCGCAGTCCGTCGCGGGGACCTTCCATCCCCGGGATGCCGATCACGGACTCGAACAACGGGGTCTCGATGAACCCCGGGCAGATCGCGTTGACGCGAATCCCGCTGGGCCCGTAGTCGATCGCCGCGTTCTTGGTCAGCAGCACCACCCCGCCCTTGGAGGCGTTGTAGGCGCTGCCGCCCGCGGTGCCCTCCAGGCCCTCGATGCTCGACAGTGTCACGATCGCGCCGCGCTCACCGTCGACCCGGTCCTGGGTGATCATCTGTGCGAGCGCGGCGCGCAGCACCACGAAGGTGCCCTTGAGGTTGACGTCGAGGACCCGGTCCCACTCCGCATCGGGCAGCAGGTGGATGGGGCCGCCTCCGCCGACACCCGCCGAGTGGACCACGCCGTCGAGCCGGCCGGTTCTCTCGATCACCGCGGCCACCGCGCGCTCGGCCGTCGCGGTGTCCCGCACGTCGCCGCTGACGTAGCCGATGTCGCCGGGAAGGTCGGATGGCGGCCCGGGTGCGAGGTCGCAGCCCACCACCGAGGCGCCCTCGTCGAGCAGTCGCCGCACCGTGGCCTCCCCGATGCCGGACGCCGCGCCGGTTACCAGAACACCCTTGCCGAGCAGGCGATTGTGCATCGGCACAGTATGGCCCACCGCAAGGCCGACCGGTTCCCGATCGCTCAGGGCGCGCCCGCGGTGCGGGTGAGCACATACCATCCGGAGATGACGTCTGCGCCGGAGCAGTTCCTCACCGACGGGCACGGCGGCGTGCGCATCGTCGCCGACCGGTTGGGCGACCCGCGCGCCCGGGCGGTGGTGTTTCTGCACGGCGGCGGGCAGACCCGCCGGTCCTGGGGCAGGGCGGCCGCGGCCGTGGCGCACCGCGGCTGGCAGGCCGTCACCGTCGACATGCGCGGCCACGGCGAATCGGACTGGTCGCCCGACGGTGACTACCGGGTGTCCAGTTTCGCCGCCGACGTGCGCGAGATCCTCGACCGGCTGCCGCCGCGGCCCGTGTTGGTCGGCGCCTCGCTCGGCGGCATCACCTCGATGCTGCTCGCGGGCGAGCTGGCCCGCGGTATCGCCGCGGCGGTGGTGCTCGTCGACATCGTGCCCGACATGGACCCGTCGGGGGCCGAGCGCATCCACGCGTTCATGGCCGACAGGATGGTCGACGGATTCGGTTCGCTCGATGAGGTCGCCGACATGATCGCCGAGTTCAACCCGCACCGACCCCGGCCCGCTGACCTCGACGGCCTGCGAAACAATCTGCGGCGCAAGGGAGAACGCTGGTACTGGCACTGGGATCCGCAGTTCATCGACGGATCTGCGGCCAACCCGCCGATCGAGGTCACCGACACCGAGCGGCTGCATTCGGCGGTCGAGGCGATCCTTGCCGACGGAGTGCCCGTGCTGCTGGTGCGCGGTCAGGTCAGCGACCTGGTCAGCCGGGAGCGCGCCGACGCATTCGTGGCACGCTTCCCACAGATCGCGTTCGTCGACGTCGAGGGTGCCGGCCACATGGTGGCCGGGGACCGTAACGACCTGTTCGCCGACGCGGTGCTGGACTTCCTGGCCCGCTCCGAGATCGCCCGACCGTGACGACCCACTGACCCGCACCGGGACCCGAACCGGGACCGCCTAGGGTTCGCCCGCGCGGTCCATCCGCCTGCCCAACTCGGCGCGCGAGCTGATGCCCAGCTTGCGGTAGATCTTGGTGAGATTGTGCTCGACGGTCTTGGCGCTGATGAACATCGCCGCCGCGATGTCCTTGTTGGTTGCGCCCGAGGCCGCCATCTCGGCGACCCGCTGCTCGGACGGCGTCAACTGGCTCAGGCCTTCGGCAGGGGCGACGACGGCGCGCGCCAACTCGGCACGGGCCCGCCGCACCCACAGCGGGGTGCCCATCTCTTCGAATGTCCGCAGCGCCTCGTTCAGATTCGTTGCGGCCGTGTTCTTCTGGCGTAGCCGCCGCTGCAGCTGTCCCAACAGCAGTTGCGTCCTGGCCCGTTCGAACGGCATCGGGAGACGGTCATGCTCGGCCATCGCGCGGTGCGCGGTCTGCTCGGCGGCGATGACGTCACCACGGGCGGCCAGAAGCATGGCACGGCAACGCATCCCCACCGCCTTCATCCAGTGCCGGTCGTGTTCGATCCCGTTCTGTTCGAGCGCGCCGGTGAGCGATTCGGCCTCGTCGAGCCGTCCGACGCCGACCATCGCCTCGATGACATCGGGCAGGTGCCAGGCGTACATCAGCTCCGTGGACCGCATCTGTTTGGGGTCGAGGAACTTCGCGTCCAGCGCCTGCAGCGCCTCCCGGTGATTCCTGAGCGACTCCTCCAGAAAGCACAGCGTCATCCCCGGCCAGTCGGCGATGTGGGAGGTCTGACGGTTCTTGACCGCGTCGAGCACCCACCGCGCATCCGCTCGGGCGTCCTCCACCCGGCCGGCGTAGGCGGCCAGCGTCCCCCGCACCGTCATCGGGATGATCAACACGTCGTCCCCGCCGAGTTGTTCGGCGCGCTCCACGGCTTCGGAGGCCTCCGCCTCGGCTTCGGCGATCTGACCCCGCCACAGATGATTGATCGCCAGGAACCCGGCGATGGCCATCATGTCGCTCTCGGCGCCGCGCTCGACGCAGACCGCCCGCATCGCCGTCAGTTCCCGGTGCGCCTGTTCGAGCCGGCCGGTCCACGACATCACCAGCGCATGCACGAACGGCGCCCGGAAGATGATCGGCACATCGAGGGTGCTGTCGTAGAGCTCCATGGCGCGCCGCAGCGATTCCTCGTCGAGCCCGCGGCCGCACTGGATGTTCACGTGGACCGACCACGCCAGCGCGGCACTGATGATCCCGGGTACACCGAGTTCCTCCGCCAGCTTGACCGCGTCGCGGACATACCGGGCCGCGTCGTCGAGGTCGCCGATGCTGTTGAGCGCGAACGACAGTCGCAGCAGTACCTGAACCAGGATCGGTACGTTGCCCGCACCGTCGTCCAGTGCGCCGCGCAGCAGTTCGACCGCCTCGGTGTGCTCGTTCTCGTACATGCGCACGGTGGCGAGCAGGCTGGCCGCCAGCGCGCGCAGGACCGGCGGTTCGATCGTGTCGATGCGGCCGAGTGCGGCGGCGGCTTTGGCGGTGTCGCCGGCGAGGAAGTGGTTCTCGGCCGATTTCATCCGGCGCAACGGGTCGTCGGCACCGAGCCCGATGGCCAGGTCCATCAGCTCGGCGGCCGCCGCAGGCGCGCCACGGGCCCGCGCGGAGTCGGCGGCCTGATCGAGGGCGGTGAAGATCTCGTCGTCACCGCTGGCCGATGCCAGCGCCAGATGCCGGGCCTTCAGTTCCGGCTGGGACTCCAGCGCCCCCATCGTGCGGTGCATCGCGCGCCGCGCCGTCGGCCCGGCATCGGTGTACACGCCGCTGGCGAGCAGGGGATGGGTGAACCGCACCCGGTTGCCCTCGACCGTGATGATGCCGGTCGACTCCACGCGCTCGAGGCGCTCGGTCACCTCCTCGGCGGTCACGTCGTGGGCGCGGGCCAACAGCTCCACGGTCGCATCGGCCACGCAGGCGATGCTGAGCAACACAGACCTGGTCTGTTCGTCGAGCCGTCCGATCCGGTGCCGCACCACATCGGCGAGCGTGGCAGGCAGCGGCGGTTCACCCGAGCCCTGCCCGTCGCTGAGCGCAAGGGCCAGCTCGAGCGCGAAAAACGGGTTGCCCCCGGAGATCTCGGCGATCCGAAGAATCGACGGGCGGGCCAGTGTGCGGCCGAGGCGTTCGGAGATCAGCGAGTGCAGCTGCCCGGTGGTCATCGGGCGGACGTAGACGCGTTCGAGCGCGTCCGGCCTGTCCAGCTTCAACCAGCCCGCGGTCGCGCCCTCCCCGGGTGCGCACCGCTCGGTCACCAGCACACCGAACGGGCCCCGCAGCCGGCGCACCGCGAACTCGATCGCGGCGCGGCTGGAGCTGTCGAGCCACTGCGCGTCGTCGATGGCGATGAGCACCGGGGATTCCCCGGCCAACGCCTGCAGCACCGAGACGAACGCGGCGGCCACCACCCGCTGATCCGTCGGCGGGCCGTCCCCGCCGGCTCGCAGCAGCACCCGGTCCAGCGCGAGCCGCTGCAGACCGGGCAGCGCCGCGAAGACCTCGTCCCCGACGTCGTCGAGCAGGTCGGCCAGGGCCGCGAACGCCATCACCGATTCGGCCTGCCCCGCCCGCGCCGTGAGCACCCGGAAACCGAGGTCGCCCGCCCGCTGCCGCACGGTCAGCCAGAGGGTGGTCTTGCCGATCCCGGCTTCGCCTTCGATCACCAGCCCGGCCGGTTGCGATCTCGCGGTGGCGAGGAAGCCAGCAACGTGCGGATCGTCGATTGATCGCTCGCTAGCGCCGGACACAGGGCTCATCATCCCAGCGGGCAAAGCCGAGCGCATCAATTCGGCGGCATTCGGCCATCGAACCGCGACGCATCGACCCGACGTGCTATCTGACCGCGACGACGACCTTGCCCCTTGCCGAGCGGTTCTCCAGCGACGCGATCGCCTCCGCGGCCCGTTCCAGCGGATAGACCACCGGCTCGGGTGCGGCCACCGCCCCCGAGGCCAGCAACGGTTCCAGTTCGGCCCACTGCTCCTGCAGGAAGCCGGGGTGCGTCATCGTCCAGGCACCCCAGCCGACTCCGACGGCGTCGACGTTGTTGAGCAACAGCCGGTTCACCTTGACCGTGGGGATCTCCCCACCGGTGAAGCCGACCACCAGCAACCGGCCGCCGGGCGCCAGCGAGCGCAGCGAGTCGGTGAAGCGGTCGCCACCGACCGGGTCGACCACGATGTCCACCCCGCGTCCGCCGGTGAGCTCCTTGACCGCGTCCTTGAACCCGTCGACGAGCACGACCTCTGAGGCGCCCGCGGCGCGGGCCACCTCCGCCTTCTCCTGGCTGCTGACCACGGCGATGGTGCGGGAGGCCCCGAACGCCGGCGCGAGCCGCAACGCCGAGGTCCCGATACCTCCGGCCGCGCCGTGCACGAGCACCGTCTCGCCCTGCTGCAGCCGGCCGCGGGTGCGCAACGCGAAGTGCACCGTCAGGTCGTTGAACAGGATTCCGGCCCCGGCCTCGAACGACACCGAGTCCGGCAGCTTGAAGACCCGTTCAGGTTGCAGCGCAACCACTTCGGCCATCGCACCGCACAGCATCGTCAGGCCGGCCACCCGATCGCCCGGCTGCACGTGTGCGCCCGCGGGCGCGCTGCGCACCACGCCGGCGACCTCGGCGCCGGGGGTGTAGGGCATCGCAGGCTTGTACTGGTAGAGCCCGCGGGACTGCAGCGCGTCCGGAAACGCCACGCCGGCGGCGTACACATCCACCAGCACCGTGCCGTCGTCGCCCATGGGCTCGTCGATCTCCACGAGCGCGGCGGCCTGCGGCCCCTCGAGTTCGGCTATCTGTATCGCACGCATTCCCGGCCTCCTGGTGGTCTCGGCAGACCATTTAACCCACACCCGGTTCGGCGGGAACCGGCGGTCTCCGGAGTACAGTCACGTACCCGGCACCGTCGCCGAGACCACAGGAGCAGCGCATGGCACCAGGGACCAGCACCCGATCTCGGAGCCGGGGATTCGCCCCCGCCCAGGCACTGCCGCCGGGACGCATCGTCGATGTGCGGTCCAAAGACGGCGTCCGGCTGCACGCCGAGGTGTTCGGACCCGAGGACGGCTACCCGATCGTGCTTGCGCACGGGATCACCTGCTCCCTGCGGGTGTGGGCCTATCAGATCGCCGAGCTGGCACGCGACCACCGGGTGATCGCGTTCGATCACCGCGGCCACGGCCGCAGCGCGATCCCGCCCCGCCGGGGCGGTTACAGCCTCGATTACCTGGCCGGCGACCTCGACGCGGTGCTCGAGGCCACCCTGGCGCCCGGGGAGCGTGCCGTGATCGCCGGGCATTCCATGGGCGGCATCGCGATCTCGTCGTGGTCGGAGCGGCTGCCGCACCGCGTCGAGCAGCGCGCCGACGCCGTCGCGCTGATCAACACCACCACCGGTGACCTGCTGCGCAACGTCAACCTGCTGCCGGTCCCGCCAGCGCTGGCCGACGTCAGGGTGCGCGCCGCCGGCGAGGTGCTGCGCAGGTTCGGCGGGGTGCCGCTGGTCCGCGCCGTCGACCGCCCCAACCGCCGGTTCGTCTCCTCGATCGCCGTCGGCCGCGACGCCGACCCCGCCATCGCCGACTTCGTGTTCGAACTGTTCAACTCGACCTCGCCGGCCGGGCGCGGCGGATGGGCCCGTGTCCTGGTCGACCACCTCGGCCCGCGGCACATCGCACTGAGGAACCTCACGGTGCCGACGCTGGTGATCGGCAGCACCAAGGACCGTCTGCTGCCGATGGCGTCGGCCCGCCGGATCGCGGCCACCGCGCCGAACCTGGCGAGATTCGTCGAGGTGCCCGGCGGGCACTGCGCGATCCTGGAGCGACCCGACGACGTCAACGACCATCTGCGGTGGTTGGTCCGGTCGGTGACCGGGCAGGGCGACGCGACCGGCGCGACGGGGTAGTCAGGATCGGCGGGTCAGCTCCTGATGCACGTCGGTGGCGGCGCGCAACCCCGAACGCACCGCGCCGTCGAGGAACCCCGTCCACCTGTCCGCCGTCTCCGTGCCGGCCCAGAAGATGCCGTCGACCGGGGCGCGCAGCCAGCGGCCATGGGCGGTCCACGCCCCCGGCGGCACCGCCGCAGTCGGCCCGCCCGGCGCGAAAGTCTCTGCACCCCAACAGTGGTCGAGGTAGTCGAGCGGACGTGACGCGGCTTCGCCGAACAACGCGGTGAACCCGGCCAGCGCGACCTCGCGTCGCTGCTCGGGCGGCAGTGGATCGAACGTGCGGGCATCGGTGAAGCCGAGCAGCACGCCGGGGCCGCCGTCGCCGGGGCTGCAGTCGAACGTGATGAAGACGGGTCCCTCGTCCGACAGCGCTTCACCCGAGCAGCCGTTGGTGCGCCAGAACGGGGTCTGGTATGCCGCGTATGCCTTGCTCAGATGGCCCTGCGGCCAGTGCCGGTTCAGCTCGCCGTAGTCCGCGGGCAGTGGCGGGTCGAACTCGACGGCCCCGCGGTGCGCGGGCGGTATCGCGACGACGACCGCCGCGGCGGTGTACTCGGCGCGGTCGGTGCCGACGGTCAGCGAGTGATCGGGGTGGCGCGCGATGCGCCGCACCGGCGCGCCGAGCACCACGCGGTCGCCCAGCTGTTCGGCCATCCGCAGCGCGATCTGCTGGGTTCCGGCCAGGAACCGGTCCTGCTGGGCGCCGCCCTTCACGTCGAGCATCCTGCTCAGGCCGCCGGCCGCCTTGACGTAGCGCACGGCGTGCAGCATGGACACCGCGTCGGGTTCGGCACCCCACGTCACCCGGGCCACGATGGCCATCAGGTCGCGGGTGGACGCGCCCGCATGCACCGAGCGCAGCCACCCGTCCAGCGAGACCGCGTCGAGCTCGGCCGCGACCGGGGAACGCCACGGCTGGTCGACGGAAACCTTCCGGCAGACCCGCTCGAAGCGCCACTGAATCCTGGACACGTCGAGCAACTCGATGATCGACAGCCGCGGGACGGTGCTGCGGTAGGACCGCACCGAACCGCGCCAGCGGATCAGGTTCTTGCCGCGGCCGAATGTCGGCTCCCGCTCGCAACCCAGTTCGTCGGCCAGCTTGAGCACCGCGTCCTGCGTCGGGCCCACGAAGGTCGCCCCGAGGTCGACGGGTACGCCCGCGATGGTTCCGGTGTAGGAGCGCCCGCCGACGCGGTCGCGCCCCTCGACGACGACGACCTCGTGACCGAGACGGGTCAGTTCCCGTGCCGCCGACAAACCCGCGAATCCCGCCCCCACCACCACGACATCGGCCATGGCCCCCATCCTCGTCGCATCACGGCGGATCCGGCGCGCAAACGCACCCCTAGTGTCGTGAAACGCGCCGAATTCGCGGGATTCGTCGGCCCAGATCGTCGACGCGCCGGGGGGCTGAGTCCTAGGGTGGTACGTGAGCGGACCAAAGGAGGTTGCTGGTGGACCAGCGCCATTCGGAGACGGAGTTCTCCGACGTTCTGATCATCGGAGCGGGAATTTCGGGAATCGGGGCCGCATACCGCATCCAGGAGCGGAATCCCCAGCTGACGTACACGCTGCTGGAGCGACGCTCCCGCATCGGAGGTACCTGGGACCTGCACCGTTACCCCGGGATCCGCTCCGACAGCGACATCTTCACGCTGTCGTTTCCGTGGGAACCGTGGACCAGGCCCGAGAACGTCGCCGACGGTGAGGACATCCGCAGCTACCTGACCGAGACCGCGCACAAGCACGGCATCGACCGCCACATCCGGTTCGACACCCGGGTGATCTCGGCGGACTGGGATTCGGGGACCGACACCTGGACGGTGCAGACCGAGCAGGACGGGGTGCCGCACACCTACCGCACCCGGTTCCTGTTCTTCGCCACCGGCTATTACGACTACGACCACCCGTACCGTCCGGATTTCCCGGGCCTGGACAGCTTCTCCGGCACGGTGGTCCACCCGCAGCACTGGCCCGAGGACCTCGACTACGCCGGCAAGAACGTCGTGGTGATCGGCAGTGGGGCCACCGCGATCAGCCTCATCCCGTCGTTGACCAAACAGGCCGGGCACGTGACGATGCTGCAGCGCTCACCGACGTATCTGCTGTCCGGGCAGCGGATCAACCCGGTGGTGAACCTGCTGCGCAGGGTGCCGCCGCGTAAGCTCGGCTACCGGCTCGCGTGGTTGTACAACGTGCTTTTCATCGTGTCGGTCTACGGGATCGCCCGTAAGGCTCCGCGATTCAGCCGCAAGATCATCCGCGCGGTGGCCAAGCACTATCTGCCCGAGGGTTATCCCGTCGACACGCACTTCAACCCCAGCTACGACCCGTGGGACCAGCGTCTTTGCCTGATCCTGTCCGGTGACTTCTACGACGCCATCGCCAAGGGGCGCGCCGAGGTGGTGACCGACCGGGTCGACCACATCGATGCCAACGGCATAGTGCTGCAGTCGGGCAAGCGGATCGACGCGGACGTGATCGTCACCGCCACCGGCATCCAGCTGCAGGCGCTGGGCGGCGTCGTGATCAGCGTGGACGGCGACGAGGTCAAACCGGCGGACCGGTTCGTCTACAAGGAGCATCTGCTCGAGGACGTGCCGAACATGGCGTGGTGTGTGGGCTACATCAACGCGTCCTGGACGCTGCGTGCCGACCTCACCGCCCGTGCGGTGGCGAAGTTGTTGGCGTACATGGACTCCCACGGCTACACCCACGCCTACCCGCACCTGGGGGGAACATCGATGCCGGAGAAGCCCGCGTGGAACATCAACGCCGGATACGTGCACCGCGCGGTGCACGTGCTGCCGAAATCGGGTACGCACCGGCCCTGGAACGTGCGGCACAACTACGTGCTTGACGCCATCGACCACCGGGTCGACCGGATCGAGGAGTCGATGGTCTTCGGGCGTGCGGCATCGAAATCGCCTTCCAGCAGCGACATCCCGGGTGAGGATCTACTGGAAGGCAAGGTCGTCGGGTGAGCCTCAGGGGGCGACGGTAAGCCAGTCGGCGAAGCCCGACGGGTCGTGGCGCCCCAGCGCGCCGTGCTCGAACAGGCCCCAGCCCTCACGCTCGGTACCGTCGGCGTCGCGGCACACCGCGCGGCCGACGTGGTCGATGACGCCGAATCCGGCGCGCCCGACGATGGCGGGATCGGTCATGTCGTAGGTGAGGCGCTCGGTGAAGCCCTCGCCCTTCCACACCCCGTGCAGCCAGTCGGAGTCGCCGCCGTAGCCGCCGCCGACGTGAATCGGCACCGGCAGTTTGGATTCCACCTCGAAGCGGAGTGGGCTGCCATCGAACGCGGTGGCCTCGATGGTGGCGCCGGTGGGGATCCGGGTGCCGGAGCGGTAGTGGATCTTGACCCGCGGCCACCCGAGCTGTTCGACACGGCCGTCCTTCCAGATGCGCGTGCAGTCGTTCAGTGAGCGGAAGCCCTGCGGATCCTCCTGGATGATGATCACGGTGCCGAAGTCGTCGAACGCCATCGGCACGTACAGCCACCACATGCCCTCGAACGGCGGGTCGTCGGGTCGGCCCGCCGGCTCGGCCTCGCCGACGGGGCGGATGCCCCAGGACCGGTCGCGGGTGCCGATCCAGCGGGCCGGGTCGACGGCGATGTCCTCGCCGTCGATCGACAGCAGGCCGCTCCACGTGCCGACCTGGGCGAAGCGCTGTGCGTCCAGCGTCACCCGGTTGCCCCGCCGCATGATGTGCGGCTGCTCCTGGACCACGTCGAACAGCCCCTCCCAGGTGAGATCGGCTGCGATGCCTTCGGTTTCGTCGAGAACGATGCGCAGCTTGCGCAGCGGCTCGATCACCTCGACGCGGTAGTTGCCGACGTGCTGGTTGAGTCGATCCTGGTCGATGGCGTCGGACAGGTGCACCGCCGTCTGGGTGTCGCCGCGCCTTGCCAGCAGGAACGCGTCCTTCACGCCGAGGTTCGGGTAGTAGCCGATGCCGGTGATGACGAAGATATCGCCGGTGCGGTCGTGGGCGTTGTAGTAGGCCCGGTCGTAGAAATTGCGATCCGAGGACCCGGGCCAGGCAATGGGCTGGGGCACCTGGTGCACCGGGTATTCGTCCATCGGTCCGAGCATCAGTCGGTTTCTCCGATCAGTCGCTTGAGCAGTGACGCGTGGTAGAACAGGGTTTCTATGTCCGCGGGCCTCTCGATCTCACCGAAGTGCACGCGCCGGGCGCCGGTGCGCATGAACACGCAGCACCAGACGACCGCCGAGTACACATGGAACCAGTGCAGGTCGCCGATCTCGACGCCGGTGAGTTCGCGGTAGGTCTCGCGGACGTCGTCCTCGCGGAGGAAGTCCGGCATTCCCGGCAGCCCGGCGAGCTTGGTGAGTTCCTGGAAGACCATGTGCGCAAAGCTGATCCACGCGACATCGAACTCGCGCGGCCCGACCGTGGCCATCTCCCAGTCGAGGACGGCGACGGGGGAGAAGTCCTGGTAAATAACGTTGCCGATGCGTGAATCACCCCACACCAGAACAGGTTCGGCGGCGGCGACGTCCTCGGGAAAGCGGTCCTCCAGCCATGCCAAGGCCCGTTCGACCAGCGGTGAACGGCCGATGTCGGGAACGCTGAACTCATACCAGTTCTTCAGCCAACCGAAATGGCGGTGCAGCGCCGTCGGCCCGGGCGGGTCCACGTCCTGGAGGAAGCCGAAGACCTGTTGCGCGTTGGGAATCGAGTGCAGTTTGGCCAGCACCTCCACGGTGCGGTCCTGCAGTTGCCGCTGTTGTTCGGCGGTGGCGTCGAAAAGCCAGTTGTCGCCGAAGGTGTAGGGCATCACGTCGGGTGGCACGATGCCCTCGACGCGGTCCATCAGGAAGAACGGCCGGCCCAGCACGTCGCCTCGGCGTTCCAGCCAGCGCACCGGCGGCACCGCGACGTCGGTCAACTCGGCGACCAGTCTCATGACCTCGTGCTGGTGATCGAGGCGGTAGTGTTCGAACACGGGGATGTCCGCCTCGGCGGGCGCGACCCTGGCCACCCATCGCTGCTCGACCGGGTCACCGGCCTGCAGCCACCGCCCGCGCAACAGAATCGTCTCGGAGGACATCCCGTTGGCGTCGATGCCGCTTTCCACGGTGATCTCGGGCGTAATGTCCGGAATCAATGTGGACAGCCACTGCGACAGGGCTGCCGGGACGTTCGACATGTCACGACTGGAACGTTGGAGCCGGTCCACGTTGTCGACGGCTGGTTCGCTGGTCACAGAGGGGTCCTTCCCGCCACGGCGCGGTCGTGGCACGGCTCTAATACGATACCGTGGGTAGCGATATGAATACAGACCCGTCGCCGGGTGACAAGACCCCGGGCGCAGGACGTCCGCGGGATCCGCGCATTGACGCTGCCATACTGCGCGCCACCGCGGATCTACTTGTCGAAATCGGTTATTCGAACGTCACGATGGCCGCCGTCGCGGAGCGGGCCGGCACCACCAAGACGGCGCTCTACCGGAGGTGGTCGAGCAAGGCCGAGCTCGTCCACGAGGCCGCCTTCCCCGTCACGCCGACCGCAATCCAGACGCCGCCCGGCGACATCGCCGCCGACCTGCGCGCGATGATCGAAGCGGCCCGCGACGTGTTCACCAGCCCCGTGGTGCGGTCCGCCCTTCCCGGCCTGATCGCCGACCTGTCCGCCGACGCCGACCTCGCCGGCCGGGTCGGTGCCCGCTTCACCGATCTGTTCGCCGCGGTGCGCAACCGGCTGCACGACGCCGTCGAACGCGGCGAGGTGCGCGCCGGCGTCGACCCGGACCAGCTGGTGAACCTCATCGGCGGGGCGACGCTGCTGGCGCTGCTGCAGGCGCCCGACGATCTCACCGCCCCCGCCTGGGTGGACAGGACGACCGACATCCTGCTGCACGGTGTGATGGCCTGACCCTGCAAGCCTGCTCGCTCAGCTGGGGCGGATCTGTTCCTTGTTGCGCTGCGCCACCGCGCTGAACCGGTCACCGAGCCCGTCCAGGTCGCGGTGCTGGGCGAACGCGATCTCCTCCTCGGCGGCCAGCGCCGGATCCGTCACCGCCGCAGCACCCGTCGTGTAGATCTCCTTGAGGCTGCGCATCGTCGGCCGCGGCACCTCGGCGATCTGCGTGGCCAACTCCACCGCCCGGTCCAACAGACGATCGTGGACCACCACCTCGGTGACCAACCCGATCCGCTCGGCGCGTGCGGCGTCGACGACCTCGCCTGTCATCGACAGGCGCCGGGCCATCGCCGCGCCGACGACCTGCGGTAGGTATGCCGTCATCCCGCCGCCGGGCAGGATCCCGACCCGCGCGTGGGTGTCGGCGAACACCGCGCGCTCCGAGGCGATCAGGAAATCGCAGCCCAGCGCCATCTCCAGGCCGCCGGTGAACGTGGCGCCGTTGATGGCCCCGACCACCGGGGTGCGCATCCGGGCCACCGCGGCGATGCAGCTCTGCGACCGGAACTCCGCGAAGTACGAAAGGCCGTCGCGGGCGGCCTCTTTCAGGTCCACCCCGGCGCAGAACGCGGGATCGGCGCCGGTGAGGACGACCGCCCGCACGGATTCGTCGGCGTCGGCGGCGGTCAACGCTGCGTACGACGCGCGGATCAGGTCGCGGCTGAGCGCGTTCCTGGCGGCCGGGCGGTTCAGCGTGATCACCCGCACGCCGTCGTGGTCGGCGGTCAGCACCAGTTCTGCAGTCATGGCTACGTTGGTATCAGAGGAACCGGTCGGCAGCGTTCGCCAGGTCCAGCAACGGTTGCGGCAGCGCCCCGAGGGCGAACGTGACGGCCGCGGTGACGGTGACGACCGCGGTCGTCAACGCGCTGGGCACGACGACCGTCGGCGCGTCGTCGGGGCGGTCGGTGAAGAACATCAACACGATCACCCGCACGTAGAAGTATGCGGCGATCGCGCTGGCGATGACGCCCACGACGACGAGCGGGATCGCGCCGCCCTCGCCTGCGGCCTTGAACACCGCGAACTTGCTGACGAATCCGCTCGTCAGCGGGATCCCGGCGAACGCCAGCAGGAACAGCGAAAAGACGATGCCCACCACGGGGTAACGCTTGCCGAGGCCGGCCCAGCGCGCCATCGCGCTGTCCTCTTCGCCGTCGGCGTCGCGAACCAGGCTCACCACGGCGAACGCACCGACGGTGGAGAACCCGTATGCGAACAGGTAGAACAACGTCGACGACAGCCCGGCCGCGCTGCCGGCGATCACACCGGTCAGGATGAACCCGCTGTGCGCGACCGCGGAGTAGCCCAGCATGCGTTTCACGTCGTTCTGGGTGACGGCGGTGACGGTGCCGACCACCATCGTCAAGATCGCGATCGCCCACAGCACCGGCCGCCAGTCGTCGCGCAGCCCGGGCAGCGCCACGTAGAACAGGCGCAACATCGCGCCGAACGCCGCGATCTTGGTGGCCGCCGCCATGAACGCCGTGATCGGTGTGGGTGCGCCCTGGTACACGTCGGGGATCCACGAATGGAACGGCACCGCGCCGACTTTGAACAACACGCCGACGAGCAGCAGCGCGATGCCGATCAACGCCAGCGACGTTCGGCCGGTACCCGCAGCGACCGCGTCGGCGATGCCGTCAAGCTGCAGGGTGCCCGCATATCCGTACAGCATCGCCGCGCCGTAGAGAAAGATCGCGGACGAGAAGGCCCCCAGCAGAAAGTACTTCAGCGAGGCTTCCTGCGACAGCAGACGGCGCCGCCGGGCCAGCCCGCACAGCAGGTACAGCGGAAGTGACAACACCTCAAGGGCGATGAACATCGTCAACAGGTCGTTGGCCGCCGGGAACAGCAGCATGCCGCCGATGGCGAACAGCGTCAGCGGGAACACCTCGGTCTGGATGACGCCGGCCCTGGTGGCCAGCTTCTCGGCCACGCTGCCCGGGACCGCGGACGCCTGCGGGGTGAACGCCTCCAACCCTCTGCCTTCGGTGTCGGGCCCCGGCGCGGAGATCTGCCGCTCACCGATCAGCAGGATGCCCAGCACGCCGACCACGAGGATGGTGCCCTGCAGGAACAACGCGGGCATGTCGACGGCGATCGCGCCCATCACGGCTTCGGAACCGCTGCCGCCGTGCAGGTCCCGCGCGACCAGAACCACAGCGACGAACGACGCCACCAGCGCCGCAATGCTGAGCGTCACCTGCACGGCGTAGCGCCGACCGCGGGGCACGAACGCCTCCACGAGCACACCGAGGACGGCGGCGGCGAGCACGATGAGCATCGGAGAGATCAGGCCGTACTCGACGGTGGGAGTCGGGATGTTCATCGCACCGGGCCTTCCGCCATCCGGGGTGCCGGATCGGGTTGCTCGATCGTGGTCAGCGTGTGGGTCACCGCCGGGTTGATCACGTCGAGCGCGGGCTTCGGATACACGCCCAGCACCAGCAGCAGCGCGATCAGTGGCGCCACCACGGCGATCTCGCGCGGCACCAGATCGCGGATCTTGTGTTCACCCTCGACCAGCGACAATGGGGCAGGCCCGGTCATCATCCGCTGGTACATCCACAGGACGTAGATCGCCGAGAGCACCAGCGCGCTCGCTGCCAGCACCGCGAACACCGGATACCGGGTGAATGTGCCGATCAGGACCAGGAACTCGCTGATGAACGGCGCCAGCCCGGGCAGCGACAGGGTGGCCAGGCCGGCCACCAGGAATGTACCTGCCAGCACCGGTGCCAGCTTCTGCACACCGCCGTAGGCGTTGATGAGCCGGGAACCGCGGCGCGACACCAGGAAACCGGCGATCAGGAACAGCGCCGCCGTCGAGATGCCGTGGTTGACCATGTACAGCGTGGAACCCGACTGCCCCTGCGTGGTCATCACGAAGATGCCGAGGATGATGAAGCCGAAGTGGGAGATCGACGTGTACGCGATGAGCCGCATGACGTCGGTCTGGCCGATCGCGACGACGGCGCCGTAGACGATGCCGATCACCGCCAGCGTGATGATCAACCCGCTGAAATAGCTTGCGGAATCCGGGAACAGCGGCAGGCAGTAACGGATCATGCCGAAAGTGCCGACCTTGTCCATGATCGCCATCATCAACACCGCGCTGGCCGGGGTGGCCTCGACCGCCGCGTCGGGAAGCCAGCGGTGGAACGGCCACAGCGGTGCCTTGACCGCGAAAGCGAACATGAACCCGCCGAACAGCAGGTGCATCACCACCGGGTTGACGACGAACTCGCCGCCCGCGACGGCGGCCACGATCGCACGGAAGTCGAACGTGCCCGCGTCGAACGCGTCACTTCCTGCGGTCGCCACGTACAGGCCGACGACCGAGGCGAGCATGATCAGGCCGCCGAACAGGTTGTACAGCAGGAACTTCACCGCCGCCCTGCTCCGGTCGGCGCCGCCGAAGCCGCCGATGAGGAAGTACATCGGGATCAGCATCGCCTCGAAGAACACGTAGAACAGCAGGATGTCCAGCGACACCAGCGAGATCAGCACCACGCCCTCGACGGCCAGGATCAGCGCGAAGTAGATGTGCACCGACCGGCCGCCCCAGCTCAGCCCGTCGCGGGCGTCGTTCCAGCCGGCCATGATCAGCAGGGGCAGCAGGACCGCGGTCAGCACCACCAGAGCCAGGGCGATGCCGTCGACGCCGAGGATGTAGCCGGTGCCGAAAGACGGGATCCAGCGATAGTTCTCGACGAATTGGAACTGTTCACCGGCAGGGTCGAAGCCCACGGCGATCACCGCGGAGACGGCCAGCACGGCCAACGACACCGTCAGCGCCACCCATTTCGCCAGGCCGCGTGCGGCTGCCGGCAGCAGCATCACCACCACCGCACCCACCATCGGGACGGCCCACAGCACGGTCAGCACCGGAAACGACGTCACCACAGGTTCACCGCCAGGATCATCGCGACGATGAGCGCCGCGCCCGCCAGCATGGACAGCGCGTAGGAGCGCACGAACCCGGTCTGCAACTGTCGCAACCCTTCCGAGATTCGGGAGACGCCGGCCGCCAGCCCGCCTGCCGCTCCGTCGACTGCCTCGTCGTCGAGCTCGACCAGTCCGCGGGTCAGGGACATGCCAGGACGCATCAGAACCTTCTCGTTGAACGCGTCGCCGTACAGATCCCGCCGGGCCGCGACGGTCAGCGCCGAGCTGGCAGGCACCTGCTCGGGAACCGCGCGGGATCCGTACATCCGGTAGGCGACGGCGATGCCGACCGCGACCACCGACAGCACGATCGCCGTCACCACCCACACCGGCAGAACGTGATGGATCTCGTGCGTCCCGACCACCGGTTCCAGCCAGTGCTCCAGGGTGCCGCCGATCGCCAGCGCCCCACCGGCGGTCACCGAACCGATCGCCAGCAGGATCATCGGCCACGTCATCACGGCGGGCGACTCGTGCGGGTGATTACTCTCGGCCCAACGCTTCTCTCCGAAGAACGTCATCAGCATCACCCGCGTCATGTAGAACGCGGTGATCCCGGCACCGAGAATCGTTGCGCCACCGAGGATGACTCCCTTGATCCCGCCCGCGCCGAGCGCGGCCTCGATGATGCCGTCCTTGGAGAAGAACCCGGCCAGCGGCGGGATCCCGATGATCGCCAGATAGCCCAGGCCGAACGTGACGAATGTGACCGGCAGCGCCGTGCGCAGGCCGCCGTAGCGGCGCATGTCCACCTCGTCGTCCATCGCGTGCATCACCGAACCCGCACCGAGGAACAGGCCCGCCTTGAAGAAGCCGTGGGTCAGCAGGTGCATGATCGCGAACGCGTACCCGGCCGGCCCCAGTCCTGCGGCCAGCACCATGTAGCCGATCTGGCTCATCGTCGACGCGGCCAGTGCCTTCTTGATGTCGTCCTTCGCGCAACCGATCACCGCGCCGAACAGCAGCGTGACGGCGCCGACCACCACGACGGCGGTCTGCGCGTGCGGGGCCAGGTCGAACACCGGGCCCGAGCGCACGATCAGATATACACCCGCGGTCACCATCGTGGCGGCGTGGATGAGCGCCGACACCGGAGTGGGGCCCTCCATCGCGTCCCCGAGCCACGACTGCAGCGGCACCTGGGCCGACTTGCCGCACGCGGCGAGCAGCAGCATCAGCCCGAGCGCGGTCAGCGTGCCCTCACCGAGTTGCGGTGCGGCGTCGAACACTTCGGTGAACGACACGGCGCCGACCGCGGCGAACATCACCATCAGGGCCACTGCCAGCCCGACGTCGCCGACCCGGTTGACGACGAACGCCTTCTTGGCGGCCGTGGCCGCCGACGGCTTGTGTGACCAGAAGCCGATCAGCAGGTAGGACGCGAGGCCCACACCCTCCCAGCCCATGTACAGGCCGAGGTAGTTGTCGGCGAGCACCAGCAGCAACATCGCTGCGAGGAACAGGTTGAGGTAGCCGAAAAACCGCCGCCGCCCGGGATCTTCGGCCATATAGCCGATCGAGTACACGTGGATCAACGAGCCGACACCCGTGATCAACAGCACGAAGCACATGGACAGCTGGTCCAGTTGCAGCCCGAAATCGACACGCAGTTCACCTGCGGGCACCCAGGAGAACAGCGATTCGTGGACCGTCCGGTTCTCGCCGTCACGGCTGAGCATGTCGGTGAACAGCAGTGCGGCACAGACGAACGACGCGACCGCGGCGGCTGTCCCCAGCAGATGCCCCCACCGGTCCGAACGCCGCCCACTCAACAGAAGTATCGCGGCACCGGCCAGCGGGAGTGCGATCAGGAGCCACACGGGCAGCGTCATCATGGGCGCTCCTGCGCAGCGGCGGCCACCGACTTCAGGAACGGCGTGATGATGTCCACCGGGAGCGGGAACACCACGGTCGAGTTGTGGTCGGCCCCGAGTTCGAGCAGGGTCTGCAGATAGCGCAACTGAAGCGAGGCGGGGCTCCGGGAGAGCGTCTCGGCGGCCTGGCGCAACTCATCGGAGGCCTGCAGTTCGCCGCGGGCATTGATGACCTTGGCGCGCCGCTCGCGTTCGGCCTCGGCCTCACGGGCCATCGCCCGCTGCATCGACTCGGGGATCTCCACATCCTTGATTTCCACCACCTGCACCTGCACACCCCAATCCTGGGTCTGTTTCTCGATGATCGTGCGCAGGTCCTGGTTGAGGTCGTCGCGATGCGCGAGGAGGGTGTCGAGATCCGCCCGGCCCAACAGCGACCGCAGCGTGGTCTGGGCGATCTGCGAGGTGGCCACCGAGAAGTTCTCCACCGCCACCACCGCACTCACCGGATCGGTCACCCGGAACATCACGACGGCGTTCACCCGGGCCGGGACGTTGTCCTTGGTGATCACCTCCTGCGGCGGGATGGTCAATGTGACGACCCGCTGATCGACCCGGACAAGACGATCAAGCACCGGGATCAGCACCTTGACGCCGGGTCCGTACAGTGGCCGTAGTCGGCCGCCGCGAAACACCACTCCGCGCTGATACTCGGGGAGCACCTTCAGCGAGAAGAACAACACGACGCCGATGGCCAGGACGGCCGCGACGGCGACGATCAGCCATGTCACGACGCGTCACCGCTCTTCTTCGACGGTCCTACTCCCCATTTCGTGGAGTACTTGTCAATGGCGGCAGCCGCGGCTTCCTCGTGGGCGCTCCGGTGTGGAATATGCTCGGGCGGTATCACTTTCGCCACCCACAGGTGCCGGAACAGCGGTGCGCAGACCAGCGCGACCACCAGCGCGGTGATGCCTCCCACCAACAGGTCGGCGGCATTGCCCACGCTCAGCGCCTGGCCCAGCGGCATCAGGATCGCCAAGGCGGCGACGGCGCAGGCGATGCCACGGTGGAAACGCCCGGCCTCGGAGAACGGCCACGGATCGACGTGCCTGCTGATCTCGCGCCCGTGTGGCGATTCGGTGCAGTCGGCCTTGACCGGGCAGTGGTTGCAGACCGCCGGCTTGGCGCGGTAACGCATCACCCGGTTGTTGGGGTCGAACGACGTCGGCCACAGCCATTCGTCCTGCGGACACTGCCAGGCGTCGTGGCTCGGGTGGTACACGAACCCGCCGGTGCGCCATCCCGCGGCCCGGTGTGAAGTCCGCTTGGCCATCACGTCGAAACCCCATGCGACAAGCGTCAACAGCAGGGCGTACCCCGCGATCAGCCACGTCACAACGTCGGGTTCGGTCACGGCTTGACGTCTCCGTCCTCGGTTGCGGCTGCCGCCGCGGGCAATTCGGTGTACAGCGGTTCGTCAGGTAGCTCCTCGACGGCGCTCCCACTGGTATTCCTGCTCTGCCAGAAGCTTCGGACCGCCACCCAGGAGATCCAGATGAACGGCAGTATCCCGCCGCCGATGAAGAGGATGTCACCAGGCATACGCATCCACTCGAGTAGTACGTTTCCGGGCTGGGTGAGATAGCCCAGCGACCGCGCCTCGTAATACCCCTCGTTGACCGAGTGGTAGAGCTGCAGCACACCCAACGGCAGCAGGGTGGCGAAGACCATCCAGGCCAGACCGATGTTGAGTGACCAGAAGCTCAGTCGGGCAAGCTTTTCCGGCCACTTGTCCGCCGGGATCAGGTAGCGGTAGGCGAACATCGCCACACCCATGGCCAGCATGCCGTAGACGCCCATCATCGCACCGTGGGCATGGTTGGCGGTCAGCGCCGTACCGATCTGGTAGTACGACACGATCGGCAGATTGATCAGGAAGCCGAACACCCCAGCGCCCAGGAAGTTCCAGAACCCGACCGCGACGAGGAACATCACCGCCCACCGATGCGGGAACGGCTTGCTGTCGCCGGTCTGCTGCCGGGAACCCAACTGCAGGAAGGTCCAAGCCTCGACGGTCAGGAAGGTCAGCGGGATCACCTCGGCGGCGGAGAAGAATGCGCCGAGCGCCATGTGCTCGACCGGGGTGCCGGAGAAGTACAGATGATGCATGGTGCCGATGACGCCGCCCGCCGAATACAGGATGACGTCGAGGAAGATGATGCCGAGCGCTATCCGCTGCCGTACCACACCGAGCAGCACGAAGATGTAGGCCACCATCACAGTGGTGAACAACTCCAGGAAGTCTTCCACCCACAGATGCACCACCCAGAACCGCCAGAACTCAGCGACGGTGAAATGGGTGTCACTGCCTGCGAGCAGACCGACGGCGTAGAACGCGGGAATCGCCAGGCCTGCGAAAAAGAACAGCCACGGCATACTGGTTTTCGCCGCGGTCTTCAGGCTGCTGCGCAGCCCCCGGAACACGATGGCGATCCACATGAACAGGCCGACGATCAACAGGATCTGCCAGATCCGGGGCAGATCCAGGTACTCCCACTGCTGCGAGAACAGTGTGCCTTCCGGGATGATCCCGAAAATCGACAGCGCCTCGCTGAGCAGTGAGCCGACCACCACCACGGTCACCGCGCCCAGCAGACCGTAGGTCAGCCAGTGCTGGCGCTTGGGTTCGCGACGGGTGATGAACGGCGTCAGGAAGATTCCCGCGGCCAGGAACGCCGCCGCCGGCCACAGCAGCGCCAGTTGCACGTGCCAGGTCCTGGCCAGGTTGTAGGGCAACAATTCCGCGAGATCGAGCCCGAAGAACGACGAAAGGTCGGCGCGGTAGTGCTCGGTGAGCGCACCGAGGAGCGCCTGGGCGAGGAACAGCAGCGAAACGATCGCGAAGAACCACGCCGCGGCGCGCTGCGAAGCCGTCAGCGTCACCTCGTCGGGCTGCTTGTAGGAGATGGACGGCGCATCCGCGGCCTGCCAACCGATCCGCTGGCTCCAGCGACCATAGACCGCGAACAGGATGCCGGTGCCGCCGAGCAGTGCCACCAGCGACAGTGCCGACCAGACGATCAGATCGGCGGTCGGCCCGTTCTCGACCCGCGGTTCGGCCGGCCAATTGTTGGTGTAGGTGTAGTTGTGTCCGGGTCGCTCCGCCGCGGACGCCCACGCGCTCCAGGCGAAGAACGCGGTGAGATCGTCGATGTCGGCCGGGTCGGTGATCATGTCTGCCGACAGACCGTTCTTCTTGGCGTCCACCCCGAAATGTGCGGTGTAATGCGCGCGAAGCCGATCGAACGCCGCGGTCTGCGCATCGGTGAAGACCAGTGTCTTGGTGGCTTCGTCGAAGCGGTTGGTGCGGAACTCGCTCACCACGCGGTCGTGGACCTGGGCGACCCCGGCGCGTTCGAACTGCCCGGCGACATCGTCGGTGGCGCGCCGGAGATAGTCGGCGGTGTAGTCGGGCCCGAGGTAGGCCCCGTGCCCGTGCACCGACCCGTACTGCATCAAACCGCGGGCTTGGAAGAGTTCCTGACCACGGGTGATGTCGGCACCGGTGAACAGCACGTCGCCGCCCTCGTCGACGACGGTGTCGGGCATCGGCATGGAGGCCGTGTAGGTGCGGTAAGCCAGGATCCCCATCACGAAGAACCCGAAGACCATCACCAGGGCGACGCCCTGCACCCACCCCTTGCCGATCGGTGATTCCTTGGTGTTTTTCGCCGCCGCGCCACCGGCGCTGTCGGTGGTGTTGATTGCCATGTGCGCGAGTCCCCCTCGGTGTGCGATTGGCGTTCAGTGCTTGAGCAGGTTGGCCGCGTCGACGCTGGCGGAGCGCCGGGTCCGGAAGATCATCGTGATGATGGCGAGGCCGATGACGACCTCGCAGGCCGCGACCACCATGGTGAAGAACGCGACCACCTGCCCGTCGAGGTGTCCGTGGATTCGGGAGAACGTGACGAAGGCGAGGTTGGCGGCGTTGAGCATCAGCTCGACACACATGAACATCACGATGGCGCTGCGCCGCAACAACACACCGGCCGCGCCGATGGTGAACAGCAGCGCCGACAGGTAAAGGTAGTTGTCGGGACTCATCGGCGCTCACCTGCTGAGTCTGAGTCCGAGTTCGAGTCGCTGGGCACCGGCCGCACCTGCAGGATCGCGCTGACCGACAGTTCCGAGCCGGACCCGTCGGGCAGCCTGGCGGGAACGTCGACGGCGTTGTGGCGTGCGTACACGCCGGGATTGGGCAGTGTGGTCGGGTGCCCGCCCGGGGCGAACCGTTCGGCGGCGAGCTCGCGCTGAGTCTTGCGCCGCTCGAAGCGTTCCCGGTGTGCGAGCACCATCGCGCCGAGCGCCGCGGTGATGAGCAGGGCGCCGGTCAGCTCGAACGCCCACAGATACTTCGTGAAGATCAACGCCGCCAGACCCTCCACGTTGCCGTCCTCGTTCGCCTGATCGAGCCCGACGAATCCGGTCGCCGACACGTTGCCGATGCCGGCGGCCAACAGAACGCCGAAGCCGATCCCGACGACGATGGCCGCTACCCGCTGCCCGCGAAGGGTTTCCACCAACGATTCGGACGAATCGACCCCGATGAGCATGAGCACGAACAGGAAGAGCATCATCACCGCGCCGGTGTAGACGACGATCTGGACCACCCCAAGGAACGGGGCGTCCTGGGCGATGTAGAGCACCGCGAGTGCGATCATCGTGGTCGCCAGGGAGATCGCCGAGTAGACCGCCTTGGGTGCGGCGACGACGCCGAGCGCGCTGGTCACCGAGACCACGGCGAGCACCCAGAACAGGACCGCTTCACCCATGCCTGCTCCTCATCTCGCGTCCCGGGCGGCGGGCTTGATGTTGCCGAGGTAGTAGTCGTCGTCGGTGCTGCCCGGAGCCATCGCATGCGGCGGGGCTTCCATCCCGGGCTCCAGCGGCGCCAGCAGCTTGTCCTTGCCGTAGATGAGGTCGGACCGGTTGTCGTCGGCCATCTCGTAGTCGTTGGTCATCGTCAGCGCCCGGGTGGGGCAGGCTTCGATGCACAGGCCGCAGCCGATGCACCGCAGGTAGTTGATCTGATACACCCGGCCGTAGCGCTCACCGGGCGAATAGCGTTCGGACTCGGTGTTGTCGGCGCCCTCGACGAAGATCGCGTCCGCCGGGCAGGCCCAGGCGCACAGTTCGCACCCGATGCACTTCTCCAGACCGTCGGGGTATCGGTTGAGCTGGTGCCGGCCGTGATAGCGCTTGGCGACGGGGCCGGGCTTCTCCGGATACTCCTCCGTCACCGGCTTTTTGAACATCGAGCCGAAGGTGACGCCGAATCCGGCGACAGCGTCGAGGAACTTAGACATCTGCGTCCTCCAGGGCACGGTCTTTCACCGGTAGCGGTGGCACCGGGAAGGCGCCGTCACCGGCCGGTCGAACGGGTTCGGGGCGAATCCTTCTGGCGCGCAGCCTGCTCCGGCCGATCAGCGCCAGCAGGATCACCGCGGCGATCGCCAGACCGATCGCCGCGGTTGCCGGCGCCTGGTAGCCCTGGTCGCGCAGCGAGTGGGTGATAGCCACGATCATGATCCAGCCCAGCGACACCGGGATCAGGATCTTCCAGCCCAGCGCCATGAACTGGTCGTAGCGCATCCGTGGCAGCGTGGCGCGCAACCACATGAAGAAGAACAGGAACAACCACACCTTGACGGTGAACCACAACAGCGGCCACCATCCGCTGTTGGCGCCGTCGGCGATGCTGATCGGCCACGGCGCCTGCCAACCGCCGAGGAACAGCGTGGTGGCCAGCGCCGAAACCGTGGTCATGTTGACGTATTCGGCGAGCATGAACATCGCGAACTTCAGCGACGAGTACTCGGTGTGGAATCCGCCGACGAGTTCGCCCTCGGCCTCGGGCAGATCGAAAGGCGCACGGTTGGTCTCACCCACCATCGCGGTCACATACACCAGGAACGACGGCAGCAGAAGGACGATGTACCAGGTGTCGTTCTGGGCGGCGACGATGCCCGAAGTCGACATCGTGCCCGCGTAGATGAACACCGCGGCGAACGACAGCGCCATCGCGATCTCGTAGGAGATGACCTGTGCCGACGAACGCAGCCCGCCCAGCAGCGGGTACACCGATCCCGACGCCCAGCCGGCCAGCACGATGCCGTACACGCCGATCGAGGTGACCGCCAGAATGTAGAGGACCGCGACGGGTAGGTCGGTCAGTTGCAGCGCCGTCCGGTAGCCGAACACCGACACCTCGCCGCCGAGCGGGATCACGGCGAACGCCATGAACGCCGGGATCACCGAAATGATCGGTGCGGCAAGATAGATCCACTTGTCCACCCCTGCCGGGACGAGACCCTCCTTCAGGGCGAGCTTCACCCCGTCGGCCAGCGACTGCAGCAGCCCGTGCGGACCGACCCGGTTGGGGCCGAACCGCAACTGCATGCGGCCGAGGATCTTTCGTTCGATGAGGATCGCCGCCAACACGGTGAGCAGCAGGAACGCGAAGATGCCGAGAGATTTGGCCAGGACCAGCCACCACGGGTCGTGGCCGAACAGAGTCGGGTCGGGATAGGTCATCGCGGGCTCCGTCCGGATTGGCCATGCTGGCTTCGCCCGGATTGGCCATGCTGGCTTCGCCCGGATTGGCCATGCTGGCCGTGTCCGGATTGGCCATGCTGGCCGTGTCCGGATTGGCCATGCTGGCCGGCCCCGATCGACACCACCGCGCCCGTCGTCACCCCCAGCGCCCGGTGCACATGGCAGCCGGGGGAGTTCAGCGGCAGCCACACCACGCGATCGTCCATGTCGGCCAGCTCCAGCGGCAGCGTGACCGCGCCACGGTCGGTGCTCACCGTCAGCGGTTCGCCCCCGGCGACCCCGATCTCGGCGGCGGTGGCTTCCGACAGCCGCGCCACCGGCGTTCGGGCGGTGCCGGCGAGGTGGGGTTCGCCGTCCTGCAGTCGCCCGTCGTCGAGCAGCATGCGCCACCCGGCGAGCACGGCCTGGCCACTGTCCGGATGGTGCGGTGCCGGATCGTGCCGCGGGGACGGGGCACGATCCCCGGCCCACAGCCCGAGGCGGGCGCGCTCCTCGGCGGCCGTCGTCACCCCGAGGTCAACCCCGATCTCGTCGGCGAGGAAGTTGAGCACCCGCAGGTCCGAGACGGCGTTGGTCCGCAGCGCGGCTTCGAAGGGGCGAATCCGGCCCTCCCAGTTGACGAACGAGCCGGCCTTCTCCACCACCGGCGCCACCGGGAACACCACGTCCGCGCGTTCGGTGACCTCGCTGTGGCGCAGTTCCAGGCTCACGACGAAGGGAGCGGCATCGACCGCGGCGAGCGCGGCGTCGGGGTCGGGGAGATCGGCGAGCTCGACGCCGCCGATGAGCAGAGCGTTCAACGCGCCCTCGCGCGCGGCCGCCAGGATCGCCGACGTGTCTCGGCCGACGACGTCGGGGATGTCGTCGACGTTCCACGACCGGGCGGTCTGCCTGCGCGCCGCCGCGTCGCCGACCGGCCGCCCGCCCGGCAGCAGGTTCGGCATCGCACCCGCCTCCACGGCACCGCGGTCGCCCGCGCGCCGTGGCACCCACGCGATGCGGGCGCCGGTGGTTTCGGCCAGCCGGGCGACGGCCGACAGCGCACCCGGCGAAGTGGCGAGGCGTTCGCCGACCAGCAGCAGCGAACCGGGCATCGCCAGCAGCTCCTCCCCGGCGAGGTGATCCAGCGCGGCTGCTTCGGCACCGGGGGCAGACCGGATCAGCCGGCCCGACAGCTTGCCGAGACTGCGGGTGGCCAGTGGTGCGACCGACAGCACCTGCAGCCCGTGCCTGCGTACCGCTTTGCGCAGCCGCAGGTACAGAATCGGTGACTCCTCCTCGGGCTCCAGACCGGCGAGCAGCACCGCGGGCGCCTTCTCCAGATCCGAGTACGTGACGGTCATCGGCAGGCCCGCGACGTGGGCGGCGAGGAAATCGGCCTCCTCAGCGCTGTGCGGTCTGGTCCTGAAGTCGATATCGTTGGTGCCCAATACAATCCGGGCGAACTTCGCGTAGGCGTAGGCTTCCTCGGCGGTCGCTCGGCCGCCGACCAACACCCCGGCGCTGCCCACCGCGGCCGCCAGGCCCGCCCCGGCAATGCCGAGAGCCTCCGACCACGACGCCGGGCGCAGCGCTCCGTCGTCGCGCACCAGCGGCGTGGTGATGCGGTCGCCGACGGTGGCGTACGTGAACGCCCACCGGCCCTTGTCGCAGTTCCATTCCTCATTGACCTCGGGATCGTCGCCGGCCAGCCGGCGCAGCACCTTGCCGCGGCGATGATCCGTGCGCTGTGCACACCCCGACGCGCAGTGCTCGCACACGCTGGGGCTGGAAACCAGGTCGAACGGGCGCGCACGGAATCGGTAGGCCGTGCCGGTCAGCGCGCCCACCGGGCAGATCTGCACGGTGTTGCCGGAGAAGTACGACTGGAACGGTTCGCCCGGGGCGATGCCCACCTGTTGGAGTGCGCCGCGTTCCAACAGGTCGATGAAGCGGTCACCGGCGATCTGATCGGAGAACCGGGTGCATCGGGCGCACAGTACGCAGCGCTCCCGGTCGAGCAGCACCTGCGACGAGATGCTGATCGGTTTCGGGAACGTGCGTTTCACGTCCTCGAAGCGGGTTTCGGGGCGGCCGTTGGACATGGCCTGGTTCTGCAACGGGCATTCACCGCCCTTGTCGCAGACCGGGCAGTCCAGCGGGTGGTTGATCAGCAACAGCTCCATCACGCCCTGCTGGGCCTTGTCGGCGGCCTCGGACGTGTACTGGGTGCGCACCACCATCTCCGGTGCCACCGTGATGGTGCACGACGCCATCGGTTTCCGTTGGCCCTCGACCTCGACGAGGCACTGCCTGCAGGCGCCGACCGGATCGAGCAGCGGATGGTCGCAGAAGCGGGGGATCTGCACGCCGATCAGTTCGGCGGCGCGAATGACCAAGGTGCCCTTGGGCACCGTCACCTCGTTGCCGTCGATCGTCAGCGTCACCATTTCGACGGGCGGCGCGTCGTTGCTGCGTTCGGCCAGGGTCATGCGCCCACCCCTTCCTCTCGCGAGCAGACACAAACTCGCATGGTTTGGACTCCCACAGGGCGAGATTGTGTCTGCTCGCGGAGAAGACGCGGGGTCATGCGCCCACCCCTTCCGGTGTGGCCAGCATCGATGCGTACGGGTCGAACGGGCACCCCGTGCCGGCAGGGTCGAGGTGAGCCTCGTACTCGGCACGAAAGTGCTTGAGCGACGACATGATCGGGGTCGCCGCGCCGTCACCGAGCGCGCAGAAAGACTTGCCGAAGATGTTGTCGGAGATGTCGAGCAGCTTGTCCAGGTCGGCCTCGGTGCCCGCGCCGGTCTCCAGCCGCTCGTAGATCTGCGCCAACCAGTAGGTGCCCTCCCGGCAC
>Ga0172382_10002865_pt1 | contig 28032 bp, 29 predicted proteins | sample Leawel138RmetaG_FD_122245 | JGI IMG/M metagenome (GOLD analysis project Ga0172382, IMG submission 122245) | Leachate microbial communities from a municipal landfill in Southern Ontario, Canada - Leachate well 138R metaG | ecosystem: Engineered > Solid waste > Landfill > Unclassified | place...
ATTTTCCACCTCCTGAAGCGAAATTTTCCTCAAATAGGTCCACTATTTCACAGAAAATTCCACTCCAGGAGGAGAAAAATGTCCTGCGTTTGGCTCGGAATGCCAAATGTCCACAGGCCCTAAAAGTGGGTGGGGAAGTCCACGAATTTGGTGGCAACTTGAAATTCTCGCTCCAGAAGTGGCATCAAAGAGCGAACGCCCCAGGTTTCCGTGGCGTAGTGACCGGCCAGAATTAGATTGATTTCAAGCTCTTTGGCTGCGTGATAAATCGGGTGTGAAGCCTCACCGGTGATCACGAGGTCGGCACCGGCTTCCAGGGCAGAATGCAGAAGAGCAATCGAACCTCCCCCCGAGCTGACGGCGATTCTGTTAATTTCCGCCTCACCGAACGGCAACAATCGCACCGGTGAGCCCAGCGCGTACTCGAGTTCGATGGCCACCTCTTCTCGGGTGGTGTTCTTGCCTTCAGCAGTCCAGCCTACCTTGTCGAATCGCTCTTCGGGCTGCCATCCGATGGCGCGGATGAGTTGGACATTGTTTCCGTACTCGGCGTGCACATCCAGGGGCAGGTGCACCGGATAGAGGTTGATGTCGTGCTTGATCAAAAATCCCAGAGAGCGTCGCATTGGTCCGCGTACGCTCTTGATCGAAGGCCAAAACAGCCCGTGGTGGGTGATGATCATCTCACAATCTTTGAGGGCCTGAAAACTTTGCAGGCAGGCGTCCACGGCAAACCCCACGGTCTGAACTTCGGTGCTACCCTCTACCTGCAGTCCGTTGGGGCAGTAGGGATCGACCACGGTCCGGACCTCCAGAACCTGATCAAGAAAATCTACAATGTCGTCTCTATCGGCCATGAGTTCTCTCCTTAAGATTTTTTGAGGGCCACCGCGAGTAGACCCGCCAGGTGGGCGTTGTGCAGTAGTAAAACACGATTGGCGTCGAGGGTCTGGCCTTCACTGGCCTCGGCGATGTGGGTAAGAAGGAAGGGAGTCACCGCCTTACCTTCCACGCCTTCCGTTTCAGCCTTTTCCAGCCCCTCATTGACCCAGGCTTCGAGTTTCTGCGGCGGGATGGAGTACTCTGAAGGAATGCACTGGGCTACCAGGGGCGCCTGGTTGTGGAGATCGAGCGAGATGTTGACCGCCAGGGCGATCTCTTCGGGCTCCTCGCAACGAATGCCCAGGGGCGACTCTTTCCCGCTGTTGTAGAACTCCGGAAAGGTTTCCGTGCGGTAAAGCACCAGCGGCACGGCCAGACTCTCCAACTTTTCCAGGGTGGTGGAAATATCCAGAACAGACTTGGCTCCGCTGCAGACCGTGGTGCAGCGAGTGCGGGTGAGTTGCATCAGGTCGGCTGAGACATCCAGTTGCTTGGCCCAGCCCCGGTGCACCCCTCCGATCCCCCCTGTAGCGAAAACCCCGATGCCCACTTTGTCGGCCAGAACCAGGGTGCCAGACACGGTGGTGGCACCGAGATTCTTCTTGACCAGAGCGCCCGCCAGATCGCCGGAGCCGACTTTGACCACCTCTTCGGCGCTGCACAGTTGCTCAAGCTGTTCAGAAGTGGCGCCGATATTAACGGCTCCTGCTTCGAGCCAGGTGAGTGCCGGGATCGCACCTGCCAGTCGAACCTGCGACTCCATCTCCTGGGCTGTTTCCAGATTGAACGGCCGAGGTAGTCCCTGGCACCAGACCGAACTTTCCAGAGCCACCACCGGGCGATCTTCTTGCAGGGCCTCCGCGACTTCTTCGGAGAGCTTTATCCATTCGGGAAATTTCTGTTTCATACTTGACCTATAGAGGTGCGCCCAGGGGCGAGCGCAAGATGGTATTGAGAACCACGCCTTTCTTGACAACCGCCCGCACGGCGTTGGCACCGAATCGGTAGATCGAGTCTCGCCAGTCGGGAGTATTTAGGACCAGCAGGTCGGCCTGTTTTCCTGGTTCCAGGCTGCCCACCTTCTGGCCGACTCCTACGGCGTAGGCGGCGTTCAGGGTGGCTGCAGTGAGGGCCTCTTCGGGAGTCATTTTCATCTTGAGGACGGCCAGTGACATGGCCATCTGCATGGAGGGCATCAGGCAAGAGCCCGCATTAAAATCGGTCCCCAGGGCCACCGGTAAGCCGGAGTCCCAGAGCTTGCGGGCGGGGGCATAGACGTCGAGATCGAGAAAAAAGCTGGTTCCGGGTATGACGGTGGGAATGGTGCCGCCCTCTTTAAGAGCAGGGAAGTCATCGTCGTGGATATGCTGGAGGTGATCGCAAGAGGTCGCGCCCAGAGTTCCGGCCATTCGGCTGCCGCCCAGGTTGCTGAACTCCTCGGCGTGGATCTTCAGTCCGAAACCCAGGTCTTTTGCGGCCTGCAACACCAATTCGGACTCCTGGCAACTGAAGGCGCCCCGCTCGCAGAAGACATCCACGAAGCGGGCCAGGTTTCGCTCCTTCACGGCAGGCAGCAGCTCCCGGGTGATCATATCCAGAAAGCCTGCGCGGTCTCCCTCAAACTCCGGGGGCAGAGAGTGGGCGCCCATGCAGGTGGGCACCAGTTCGATGGGGGTCTCACTGTCGACCATGGCGATCACCTCTAGTTGCCGCAACTCTTCCTCCACCGATAGTCCGTAGCCGCTCTTGGCTTCCAGGGTGGTGGTGCCGTGGGCCGCCATGACTTCCACCACTGAAGACAGGCGGCTCTTAAGTTCCTCGGTGGAGGCCCGGCGGCTGGCCTCCACGGTATGGGCGATCCCGCCTCCGGCGGCGTGAATCTCTTCGTAGCTCGCCCCCCGAGCCCTTAGGGCGAATTCGTGGGTGCGATCTCCGGCCCACAGGGGGTGGCAATGGGGATCGACCAGGCCTGGGACCACGCTGGTTCCGGGTAGGTCTAGCCGGTCTCCCCCCCAGACTTCCAAGATCTCGGCTCGGGTCCCGACTTCCACGATCCTGCCGTTCTTGGTGACCACTCCGCCGTTCTTGATCTCCCCGATCCGGGCGGCCTCGTCTTTGCTCTTGGGGCCGTTGCCTCCGGAGCAAGTCACCACCGTTTCGGCGAAGATGATCAGGTCTGCCTGTTTCATAATTTGGAGTCCTCTCCCCGGTGTTTTTTCACCGTTAAATGAAGCTGGACTTCACTTTTAAGCTTTCTTTAAGAATACCTGGCAGCCAATTTTCGTTTACAATTTTGCAACATTTCACGCGAACAAAACCTACATACTGGTGCTTATGAACATCGCTTCTTCGACGCCCATCGCTAAGTACGCCGAAAGGAAAGAACGTAATCCGCGAGTGGCCATCTTTGACTACTTCGCCGAAAAGGGCGAGAAGCCAAATCATGGTGATCAGGTGGAAGAGATCGTGCGCCGGACCACCGGCCTTGAGGATCAGTTTGTTCAGAACTACCAGAATGCGTATTCTCGTAAGACTTCCGCTGAAGACGTCTTCAAGGCCGTCGATTCAAAGACAGCCTTTCTGGAGACTTTGCGTTCCTACACCATCGAGAGCGTCACCGGGTTTTACGACGCCACTCGACAGAATTTAGAGACCGTCATGAGCGCCGAGCGGAACAAGGTTCGGGTCATCAATCAGTCCCAGAGCCAGTGTGCGGCTCGTATCTCCAATCCATTCGTCAGCAAGATTCTGAAGGACGACGAGTTCCGGATGAAGATGAAAGACGTCTTCGGACTCCCGGAGCGGGCCCACATCGATACGGTGGCCGAGGCCTTCCTGGGAGAAGTCCAGGGCATTTTCGACCGCAGTACCTACATCGCCCAAGCCAGAAATAAGTACCTGGAAACCGCCAAGAAAGCTCACGATAGCGGAATCGCCCATGTGGTCACCGCAGGCAATCTTGGAAAGCTGACCGCCCACTGGGAAAAGAACGGCATCGATGCCCCCAAAAACGCCTATCGGAGCGTACTGGCCAACGAATACACCACGGTGATCGGAGCGACCGCCAGTCAGGGTACCATCACCACCCGTGATGACAAAGCCGCAACCTTTACTTCGGTCTACGCGGGCACGGAGTTTGCTATGCACGGGGTGAACGTGGAAGTTCTCACCGACGACCCGACCCAGGAAGCTTTTAGCAACGGTACTTCCTTTGCGGCTCCCCAGGCCACTGCTTTGATCTACGAGATGTTTGACACCAATCCGAACCTCACGGTTCCGGAGATGGAAAACATCCTTTATAAGAGCACAATCCCTGTGAGTGGTACCAGTGAACAGGTGGGGGCGGGACAGATCGATCCGGAGCGCGCCATGTATCTGGCCGAGCAATCCAAGTTTATCAAGGGGGAGAGTTTTGCCGCCCTGGCTGAAGCCACCCACGGCATCATCGCGGTTTGACCCTTTCCGAATCACCGAGGACCATTGCCACGGGCGCCGAACGCGGCGCTTCGATCATGCTAGAACCTTGTCGATATAAGCTCTCGGCCCCCTCCAGTACGGCCAATCTCGGTCCCGGCTTCGACTGCCTGGGATTGGCTCTGGATCAGCGTAACGAATGGGAACTGGCGCTGGTTGAGGGGAGCGCTCCCGGACGTTGCCGATTGGTTGAGAGTGTGGGTGGAGGTGATCTCGAAGAGATTCCAACCGATGAAGCCCACCTGTTTTTTAAGTCCTGGCAGATTCTCCGTCAGCGGGGCTTCGGCCCTGATCTTTTCGAACTGCTGCAAGAATCTGGTTTAGAGGTGGAACTACGGGCCCGCAACTCCACTCCCATCTCTCGTGGCCTGGGCTCCTCGGCAGCGCTCCGGGTGGCCAGCGCTGCGGCTTACACCCGGCTGAGCGGAGAGACTTCGCGTCCGTCCTGGGAACTGGCAAGCCAACTGGAAGGGCATCCGGACAACGCCGGAGCCGCGGGACTGGGAGGCCTGGTGCTGGGTACCCTGGATCCCTCCGGCCGCTATCGCCTGCTCTGTCCACCCTTGCATTCGTGCTGGAAGGTGGCGGTGGCGGTCCCGGAATTTTGCCTCCACACCTCGGGGGCCAGAGACGCGCTCCCCCGGGAGCTTCCGCTGGCCGATGCCGTCTTTAACCTGAGCCGGTTGGGCTTTCTGCTGGAAGGGCTAAAAACCGGGGATGCCGAGTTGGTGCAACTGGGAGGGCAGGATCGCTGGCATCAGGAGCGGAGGGCTCGGCTGGTTCCGGGACTCCTGGAAGTGATGCAGGCGGCTCAGGAGGCAGGGGCTGCGACGTCCTTTTTGTCGGGGGCCGGACCCACCGTCGGTGCCTTTGTAGACACTCGACAGGGACTCGCCCGTGGTCAGGCTGTGGTGGAGGCCATGACCCAAACCTTTGCCGAATTCAAGGTGGAAAGTAAGGGGGAGGTACTGGCGGTGGATACTCGAGGACTGGAAGTCTGGGCGATTTAAGCTTGGCTCTGGTGACCCGCTTTCGGGAAGACTGGAAAGCCTACCATTCTCCCCGAGAAGTGACCCTGTTACTCAGCGGCGGCGGCGACTCCACGGCCTTGTTTCATCTCTTGCGACTGGCCGAACAGCCTTTCCGGGCGCTCCATTTCGTGCACGACGGCCAACCCGCTTTCGCTGCCGCGAGTCAGGATTTCTGTCGACGGCTCTGCTCTGAATTTGAGGTCCGGCTCCAAGTCGAGACGATCAAAGGAAAGGAGTTCGAGGGAGATCTCTCCTGGGAGGCGGCCTGCCGACATCTGCGCTATCTCAGTCTGCAATCCAAAACAGGACCTTTCCTGACCGCTCACACCGCCGATGATCAGGCCGAAACGGTGGTTATGCGACTGCTGGGCGGGGCCGGGCTGGCCGGGCTGGGGGGCATCTATCCGCAACGAGCAGACGGTGTTCTGCGGCCGCTTCTGGGTAGCAACAGAGTGGAGCTGCGCGATTTTCTGCGACAGAACGATTGGGAATGGATCGACGACCCCACCAATCGCGATGGAAACCGACGCGCGATCGTGCGCTCGCAGGTCATGCCCACCCTTTTGCAGTATGAGCCATCTCTTTATTCGATCCTGGCTCGCACCTCTCGGCGCCTTCGTGAGGATGAAGAATTCCTCCGGGCAGCTGCCCACCAGGCCACCTCTAAGCTCGCCATCCCGCCCGGGGACTCCTGGGAACTCCAGGGTCTGCAGGACCTGTCGTCATCTCTTCTGGTGAGATTTCTAAACAGCCTTAGAAAGACTTTCGCCGGTCCGGGATTCCGCCCCAGGTCGACCTTGATCGAAGAGGCCGTGCGTCTGATTCGAAAGGGGACCAACGAAAGCCAGGTGGTGTTCCCGGGGGGCTGGTCTATCTGGGTGCTGGGAGCAAGAGTGTGGGTTTGTCCAGCTCTACCGAAGGAGAAATGGGAAGCCGATCCCATTAGTCCCGGCGAAGTGTTTGCCGGATTGCGGGTCTCCTTGACACCCCGGCCGGGCTGGGTAGCCTGGCCCCTTCCAGATGGAGCGGTTCTGCGGAGTCGCCGTCCCGGTGATAGGTATCAAGGCAGAGCGGTTAAGAAAATCCTGGCGGCAACCGGCCAGCCACCCTGGGTGCGTAACCGTTGGCCATTGTTGGTAAGAGAAGATGAGGTGCTGGCCGTATTCGGTAGACCGGCTCCTGTTGAGAGGGGAGAGCCGGGACTTTGGGTTGATTTTCAGCCGGATGAACTCCGAGTACAAAGTAAAGAAAAATGAGCTTTTGTGGTCACGAAGAAGGATTGCGCAGAAACTTTCCATACCTTAACCTGTCGTACCGTTTAGAATTTTAGAGTGGGCCATATGGAGTCCGCCCGGAGGAAAGAAATGCCAAAGATGCTCCGGTCTCTGGTGATAATGATGCTGATAAGTCTGGGGCTCGCTGCTATTTATTACAGCGTGTCTCAGAGTTCGGCCCCAGAAGCCGTGAAATATAGCGATTTCCTACAACTCCTCGATCAAAACAAGGTCTCGGAAGTGACCATTTTGAGTTCCGGAACCACTCTTCGCGGTAAGTACAAGAACCCCAAAGAGGGCGAAGCCAAGCTCTTTGAAACTCACTTCCGTAAGGAGATGCGGCCCGCACCGGAACAAGAGGTACGCGACCGAGGAGTGGCTCTCATGGTGGTCGAGCCGGACGCCAACAAATGGTGGATGTCCCTGCTCCAGTGGATCCCGATTTTCGCCATCGTATTTCTGGCTATTTTGCTGCTGCGCCACGCCCAGTCGTCGGGTGGTCAGGCTTTTAGCTTCGGCCGTAGCCGTCACAAACTGGTTTCGGACTCTCGGACCAAAGTCACTTTCGATGATGTCGAAGGGGTTAACGAAGCCAAGGAAGACCTCTCCGAGATCGTCGACTACTTGAAGTTTCCAAAGAAGTATCAAAAAGTCGGTGCTCGGATCCCTAAAGGTGTCTTACTGGTGGGCTCGCCGGGTACCGGCAAGACCTTGTTGGGCCGAGCCGTGGCGGGAGAGGCCGGAGTGCCTTTTTACTACATCAGCGGCTCCGACTTCGTGGAGATGTTCGTGGGAGTCGGGGCTTCCCGGGTGCGAGACCTTTTTGAGCAAGCCAAGAAGACTTCACCCTGTATTGTGTTCGTGGATGAGATCGACGCGGTGGGACGCCAGCGAGGAACAGGACTCGGCGGGGGGCACGATGAGCGAGAGCAGACTCTCAACCAGTTGTTGGTAGAGATGGACGGATTCGATGCCAACGAAAACGTGATCGTGATCGCCGCCACCAACCGCCCGGACGTCCTGGACCCGGCGCTGCTCCGACCCGGTCGTTTCGACCGCAGAGTGGTGGTCGACAAGCCCGACATCGCGGGCCGTCTTTCCATTTTGAAGGTCCATAGCAAAGGCAAGCCCCTGGCCAATGAGGTGGATCTACGAAAGTTGGCTCGCCGTACTCCCGGGTTTTCCGGAGCCGACCTGGAGAACTTGCTGAACGAAGCGGCCCTCCAGGCCGCTCGGGTGGGGCGCGATAGCATCATCATGGACGATTGCGAAGAGGCCATCGATAGGGTGATGATGGGTCCCGAGCGCAAGTCCCGGATCATTCCCGAGCACGAACGAGAAGTGACCGCTTACCACGAAGCCGGCCACGCCATGGTGGCCCGGGCCATTCCTGAGGCAGATCCGGTGCGGAAGGTCACGATCCTGCCCCGGGGGATGACCATGGGAGTGACCGCCATGATCCCCGAAGAGGATCGATACAACCACTCCAAAGACGAGATGCTGGCCAATATCTGCGTTTTTATGGGAGGAAGAGCGGCCGAAGAACTCGTTTTTGACCAGATCACGACGGGCGCGTCGAACGACATTGAAAGAGCAACCCAGATCGCCCGAGATATGGTTTGCCGGTACGGCATGAGCGACGTCCTGGGGCCGGTAAACTTTGCCGGGCGCCAGAGTCAGGTCTTCTTAGGCCGTGACCTCAAGGAGGGCAGCAGCGCTTTTTCAGAGTCATTTTCCCAAAAGATCGACGAAGAGGTTCGCAGCATCATGCAGACCCAATACAATCGGGCCAGGGATATCTTAAAGGGCGAACGAGAAAACCTCGACCGCTTCGCCATCGAGTTGATCGAACGAGAAGTGTTGGAAGACGAAGACCTGGATCGAATCCTGGGCCTTTCGGTTCGGGCTCAAAACAAGAAGGACGCCGAAGAGAGAGAAAAGGCTACCGCAGTCCAGACGGAAACGGCGGAACAGCCGGTCTAGATGCACTTGGCCCAATTGTTAAATTTGAGAGACTCCGGTGGCCGGCTCACCCGTGGGAGTGGTCTGCTCGAGACATGGCTTGCAAAGTTGAGATTTTGGAAGGCCAGGCAGCTATTCGGACGGGTGGATGCCAGGGGACGACTGCTCGATGTGGGGTGTGGGAGCTTCCCTTATTCTTTGATGAATCTGCCGTTTTCCGAACTCCACGGGATCGATTTATCACTCAGCGACGAGTTGATAGAGGAACTGGGGAGAGCGGGTCTTGTTTTGACCAACGTCGATTTTACTCAGGGTCTTCCCTATGACGATGACACCTTTGATGCGGTCACTATGCTGGCTTCTATCGAGCATATTGATTACCCACAAGAAACCGTGAAAGAGGTTGGACGAGTCTTGCGCCCTGGGGGATACTTCGTGCTTACCACACCCAGTTCGTGGACCGAGCCAATCTTCACTCTGCTCGCCCGAGTGGGTTTGTTGAGCCGGGAGGAACTCGATGAACATAGGGATCTTCTCTCTCCTCAAGAGCTGCGAGAGATGGTCCTGGAGGCGGGATTCCCACTTGAGCATTTTGAGATTGGGACCTTCGAGTTCGGCCTGAATCAGTGGGTTAGAGCACGTCGTTAGTAGTATCTCTTGCAGCCCCACCCAGCTCTCTATCTCCACGTACCGTATTGCCGGAGTCGCTGCACCTACTGCGATTTCAATGCCTATCAGCTCCACGATGAGCCGGACTCGGCTTTTTCCCATTACGCCGATGCTTTGATCCTGGACATCCAGAGCATCCCTCCTGCTCCTGTTTCCTCGGTTTTTTGGGGCGGTGGGACGCCTTCGCTTATGCCGGTGGCTCAGCTTGCGCGCATCATGGAGGCTCTAAAGGAGTTTCATCCGCAGGAGCCTGGAGCCGAGCACACCATCGAAGTCAATCCAGGTACGGTCAGTGGCCAGGCCCTGGAAGAGTATCTCAGGCTCGGTATCAATCGCCTCTCTATGGGGGCTCAATCCTTTCAGGAGGAGCACCTGCGCCTGGTGGGTCGGGTTCATTCGGCCCAGCAGATTGGCGAGTGCGTGCGATTGGCCCGTCTGGCGGGGTTTGCAAATGTCTCCCTGGACTTGATCTACGGCTTTCCCACTCAGACCGTGGCCCAATGGGAGGGGACGCTTCAACAAGCTCTCTCTCTGGAGCCCGAGCACCTTTCGATCTATCAGCTCACGGTGGAGCCGTCGACTCGACTTCAGGTTCAGCTGGCAAAGGGTGAGTTGGAGCTACCGGACGAGGACGACCTGATCGCCATGGATGAATTGGCCGAGGAGACGATGAGCGCGCGGGGCTTTGTACGCTACGAGATCAGCAACTGGGCTCGGCCGGGCCGGGAGTGCCGCCACAACCTCCACTACTGGGCCGACCTTCCCTATCTGGGTCGAGGTTGTGGGGCGGTCTCTTTCGTAGACGGCTGGCGGATCGAGCGGATCAAGCCACCCCATTATTATCAAGCGGCTCTCAGTCAGGGGAGGAGTCCGGTGGTATTCGCCGAGCGACGGGGCAACGACGGGGCCCTCAAAGACCTCTTGATGATGGGGCTTAGGATGCGCACAGGGATCTCCTGGGAGCAACTTTCAGACCGTTTCCCTACTCTGGAGAGAGAGCAGGTGAAGGGGTTTCTGGAGCGGCTGCCGGCGGACTGGTGGAACGCCGATGCCCAGGGCATCAGGCTCACCCGTCGGGGCTGGGATTTTCACTCCGAAGTGACCATGCAGTTGATGAACGTCATGTTTTCATTTTAGAAACTTCCTGGGTCGTCCGCCCGGCTACACTCGAGGAGTACCATCATGACCAGCGTTAGGTGTCCTACTTGAAGATTCGATCGACAGCTATGCCGCTAGCAGCCCGAAATGGGGGGGGCCGGGTACACGAAAAAGCGGAAAGACCCAATCCGTCCGGAGATTCCTCCGTTGCGCCCTTAGATTCGTTCGACTTGGACGGCCTGAGGGAGCTCGCCGGGGTCAGGAAAAAGGGCTTCTTCAAGCGGATGTACGACAAGGCGGCGGGCTGGGTTTCCGGTATTCAGTTGGCCCTGGCTATAGGGCCCACGGTGGGACACCTGGTGCTCGCCAAGGAGTACGCTAAGCTGCATTCTATGATGACTGGAACTCCTGAGCAGCCGCCCATGGACTGGCTGCGGGACAACCGCCCCAAAGCCTTTACCAAGACCTTCGGAAACCTGATGGAAGCAGGCTCGACCCCTTTGCAAACCGCCATGGGTCTGTCCCTATCCGACCTCACCAAAGTGGAGGAGCACTACTACAAAGTGCTAGCCCCGACGATCAATGAGCAGGGTGTAAAATCGACGGCTCCTTACCTGAGAGAGTTGGCCAAGCCGCCCCATCTTCAACCGGGCCAAGCGCGTTCGGCCTTCGTCTTTCTGGGTGACGAGCGAACCGACGAGGCCCGGAGCGTGACGGAGCTTTGGAACAGTGAAAAACGACCTCCGGAAAACCCTTTTAGACCCGAGGACCCTCGCTCTCGCATCTGGAGCAGCCTGGATTCCCAGGCTCAAAAAGGCAAGCTGCCGATTTTCGTGGATATCGACGGCGACTACAATACCTTTACCGGAACCGAGTTTGTAGCCAAGAAAACCCTTTCATCTCTGGGTGAGAGAAACAACTCCCTGGGCGATGATTTTGCCGACACCAGTCGTTACTTCTCCTGGCTTGCTCAGCGACAGGAGTCATTCAGCCGCGACCTGGCGCCGTATCTGGCTCGAACTAGCCCGGAAGCCGACCAGGTCGTGCAGATCATGAAAGCCGAGCTGACCCCTCCCTGGCTAAACGGGGAGAAAGGGTTGGGGCCCTTCCTCTCTCCGCCACGGGCGGCTCGACTGCCGGAGAAACTGGCGGGGATTAGGGAGGACCACGGAGAGGCTCCCTGGGTTGATGCCATGATCTCTCTGGACCGTGACACCCTGACCGGGGTGCAGACCCATTGGATAAAGCTGCTTCGGGAGTTGCCCCGGGAGGCACGAGAAGACGTGCTCTCCGAGTTGCCAGACAAGTTTTTCGAGTACAATCTGAAGGCTCCCCAGGAAGCCGGCTTTGTAGACGTTGCCCCGGCTGATGGTCCGCTGCTCGGCGAGGTCGTCCGTCGTGAGGAGTTGGCCGTTCGCCGGCGCCCTTACGACCGTTCCGTGGGCTTGAAAGAGGTGCTGGATCACAGCCTGGACGGGTTGGGAGTGGAAGAGCGCCGAGCTATGCTGGGTTCGATACGGCGGTTGGCGTCCTCCAATCACGACAAGCTAGAAGGTCGGGAAGCCCGTTTGCGAGAGAGCCTGGGCCAGGCGTACTCTGGACTGGATATCGGTAAAGTCCTTAACGGAAGTGTACCGAAGAAAGAGTTTCGTTCAGCCATAAAACAGCTTCTGATCCAGGGCGACGAGCAGAGCCGCACTCCGGCCGGACAGGAGGCTCGACGTCACGCCGGGATGTTGGAGTTTTTGTACGAACTGGAGCACCGCTACGGAGAGGTCGACCAGATACTGCCCAGAATCAAGGGTGATTTCACTAAGCACCCTTTAGGGATAGGGGAGTTTTTCATTCCGCCGGCCCCTGGAGTGAAAGTCACCCCGCTGCGAGAGGTCAAAACCGTGGCCGTTCGAGTGGGCAACGGTCAGGATCCGAACCCCACCAAAATGAGCCTGGTGCTGGAAGGCGGGGGAGGTCGGGGGTTTGCCTATCCGGAGTGCTTGCGCCAACTCGAAAGTTCGCTATTAAAGAGCGACCACGGCTATGAGATCGACGAATACGTGGGCACTTCGGCGGGCTCCATCGTGTCGGTTTTGCTGGCCGCCGGATACACCATATCTGAACTGGGTGAAGTCATGCAGACCATCGACTTCTCCACCTTCAACGCTGATGCGGTCTGGCTGATGGGTGGAGTGGACCCGAAAGCCCGGGGTATTACCCGAACAGGTCTTTTTTCTACCCAAAAAATGTACCAGACCATTCACGAACTGTTGGCCAAGAAGCTTGGAGTCGAAGGTAGACCGGTTCTCTTTAGCGATCTGCCCCACAAGCTCAAGATGGTTTCGGCCTTGATGAATTCTGACATGGAAGCTGACAATCCACTGCTGAAGCTGGTCGATAGCGACGGACGCTTTGTGTTCAGTACCGATACCACCCCCAACTTCGATGTGGCCGGCGCCCTGGTGGCCTCGGCCGCTGTGCCCGCCTTCTTTCAACTGCCTCAAATGCTGGTCGCCGGTCCCGGAGAAGCCGAGGGTGAAGTTATTCGTGGAAGGATGCAGTTTGCCGACGGAGGCATCGTGGACAATCTGTCGCTCAGTTCGGCCAGCCGCAAAGAGGATAAGCGAGCCGCTCTGGTGCTGCCTGCTCACACCTACGCCAGGGACCCCGAGACGGGGGAGTGGATCGGACTGGATACTCTAAACTTCAGTACCGACAACCTGGAGTTGGTCGACGCCCACAACCGGGACCTGTACGCAAATTTTGCACCCAAGATCGACGACTATTTGCAGAAGCTCAAAGGGGACGGGATGGAGCGGGTGGTCATCGGATTCAACCTGGCCAAACCCTGGCAGCAACCGCTGCCTGCGGTGCAGGGTAGCAGTGAGCAGCTTTCTCTGCTCTCGGTGATTCACGCTAAAGAGCTGGAGATGCCGATAATGGACAAAGAAAAGGGCGACGACCTGATCGCCTTCACCCAGCGACCACCGAAACTTCTGACCGACGTGGTGGGAGATCTTTTCGATAAGTACGTGGACAATCGTCCTGGTGAGGGAGACGGACGCGGAGATTTCCACCGAACAAAAGACGGCTTTCACTACCACCCCTCCGACAAGGAAGTGACCGATGTCTTCGACATGGCTTGGGCGGTGGGTGGAGTCGCTCTGTCTGCCAGTAAGTCAGAATACGCTGCCCGCAAATTTGAAAAGTTCTGAAAAATTTTCATTTTCCAGTAGGAAGTCGGTCACTTCAATGGAAACTTTGAGACGTGCGAAACCGACGACCTACTAGTCTGGCCTTTATCAACTTTACTGTATTTTGCTTGTTTTTTCTGGCACTCTGGTTCTTTGTCTTCAACGTTGAAGCGGTGGCGGGTCTGGGCCTGGCCCGGTTTCACCTGGAAATGATCATGCTGCAGTCGATCTCTTTCTTATTGGTGCTTTGCGCGGTTCAACTCCCTTCCAAAGCGGCCGGTGGCTGGAGACCGGCGCTCCTGACCCTTTCTTTTATAGCTCTTTCTGAATCCAGTCTGGTGGCTTTTCTTACTCCCATCGCATAAGGTGTCCAGGCAGGATTCCGATTTTCATCTCGGAATCCCAGGCCTCATGACCCATGCCGCTCAAGCCCCCAGAGAACTCACCAAAATCCTGCTGGATGCCGAGACGCTGCAGAGACGAATAGGGGAGTTAGCAGTAACGATCAATCGTGACTATGCAGGCAGAGAATTGATCCTGATCTGCGTGCTGAAGGGTTCGGCCCTCTTCACCGTCGACCTGATGAAGCACCTCGATTTGCGGGTGGCCGTAGACTTTATCAGTATCTCCTCTTACGGCGAGGCGACCAAAAGCACCGGTGTGGTGAAGATGGTCAAGGACATGGAGGAGGACATCAAGGGAAAGCATGTTTTGGTGGTGGAGGACATCGTGGACACGGGTTTGACCCTGGACTACCTCCGCCGGGTCCTCTTGATGCGCGAACCGGCGTCTCTTAAGATCTGCTCTCTGCTTTCCAAGCCGGCCCGACGCAAAGTGGATCTTCCCATCGACTACCTGGGCTTTACCATCGACGATCACTTTGTGGTGGGATACGGACTGGACTACCTGTCTTTTTACCGAAATCTGCCTTACATCGGCATCCTGGACCCGGCGTTGCTGGATGAGTAAATCCTTATTTTTTTAGAGCGACCACCATCGTCACGTTGTCTCGGGCGTCCGTTTCTAAGACCTTTCCCCGGAGGGCTTCTGAGGCTTCCTTAGGACTGCTGCTCCGCTCCAGGATGGAGCAAATTTCGTCGTCCTCTAGCTCGGAGTTGAGGCCGTCGGAGCAGAGCAGTAGCCAGTCGCCGGTTTTCCATTCCCGGTGAGGGGTACCGGTGTCATCCCACTTGGGTTCGATGGTCAAACGGTTGGCGTTGGGACCGCCCCCCAGGCTGCTAGTGAGTTGCGAACGGTAAGGATGGTCCTTGGCTTCGGCCGAGGTGATGATGCCCTCTTCCACCAGGAACCGAACCACGGAGTGATCCTTGGTTTGGTAGATGACCTTGCCGTTTCGGACGTGATACAAGCGGGAATCGCCGAGGTGGCAGTGGATGTAGCTGTCGCGACCGATCGCAGCCAGGACTGCGGTGGTGCCCATCCCTCGCAGGTCGGGGTCCTTGGATGCCCGCTGCTCGATGGCCGAGTCGGCTCGTTCCAGAGCCTGAGCCATGGCTTGGTAAAGCCCTTTGGGATCATCGCTCTGGTGTTTGCTCACCAGGTTCCAAATCAGGTCGGTGGCGATCTGGGAGGCCACTTCGCCACCCGCGTGTCCGCCCATTCCGTCGCACACTACTGCTAGCACGAGGTCCTGGTTGGCGAGCGAGACCTTACCCATCTTAAAAGAATCCTGGTTGTTGGCCCGGCGCTTACCCAGGTCGGTCAGCCCCGCCACTTGAAAATGAGAATTGCTCATCGTCACAGACCCCTCCGATTCAAAACCTTCCTCCGAACCGCTTTCTTCGAGTTCGGGAGCCGCGGCCTGTTCGGCAAGGTAAGCTCTCTCACCCTTCATCGACCGTTGGATCGCGTAGGCAGCCCCTGTACCGGCGGCTACGGCTCCGAGCAGCAGCCCGGCCAGGATGCGATAGCGCCGATTCATATCAAGGCCGGCCCGGGAGCTAAGATGTCTTGGAGATCTCCCACCTGAGGCTCTCCCTGAAGAACCAAGGCGTGGGTCTCGGCGGGAGGTGGCACGGCGCGCTCGCTTGGCTCCACAAACTCGATGACGATCTTGCCCTCTTCCACGGCAAACTTCTCGACGTGGGTGACTACGCTGACTGGAATCTTTTTCCAGGGGTCGATGCGGATGGCATCGTCTGCCACTTCCACCAGGCCCCTGGCTTTCTTTTCCGCAAACTTGCGCACAGCACCCAGTATCCAGTCTCGAATAAAGTTGGGGACCTTGATTTTGGTACCCGGAACATAAAATCGTTCGATGTGAATCCCGAACAAGTCAGCCTCGGCCTGTAGTCTCAGGTCCACCCGCACATTGGAGCGAAAGATCGACTTCTTAACGTGGGCCCCCGCAATCATTTTGGGGCCGGGGAGCTTCAGGACCACATCGGTCACGATATTGGGGATCTTGGAGCGGCTGGCCTCGATGGCTTTGTCAAAGAACACCTGCTCCACCTCCACCCGCATCCTTCGAAGCACCACGGTACATTCTTTCTGGGCCTGGGCGGGGGGAAGTTTGGTGTCGAAATCCAGGATGGTAAGAGAAACGTCTCTCACTCGGATAAGTTCTTCGTCTTTCTGCTGCAGATAGAGATGATCCATGATGATGTCGGCATGAACCACCTTGGCCGCGGTCATGCGGATAGCCGTGTGCAAACCGCGTATGACCACCCGATCGATCAGCCCGTCCATTTCGGCCAGGAGTTTTTCACCCACGAACTCGGCCAGACGCTCGAAAAGTTCTTTGTGGAGATCGATCTGCACGTGACTCACGTAGGGGTCGAGGGCTATGGAGGGGTTCTGGGGTGTGGGCAGCGAAAGGTTGCCGATCCCGAACCCTTGAGAATTGATGGTAATACCCGCCTCCGAACCGTCGCGAGCGGTCAGGGTCAAAGAGTCCAGGCCTCCAGTGAGGTTGAGTCTGGCTCCCGAGGTGGGATTGGCTTCGCCGTGCAGGCCGTTGATTTGAAAACTATTGAGCAGGCCGAGGGCCTTCACGATCTGATCCATCTTAGTGCGGTTTCACCGTGTCGAACAGACTTCCTACGCTCCGGTAGTGATAATTTCTCATGGCGGAGGGGTTGAAGCAGCAGGACTTGCGGTAAGCTAACGTCATGACTGAAAAGTTGCCATTGCCTAAAAAACCCTCGGGTGCTTTGCCGATCTTTCTCTGGTGGCTGAAGAAGCTTTTCTGGGTGGGTGGCCGCACCTATTGCCCTCGTTGTGAGAAAGGTCTGATGTTTGAAAGTTACTTCAAGGTCAGAAAGAAGTGTCCGGAGTGCCAGGTGGTCTTGCAGCCTTATCCGGGTGACGAACTCGGGGTGATCGCCCTGGGGTACTTCGTGACGCTGGGCCCGTCGCTGGTCGCTCTGGTCTGGGCCTATTTTAATACCTCTCTCACTCCAATCCAGCTTTTGCTCCTGTTCTGGTTTCTGATGACCGCCATACTGTTCGGATTCTATCGCAACATCAAAGGGATCTGGATCGGCTTCATCTACCTCCTCACGGGGTTGCGGCGCAAATTGTGAGTTGACAAGCCGATCCGAAGTTCGTATACTCCACGGGCTAGACTAATCGGAGGGCCTGTCAATCGGACCTTTCGGCCTCCACTGGCGAGTGGAACGCCGTTACAAGCAAAGATTTAGTAGCCGTGGACAGCGGGTGGATCCGTCCTTAATTTCCCGCCGAGGCCCTCCCCTTAGTGAGTGGGTCCTGTGCATGGTAAGCAGGCCCACATTTTATTTTTAGCAGGTTCTGATAGAACGGAGGAACGCGATGAAATCACATGCCGTAAAGATGGAGCGAAAAGTCAAGCTTCTGGATGCACTCCGGGAGCGATTCAAAAACTCCAGCATCGCGATACTGACGGACTACCGCGGGGAAGGGTCGGGCATGACGGTCAAAGAGATCACCGACCTGCGAACCAGACTCCGAGCCAGCGGCGGCGAGTACTGTGTGGTGAAGAATACTCTCGCCCGCAAAGCTTGCGCCGAACTTGGAGTAGAAGGTCTGGATACAGACCTGAAGGGTCCCACCGCTATCGCATTCGGGTACGATGACCCGGCGGGTGTGGCAAAGGCTCTCCTGGATTATACCAAGGAGAACCAGGCGAAGAGTGTACCGGATTTGCGTTCCGGCTACATGGATGGAAAAGTTCTTGACAAAGACGATGTCAAGGCCCTGGCAGACCTGCCCACACTACCACAGATTCAGACCCAAATTCTGGGCTTGATGTTGGCACCTCACCGAAATATCCTCGGTGTGCTCAACGCTCCCGGACGACAAGTCGCCCAGCTTCTCGAAGCTTGGCGCGCAAAACAGGAAGAAGAAGGCGGAAATTAATCCGTCTATACTCAGGAGGAAAAACTCATGGCTAAAGTTGAGAAAGCTGATCTTATCGAAGCAATCTGCAACCTCACTCTGATGGAAGCAGCTGACATCGTTAAAGAACTGGAAGAAAAACTCGGAGTTTCCGCCGCTGCCCCTGTTGCTATGGCTGCCATGCCTGGTGCTGGTGGTGGTGCAGGAGCCGCTGCTGTTGAAGAACAAACCGAATTCGACGTAGTGCTGACCAATCCCGGTGGAAGCAAAATCCCCGTGATCAAGGTTGTTCGTACCGTGACTGCTCTGGGCTTGAAAGAGGCCAAAGAGCTGGTTGAAAGCGTGCCTTCTAAAATTAAAGAAGCCGTGTCTAAGGACGAAGCCGAGAAGATCAAAGCCCAATTTGAAGAAGTTGGCGCTCAGGTCGAAATCAAGTAAGATTTCTCCAGTCGGTATAAAAAAAGGGTGTCTCTCATGAGGCATCTTTTTTTTGTGCCTCTAAAACATATTTCCGCGACAGGAAGCCTTTTGTCCCGCCAGAATGCACACCTATGTCCCCCAATCCGAAGAGGCGCCCCAGGGTGAGAGCAGCAGTGGCGGTGTTGCATCAGGGCTGCATCCTGCTGGTCGAGCACACCAAAGATGGCCGCTGTTATTGGCTCTTGCCCGGCGGAGGCCTGGATTGGGGAGAGTCTCTGCATGAAGCTGCCTGCCGGGAAGTGCTCGAGGAGACCGGGATAGAAGTGACGCCGGGAGAGTTGATGTTCGTTAGCGAGACTCTGGCCCCGGACGGATCCAAGCACGTGATTCACCTGGTGTTTGGCGCCACCTATCGAGGCGGCGAGCTGAAGCTACCCACGGAGGATAGAATCACCGATGTGCGCTGGGTCGAGGTTGAGAGACTGACGGAGATGACGCTTCATCCTCCGATGCAGAAAGCTCTTAGCAAAATTCAATTTCGAGATGAGAACGATGACCGGATATTTCTGGGTAATCTGTGGGTCGATTGAGTATGGAACGATTACGAGAATGCAATCCTCAAAATTTATCTGGCCTGTTGGCAAATCCGGAGCCGTTGCTGCTTCACTTTGGAACCGATTGGTGCACACCGTGTAAACGACTGGAGAGAGTCTTGCAGGGTTTGAGCGACCAGCTTTCGGCTCAAGTTGCCAAGGTAAATGTGGAGGACTACCCGGAGATCGCACAACGCTTTTCCGTAACCAGGAACCCGACTCTCTGCTTACTGGTTGGCGGAGAGTTGGCGGAAAAGCACGAAGGCTATCTGGAACCGGATCTGGTTCTAGCTTTCGTGAGGCGCCACACAGATTAGCCGATCGCCCTCGGACATGCAGTAATCCCGAGGGTTGATCAAGACCTTGCCGTCGGGTTGCTCGATGGCGATAGGAATATTTCCGACCTTCTGATGATGCAGTACCAGGATCTCGGAGAAGCTCTTGCCCAGGTATTCAGAGTCTTTGTCGACCGGCCTGAAGGTGTGGCCCTGGGTTGGCTTTAGAAGCTCTTGAAGAAGATGCACGTTGGAGGAGTAGAGGGCGGCCTGAGCCAGCAGATGCCCCGAGATGGAACGGGTCACGATCACCTCATTGACCCCGCCCATGCGTAGGTGGGATTCGCTGTGGGCGTTGCTGAGCTCGGCGCAGGTGTGGACCTGAGGATTGAGCTTTTCAATGGTGAGGGCGGCCAGCACGGTCCTGGCGTCGGCGTCCTGGAGGGTTCGCCCGCCACTGTTGTCGGAGACGATGACCGCGACTTTGCAGGTTTGTACGTTGCAGCGCTGCAAGGCATCGACCCTGGTGAAGTCGTCCCTCACCGTGCGCACAAGAGTGGGAAACGGGGTGTTGAAAATGGGCACTTCTTCCCGTTCGGTGATAATGACGATCTCCAGGTCTCGAAACTGAGGGTGGTTCTGGAATTCGTTGACGATCGTCTCCACCCCGGCGTTGTAACCACAGATCAAAATGTGGTTTTCCAAATCTTCTAGCATAAATCGATTTAAAACAGTTCCTTCCTTGAGCTTTTCTATCATCACCGCAGAGACCGTACCGGTGAGGAGCGCGAAGAATGTGAGTCCACAAAATTGCACCAACAGAATAATAATCTTTCCACCCAGGGTCTGTGGAAAGCTGTCCACATACTCTCCCGCGACCAGGCTAAAGATGGTCTCCCAAAACGACTGGACCAGAACATCCCAACCGGTGCCGAAGGGGCGGCGAAAGTGAGATAGTCCCAGAGTTCCGAACAAGGTGGCGAAGAGTAGCAAGACTATCGTGAGGAGATACTCGGTGAGCCTCTGCCTAAAGAGCCACTGGAGTATGCGGGTGTTGCGAGCGATCACCGAAACCGCTCTGAACAGGCGGAGCATACGCAGCAGTCGCAAGAAGCGGAGAAACCGGAAGGCCCGAAACAGTGGGAGTACAGCCAGGATATCGATGAAGTACTCACTGAAAAAGCGCCGTTTTCGGCGACTTGCGATCAGGCGGATCAGGAGCTCCAGGATGAAGAAACAGGTGATGACATCTCCCGAATACATCACGAAGTCGAAATAGTGGTTGCTGGATGGTAGCGCGATCTCAATAATCAGCAAGATGATCGAGATCAGGATCAATAGGAGGACACCCAGATCGAAATAAGGGTTCGCCACCACGCGGCGCGCCATATCAGTGACGGACTTCACACCCACTGGTTCCGTTGGGGGCAAGGGTCTCCTGCCGGATGTAAACAAGGCGGCAATCACTTGTTAGCAAGTTTGTAACAATTGCCGGGTGGCACCAAAAGCCTTTGTGAAGTCGGTAAGATATCTTGAACGCAAGATCATCGAGCAAAGGATTACTCACTCACTATGTCAACCGTCAGTTCTTCGTCGTCGAAGTCATCTTCTTCGACCCAATCTTCGAGCAGCAGCAAAAGTTCCACGGCCTCTGCCCCAACCAGGTCTTCTGCTTCCAGCACCTCTACTGGAGCCGGTACCGGATCGGGGGCGGTCAAGAATGGAAATTCCGCTGCCGACCGGGTGGATGTGAATTTTAAGCCCGAGAAGGAAGAGAAGTCGGGCGTCAATCTGTCGGCCTGGGCTGATGACAGCAGTCCGACTGCCGCTTCAAACTCGGACAGAGCCGCCGAACTCAAGGAAGCGCTGGGTGAACAGACGCTGCGAAGCGGTTCACAGGGAGACGATGTGAAGGCGCTGCAGGAGGCTCTCAACGAAAGGCTCGGGTTCAAAGAGGGGGATGAGGGCTACCTGGAAGCCGACGGCAAGTTTGGTCCCAAGACCCATGCTGCTGTGAGCGAATTCCAAAAAAGAAGCGAAGGGCTGAAGCAAGACGGGATCTTTGGTCAAAACACCCGCGACGCCTTGCTCACCCCGGCCGAAAAGGCCGAAGCCGGGCCTGCCGTTGATGGTCCACCAGCGGCAGAGAATGGTGAAAAGGCTGAAGCTCCGGCTCAGAACGCTGAAGAGATGAAGCGCCTGGAAGAGGCGCTCGGTTCCGGCGTTATGCGCAAAGGATCCCAGGGCGACAACGTGAAGGCGCTCCAGGAAGCGCTCAACCAGCAACTCGGACTCAAGGAGGGTGACGAGGGTTATCTGGAGTTAGACGGCAAATTTGGCAATGGTACCATGAACGCGGTCAAGGAGTTTCAACGAAGTAAGGAACTCGGCGCCGACGGGATCGTGGGTAACGATACCCGCAACGCGCTGCTCGGTCGGGAAGCTGAACAAGTCGAGCAAGGAGCACCCGCCGGGCCGGCCGCCGATCGCTACGAGAAGTATACGCAATACAGCGAACTGCTAGCTCGAGCCATCGCGGCGGAATCGCGCGGTGAGGGCTACGACACCCAGGTGGCGGTGGCCCAGACCATCATGAACTACGCCAATCACAAGGGTAAGAACCTGACTTCTATCGTGGGTAATCAAAACAGTGCTTTTCTGTCTTCCAATAAAGACGGAAACAAGAAGTTCTATAGCATGCCGACCAGCCAAATCCCGAATTGGGAGCGGACTTTGAAAGCGGTGGATGATGCTTTAGCCGGCAAGTCCGCAGTGGGAGCAGACCGCATCTATTTTCACGACACCAGCATCGGCCCTCCCCGCTGGGTGGACCCCGGTACCCAACTGGCTCTGGGCCGCATGAGGTTTTACGAAGAGCGCTAAGAATCCGGCCAGAAGGTGTCCGGTGGCCGTTGTTGCAACTGACACTCCATGAGTGAAAAGGTTGTTTTAGCATACAGCGGTGGACTGGATACCTCTTGCATCCTGAAGTGGTTGATGGAGCGTGGCCATGAGGTGGTGGCCTTCATCGGCGACGTGGGCCAGCAAGAAGACTTTCAAGCGGTCAAAGAAAAGGCGCTGGCTATCGGTGCCTCCGAGGTCCACATCGAGGACCTGAAAAAAGAGTTCGTGACGGACTTCATCTTTCCGTCGATCAAGTCGAACGCTCTTTACGAGGGGCGCTATTTGCTGGGGACTTCACTGGCCCGCCCTTGCATCGCTCGCTCTATGTTAAATGTGGCTGACCGGGTGGGAGCAAAGTTTCTTTCTCACGGTGCTACCGGCAAAGGAAACGACCAGGTGCGTTTCGAGCTTGCCTTTTACGCGCTCCGTCCGGATATGGAAGTGATCGCTCCCTGGAGGATGAAGGAGTTTCTGGAGCGTTTCCAGGGGCGAACGGATCTGATGAACTACTGCGCCCAGCACAATATTCCGGTCGATGCCTCTCCTAAAAGCCCCTACAGCATGGATGAAAACCTTTTTCACATCTCCTACGAATCGGGTATCCTGGAAGACCCTGCCCAGGGCCCGAGTAAAGATATGTTTCGAATGACCGTGGACCCCACCGAGGCCCCGGACCAACCCGAATTTGTCACCATCGCTTTTGTTGGCGGGGTGCCTGTACGGCTGACCACCGACGAGGGGTCGTGGTCCGAGCCGCTGGAGTTATTCCAGGCCTGCAACGCCCTGGGGCGCAAACACGGGATCGGCCGGATCGATATCGTGGAAAACCGCTTCATCGGGATCAAGAGTCGAGGTGTTTACGAGACCCCCGGTGGTACCATTCTGCGGGAAGCCCACCTGGATATCGAGGGTATCGCCATGGACCGAGAGGTGATGAAGCTGCGAGATATGCTAAGCCCTCGCTTCTCGGAGTTGGTTTACAACGGATTCTGGTTTTCTCCGGAGATGGAGTTTCTCATGGCGGCTATGGACAAGGCGCAAGAGTTGATCGACGGGGAGGTAAAGCTGCAGCTTTATAAAGGTCGTGCCCTTCCGGTGGGCCGAAGCTCCCCCTCTTCCCTCTACAACAAAGACCTGGCTTCCATGGAAATAGAAGGAGGTTTTGACCCTCGACACTCCGAGGGCTTTATTCGGATCAACTCGATCCGTCTGAAGGCTCACCGCGCTATCATGGAAAGCCGTCGGCAATAGATCTAGCCGGAGATCGAGAGTTCTTCCACGGCCGCTCCGCAGTCCGGACACTGGCGCGCCTCTAAAGGCATTCTCTGGCCACAGGAACCGCACGGTCTGGTGGTTTTGCTCAACTCCAGGTCGTCCAGTAAAAGCCTGAGCCCCTGCAGGAGCGGTAGGGGTTGGGGGTCACGGACGAAGTCGGCCAGATGACGGCCAAGGGCGCGAATCGTCTCCGGAACTTCATCGCCCCCTTGCAGCATGCTACCGGCCAGTCGGTGGGCGGCATAGAGCGGTGCGCCACCTCGTAAAAGATTGAGCAAAAGTTGGGCTTCGGGCCAGTGCGTTGAGCTGGGTAGCGCCTCGAGATCCATGGCGCTGGTGCGGATCTGCTCGAAGATGTCTTCCATGCGAAAGACGTTGTCCCAAAAATCCTCTTCGGTTTCTGGATAGTCCTGTAGAAGTTCGGAGAAGCGCACGATACTCTGGTCGGCCTCCAGAATGAGATCGTAGGCTAGTTCCGGTTCCAGCAACCAGCCGTCTTGGCGGCTTTCCCACAACTGCACAAACGACGGCCAGGCATCCTCGCGCAGGTGCTCCCAGGCCTCTTCGTCATCCTCTTCTCGCAGGACGGTCAGGACCGGACCCATGACCGGGATGGGCGAGCCTCGCTCTTCTTCAAATCGCCTGAACAAGGCGGGGACGTGTTCCAGGAGTTCGCCGGCGCTGCGCAGCTCGAAGAGGGCTTCCTCGACCTGCTCCCGGGTGAGCGCGGTGTCGTTGTCGGAGAGGATGGTGAAGCCTTTTTGAGCTCGAGTTAACCCGTCCACGGTACCGTCGACCAACTCTTTGGACAGTTCTTCCCGGGCCTCCAGGTAGAGAGATTGAATAGCGTCGACAGCCAGGGCAGCGTCGGGGGCTCGCTTCAAGAGGGCTTCCAGATCGGCCCTGTCCTGCAGGTAAGCCACGCTCACTTTCAGGAGTCGATCAAGGGGTGGATTCTGCACGAAGTACTGCTTTTCGCGTTCTTCGTAAAACTTGTCGTGGGCCTCGAAAAAGTCGATCGCGTACTGGACCAGATCGTCGGCCTGGCTCTGACCTGCGAAGGCCTTCTCCACGGCCGCGTCCAGTTGCTCCAAAAGAGGAGGCAGGTTTTGCACGATCTGGGCGTCGTCGTTGGAGACCGTGTAGTCACTTTCGCGTTCGAAATACTGTTCGTATTCAGACTTCCAGGCGAGCCAATCCTGGCGAAAATCTGTAGGGTCTCCGTTGAAGGCAACGGCGTCGATGATCTGACTGAGAAAGGGAGGAATGTACTGCATCGTTCAATGTTTTTGAGTAAAGAGGGTCAGCCTCCTGCACTAACGGCTATGTAAGGCGTGGCGAGGAAGGCTTGTCTTAGCGCTTCGTTGGGCAGGCCTCCTCCTCCCCAGGAATTATTGGCGATGCGGGGGCCTGTGCCGACATTCGAATTGTACGGGATCCCAGGTAGGGGGCTAGAGATACTGCTCCATTCGTAGTTGCTGGAATGGTCATTGTGGGAGTTGTCCAAAGCTGTATCGGGGGGGAGATATACCATCGACTGGTTGTCGTAACTCCAGGAGTCCGGCATGGGCTCGTCCTTCTTCCAGCGGCAGACCTTGGCATCATCAGCAAAAGACTTGTTTTTTCGGTGAAGATAGTTATATTCGCCATCACAAAAAATCGTACTCTCAGCCTCCGACAGAGCGGCTCCGGCGAAGCCCCAGTCGCTGGTGAAGATACCGAGACCGGTATCGGGGAAAACCTCGGTGCTGAAACTCGTCTGCTGCAGGGCTTCGGGGTCAAGGCCAAACCTATCGGCTACAACAGAAGCGGGCTTCGTTGACTTGATGTTATTCTTTCCCTCCTCTGGTTTCGCAACCGTGGCCGCTGTCATTTTGGGCAAACCTCCGGTGATGCACGCGGCCACGTGAGAGCCGTGTCTTCGGGGTGTGGAGTCCGATTCGTAGTTGTCGGAAATGGAGCCGGCAATATCCGACGTGAGGGTTTCGTGGGACGATGGCTGCGTAATCTTATTGGGAGTGAGTGGGGTACCCATCGTGGGTGAGATATTGTTCAGCATTTGAGTCCTCCGAGAGTACTGTAACTTTACAATTCAGAGGCGGTACAGACCTGGGATGGTCCAGTCCCATGTTGCGGAGATGTAAAAAATTGAGTGGTGTTTCCAGCTCGCTCAGGTGGGGTATTTTTATCAGAATGAAAAAAAGTTTAGACACAAAAGTAGCCATTATTACCGGAGCTGCCTCGGGGATCGGACGAGAGACGGCGTTGTTGTTCGCTCGCGAGGGTGCCCGCGTCGCGGTGAGTGACATCAACGAAGAGAAGGGCGCGAAGGTCGCTGCGGAGATCAAGGCTGCAGGCGGAGAGGCGATCTTTGTCAGGGCCGACACCTCCAGCGCCGAGGATAATCAGAATCTGGTGAAGCAAACGGTGGAGGCCTTCGGCGGGCTGCACGCTGCCGTGAATAACGCCGGGGTGGGTAGCGAGGGGGTCAGACTGTGCGATGTGGAGCCGGCGGACTGGCAGCGGGTTATCGATATCAATCTTACCGGGGTTTTTTATGGAATGAAGTACCAAATTCCGGCCATGATAGACGCTGGGGGAGGAAGCATCATCAACGTCGCGTCGATCCTGGGCCAGGCCGGCTTTCTTGGTAGTGCTGCTTATGTAGCCTCTAAGCACGGGGTACTCGGGCTCACCCGGGCGGGCGCTCTGGACCACGCCCTGGATAAAGTGCGGGTCAACGCCATCGGACCCGGCTTCGTTTATACCGGATTGGTCAACGAGGAGACCATGGGAAAAGAGACCATTCAGGCTCTGGAGCAAAAGCACGCGATGCACCGTTTGGGCGAACCCATTGAGGTGGCTGAGCTGGCCCTCTGGCTGGCTTGTGATAAGAGCTCTTTCGTGACCGGCTCTTACTATCCGGTGGATGGTGGATACCTGGCTATGTAGCCGGATGCAAAGCCAGAAATTAACATTCTTTCGGGGTCAATAACAGTTAGAGTATAAGTCGCTGAGCTAAGGTGTTGGTATCAACCAGGGAGTAGATACGAATGGCATTATCAGCGATAACTCAAATGGGCACTGCACTCTTGATGCAGGTCGGCGGCAGTAAAGGTGGCAAGGGCGGTAAAGGCGCAAAAGGTGGCGGCGGAGGCGGTCCTATGAGCATGGTCTCAAACCTGATCAACAGCGTTAAGGGCATGCCTGGCGGGATGTAGTTCTCCGAAGTCCTAACTGACCGCTCGAACGGAGACTTTTTTCTGCAGCGCCGGGTCGTGTCTCACTCGGGTGCTCAGTAGGATGAACCGCGTGGCCAGCGCCAGGCCCGCGGTGGTGAGGCCTAGCACGAACCCCAACCAGAGCCCCTCGTGGCGGAGGTGAGTGTAGAAGGTGAAGTAGACAGCCGAGCCCAGGCCCACGACCCAGTAAGAGACGCCTCCGATAAGAAGAGGAATCTTGACATCCTTGATGCCCCTCAGTGATCCGTTGGCGGTCACCTGAAGCCCGTCGCTGATCTGAAAGATCCCGGCCAGGATAAGGAGTTCGATGGCCAGGCCCTGGATCTCCAGAGCATTGGTTGCGGCCGGATCCCAAAAGATGCCAATGAGGTGAGAGGGAAAGAGAGTGAACAGGATCGCGGTCAGGACCATGAAACCGCACCCGGTGAACATGGCGGCCACCCCGGCCGGGCGTACCGCCTGGAAATCGCGACGTCCCACGGCCTGACCGACCCGGGCAGACCCGGCAAAGGAGATGCCCAGGGGCACCATGAAGGCGGTCGCTGAACAAACCAGCACGATCTGGTGGGCTGCCGCTTCGGCGGTACCAAGTTTGCCCATCATCAATGCTCCCACCGCGAAGAGCCCTACTTCCATCCCTATGGAGCCTGCGATGGGGGCGCCGACCTCGAAAAACTCTTTCCATTCTTTTTTTCGAGTCTCCCGGAGGGCCCTGGTGAAGTCCGGTTTCCAGCAGATAGGCAGAAGGGCCAGGGCCATAAAGAAGTTGACCGTGGCCGTGGCAAAACCAGTTCCTACCACTCCCAAAGCCGGAAAACCCCAGAGTCCGAAGATGAGGAGGTAGTCGACCACAGCGTTGACCAGTACGCCGGAGAAGGCGATGACCATGGGCCATTGGGGCCGGGAAACGGCATCCAGATAGTTTTTCTGGACCAGAAACAAGAACGCGAAGGGTAGACCGAGGGTGATCGCCCGGGCGTATCCCGAGGCCAGGTGAATCATTTCGGGAGGGTATTCCAGCCAGCGAAAAAGAGAGTCTACGTTGTAGAGGAGGGGGCAGAAAACGGCTCCGCACAAAATCGCGACGAAGACGCCCACGGCCACGGTATGAGCGACAGCTTTCTGGTTCTTTGCTCCATGGGCTTGACTGACCAGCGGACCCACCGCCCCCAGGAGCCCGATCCCCAGGGACAGGGTCATTCCATAGGCCGCCTGGCCCACCGCCATGGCGGCCAGGCCCTCCCCCTGAAACCTGCCCACCAGAGCCACATCGGTGGCGGTCATGAGAGTGTCCCAAAAGGTGTGGAATTTCGCCCGCGTGACCAGCGGCAGGACCCGGTCCTGCCAGCACACTCAAAGGAGCTGGTTACATGTCACAGAATCTCGAAACTCTGCACTCCCAAGCGG
>Ga0172382_10002867_pt1 | contig 28019 bp, 20 predicted proteins | sample Leawel138RmetaG_FD_122245 | JGI IMG/M metagenome (GOLD analysis project Ga0172382, IMG submission 122245) | Leachate microbial communities from a municipal landfill in Southern Ontario, Canada - Leachate well 138R metaG | ecosystem: Engineered > Solid waste > Landfill > Unclassified | place...
CTTGCCCAATGGATCGGAATATTTCGCGTTCAGCGCCCGCATCGTGAACAGCGGATCGAAGGAATTGCCGGTGCCGCCGGTCGAAGTGCAGCTTCGCGACCGTCAGGACCGTCTGGTATTCAGCTGGACGACCAAGGCGGACAAGACGCGGCTCAAACCCGGCGAGGAAGCCAGCATTAATGAAAGCCGGCTCGACATTCCGAAAAATGCCGAGAATCTGTCGCTGACCTTCGTCGACGACGGGCGCTGAGCCCGGTTGAAGGGCGGGCGCTTTCGCCTGACCGCTCTTATCTTGGATCAGATGATAAAGGGTGCTTGCAAGCCGTTGGAGCCTTTGCTAATGGCCTCGGCCTGCCAGGTGCCGGTTTCGCCGGTTTCCTACTCTGATGTGCGGTCGTGGCGGAACTGGTAGACGCGCAACGTTGAGGTCGTTGTGGCCGAAAGGCCGTGGAAGTTCGAGTCTTCTCGACCGCACCAATCAGTCTTCATGAAAATGAGATTTTGCCTTCGGGCGACAAGCAGAGCTAAACGGCTCTGCGTCAGCGCGCGCGTGTCGGTGGCGGGGTATCAGGCGTGTCGATCGAACCGGATGCACCCGGCCACGGCCTTTCACCCGAAGGGAAAGGGCCGCGGTGCGCTCGGATAATGGTTTCCGGTAACGCTATCTCAAGGCTCGATACGAATGGTTTCGGAAGCCCCGGCATGGCTATCTTTATAGGCCGTAATTTCGACCTCCACGCTAACATCCCCTACAAAGGGCTGGCATATGAGCGTCAGGGTCGGGTCTATGCCTGAAAACCTCTTCGCGAAGGCTTCCAGAAGCCGGTCCTGATCGTCGAGGTTGGAAAAGGAAATCTGTACACGCACGGAATCGGAAACGGTCGCGTCAACTGCCGCAAGGGCACGGTCGATATTGTCGATCGCCTGCAGCATCTGTTCCGCAGGGTCGCTGGAGATCAGCCCGGTGGCATAATTTCTTCCAGAGGAATTGGAACTGAACAAAAAATTGCCGGCCCGTACCACACGGCAGAAGGAATTTTTGTCCTCGAACTTACTTCCGCTTTTCACCCTTGTTATGCCTGCCATGTCCTGAAATTCCTCCTTCTGCTGATCTCGATTTCCGATCGCAATTCCGTCTGGCGGCGACCGGGTCTGCCACCGCTATCGCCGGGTTATCCCGCTCATGGCGGTGACCTGACTACCGTCGGTAAAGCGGGACAGCCTGAACTCATGCGGGTCGACCACCGGGGCGCTTCCGGTGATGATGTCGGCCGTCAGGCGGCCCGCGCCCGGGCCAAGGCCAAAGCCATGCCCTGAATAGCCGGTTGAGAGAAACAGGCCGGGATGGGTATCAACAGCGGATATCACCGGTATCGCATCGGGCATCACATCCATTTGTCCCGCCCAATATTGGGCGACCTGCGCATCCCGGAAAAAGGGATAGGCCTTGCGGATGCCTTCCATCATCACGTCCACCAATTTTCTGTCGGGGTCGGGATCGAGAATGCGGGTCCGTTCAAATGGCGAAACATCGTTTCCACCCCAATGCCGCTTCTGCAACAGTTCGGCAAAGAAGGTGCGTCCGAATCCGAGATGGATGGATTTCCATTCTCTCAGGACGGTCGAGAGGAAAGGTTTCATCAGGCGCAGCGTGTCCGGTGTGATATCATGTTTGGTCGCGAACCCGCCGGAGACCGTATATCCGCCGTCCAGGCGCTTGGTGAAGGTGAAATCGCTGCATTTGAACGTCACCTCCGGGCCGCCGGGCAGGGGGGCGGTGCGCAGCGAACTGCTTTTCATTCGCAACTGGGGAAAATAAATGCCCATATTATGAAGGAAGGCGCGCGACCATGCGCCCCCGGCCAGCAGCACCGCGCTGCAGGCGATCCGCCCTTTTTCCGTGACGACGCCCGATATGCGTCCGGCACTGCGCTCGACCACCCGGACGGCGCAATTCTGGTGTATCGATACGCCCAGGCGTTGCGCCGCGCTTGCGATCGCCGCCGTTGCCTTTTGCGGTTCCGCGCGGCCGTCCCTCGGGTTCAGCACGGCGCCGATCACGTCGATCCCTATGCCCGGATAGGGGGCCAGCGCTTCCTCGGCGGATATTTCCCTTGCCGGAATGCCATAGTGATGCTGCTCCGACAGCCAGTGCACCATGTCCTTGAGGCTGGCTTCCGTGGTGCAGGCATAGGTGATGCCGCATTGCCGATAGCCGGTTTCACCCTGTGTTCGTTCGTTCAGCTTTTCCCAAAGCCGGACGGATTCGACCATGAGCGGCATTTCCCGGGGGTCGCGGTGGGACAATCTGATCCAGCCCATGTTCCGGCCCGATTGTTCGCAGCCGATTTCCCCTTTCTCGCATAGGGCTACCTTCAATCCGCGCTCGGCAAGCTCAAGGGCGGTCGATGCACCGACTATGCCCCCGCCGATGATGACCACGTCCACGGCCTCCGGAAGGGTGGGCGCGCTGGCGACCTTGTCGAGTGTCGGTGATGGCATGTGGATTTCCCCAGATAATGTTGCAAGGCCTCCTCGCGATCAGCGCAGGACCGGTTCATCCCAGAGGTTGAGTGACAGACCGATGCCTTTTTCGAGAGCATTCCGATAAATCACGGTGGCCCATGCGACATCCTCCACCGGCAGGCCGCCGACCGACATGATCACGATCTCATCGTCGCTTTGCCGACCCGGAAGATCGCCCGCGACGATTTTGCCCAGGTCGTGAATGCACTCGCGGTGCATTTTGCCTTCATCCACCATGTCGATGAACCGGCAACCGATGACGGGAATATGATTGTGCAGAGGCTTGGGAAATTCCGCGGCCCAGGCATCATACATGCCGATACAGTCCACTACTTTTCGGATTTCCGGCGCTTCCATTCCTTCGTCCATGGCGCAGGGCGAGGGCATGGCGAGAAAAGCGCCGGGCTTCACCCATTCCCGCTTCACCGTGGGATAGGATGGGCCATCGCTGCCGTTCCCGGAATGAGAACTGCAAAAGGCCACGAGGTCGCTGTCACGGACGACTTCTTCCAGGGTTTCCACCTCGATCACTTCGGTGACCTGCGGATAATGAGCAGCGAGCCATTCCGTGAAAGAGCGCAGGCTGTCCCTGCCGCGGGCCTTGATCTTCACCGTTTCGATCCGGGGGCAGGCCACCATGAACGCGGCGAATGTCGTCTTCGCCATGACACCGGGTCCCATGATGCCGACTATCCTCGAATCGGGACGGGCGAGGTGGCGCGCACCCACGCCGGGTACCGCCCCGGTGCGATAGGCGGAGAGCAGGTTAGCGGACATGAACGCCAATGGCGCGCCGGTATCCGTATCGTTCAGAACGAATGTCAGTATCGATCGAGGCAGCCCTTTTTCGCGATTGGCGATGTTCGATCCATACCATTTCACCCCGGTGGTGCCGAAACTGCCGCCGAGATAGGCTGGCATGGCCATGAAACGCCGGTCCGGCGTATGCCGGGGCATCGTGTCGAAAGCGGGATGAAGCGGGAAGGAAATGGTCGCGCCGTGGGAGTCGCTGTTCGGCCCCGCCATTCTGTAATCGCCGTGATAGAGGAGGGCGAACATTTCCTCCATCGTATCGACGCAGGTGGCCATATCGGTGACGCCGGCCGCGATCATGTCCTGCTCTGAGAGGTATAAAAAGTCTATTTTCGTGCTCGAGACCATATGTGTAATTCCGATAATTCGATCAGTGTTTTTGCTTCACCCTGCCGGATGCCGTCATTGCCGGGCCTGACGCAGGGACCGCACGGCAAAGAAAAGGCCTGTCATGCCGACCAGTGCGAGCGATTGCATCGACATGATCGCCGTAGAGAGTGAGCCGCCCGGTGTCGGGGCTGCGATGACATCGCTGAGCCACCCCGTGATGAAAGTGCCAGTGCCGGTTCCGATGACATTGAGGACAAAGAGGATGGTGGCCATGCCGAACGCGCGCAGACGCGGAGGAAGGAGCATCTGACTGGCGGCGAACAGCGGCGCGGAATAGCCCGACACGGCCAGTTCGATGAAGAAATAGCAGATATAGGCGTCATTTTTTGGCAGCATGAAGAAGAGCAGGATAAGGGGCCCCGCTACCGCCGCGCTTGTCATGGGTATCCAGAGATACCAGCGCACGTCGCGGCGCGCCAGATAATCGGAGAGTATCCCGAACAGCAGCGCGCCGGCAATGCCGGTCAGCCCCTGAAAGAAGCCGCTGATCGAGCCTACTTCGGTGGCACTGAGCCCATGGGCGCGTATCAGATAGGTCGGCACCCAATTTTCGAAGGCCGAGGCGGCGCAGGAGATGAAGTCGAAGCCCAGCGCGATCCCCATGAAACCGCGGTTGGTGAGCAGGAAACGCAATGCGTCCTTGAAGGCATATTCGCGCAAAGCTTCGCCATTGCCACCTTCGAACCGGCCTCTTTTCGGTTCCCGCACCAGCGCAAACAAAGCTATGGCCAACACGAAACCCGGCATGCCCATCACGAGAAAGGCATTTCGCCATCCCAGCCTGTCGGCGGCAAAGCCCCCCAGTGAAAGGCCGGCCCAGGTTCCTATCGAGATACCGAGCGAATAAATGGCGATCGCCGTGCCACGGCGGCGCGGAGGGAAAAGATCCGCGATCAGGGAATAGGCCGCCGGCGAGCAGCCCGCCGACGCAACCGCGATTCCCAGCCGCGCCGCCGCCAGAGTGAACAGCGAATGCGCAAGGCCGATTGCGGCGGTTAGCGAACTCCATATGCCAACGGCCATGGAGACGATCGTTATGCGTGACCCCCGGTCGGCCAGCCGGGCGATGGGAAATCCGGCGAGCGAATATAGCAGAGACGAGGCAAAACCGGTCAGCAAGCCCATCGCCGTGTTGGATACGTTGAGATCCTTGCTGATCGGATCGATCAGGATTACCAGGAGAAACCGGTCCATCCAGCTGAAACTATATACGAGCATCAGCATCAGCAGGATCGGCCAGGCTCCGGGCGAGGGCCTCTCGCTCTTCGACGGATCGGAGCGCGGTTCCATGTGATGCGGGGATTTGCTCGTCATCACGCTAACACTCCACGCCGGGCGTCATTCATCGATAGCGTGATCAGCAACCTTTGTTGCATCCGGGCGCATGTAAGCGCCGGGGTCAGGCCGGGCTTGCGGTCTCGGCCGTCGCGGTTTTGGCGGAGACCAGCTGCTCCACGAAAGTCGAAACCAGCGGGGATATCTTGCCGGATCGGGTGATCGCGGAAATCATACTGCTGAAGGTGAAAACTGCTGGAGCGATCGGCCGGAAGCGATCACCCCAATGCAGCGAGCGAACATATTCTTCGGGAAGAAAGCCGATATAATTGTCGGAATTGATCAGCATTGCGATCGCTTCCATGCTTGTGGCCGTCGCAGTGCGATGGAATAGGCCGCTCACCCCCATTTTTTCCATCACATGGGGCATCGGCGAACCGGCGAATTCATAGTCGGAAAGATCCGCTTTTTCGATGTTCCCGCCATGCTCGGCCAGCAGCGGATGCGCGACTGAACCGTAAAGATAGCTGACTTCCTCGAACAGTGGATAATATTTCAGCGGTTCCATGTGGCGGCGTTCGAAGACGATACCGATGTCCAGGGTCCCATCCATCACCTCCTGCTCGATCAAGTTCGATGTCTTGGTTGAGAAATTCATGAAAATATTGGGAAAATTCTGCTTATATGCGCGAATTGCTTCCGTCAGGTTGAAGTTCAGGTCATGGACGAGCGTATCGACCATGCCGATGCGCAACGCGCCCGCAGGGTTGGCGTGGATATCGCGTACTTCATGCTCGAAATCGTCGAGATTGCTGAAAAGCTTCATGCACGCTTCATGGACCTGCCGGCCTTCATTGGTCAGCGAAAACCCGCGCCTGCCGCGATCGCACAAGCGCAGGCCCAACCTGATTTCCAGATCCTTGATATAGCGGCTGATGGAAGGCAGGCCGATCTGCAATTCGGATTCTGCAGCGACGAAACCGCCGTGTCGGACCACGGTGCAAAAGGTCCGGAGCAGACGGATGTCATTATCGCTGAGGCGACCGGTAAAGCGCTGAGCGCTCAATTCCATAGTTTAGTCTCCGGGCAACTAACATTGCATAGGCGGACATTTCCAGCCCAGGGTGAAGCGGCTCCAATAAGATGTGAGATCGCCGGGTCAGATCAAGCGGTTTTTACAAGAAAGTGACATCGCGAAATCGAACCCGGTTTCTGTCGCCTTGATGGATTGAGGCCGGAACATCGGTGTCGGACCGGGCCTTGTTGCATCGGTGCGGCAGGGCGGCCTGTTCCGTCCGAAAGGGCTGGAAGCCGCTCGGCGTTGCGGTTCTTCCGGGCCGTTCGCCTGCGATCCGCGGTTAGAGTCATGTGGCAAAGGATGAAGAGAGAATGCCAGCGTTGTTTTCCCAGCCGTTAGATCATCAATATAAGCTGGCCGGCCCGTCCGCGCCGATCGACCTGTCCATCCCGCGCCCGTTGCGGGACGAGGCGCGTGCGGTGATTTCGCAATGGGCGGGGTATGAGCCGACTCCGATCCTCTCTCTTTCCGGTCTGGCGGATGGGCTGGGTATCGGCGCGGTGCTGGCCAAGAATGAAGCGGGCCGTTTCGGTCTCGGATCGTTCAAGGCGTTGGGCGGAGCCTTCGCGGTCGCTCACGCCCTGTCGGGGATGTCGCCGGATGAAATCGCCAGCGCGACGGTGGCGACCGCATCCGATGGCAATCACGGACTGTCCGTTGCATGGGGGGCCAGGCGTATCGGGTGTCATTGCAAGATCTACCTGCATGCCAATGTCGCGGAATCGCGCGCCGAACTCATCCGGCAGCAGGGTGCCGAGGTTGTTCGGGTGGCAGGCAATTATGATGATTCGACCCATCAGGCGCGCCAGGATTCGCTCGCCAATGGGTGGAAACTGATGTCCGACACGGCAATTTCGGATGAGGATGAAGCGCCTTCCGTCGTTATGGCCGGGTACACGGTCATGATGGATGAAATCATTGCCGAGCTGGCGGAGCGCGATGTGCGTCCCACCCATGTCTTTGTGCAGGGTGGGTGCGGCGGCCTCGCGGCGGCGGCCTTCGGGGCCTTGTTCGATGCCTGGGGGCCGGGGGTCCGGTTCGTGATGGTGGAACCGGACAAGGCCGATTGCCTCTACCAGTCCGCCCGCGCCGGTGAGCCGGTGCGCATCGACGGCGATCTGGATACGGTGATGGGCGGCCTTTCGGTGGGAGAGGTCTCGTTGTCGGCATGGCGCACGATCCAGCCGATCGTGACCGATTATCTCATCATCTCTGACGATGCCGCAGTGCGGACGATGACCGCGCTGGGTGACGGGCGTTTCGGCGATCGTCCGACGGTCGTCGGCGATGCAGGATCGGCGGGTCTGGCCGGCCTGATCGAGGCCGCGCAGGATGCCGCGATACGGGCGGCGCTGGGTCTGGATGCGGAGTCGGTCGTCCTGACGATCATCACCGAAGGCGCGGTGGACAAGAGTGGATACCGGACGCTTACGGGGTTCGATCCGCTGGAAGTCGCGGAGCGCGCTGCATGAGCTGGACGATCGGAGTCGATGTCGGCGGCACGTTCACCGACTTTACGGCGCGTAACGACGAAACGGGCCGGACCCATGTGCACAAGCGTCCGTCCACGCCGACCAACCCCGCCAAGGCCATTCTTGCGGGACTGGGCGAGTTGTGCTCGGTCAGCTCCATACCGGAGGAGGAGATTGCACGCCTCTGCCATGGCACGACGGTTGCAACCAACGCTCTCATTCAGAACAAGGGCGGCAAGCTTGCCCTGATCGTGACCAAGGGGTTTCGCGACCTGCTCGAAATCGGCAGGCAGGTGCGCCCCAAGATCTACGACTTTCAGGTCGACCATCCGCCGGCGCTCGTTCCGCGTCCGCGTCGTTTCGAAGCCGATGAGCGCATCACTCGCGATGGCGAGGTCATGAAGGCGATTGAAGATGCGGAGATAGACCGTCTGATCGAGCAGGTGAGAGAGGCCGATGTCGATGCGGTTGCGGTCTGTCTGCTCTTCGCTTTTGCCTGCCCGGATCATGAACAGCGGATCGGTCGCGCGTTGAGGGCGGCCTTCCCCGATATGTACATCTCGCTCTCTCATGAGGTGCAGCCGGAATTTCGCGAATATGAGCGGCTCTCTACGAGTGTCCTCAACGCCTATCTTCAGCCGGTCATGGCGGAATATCTGACGACCCTGGAAACGCATCTGAGTGAGGTGGCCTCGCATTCCCGCCTTGGCGTCAATCAATCCTCCGGTGGCCTGATCTCGGTCGATCGCGCCCGGCGCTTTCCGATCCGTACCGCGCTTTCCGGCCCGGCAGCGGGCATTTCAGGCGCGATAGACATAGCGCGGCGCGCAGGCGAACCGGATATCATCACTCTCGATATGGGCGGCACATCCGCCGATGTCGCGCTGATCCGCAATTATGCCGCAGATATGACCCGCGATCGCTGGATCGAAGGATATCCCGTGCGTCTTTCGGCCATCGACATCCATGCGGTCGGCGCGGGAGGCGGGTCGATTGCATGGCGTGACAGCGACGGTCTGCTCAAGGTGGGGCCGCAGAGCGCGGGCGCCGTGCCCGGCCCGGCCTGTTACCGGCGGGGCGGTACCCTGCCCACGGTCAGCGATGCCAATCTGGTGCTGGGACGGTTGCCGGCCACGGGCTTGCTTAAGGGCACCATGGCGCTGGATGTCGATGCAGCGCATCGCGTCATCGGCGATCTTGCCGCGGAAATCGACCTTTCGATCGACCACACGGCCCTTGGTATCATGGAAATCGTGGTCGCGAACATGGCGCGGGCGGTGCGGAAAATTTCCGTCGAGCGCGGCTTTGATCCCCGTGAATTCACGTTGATGCCATTTGGGGGGGCCGGGCCGCTTCATGCCTCGGCCGTCGCCCGGGCACTGGGAATGCGCAAGATTCTGGTGCCGCCCAATCCCGGCCTGTTGTGCGCTCAGGGCTTGCTGGCCTCTGACGATCGCGAAAATCTCGTGCACCCGATGCCGATGCCACTCGATGACGCGCGCTTCGCCGCCGCCTTCGAGACGAGCCTGGCGAAGCTGCATGAACAGGCGTTGCACTGGTTCGTGGCTGAAGAGGTGCAATCGCACCGCCGCGCCATCGAGGCGACGCTCGACCTGCGCTATGTCGGCCAGAATTTCGAGCTGTCGATTCCGCTCGATCCGGATCAGAACCAGCCGCTGGATATTGAGAAGATCGCGCGGGCGTTCAATCAGGCGCATGATCGGACCTATGGCTTCCACAATGACGAGGCCGCGATCGAGGTGGTCTGTCTGCGCCTTGTCGCCATCGCGCGCAACCGGCATGTCGCACCGGAAGTGGAGGCTCCCGAGCCGTCGGAGGCCATTCCGGTGGGCGAGCGCCACGTGCTGTTCGATCGCGACAATGCGATGATGACAGCCGTGTTCGATCGTGAGGCGCTGCATCCCGGCGACTGGTTCATCGGGCCGGCCATCGTCGATCAGCTTGACACCACCATCGTCATCTATCCCGGCGATCGCGTCCATGTGGACGCCGTCTTCAATCTGGTCATCGAGGTCAGCCGATGAATATCCACTCTTCGCCTGACATGGCGACATTTTCGCACAATGGGCTGGACGCCGTAACGCTGGAAATCCTGCTCAATGCCCTGCGCTCGGTGGCAGACGAAACCTATGTTTCGCTCATGCGGTCGGCCTATTCGACCAACATCAAGGAACGTAACGACCATTCCACCGCCGTCATCGACCCCAAGGGGCGGCTGATTGCTCTTTGCGAAGGTGCGCAGCCGATCCACTTGTCGTCGATGCTGGGCCTGACCACCCAGCTGCTTAAGCGTTATCATCTGTCGGACTTCAAGCCCGGCGATATTTTCGTCGGCAATGATCCGTTCGTCGCGGGCGGGTCGCACCTGCCGGATGTGAACATGTCCATGCCGATTTTCGTCGAGGATGTGATGGTCGGCTTCATGTGCAATATCGCGCATCATGCGGACATTGGCGGCATGGCCCCCGGTTCGATGTCGGGGGGGACCGAAATCTATCAGGAGGGGTTGCGTATTCCCCCTGTTCGTCTGTTCGACGGCGGCCGGCTGTGCTCCGACATCATGGACCTCATCCTGCTCAACGTGCGGGTTCCCGACGAACGGCGCGGCGATTACAACGCCCAGATCGCGGCCTGCAGGCTGGGCGCGCGGCGGGTGGTCGAACTGGCCGAGGCGAAAGGCACGGCAACCCTGTTGCAGGCCTTTGACGAGATCGTCGAACGCACGTTCACGCGAATGAAAAAGGCGGCGGGCAAGATTCCGACAGGCGCCTTCACCTTCACCGACAGGATGGACGACGACGGCCGCGGCGCGCTTGATATGCCGCTGACCGTTACCGTGACGGCGGGCGACCCGGCGCGGGAAGGCCGCGTGGTCTTCGACTTTACCGGCACGTCTCCGGCGGTGCGCGGTAACATCAACTGCCCCTATTATGCCACCCAATCCTCGGTCGCTTATGTGTTCCGGGCCATGATCGATCCCGAATGCCCGATAAATCAGGGCATGCTCGATGCCATGGAAGTGATCGCGCCGGAAGGTTGCCTCGTGAACGCGGCTTTTCCCTCGGCGGTCGCCGGTCGCGCCAATACCTGTCAGCGGGTGATCGATACCGTTATCGGCGCGCTGGCCGATGCGATGCCGAACGAGGCGGTGGGCGCAGCCAACGGCGCCAATACCATGGCCGTGCTCTCCGGCATGGGTGAGGATGGTAAACGATATGTCTATCTGGAAACGGTAGGCGGCGGCTTTGGCGGCCGGGTCGCGCATGACGGCAAAGATGGCGTGCAGGTCCACCTGATCAACACGTCCAACCTGCCGGTGGAGGCGATCGAAACCGAATATCCGCTCATTGTCGAGGCCTATGAATTCATCCCGGACTCGGGCGGCGCGGGCCGCCAGCGCGGCGGTCTGGGTCTGCGCCGTATTTTGCGGCCGAGAGGGCACAGCGCGCAGTTTTCGGGGCAGGGCGAACGCTTCCGCAATGCGCCCTGGGGTGTATTCGGCGGAGAATCCGGCGGCACGGGCCGTTTCCTGATCCGCCGTGCGAACGGTGCAGTGGAGGAACTGCCCACCAAGCCTTCCTTCGTGGAAATCCAACCCGATGAGGCGCTGATCGTGGAGACGGCGGGGGCAGGCGGCTATGGCAATCCCGCCGAGCGGTCTCATGAGGCAATTGCCGAGGATCTCGCCTCCGGCAAATTCTCGCCAGCCTATATCGCCGCTCATTATCCTGATTTTTGCGAGGGAGAGGCCTGATGATGACGGTCACCCCTCCGATCATTCGCGCCGCTACGGCAGGCGCAGCTTTCGGTACGCAGGAGAAGGTCGCATGAAAGCAAGTGAAAACGCCCTGCTGACGCAGGTGGGGCCGGGTACGCCCATGGGTAAGCTGATGCGGGAATATTGGATACCCGCCTGCCTCGGTTCCGAGCTGAAGCCGGGTGGTTCGCCGATGCGCCTGATGCTTTTGGGAGAGAAGCTCGTCGCGTTCCGTTCCCCCGAGGGGGAGGTCGGCATCATGGACCATGCCTGTCCGCACCGCTGCGCCTCGCTCTTCTATGGGCGCAATGAAAGCGGCGGTCTTCGCTGCGTCTATCATGGCTGGAAGTTTGCACCGGACGGCCAGTGCCTCGAACAGCCCAATGTACCCGATTCCAACAGCTCTGCTCAGCATCTCAAGGCACCGGCCTATCCCTGCCAGGAACGGAACGGGATCGTCTGGACCTATATGGGCGATCGCGAGACCCCGCCGCCGCTTACCGGCATAGAGGCCACGCTTCTGCCCGAAGGCGATGTCAGCCTGAGTTGCTCGCTGCGGCGGTGCAATTATCTTCAGGTCCTCGAAGGGGAGATCGACACGTCGCATTTCGGTTTCCTGCATGGCGGTTCGGTCGATGCGGAAGATCTGGATCCCGACGATCTGAACAGCCATTCGCTGCTGGATCGTGCGCCCCGGTATAACGTCTCGCAAACTGCGGCGGGCAGCATGTACGCATCCTACCGGCCGATCGCCGACGGGCAGCTTTATTACCGCGTCGCCCATTATATGTTCCCGTTCTACACGCAGTTCCCCGACGGCATGTTCGACCGCAATATCGTTCTCGACGCCGCAGTGCCGATGGATGACGAACATACCATGATCTTCACCTGGATGTTCCGGGCCAGGCAGAAAGGGGTTCGCAAGCTGAAGGACGGATCGCCGATTCCGGGCCTGGAAAGGGATGAGGATTATCTGCCCAACGGCACTGGCTGGTATGATCGCTGGCGCACCGTCGCCAATGCGGAAAATGATTATCTCATCGATCGCGATGCCCAGAACACCCGCAGCTACAGCGGCGTGATCGGGGTGCAGTTGCAGGATCAGGTCGTCGTTGAAAGCATGGGAGAGATCTCCGACCGGACCAAGGAACATCTGTCCGTTTCCGACCATATGATTGTCGTGACCCGCCGCCGGATACTCCGCGCCCTGATGGCGCATGAGAAAGGCGAGGCGGCACCGGGCGTCGATGATGTCCGCACCTTTCAACAATCGCGTTCGGGCGCGTTCACTGCGGATATGGAGACGGACTGGCGTGATGCCTATGCCCGTCAGATTTCTTCGGCGGACAATCCCACAGGCGTTCTCCATTTCGACAGGACCTTCGTAGAATGAAAAGACTGGACGGTAAGCGTATCCTCTTCATCGGGGGTATCACCAATATCGGTGCGGCGGCGGTTCGCGCCATCATAGAAGCTGGCGGCCGGGTTGCCGTCGCGGACATCAACGAGGATGTCGGCAGACAGAGCGTGCTTCCCTATGGGGAGGCCGCCCGTTTCTTCGCCGTCGATGTCACCGACGAAGGCAGCGTCGCGAATCTCGTGGAAGAGGCGGTGGCATGGCTCGGTGGTCTGGACGGGCTGTGTCAGAATGCCGGCTTTCTTCGCGCCGGGCCGGTGGATGAGTTTCCCGCCGACCTGTGGGATATGGTTTATGCCGTCAATGTCAGGGCGCAGTTTTTCGGCGTCAAATATGCCGTCCCCCATCTGAAGGCGGCGGGCAAGGGGTCGATCGTCAACATGTCCTCGCTCGCGGGCAAGCATGGCGGGCCGGGGCGTGCGGCCTATTCCTCGGCCAAGGGAGCGGTGATCGGCATGGGCAATTCGCTGGCGGCCGAGCTTGCGCCTTTCGGTATTCGCGTGAATACGCTCTGCCCCGGCTGGATCGACACCCCTTTCAACCGTCCCGCCATCGATTTCATCGGCGGCGACGGAGCCGTCGACGACATGGTGCGTGCGACCGTTCCGATGGGGCGGCAGGGTACGGCGGAAGAAGTCGCCCCGATATATGTCTATCTCCTGTCGGATGAGAGTAGCTATGTGACGTCGCAGGCCTTCATCATCGACGGAGGTTCCTACAGCTGATGCGCGATTTCCAGAGCAACGGACGTTCCGCCGCGATCAGCGCGAACGGGATGATCGCCACATCGCATCCCGATGCGGCGCGCATCGGTCTGGAAATTCTGCAGGAAGGCGGATCGGCGGCGGATGCGGCCGTCGCCGCCTCGGCAGTGCTGGCCGTTGTCGAGCCTCAGAATGCCGGACTGGGCGGCGATACATTCTATCTCCATTGCACCGCCGCGGGCTCGGTCAGCGGGTATAATGGCTCCGGACGGACGCCGATGGCGCTCGATGCCGCCGCGGTTGGCGCGGTCGGGCAGGAGAGCGTTCATTCCGTAACCGTGCCCGGCGCGGTCGATGCGTTGCTCCATCTTCATGCCGGGCATTGCCGGTTCCCGCTCGACCGGTTGCTTCGCCCCGCGATCGCGCTGGCGCGCGACGGGTTTCTGGTGCAGCCGCGTGTCGCCTGGGACTGGCAATATGGACGGGAACGGCTGGCCCGCAGCGTGAGCGGCGGTCAGTTCTGGGGGCGGGACGTGGTTCCCGGCAGCCGCGTGGTGAACAGGCCGCTCGCGCGGACGCTTCAGGACATTGCGGCCAATGGCCGTGACGGTTTTTACGAAGGGGAAACCGCGCAGAGCATCGTCCAGACGCTGAGCCGCTTGGGTGGCTATCATCGGATGGAGGATTTCGCCATGCATCGCGGCGAGGCCGTCACTCCGATCCAGACGAGCTATCGCGGGCTGGATATTCTGGAATGCCCCCCCAATGGCCAGGGGATCACCGTGCTGATGATGCTCAACATGCTCGACACGTTGGATATGGCGGCGATCTGGGCGGACCCGGTGCGATATGCCCATCTGCTGGCACAGGTCAGTCAGCTTGCCTATGCCGAACGCGACCATTGGGTCTGCGATCCGGAATCCGGTTCGACCCCGCTCGCGACTTTGCTTTCCGCCCGCTATGCCGATTATCTGCGCGCCAGACTCGACCCTGCGCGGGCCTTGCCTGCCCCGGCGTTCGAGGGACCTGAACATAAGGATACGGTCTATCTCGCCTGCGTCGATCGAAATGGAAACGCCATTTCCTTCATCAATTCGATCTTCACCGATTTCGGCAGCACCATCTATGATGAGGCATCGGGAATCCTGTTACATAATCGCGGCGCGAGCTTTTCGAATGAACCGGGGCATGTCAACGCGCTTGCTCCGGGAAAGCGGCCCATGCACACCATCATTCCGGGCCTTGCCATGAAGAATGGCAGGGCGATCATGCCTTTCGGTGTGATGGGCGGCCATTATCAGGCGACCGGGCAGGTGCATCTGCTGTCCGCCATGCTCGACGCCGGGCTGGACCCGCAACAGGCGCTCGAGCTTCCGCGTCATTTCCTCTCGGCCGGGCGGCTCGAACTGGAAACCGGGGTGAGCGTCGAGGTGGAGCAGGCTCTGCGCGCCAAAGGGCATGATATTGTACGAAGCGTGCGGCCGATCGGCGGCGGACAAGCCATATGGATGGACCATGAAAACGGTATATTGATCGGCGGGTCCGATCCACGGAAGGATGGTTGCGCGCTGGGATACTGACCCGGACCGTAAAAATGGGAAACGGCATGGCGGCCCGGACGCCGCTCATGTCGGTATGATTGGGAACCGCACGACGCCTCGGCGTGGTGCGGTTTTTTATATTCTGATCGCTTCCCGATGGCTGGGGCCATTTCCTCATTGCTTTTCGGGAGAGGCGATACGCCGGGCGCCAAGCCCGTGGACGGACAGGTCCGCGGGGAATCGGGCATCCGGGCGAACGCAGCCTGCTTTCCCGATCGGGAAGGCACGGAGCATGGTGACGCGCGGGCGGGAGAGAGTGCGCAAAAAAAGCGGAGCAGCTTCTTACCGCTGCTCCGCCTGATTTTATATTTCGGTGCCGTTTCGACTCATCGTGAGCCGGAACGGTTTCAGAACTTGAAGGTGCCCGAAACGCCCACTGTCCTCGGCCGTACCCGCAATCCCTGGCGAATGAAAAGCTGGGTGGGACGCTGGATCACGGTATCATTGTCGAACAGGTTGCGGGCGAAGAGCGACAGGTCGAATGCGCCCTTCGTCAGGCCGACATTGAGGTTGACCACCGAATAGGAAGGCCGTTCATAATCGCTGTTCGTCACCTGATAGGAGCCGTGGCTCGACCCGGTCCGGTTGAAATCGACATGGGCGTGGAAATCCAGCTCGTCGGTCAGAGGACGCTCATAGTCCGCCCCAAGGGTCAGGTTGCTGCGTGGAACATAAAGCAGCCACTGGCCATCGGCCGTCCCCGATCCGGCCGCGGCGTCGCTGATCTTGGCGTTGGTGAGCGACCCGGAAAGGTTCAGTGTCAGGGCGGAAGACACGCGTGCGGTGATTTCGACTTCACCGCCATAGCTGCGGGCGCTGCCGGCGTTGACCGTGGTCACATAGCCGCATGAGCTGAGGGGCATGCGCTGCTGGATATTGCTCCAGTCAACATAGAAGCCGGAAGCGTTCACGTTCAGGCGATTGTTCAGAAGGCGGAGTTTGGCGCCTGCTTCGTAGCTCCAGAGCGAATCCGCTTTGTAGCTGCTGGCCCCGCTGGTCATGCCATATTCCGAGAGCGAGGTTGAACAGCTTTCGGGCAGCGGCTGATTCTCACCGCCGAGCCGGTATCCCTTCGCGATAGTCGCATAGAAGGTGGCTTCCCGGCCGGCGTCATAAGACAGCGAGAATTTGGGGATGAACGGCTTTTCCGTCTCCTCCTTGCGGTAATCCGTCGGCAGGCCGAGCGCCAGCCAGCCGCCCTGAGTGGTCGAAAGGCTGTGCTTTGCCCAGGATTGACGGCCGCCCACGGTGAGCTTCAGCTTGGGAAGCAGTTCATAGGAGAGCTGCGCGAACAGGGCGAATTCCCGGCTGCGGCTGGTATAATGAAAATATCCCAGCTCGTCGTTCACCAGCGGAGCGCCCAGTACGACAGAAGGATCCTGATCGTAGATGTCCAGCAGAACGTCGCCCAGTCCGGTGACATATTCGTCATCCAGCGTGCGAATCCGCTGCTTGAAATAATAGGCTCCGGCCTGCCATTCGAACCGGCTGCCCGTTTTTTCCATGGAATCCGAACCGATCCGGAATTCCTGCGAGAACTGACGGGCGACGACGTCATTGGAATAGGGACCGGGCAGCGCCGCGATCCGGTCATAGGTGGTGCCGAAGTCGGGATCGAGGGCGTAGCCGATATATTCGCTGTTATAGATCTGGCCGTCCATGACCCGTTTGTTCACGCGCCGGACATAGCTTGTCACCGAGGTGAGCTGGATATTCGAGATATCCTTGTTGATGGTCAGGCTCGGCACGAGCAGCCGGTCAACGACGCGTTCCGGGGAGATCTTGTCCTGTCGATAGTCGGGAAGGTCGGCGATCTGGAAAATGCCGGTGCCGTTGGATTTCGATTCCTGCCACAGCAGCCCCGGCTCGATCGAGAGAGTGTCGTCGGGTTGTATCAGGAGATGCGCGCGCACCGCCGTATTGCGTTCGGTGCCGATCTGGTCGTGCCGGACGCCATCGGCATCGTAGCGATTGACATAGCCCTTGTCTTCCGTGCGCTGAATACCGACGCGCAAGGCGGCCTTGTCGTTCACGATCGGGATGTTGACGACCACCCCGCCAAGATAATTGGTGCCGGCATGGCGCGTGTCGGAAACGTCGGCGCGCACTTCGCCTTCGAACTGGTCCAGCTTGGGCTTGTTGGGAATGAAACGGATGGCCCCGCCGAGCGAACTCGCGCCGAACAGGGTTCCCTGTGGGCCGCGCAGCACTTCGACATGGCCGATGTCAAACAGGGCCGGCATGGACGAGCCGGTGAAGAAGAGGTTGGGAATGGTCAGCGATATGTCTTCAAGATAGACGCCGACCGTGGATGTTCCCTGATCCGAGCTGATACCCCGCAGGGAGAGGCGGGACAGGCTGCTGGCGCCGGAGTTCGTGACGGCGAGGCCGGGAACGATGCGTCCGAGGTCCTGATAGTCCGCGACTTTCTGCTGAGCGAGCGCGTTGCCGCCGAGGACGCTGACGCTTAACGGAACATTCTTGATGTCTTCCGCCCGTTTTTGAGCGGTGACGACGATGGTGCCGTCATTGGCGGCTGCGTTTTGCTGCGCATAGGCGCCGCTGCTCAGGAACAGCATCCAGGACAGAATACCGGCTGCCGTCGCGGTCCGGCAGGTTCTTTCCATCCGCGATCCAGTTTCGAGTTTATTCATGATGTGTCTCCCCAACTCAATCGAAAGGAAGTGCAAATCCGCAGGGCCGCTAATTACAGCTCCCGCGCACACTCCCCCTCCTCCTGCGAGTACCCGGCCTTCTATGTGGAGCCGTAGCGTCATCATGCTTTTCCCATATGCCTCGGGAGAGAATGTTGCCGTGGACAAGCTTACTTATCGGATAGAACAAGTTTGGGGGCGTCGGAGCAGCAATGGTTCCATGATGGAAGGGGAGGTGAAGCGGGAACGGAACCGTTGCGAACAGATTTTCACCGGATTCTAGGCATGTAGAGGGAAGCGGGCGAAGCGGATGAGCTGGAGCGTCTCGCTGCCGCCAGTTTGGACCGCAAAGGGCGTTTTGATCTGTTTTTCGACAACTTTAGTTCGAATAATGGCAATTGATATCGAACGAATCCCGGTTCGATCATTCCTGGTCGAATATCGCTTCCGGCGGCGGTTCGGGGGCAGGTGCGCTCCGCCCGGCCGGAAGCCGTTCTCACGTCGCTGCCCGGCGGATTGACTGGAAGGAACACTGGAAATCATGAGGTCCCCATGCATCATCTGAAGATCATGATCGCCACCGCAATGTTCGTCGGGGGGGCGATGGGATGCAGTTGCGCGGCGAGAACCGCCAATTGGTCAGGCGATGGCGGCGTGCCCGCCTTTTATCGCTGGACAGATGCCCTGCCGGATCGTCCCGGCGTCATGCTTCGCGCGGAAGCGATGGAGGAGGAGCTGTCTCTGCCGCATGCGGCGCGGGCGGAACGCATCCTGTATAGCTCGGTCGACTGGCGGGATGCCAAGCGGATCGTTACCGTTTCGGGCGGGGTATTCTTCCCTCACGGCAAGGTGCCGAAGGGCGGGTGGCCGGTGATCGCCTGGGCGCATGGCACAACCGGGATTGCCGATGTTTGCGCGCCATCGTTCAATCCGCGATCGGCTCGCGACCGGGCTTATCTGGGCGCATGGCTGGACCGCGGATTCGCGATCGTGGCCACGGATTATCAGGGACTGGGTACGCCAGGCGTTCATCCCTATCTCCAGTATCGGGCGGAAGGTCAGTCCGTGCTGGACAGCCTTCGCGCCGCTCTGGATCGTTTTCCAGAGTTGTCGCGTGATCGATTGATGACAATGGGGCAATCGCAGGGCGGCGAGGGCGCGATCGCCGCGGCCTATCTGGCGCCCGGCTATGCTCCCGAACTAAAGCTGCGGGGCACGGTCGCGACGGGTGTCGTCGCCCATACCGCTAATGTCGGTGCGGCGCGTCAAATGCCCCAGGCTGCTCTCTATGCCGATCCCGAAGACAGCGTGAGCAGCGCTTATGAAACACTCTGGTTTCTCGGGACTGCGCAATCCATCGATCCAGACCGGATACGTCCTGAAGAGTATCTGACCCCGGAAGGGTTGGAGCTGGCCGAAAAGGCGCAACGGACATGCATGGGGGGGCTGGTCGAATTTGCGAAACAGCGCGAGATCGGAATTTCCCGCTTTTACCGGAAATCTACCGATGACCTGGAAAAGCTGGTCACTCGCTGGACCGATTTTCCCGATGCGGGGGTACGGACGCCTGTTTTTATCGGAGCGGGGCTGGCCGACGAGGCCGCGACGCCTGCGAAACAATATAATTTCGCATCGGCCATGTGTTCGTCGGGAAGCATCGTCGAAATGCACTTTTATCCGGGAGCGGACCATTCCAGCGCGGTCGAGCGATCACTGGCGGATTCGCCCGCCTTTGTGAGAGCGTTGATGAAAGGGCAAGTCATCAGGGGAAATTGCGCGAAGTTGCAGCCGCCGCAGGCCGCCGGGAGCGAATAATATCAAAATGCGATGGGGGCCGCTTCCGGGGCGCGGTGTCCCGATAGTGCGGCGGCTCGTTTCGACCCTCCTGATGCCATCCCGATTCGCCCTGAACCGGGATGGTGTCATTCCGCCCTTCGGTGATAAGCGGGCGTCCATAAGCACATGCTCGTTTGAAACGGGAAATATGCGGTCCCGCTGATGCAGCGCAGTATTGCGCTACAGCGCGATTACGATCTTATCGTTTGCGAACCGCGCAATAGCGCAGCTTTTTCCTGACAAGCGGCATGGCGCCATCGTCTTGCGCCGCCGTTGCCCAAGCTGCCAATCGGCGCCCATGCATGGCCGGCGCTCACGCGCGGCCATGACACGCGGCGGAATGGTTATGACAGGGTGGCCGGGCTATCGGCTGTGAAAGCATCCAGAACTTCGGCGGAGGATCGCACCGCCCCTTTCTGGAGATATTCCATCGCACGCAGTGCAGCTTCGTGCGCTGGCGGTGACGAGGCGGTGAGGCAGTCCTCGATCACGCGGCAATAATAATCATGCTGGTGCCCGTCTACGAAAGTATAGTGCACACAGACGTCGGTGAAGCCGCCGACCAGTATCAGCGTTTCGGCCTTCAATCCTTTCAGCAGAATTTCCAGCTCGGTGCCGAAGAAGCAGGAATAGCGCCGCTTGGTGATCAGATAATCATCAGGCTGTATGCCGAGTTCCTCGAACGCGAATTCCGTATGGGGAGATGTCTCGAGGCAATGTACATTTTCGGTGCCGTCAAGCTCACGCCCGAAGTCGATCATGTTGGCGCGATGTTCTTCCTTGAAGAAAATCACCGGAATCCCGGCTTCACGGGCGCCATCGACAATGGTGCGGACCCTGTGCACCCGTTCAAGGCGGTCCGGCAACATGGGCAGTCGTTCTGACGGCGCCCATTCCTTGAAGCTGCCCTTCTGGACATCGATTACGACCAGAACCGGTCTGCCGACGATCAGGGGTTTAGGGGTTTTTTCCGGCTCGCTCACAACTCATCCCGCCATAGTGAATCTGAATGGGACCAGACTCCGCATAACGGACGGAAATTGACATAGGCGCGTAGGAAAACTCAGTTGCCGAAGATGTCAACTGAATGACGTGTGATTTCGCGGGGTTATGGGCCGGATGCGGGGTGTTCACCCCCCTTCGGCGGCTGGCGCCGCTTTTGCGGCCGCGCTTCGTTCATCGGCCTGCTCCCCAAGGGAACGGGCGATCATCGCGCAGACGATGAGCTGCAACTGATGGAATATCATCAGCGGCAGAACGATCATGCCGAGGCTGGCCGCGGGGAAAAGCACGCCCGCCATCGGTACGCCCGATGCCAGACTTTTCTTCGATCCGGCGAAAAGCAGGACGGCGCGATCTTCTGGCGCGAAATGCAGCCAGCGGCCGAGCTGCCATGTGAAAGTCAATATGATCGCCAGTTGAACCGCGCATATCACGCCGATGGTGAGCAGGTCGGGTATTGAGACTTCATTCCACAAGCCTTCCAGCACCGCAGCACCGAACGCCGAATAGACCACGAGGAGGATCGAGCCGCGATCGACCAGACCGACCAGTTTTTTGTGGCGAGCGACGCTATCGGCCAGCAATGGCCGCATTGCATGGCCCAGCAGAAACGGCAGGAGCAGCTGGAGAAAGATCGATTGCGCGACATGCCATCCAGAGCTTCCCGAATGGGAAGGCGCGATCAGCAGCGTTACCAGCAGAGGTGTCGCGAATATGCCGACCAGATTGGAAAAGGATGCGCCGCAAACGGCGGCAGCCACATTGCCCCGCGCCATGGCGGTGAAGGCGATGGAGGATTGGACGGTGGAGGGAAGGAGCGAGAGGAAGAGTATGCCAACCGCCAGACGGGAATCCACCAGGTTGAGCTTGTAGATAAGGAGGCCGAGGGCCGGGAAAACCACGAATGTCGTGACCAACGTGGCAAGGTGGAGACGCCAGTGCAGCACGGCCCCCATGATCGCCTGACGCGACAGCTTGGCGCCGTGCAGGAAGAACAGCAGCACGATCGCGGCATTGGCTGCGACCGAGACAATCTGCTGTCCCGTCCCCTGGGGCGGCAGGATGCTGGCGAGCGCGACCGTTGCCAGCAGGCTCAGAATGAACGGTTCGAAAAATGCGAGCAGGTGGCGCATGGAAATCCTGTCTGGGCAGAAGCGGGCGATTTACAACGTATCGATCATCTGGTGCAGCCAATGGTGAAAGCTGTCGGCATAGCTGCGGTACAGGGCAAGATCATAGCTGGCGGCGTCCACCATCCACAGGACCACGCCGATATGGGCGATGGCGGAGGTGAGGGCCGCGCCGGGGCCGAACGCATCGGGGTGCAGATCGATCGACAGGCCCCGTTGCAGGACGGTGCGGGCGCCTTCCCCGGAGAGGCGGTAACCGACATAGGCGCCCGACTGATCCGAAACGGAGGCCAGACCATCCAGCCGCTCGCGCAGACGCTCCGCCCAGAACGGGTCGGCGTTATCGGCCGATGCCAGCCAGTTTCCCGGGCCGGTACCCAACAGGATCAGGCCTTCGGCATTCCGGCGGCAGGCCGGTGATGTCGGTGCCTCAATGGCCAATGCGGTACCGATGCGGGCGGCATCGATGCCCTTCCGGGCCATGATCGTCGCCATGCCGCGATGGTCGCGACGTTCTGTCAGGATTTCAGCCACGAACTCTTGTTCCTTCAGGATCGAAGAAGACCGGATTGCATATTTCGGCTTCGACCTCTCTGGCGCGCAGCGGATCGTGCACGATGATCCGTTCCCCATGCCGTGACGGTCCGTTGCTCAACAGGGCGAGAGCGACATAACTTCCGATCATCGGAGACCAGGCGGTGGAGGTGACATAGCCCTGATCATGCGCGGGCAGCCGGGGTGCGCCGGGCGTGAAGAGATGGGCGCCACCGTGAATACGTTCGGATGGATGCAGGGGCCGTAAGCCGACCAGCGCAGGGCGGGACGGGTCCGTCAGGCCCGGCCTGCCAGCCATGACCCGACCGATATAATCCTTCTTTTTAGACATCATACGCGCCATGCCGAGATCGCCGGCGGTCGTCATACCGTTGAGTTCATTGCCCGCCGGATGCCCCTTTTCGATCCGCATGACCGCGAGCGCCTCCGTGCCATAGGGCGTGACGCCGAACGCCTCGCCGGCTGCGACCAGATCGCGCAGCAGTTCCTCGCCATAACGGGCGGGGACGCTGACCTCATAAGCCAGTTCTCCCGAAAAGGAGAGGCGGAACAGACGGGCAGGCCGATCGCGCCAGCGTGTCTCTGTTACCGCCATATAGGCGAACGCCGCGTTGGATATGTCCACATGCGGGAATACGGCCTGCAACAGCGCGCGCGATTGCGGCCCGGCCACGGAATAGGTGCTCCATTGTTCGGTGACGGAGGCAGCCTGCACGTCCAGTTCCGGCCACAGCAGTTGGCGCGTGAAATCGATATGCTGCATGACCTTGGCGGCGTTCGCGGTGGTGGTCGTGAGGAAGAAACGGTTCTCGTCGAAGCGGCTGACAGTGCCGTCGTCCAGCACGAACCCATCCTCGCGCAACATTACGCCATAGCGGGCCTTGCCGACCGGCAGGTTGGCAAAACCGTTAATGTATAACCGATCGAGCAGCATCGCCGCGTCCGGGCCATGCAGATCGATCTTGCCCAAAGTCGACACGTCGCAGATGCCGACGCTGCTGCGGGTCTGTGTCACTTCGCGATTGACCGTTTCCAGCCAGTCTTTTTCGCCCGGTCGCGCGAACCATTGGGCTCGTTTCCATTGCCCCGCGTCGACGAAGGTGGCGGAATGCGCTTCCGCCCAGCCATGGCTTGCGGTTTTCCGGCTGGGACGGAGATGTTCTCCGCGATGATGCCCGGCAAATGCGCCGATCGCCACCGGCAGATAGGGGGGGCGGGACAGGATTGTGCCTGTTTCGGCAATCGATTTTCCGGTGGCCGCCGCAAGCAGGGCATGGCCGTTGATCTGCCCCGCCTTGCCCTGATCGGTCGCCATGCCCAGGGTCGTGTACCGCTTGAGATGCTCAATGGAGACGAAGCCTTCACGCGTCGCGAGCGCGACATCGCGATCGGTCACGTCATGCTGAAAATCCACGAAAGCCTTGCGATTTCCGGGGATGTGCCAGAGCGGGCTAGTATCGGACGGGTCTTCGCTCGTGGTCGCCTCAATGCCGTGGACTCCTGTCTTGCCTAGAGCTTCCGCCGCTTCGACGGCCTGTGCCGCACCGTCACGGATCGCCTCCCCAAGCGACCAGCGGCCGGCGGCGGCGCCCGCCGCTGCCATGCCGGGCGGTGCGGTGTCGAGCAGAAAGGTCTGGAGCCGATCCGACCAGACCGGCCGTGCGCCGAGATTGGCGCCGATGCCGATAGCAGGATTCCACCCTCCGGCCATCGCGACGAGGTCGCAGGCGATCCGCCGCCGCCGTCCCTCTCCGTCGCGCACGTCCACGGCCTTCACCCCCCGGCCACCAGCGGCCTGCAGAGTGCCGCCGGAAATCACCTCGATGCCCAGCCGTCGCGCCTCGGCGGCTTGAGGCCGATCGCCTTCCCGCGCCTCGACGACGGCCGCGATTTCGATGCCCGCCACGTGCAGGTCGCGCATCGCGGACCAGCCGCTGTCGGTGGTGGTGAAGATGACCGCGCGCTGGCCCGGCGCCGCCGCGTGGCGATTGACATAGGTCGAAACGGCCGACGCCATCATCACGCCGGGGCGGTCATTGCCGCCAAATACCAGCGGACGTTCGATGGCTCCGGTCGCCAGGATTGCGCGCTTTGCGATGATCTTCCACAATCGTTGACGCGGCTGCCCCGCTGCCGGAGCGGCCAGATGATCGGTCAGATGCTCGATGGCGGCATATTCGCGCCCGTCATAAGCGCCGAACAGGGTGGTTCTTGGCAACAGGCGAACATTGGGCAAGGCGGCGAGTTCGGTTGCCACGCGGGCGGCCCAGGCATCCCCTGCCTGATCGTCCACGACATGACGTTCGGACAGCAATCGCCCGCCCAGCCGCATATCGCCATCGACGAGGATGACCCTCAGCCCCGCGCGACCGGCGCTCAACGCGGCCGCCAGTCCGGCGGGGCCGCCGCCGATGACGAGAAGGTCGCAAAAGCCGTGCTCCCGATCATAGCGATCCGGGTCGGCCTGCCCCGACAAGGCGCCAAGGCCGGCTGCGCGGCGGATCAGCGGTTCGTAAATCTTTTCCCAGAAGGCCGCCGGCCACATGAAGGTCTTGTAATAGAAACCCGCAACGAACAGCGGGGCGAAGAGCTGGTTGACCGCCATCAGGTCGAATTTCGGGCTTGGCCAGCAATTCTGACTGGTCGCCTCCAGCCCTTCATAGAGGGGGATGATGGTCGCGCGCGTGTTCGGTTCTGCTCTCGCGCCGGAGCGCAAGGTCACCAGAGCGTTCGGCTCTTCGCTGCCTGCCGTCACGATGCCGCGCGGCCGATGATATTTGAAGGAGCGACCGATGAGGCGGACATCGTTGGCGACAAGCGCCGATGCCAGCGTGTCGCCCTCGAAACCCTGATAGCGCTTGCCGTCGAATGTAAAGGAAAGCGGTTTGTTGCGGTCGATCAGGCCGCCATGGGGCAGGCGGCTCATCGGACGATCTCCCGCGTCAGCCGCGCGCCCAGGATTTCGTGCGTGCGCGTATCGCGCGTCACTTCGATCCAGGTGCGGCACCCCTGTGTGTGATACCAATGCTCCCGCATCGGTCCGGCCGGGTTGTCGCGCAGATAGACATAGTCGACGAAACCGTCGTCATCGGCGGGCCGTACCGGCGATGCATCGCCGCGATAGGCAAATTCCTGAATGTCACGTTCGCCGCAATAGGGGCAGGGTATGCGCATCTTCGCCGCGCCTCACTGAAGGTTGGTTTGGGCGCCGGCGCCCTTTTCGTCGATCATGTGGCCGGTCGAGAACCGGTCCAGCCGGTAGGCGCGCGCGACTTCATGCGCTTCGTCCTTCGCCAGCAGATGGGCGAGACACCACCCCGCCGCCGGGGTTGCCTTGAACCCGCCATAGCACCAGCCCGCGTTGAGATAGAGGCCCGGCACCGGGGTCGTGTCGATGATGGGTGACCCGTCCATCGACATATCCATTATGCCGCCCCAGGCGCGCAGCAGCCGCGCCCGCCCGATCATCGGCATGATGGCCATGCCGCTTTCGCAAATATCCTCCACCGTCGGCAAATTTCCCCGCTGGGCATAGCTGTTATAGCCATCCAGCCCGCCGCCGAAGACCAGCCCGCCCTTGTCGGACTGGCTGATGTAGAAATGCCCCGCGCCAAAGTTGATCACGCCCGGCAGGATCGGTTTCAGCCCTTCAGTCACGAAAGCCTGCAGCACATGGCTTTCGATCGGCAGGCGCAGGTCGGCCATCGCGGCGAGGCGGGAACTGTTGCCCGCGACGGCCATGGCGACCTTTTCGGCGCGTATCTCCCCCCGGCTGGTATCGACGCCCACCACCGCGCCATTGGCATCGCGCAGCAATGCCCTGACCTCGCAATTCTGGATGATGTCCACGCCCAGCGCGGAGGCCGCGCGGGCATATCCCCACACCACCGCATCATGGCGCGCCGTGCCGCCGCGCGGATGGTAAAGCCCGCCCATGATCGGGAAGCGTTCCTGTTCGAAATCGAGAAACGGCGCCATTTTCCGCACGCCCTCCCGATCGAGCAATTCCGCCCCCGCGCCATGCAGGATCATCGAATTGCCGCGCCGCGCGAACAGGTCGCGCTGGGCATCGCTATGATAGAGGTTGAGCACGCCGCGCTGGCTGACCATCACATTATAGTTCAGTTCCCGCTCAAGCCCTTCCCACAGCTTCATCGACCACTCGTAGAAAGCCTCGTTTCCCGGCAGCATGTAGTTGGAGCGGATGATGGTGGTGTTGCGGCCGGCATTGCCGCCGCCGATCCAGCCTTTTTCCAGCACCGCGACCCGGTGGATGCCGTGAACCTTCGCCAGATAATAGGCGGTCGCCAACCCGTGGCCGCCGCCGCCGATGATGATGACGTCATAGCCCGGCTGAGGTGCTGCATCGCGCCAGCTACGCCCCCATCGGCGATGCCCCGACAGGGCGTGTCGCGCGAGGCTGAGGATCGAGAAATGCTCCACGGCGGTTCCAAGTCATTGCCTAACCTGCCCGACACTGGCATTGATCGACCTGACGGCGCTGTTTCTTATGCGACACTTTTATGATCGATAACGACATTTCGCAACAATCGGACGAACCCAGGAAGCTGGGCCTGCTTCTGATCAACGGCTTCGCGCTGATGGCCTACGCCGCCATTATCGAATCCTATCGCGCCGCCAACAGCCTGACCGGACGCTTGCTCTATGAATGGCGCCATATTTCCGTCGATGGCTCTCCGTGCGAGGCGTCCAATGGCGCGACCATCCTGCCGGACGCGAAGGCGGGGGATGCCCTGCAATGCGACATGCTTTTCATTTTCGCCGGGGGGGACCCTACGGGTTTTGACGATCCGCATCTGTTCGGCTGGTTACGCCAGATGTCCAAAAGGGGCACCACGATCGTCGGCGTTTCCGCCGGAGCCTATGTCATGGCGCGGGCGGGCCTGCTCGCGGGCAGACGGGCCACCGTGCATTGGGAATATCGCGAAGCCTTTGTTGAGGCCTTTCCGTCCACCATATGCGAAACCGGTCTTTTCGTTTTCGATGGCCGTTGCGTGACCTGTGCCGGGGGCATGGCGGGAATGGACCTTGCGGTTGAGTTGATAGAGCGCGATCATGGCCGCTCGCTTGGCGTTGCCGTGTCGGACTGGTTCATTCGCTCCGAATCCCGCATGGCCAGCCGCCCGCAGCGACTGAGCGTGCGGGATCGTTACGATATCGCCAATGACCGGGTGTTGCGGGTATTGGCCCGCATGGAGGAAAGCATAGAGGAACCTGCCTCCCGCGAATTTCTCGCGCGGGTTGCCGGTGTCGGCGTTCGTCAGCTTGAACGGCTGTTCCGGGCGCATCTGGGGGAAAGCCTCAGCGCCGCCTATCTGCGCATGCGGTTGTCGCATGCGGAACAGCTGCTGCGCAGCACGACCATGAGCGCGACGGAGATCGCCATGGCTTGCGGCTTTACCAATCTGAGCTATTTCTCCCGTGCTTTCCGGCAGCAATTCGGGCGGCCCCCCAGCCTGGAGCGGCGGCACCGGCGCATGGCCATGCAATCGTCCTCCGTCGCGCCCAGGCAATGAGCATCGGGCGGGCCTGTCCCGTCAATCCATCAATCGGCGTCACTATTGTTCAATCCCGGAACACCACGGTTTTCGCGCCGTTGAGGAGCACCCTGTCCTGCAGATGATAATGGACGGCGCGGGCGAGCACCCGCCGCTCTATGTCGCGGCCCTTGCGGACGAGATCGTCCGGGCTGTCGGCATGACTGATCGCTTCGACATCCTGATGGATGATCGGCCCTTCGTCGAGGTCGGCGGTGACATAATGGGCC
>Ga0172382_10002868_pt1 | contig 28016 bp, 42 predicted proteins | sample Leawel138RmetaG_FD_122245 | JGI IMG/M metagenome (GOLD analysis project Ga0172382, IMG submission 122245) | Leachate microbial communities from a municipal landfill in Southern Ontario, Canada - Leachate well 138R metaG | ecosystem: Engineered > Solid waste > Landfill > Unclassified | place...
CACCCTCATCCATAAAATAAAGGTCGTTGTTTACCAGCGTCCACCCATCCATGGCATACAACCCGTTCTTGCTGAACCCCACGTCCTGGTAAAACTGCCCATCATTAAACTGCCCCTGCGTTAAACTCCGTTTCTTCATCACCACCAGGCGATCATTAACATTCGCAATCGCCAAATTCCTATCGCTCGTACCAACCCCCGTCTGCATAATATTCAGGTTAGGAAACACATCCCACTGAAACGAAGGCGAATACCGGATCACATCCTCCTCCTCATCCTCCAAACTCAAACAAAACGCCCTGTCCCCAATAATCACATGATGCGAATAATCGGGATTTATATCCTTCGTCCCCGCAGGGATCCCGCTCAAATCATAAAAATCCGTTCCCCCATTCGCAAACTCCACCCCAACCCACATATAATAATAACCGCCATCAACATCCCACAACCACTCCGGCTCAATCTCAAAATTAACCAATGTATTAGCGTCATAATCCAGATAAGCAGGCGAATCAACCTTAACACTCACATACCGCGAAGGCTTGGGCGCAAACACACTGCCCCCGCCCCAAATATCATAAATCACCGTATCAATAACAAACGGCGTATAATACAACCCGAAATAACTTTGTAATTTTAACGTCAAGCCCTCCGTCAAATACCCATTTTGCCAAACAGCATGACCATCATCCGCCGCACCATAATAAAAAACCAGGCTATCACTCGTACTCGTACTACTAACCATCTGCGCCCATTGCACCGGTTCCGGCTTTTCCGTTAAAGAAACAATATTCCCGACATACCACCCGCTTGCCAAAGCCGCATCATCCAAACTATCCGCCCAACTTAAATCATTCCCAAAACTATAAGCAATACCAATATCCGTAACCCGCCGCAACAGCAAACTATCAGGCTCAACGCACAACTTTAACCCCGCCCCAACCAAATTCCCGTATAAAGTCTTGTACGTCTCGGTCAATAGCGAATACTGCCCATCATCCATAACCACAAACAACTTTACATAAACCACAGTATACGCCGCATCCACATCACAAATAGCCTTCCCGTCAAACCATAAATTTTCTGAACCTATATAAATACCCCGATTCTCGGCGCTAACCTCGCTCTCCGTTAACTGCCAGCCCTTAACAGTAAACGTGCTATCCGTCTCCGGGAAAAAAGTCCGATCCACATAAAAATAACTTAGCGGCTTGCTGGCCCCCATAATCCGTACCACCCCATTATAACTCGAAAACCGTAACACATCATCACTTAATATAAGCGGTATTTCCAGCTTTACATTATCAATTATTAAAGTATCAATTGCAGCCGTTGAATCTTTTACATAAATAGCAAAACGATCATAAGCAAAAGGATTATCTATTTCAGTTTGTGAATCATAACTAATTTCTTGCCAATCGTTTAAATGATCACCGTTAGTTACAAATTGAATCCTGCCATCTGGTACAGAAGGATTCAAAGTGTCCATAAAAACATTTACCGTAAATATCGTATCACTTTTTATTAAAGCCGAAAATCTTACTTTTGATGGAAAAGTATTTATATATTTATCTGCAATTTTTTGTCTTATACCCAAATAATGTCCAGGATACGTTTCACCATATTCTCGCGGCAATAAACCTTGCGCCGCGCCATTATACCCGCTCGTATCAAAATAAACTTTTTTATTGAGATCATATATTTGACTATACCATTCCCAATCAGTAGCCAAATAATTATTTACAAGAAGGTTTCTTTTTTCCTCCATCCGCCCATTTTTCAAAACATCCACCCAGGGCAAATCCAGCGTATCATGCGCCGCGCCCATATACCCATCATCATCATCCCAATCCACCCGCACCAGGTATTTTCCATCCTGCACCAACAAAAACCGCTCCCCGGTAATATCATCCGTAACCTCGCATCCCGCCTTTATATTGCCAAATCCCGTATCCACAACCACAAATCCGCGCACCGTCTCCCATTCCCCAAGTTTATTCTGCCTAAGATTCACCACCTCCTGATGCTGAAAATTCTGCAAATCGCCCGGCGTAATATCACTCAACATCCCGCCCGGCTTTAACATAATATCAAAATACTGGCCAGCCAAAACCACAGCCGCCAGAACCAAAATAAACCACACCACAATTTTATGCAGAACCCTAACCATACCAATACTCCCGGTAACCGCCAGCGTAACTCCCCTCGCTAACCGCCACATCATTACCACCAACAATCAACGCCTTTAACCTCTGCCGGTTCGCCTGGCTGCCAACCAAAGCCTTTTCCAACCGCTCCGCCTTAACCAAATCCGCCGCCGCCAGGGGATAATCATTACTCAACTCCAAACAAGTCTTGTACAAAATCAAACTCTTATTCCCCCGGTTCCACTCCACATCATTAACCTGGCCAGCCGTAAGGTCCGCATCCTCAACCGCCGCCAAAGTAGAACCCAAAGCAAAATAATAAATTGTATACGCCGTGCTTGCGCTCACCCCGCTAAACCACAACTTGCCGTCAAACTCGCTAATTGTCACCCCCGTACAACTTCCGTCCCACGCCTGTTTTTCCAAATACACAAAATCAGTAACAATCCCGTTTGCATCTTCCAGCCGAAACGGCGCCAGCCACCCCGCCGGCAGAGCAACATACTGCACACTCTCCGAAAAACTTCCCGCCGCAATAACCAAACTCTTTTCCACCAGCAAATAAGCCCGGTTCAACTCCTCATAAATACGCTGCATCGCCCGCAACACCCGCGGCTTTTCCAACGCATCAGGCCGCCCCAACCGGTCCTGAACATCATCCAGCGTATCATTAACCCAATTACTCATTTGCCGTACCCTCTTTTTGTGGAACCGGAACACCCAACACACTCGCCAACTGATAATTAAAATCAGCCTCCGCGCCAGGTACAGCCGCGCCATCCACCAACCCGCGCGCCTGCAGGCTCTTATCGCTCAACACCTCCACAATCCCCGCCTTCACAATCAATCGATGCAGCTCCGTACTAATCAACGGCTCCAGGGAATACCACACATTCTCAGTCGGCGGCGTCTCGCTCGTAATTGCCCCGTCCAAAGTCGCAACCCTCGTCGAACCCACATAATCAGTTATGAGTTGAATTTGTTCCAACACCCAATTATCCCCATTCTTTACATAAGTATGAAGATAATGATCATTGTACACATCATCGATCTTGGAAGCATCAACATCAAAAGTAATACTCGTACCCGCCTTAGTAGCCGCCGCCGCCTTGCCCCAAATCAAATCCGGCACCCGCCTCCGGTACTCTAACCGACAATCACCCTCCGCAGTCCCCACCGGCGAAAACTGAAAAATCCGCCCCATCCGCACATACAAAGGATGCGTTTCATCATTGCTGGGATAATTCCGCGTCCCAATCATCGCCCGGTTAGCCGCCTCCACCTTACGCGCAAACACATAATCACCAGTCGTGCCATACTTGCGTTCAACATTAATAACCTCCTCGCAATCACCAGGCACATACACACTCGCCGGAACCGCAATCGAAAGAGATTTCCGGCTCACCAACACATCCGCCAACAAAGCCTTCATAGCCACAGCCACCAGCAAATAACCCATATTCACATAAACTAATAAACTTCTATCGCTAATCTTCTCCTGGCTGCCCAAATCCAGCTTTTCACGGATTGTACTCATAATCTCTAAACTGTTCATCTTAAAAACTCCCTCTCCCTCTCAACCACTTTATCGCATCCAGCAAACTATCAATCACCGCATTCAACTGCGAAATCTCCTTACTCATCGCCGCCTTTTCCAAACCATCTACATTCTCCAAAGGCTCAACCAGTCTATCCTTTTCACCCAACGCATCCAGCAGCGAATCCAATAACTTTTCCGCATTCTCCCGGCTCAAAACAAAAGAAGCCCCGGTTTCTTTATCACCCGGTTCAGGTTCACACCATGCCCATTTTTTTAAATAAGCAACTTTTTGCGATAAACTATTTTTAATCTTAATCTGAAAACCCACTCTTTCGCCTTCATCTTCCTGTTGCGCATTAACAACCAGGTCTTCAGAATCAATAAACGGAAAAAACCCTTCAATCTTTTTCATGCCCAATTCCCTTCATAATTAATTAAACGACTTTACTTCATTCTCCGCCAAAACGTGCATATTCGCCGCAACACTCTTGCTATACCCCTCCGTCAAAGCGCACAACTCGGTCGCTTTAAATACCACCAAATTTTGAAACATCTCATTCAACAAACTGTTTTGCGAATCCGTCACAGCCGGTAAATTCTGCTTATACTTTAACCTGTATCCCTCCTTCACATTCGCACCAGGCACAGGGTAAATCTCAAACCCGCCCTCAAAAGCCGGACACATAACCGGGTCCGTCTCCCGCGGCGTACTGTAAATACTCGAAGCATCAGGACTCTCCTTCACCCGCGCCTTATACCCCCGGTTTACAGCCGTAATCCCCTCCACATAATCCAACCGCAACTCTACCCACCGCCCGCAATCCAACGGCCACTGGTACAAATTCACGCCCAGTTCCAAATCCCCCAAAACGGACTTGATCGCCGTATCGATAAACCGCAGAGGCACAACGTTCATCACCCAACGCTGCGCCTCTGTTATATTCGCCAACACCTGGTACTTTGTATAAGTATCCGCGCTCGCTTCCAAAGCCAGGTTCCCGGCAATAATCGGTTTTATAGTCGACGTTAAAATCATCCCAACACTTCCGCGCTTTTTCCGGCAATCTTTTCAACCAGCGTTTCCGCAGTATCTTTTGAAGTTACCGGCAAACCCAGTTTCACAGCCCAATCCGCCAGCTCCTTTTTTTTCAGCGAATGCAAATCGCCCAGCTTTTCCAGTTCCTCAAGAACTTTCAAAGCCTGCTCATTGCTCACCGGACCAGGTTTTTCGCCTGTATTCCCCGCGCCATCAGAAGTAGCAGGAACAAAAGGCGTAACCACAGCCCCGGCCTTCGTCACCGTATAACCGGCATCCACCAGCATCTTAATCGCCGACTGTAACCGATTTTCCTCCGCCTTAACAATATGCGGCGCCAGGTCTTTTGCAGTCTTACTTACAATATGCGGATTCTGACCAACAATCTCCTCGCCCTCCGCATCCGGTATATCAATCTTGCACACATCAAAAAACAGCTTGTACCCGGCATTGATCTTGCCCGTCTTTAAATCACGAAATCCCACCGTCATTCCTTTGGGATTATTTACTCGCAAATACAACTTCATCGCACTATCTCCTTGTTAAAATTTTATAAAAGGGTGAGGACTACCAGGCTACCAAACTCGCACCGGTAGTCCCTTTTTGGCATTGGGCATACCAACACTCTTAGGTCACATCGCCAATTTCAGCCCACGTATCAGCCGCCGTCTTGTAATAAATCATGTGATTCGTTGTGTCAATAAACAGCGAATCAGTCGGCGCGTCCGTGTAATTAGTACTCGGCGCCGCGCTTCCAAACAAAATTTGAAACTGAAAAGCCCCGTCCTCGCTGGTAAAACTCAGCTTGTAAATCGTCCCGGAACCTTCATACTCAGTTTTTGCGGGCTGCCGAACATCCAAAACCATATTTACAATTTTATCTGCCATCTCTCTCACTTCCTTTCCAGGCAATAAAAGCCAGGTTAATTATATCTTATCTCGCACCATCGCAATTTTTTTGTCGAAAAGTAAAGCGGGCTTGTCAAACACCACGCTCCACGATAAAGTCGTACCTATCGGATTCCCCGCCTGGTACGCAAACTTTAACCGCATCCATAAACCAATTTTGTAATAAGGATCACTGCTCCCGGTCTGCACATTTAACGTATCATAAATAGCCGTAGTCGTTAATTGATCCTTAATTACACCGCTTGCCAGGGATGCTAAAAACCACGTTTCCCGATCCAACGAATACTCCAAAGAAACATTACAATCCTCCGTACCACCGGCATCATTACTCATCACCATTGTGTAAAAAGCATTGTTTGCGGTTAATGGACCTATCCACATCGCCTGTGTATAATGGGTTCCAATACTGTCCGTGGCCGCAGTCGTGGTCGTGCCATAGTACCGCACTTTGGCTCCAAAATCTTCAAACATCGCAGTCGTATTATAAACCGTACCATTCGCAGCCGGAAAAACACCGGTAATGCCAATAAACAGCAAACCCACCAGCATCACAATCGCAATAACTCTTTTAATACTCCAACCTCTCACGTCACACCTCCACTTTTTTTACGGTCATCGAGTAGGGCGTCCCGCTTTTAGGACGCCCGTATCGAGATGTTTATACAATTAATAACCTGCCGGCATCGCCCGCGTAATCGCAATAGCGCTTGTATCATTCACCAGGTATTGCCCTGTTGAACCTTCATCATTGTTCCAGAAATCCGCTCGCGCCCAACCAACCAGAGTACGGAAACCCACGCCTTCAACTTCCTTATAATCGCGTGTTTCGCCTATAAACTCTAACGGCTTGCCGCTCGCCTCCGCAATCGCATTATCGCCCAGGATGATCGCGCCAAAAACCTCATAGCCGCTCCAATCCTGGTAACTCGTAATATCACTGGCCGCAGAACTTGGTCCCCACACCGGCAGGGAAGAACTGGTCGTAACCGGCCAAATCGCCTCCCCGGCGTCAAAAATCGCCCAACCATTCCAGAACCACTTGCAGCCAATCAACATCGGATTATTTTTGGCAAACTTTTCCGCCGCCGTCTGTGCAACCACCTGCTGAAACTTGCTATCTTCCTGCAGGTCTTTTATCTGCCACTGGTGAGCAATAATAACCCGGTAACTTTCGCCTTCCACCGTAGCCAGCATCGGAATCTTGCGAATCTGCGGTTCAGCTTTCAGCGCATTCAAAAAGTCCGTATTGAAAACATGGCTAACACCCACATTATCAATCGCCGTAGCCACCGCATTTTCGTAGGCAGTAGTCCCAGGATACACGCCGGAACTCGAAACCTTACCACTACCCGCCACATAAATATGCGGATGACTCCACGCCGCCAAAGTCGAAGCAGCCTCGCCGCCCAAAACATTCAGGGATTTTCCCTTGTAAATCGCTGCCGGAATCTCCATAAAGTTCTGCAACTCGGCAAAATACTGCCGCAACTGCGGTTCCGCCTGCTGCACCAGGTTATAACTTTTCAGAATCTGATCAGTCAAAGAGGATTCTTTGGTTTTAACCGCATGGCGGATTATGTCAATATAAACCGCCAGGTGATTAACCTTCTGCTCCTCCTCGTGTCCGGATAATTGTGTTCTCCCATACTTGGGCAAATTAACCAGCCGCCGTAACATCGGCACCTGCAACTGGTTCCCCGGTAACTTGTTCAACTCCTGGTGAACCACAATCGGACTGTTAAAAACTTGCCGCGATTTTTCGGGATCAACCATGCCGCCTTTTGTATTGAAGGCTTTGAACCGCCCCCAAAACATAAACTTGGCCGCCTGAAAATACATCTTTCTTGCTAATAGCTGGAACTGATTCCCGCTAAAAGCCACATCATATATACCTACTGTACTCGCCATCACAACACCTCCCGCCTTCCCTGCTTATAAAGTCAAGAAAAACTGTTAATCATCCTTACTCATTTGCATTACCTGCTCCTCGGATAGCGCCGCTATTTCCTTCTGAGTCATATTCTCCAAACTCTTGGGAATCTTGCTCCCGCCGGCAGCAGGAACTTTATCGAATTTACTACCGCCATTTTGCGCCGACTTGATCGCATTAACCGTTTCCGCCCGTGCTTCCTTTTTCACCTGCTGCTTTACAGCGTCCAGGTTCAAAATCCGCCAGGCATTCCGTAACGCGCTCGCTTTATAAACCCCGCTCCGGTCCGGCGCAAAACCGTTATCCGGGTCACTTACAAAGGCCGCTAACCGCTTAAAATCGGGACTCTTTTCGTACCACTCGTTTATCTCCGCTTCGTGCGTACTCAAATCCCAGCCTTTTTCAGCCTTTAAAAAAGTCAAGACCTCATTATCCTGAACCCGCGCAATCTCTTCTTGCGCATTTTGCTGCTGCTGAACCAAAAAACGCTGGTTCTCTGCCTTCCAGGAATTGTATTTATTCAGGTCGCGGTAATATTCAACCACCGCCTCCGCGCCTTCCTCCTCTTGCAAAGCCTCAATCTCCGCATCGGACAAAATATCATCCTCGCCAAAATCAGGCTTTTTAGAGTCAACCTTTTCCTGCTCAATCGCCGCCAGCCGCTTCTTATATTCCGCCAATTTCTGCTGCGCTTTCGTTAACGCCCGCTTGGTATCAATCAGGGGATCATGGGTAACTTCCGGCTCCGCATCCGTTCCAGCTTCCTTCTCATCTGCTCCCGCATCCTCTTTGCCAGCTTCCGTTCCCAAATCCGCGCGCTCATCTGCTCCGTCAACACCTTCCGGCGCATCCGGGCTTTCTTCTTGCGCGCCCTCCGCAGCCGATCCAGCTTTTGCGGCTTCTCCATCAGCATCCACATCTTCAGGCTCCTCCGGTTGATTCTTTCGGATAATTCTGTTATCATCGTCCACAACAACAGAGTCCAACTCATCAAACCCCAACTTACTTGCATCAAGCTGGTCCGGTTCCGGCGCCTGCGCAGTCACATTAGCAGCATCAGCATTTGATTGCTGCTGTTGCTCAATATTTGCCGCCGCCTGGTCTTGAATCTCATTTGCCATAACTACAACCTCCATCAATCGCGGGCCCGTCCGGGTAATCCGCCTCTATAAATTAAACCGCCGCCTTCACGGGTCCGCGCGTTTGCCCGGATAATCCGCTCCCGCCGCCGCCATCTAATTGCTGCTTCTGCTTTGCCAACTGTAAAAGCGCCTGCGTCCCCTGCAAAGCCTCCTGCTGCTCTGCCGTAACGCCAGCCTGCGCCAATGCCTGCTCAATTCTTTCCAATAATTTATCAATATCCCCTAAATCGCTTTCTTCCAGCCACCATCTAAAGTCAATCGCCTGCGGACCTAAACCCTGCCAAATCATCTTTACCAGCTCCGATTTTTCCAGGAACCGAGTCGCTCGAGCTGTCGGATTCCTCTCCAAATCATCCATGCCCACCATATACTCGCCCAAACGCACATCATTAAGAACCCTATCCGCCATCTGTAAATTAAGCGCCACCTCATTCTGCTCACCGCTTTTGGGATTCGTTATAAGGAAATACCGCTCATTTGTCACATTCAACTGTATCAGCTTTACCGCCTTATTGTACACCCGCCGTTTCATCCACCGAAAATAAAAATCAGCCACCGCCAAATTATTCTGCGCCTGGCGAACCCGTTGCGCAAACAACGAAGCATTCTCATTCGCGCTCTGGTCCGCCCCCATAAAATTAGCGTGTGCGTTAGTGATCTTGAAAATAAAATCCAAAGCCGATTGCGCCATCTCCAAATGACCCGTAGGAACCTGCGGCGCCTTCCGCTCCTGGAAACTATCGTTTATACTTGCATTCTGCTCAAACTCCATCGTAAAGCCCGGCTCATGGCCGCTCTGCACATACTCATCATAATTTTTAATATTGTCCGGCTTTACATTATCCCCAACACTCGAATTCTTATTGAGAATATCCATCGTCACATTCTGCAAATCATTTAAATGCTGCTGTGGACCTAAAGCGTTTTTCATTATCCCAAAATTCAAATGCGTAAATTTCCCGTAAGCATACGGCTGAAACAACACATAATCCCACATATTATCCTGCAACTGCGCCTTGCGCTCCCCAAGGTGAAAATTCAACGCCGGAATCACCTCGATGATCTTTTTAACCTCCTGATCCTGCTCTATAACCTTCATAGTCGGGTGACTGCGTAAATACAAATCCAGCCGCTTCCCCTCTAGTTGACAAATTTCGCTCTCCCCCGTCTCCATATCCATCAACACCGGCACCCGTTCAACCGTCTTTTTGTGGAACTCGATCACCCGGTACAAACCCTCGTTCTCGTGTTCCTCCACAAAATACCGATGCTGAAAATTCCGCCGAACATCATAAGCCAAATTCGAGTTTTTCCACCATTCATCTTTATCACGTAAAAACCCCTGCAACTTGCTCCTGTGTTCCGGCCAACCCCGCATAATCTGGTCGGCATCCATCCACCGGCTGCGTAATAAATACCGCGCATCATCAGCAAAATCCCGCTTGGCGCGACTATCCCACATCAACTCAAACTCATCCACATTTCCGAATACCAGGCTCCCGTCAATCTGCAACTCGTCCGAATACCTGGGATACATCACCCCCATGCGGTTCATCCCGGCGAGTAGAGTCTTACCCATATTCTCCTTGCACTCCGCATTCAGCGCCAGCGTATCGATAACATTCTCCAACGCCTCCGCCGTCGCCGCATCCCCGCCCTGTTTTGGATACACCCGCATCCGCTCATCACTCAAATAAAAATTGCCAAGTACCTGGTTAAAAATTGTAAAAACTATGTTGAAAACCCTGGTCGGACGCCGCTTTGAAGCATAATACGCCAACTGCTCCTGCGTATACTGCTCCCCCGCAAGAAAGTTATAACCCTTCTCAATCTCATTATACACCTTTTCCCACGTAGGAAACTCGCGGACATACACATCCGCAATCCGCGCCACATCCCGCGTCTTTTTATCCTCCTGGGAAACCACCTTAACATCCGCGCCAGCAGCGCTATTTACATTATCAGCCATGCTATAAATTTACCTTAAAGGTAAAATAAGCACAAGATGAAATGATTTATTTAATAAACCGCCCCTGCCAAATTCCCTAACTCTATAAAAATCAACCAACTACAAAAAACACAACCCCTAAAATAGCTTAAAAAACATTAAACACTTTATCAACCCTCACAAAACACAACTCCATATTTTAACCATCCACCAATAAAAAAAACCCGGAACCGTCTAAACGGTCCCGGGCCTGCTTTGACTTGTGCCCCCCTCCGGTATCCTCCCCTGGTTATTCAAATAAAACAAACTGATCTTTGTTTAATTTTTCTCTGTGATTTTGCATCCACCACCAAAACATATCTTCACCGCTTTTCCATCTTTTTGAAAAGTCCAATTTATTATCAATTCCATATTGGTATCTTTTTTCAAATGCTCGTATAAATGCCTTTACATATTTTGGATAATTAATAACATCCTGTTTTCGACTTTCACCGTTTGCCATAGGACAAAATAAACAACCTATTCGCTTTTGTCCTTTATTATATAATTCGCAATATTTTAAATTATTAAGCTTTATAAATTCCCACACCTCACTTTCTTTCCAATTAATAATAGGATGCAGATAATGTTTTCCAGCCAATTTATTACATGTTTCAACCATTTTTCTATTTGATCTACTAACCGATTCTTCCCATCTTATACCGGTTAATACAAACCTATCATTTCCGCCTTGCTCTTTAAATTCATGGCAACACCAACGCCTTTTTCTTCCGTTGGGAAAACCTCTCCTAACCAATTCCTTCAAAAAAGTTTTATTACTTCTATCCCAATTAACATCAGGATATTCATTTTTTATGAACTTTGTTAATTCAGGCGGATCAATTGTTGTTACGTTGTAATGTGCATCAAATTTAACGCCAGCCAATTCAGCTAATTTATAAATAGTAATACTATCCTTTCCCCCAGAGAAAGCCAAATAATAACCTTCTGGCGGTTCATAAACTTTCAATCTATCAATAGCTTGTTGAATCTTATTTATTGGCCCAAACAACGTATTTTCTCTCAACACCTTTCCACCTCGTCCATTAATCATTTCTCGCAATCGAGGCATTTGCCCAAAACATTACTTCCTCCAGCTTTGTCATCGCCAACGATCTTTCCCGGCCCTCCGGACAAACCTCATTAATCAAACAAGCAAACTCTTTTGCCTTTTCCCGAATTTTTAAAATATTAACTATTCCTTCCTCAGAAGGAACATGATGACTAAAATTTCTTTCAATCACATCATTCATTATTTTTCTCCTTAAATTGAATAATCGTACCACCATCATCTTTTTTAATACGAACCTTATTTAATAAACTATCCGGCTCATTCGTAATTCGTAATTTGTAATTAAACCTCGTTTCTTGCGAAACCCCGCTTCGCACCCCCAACCGCCGCGCATACACCCGCGCCGCCATAATCGGCACATCACGCGGAAAATCCATCATCACCGGCGCAATCGCACCCGTTCCCGTCCACGCTAACTCCCGGTTACTCACCCATTTAAACCACCCAAAAGAACTGTCCGCGTTCACATACCAGTCATACTCCGGCAAAGGCGCTAAAAACGGCACCATATTAACATACCAAAAACTAAAATTCCCCTGGTAATACACCGGCAAACTATCCGCCAGCGTACTATCAACAGTCGTATCCGGGTAAAAGAAAAACATCAACCCATCCAGCGTTCCGGGATCATACCTGCTAAACAAACTATCCGCCGCCACCGGCGCATACAACCCCGCCTCCGCCGTAATCCCAACCAACGGCAACAACCCCAATCCGCTACATCCCGCCAGGCACAACACCACAAACAACATTGCCCACCAAGTCCACACCGTCCACCTCGTCCACAATCTTTTCATACACACCTCCAATTCGTAATTCGTAATTTATAATTCGTAATTGTCTTCAAACAACGGCAGCCTTCTCGCCTTCACCGCCGCCGCGTTCAACCACAAAACCTCCGTACTGTACCGACTCCCCCCACACGCTTTTTGCACCCTCGCTTGCGTCTCAAACCTGCCCCATCCCTTCAACGCTTCACTATACAAAGCGCTATCATAAGCGCTTAATACCACCATCCCCTTAACCTTTTGCAAAACATTCAACAAACGAACATGATCTTCCCGGCTCATCTCAAACCTGTACCCGCCCGGCTCCTTTTCCTCTCGCATCTTGGTCCGCGTCTCCGGCAAATACGGCGGATCGCAATAAAACAACGTCTCGTCCGTATCGCACTTTTCAATAACATCACATGCAGGTAAACATTCTATTGCCACCTTTTTAAATCGCATAATTGCCTTTTCTAATTCCGCAGGATACGTATTCCAATCATGTGTACAAAATCTCCAAAAATTAAAAGCCATACTACCCCGGAACCCTGTACTCACGTCCGTTGTAACACTATCGCTCCTGAACCCCATAAACGACCTCACAATCGTCCTCCGCGCCATCTCCACATCATCATCAACATAACCATAACTCAATTCAAACTCTGCCCTGCTGTACGGCGTCAATTCCAGCATCCCTATTAACCTGATCGCTTTTTTCTCATCCCGTAACACCCGGAACACATTCACCACCTGCCCGTCCAGGTCATTGTATACTTCTGCAAAAGACGCAGGCTTTTGAAGCAACACACTCGCCGCCCCGCCAAACGGCTCAACATAAATCCTATGCGCCGGAAAATGCCCAATCACCCATTTAGCCAACCGCCACTTACCGCCATGATACCGCAACACCGGCCGCTTCACCCTAACCTCTTCCATTCTCTCTAACCCTTCTCCATCTTCTCACCTGACCCGTTGCCCGGCTATCGCGCCATACCCTAAACCGTAACCTGTGCCCAGCAGCAATAAACCGCATTCTATGCACCAACCCGCAATCGCAACACTGAAACTTAAAATCCTGCCGCCGCCAATCAATCTCCACCGCCTCCCCCGCCTTATAACTCGGATAAAACTTTTTTCCTTTCATCTTCCGCTCTTTTCCAAAATCTTTTTATTTTCATTCTATCTTTATTAGTCAATATTCCATCCCATCGCTTATTTAAAAGTTCAATACATTCTTTTGTGTGATGTTCTTTGCAAACATCACCTAATACTCTCTTTATTTCTGGCCTGATAACTCTATACTCAGCCATTTTATAACAAAAAGAACAAAACATATCTTTTCCCTTTCACCATTCGTAATTCGTAATTGCCTTACACCCCATCCGCACCTGCAGGCCGCGCCATCCGTTTCCGCGACCGCGTTCCAACCTCCCCATAATCATCCGTCATACCAACCCGCTCCTTTGCCTTCTTGCGCACCGGCGCCGGTAACCACTCATGCAACCGCAACTTAATCGCCTGACCCATAACCCTGTCATCAAAATTTCCCTCCTCAGCCTCCGGCTTGCCGTTCTTATTATAAACAAAAGTAAGGCATTCCCTGAACACACCAGGCTCCAACGCCCCGTCCGTCCCCTCCCGCAATGCCTTCCTAAACTCGCTCAACATCGGCGATCGCGTCACATTAGTAGTCAACCAACCCAACTTATCCGGCGAAACCGGCTCCTCAACCACCCGGTCATAATCATACTGACGCATAATAAAACCATACCGCTTTTTCAACTCACTGATCACCGCGTAACCGTGATTGTTCTTTTCCGGCGCAATAAAACAGCTATCATACCACCGCCCAAAATGCGCCAGCAAATACGCCAACACATCCGTATCACAATGCCCCCGGTACCACGCCACATCACGACCTAAAACCCTGTCATACACCACAAAATAACTAAAATCCCCCTTTTCCAAACCCTCCGCCACATCGCAACTAATACAATACCTGTGCAACCACGCCTTTATTACCGCAGGCGGCTCCACAACACAAATATCCCCAAACTCATAATTAAACAACCGCACCTTTTCCGCCCCGCCTTTTCCCGTAACCTCAAACGAAAACCTGTACCCGCTCCTATCCGCCCGCCGCTTTTCCCAATCCTCCGCCAATAACAAACGCCGCGCCACCTCCCGGTTATCAAAATACGGCGAACCAGCCATCAAATGATCTATGTCGAGTTCTTGTGCGATCGCTTTCGGATTATCCTTTCTCCGCTCACACTGCTCATCATACCAAATCGATCTCGGTTTTCCCTCCCCATCCTTATACAACCCTATATTCTTCATCGGATGCAAACTCCAATGAAACGACAAAACATCAATTGCCCCGCTAAACCGCAGCTTACTAAAATACCGCCCAAACCCGCCAGGCGTACTAACGCAAATTCGACACAACGAACTATCCCCCGTCGCCGTCCACGCCTCCTCGTCCTGATGCTCCCAAAACGCAAACTCATCCAGCATAATAGCCCGGTACCGCCCGGACCTGCTGAAATCCGCCGTACAATGCTCCCCCTCAATAAAACTCTGCGTTTCCGGATTCACCAGGTTAGCAATCTTGTCATGCACATTCGTATTAAACCCCTCCGGCAAAAAAACCGGATGTAATAAATACAAATTATACCGCAGCTTTTCAAACAACGTCTTTAAATTACCCTTAACATCCACCTCATCAAACTTGTAGGATCCAAGCAGAAAATCATTCCCGCCTGCCGGCTGCAACCAAAACCACAAAAACACAGTAAGAACCAGCCACGTAAACCCCATATCCCGGCTCTTTTCCACCAGCAAATCCCGCCCGTTTCTTATTCTATCAACCAAATCCAACGCTTCCTTTTCCTGAAAAGCATATAACAAAAACGGTAAAGTCGGACGAGTCAACCCGTACAACCGTAAATACTCCGGCCTCGGCTCATGCGTCCAGGCATGATACCTGAAAAACCGCCGCACATCCCGCAACGCCCGTTGTTTTTCCATCTCCGCAAACTTTGGGGAACTGTCCATCAGCGAATATAACTCACGCCTTGCCCTTACGTTTGCCGAGATTTCTTTTCCGCGTTTCCTGTAAGTGCGCGTCCATATCTCGCTCGATTTCTGCATCCGTCATTTCTGCCAAATTAATATAAACCTTATTACTATTTGTTGAACCACTTTCCTCGCCATCAGCCCCGCCGCGTACCTGGCCCAACTCCAACGCCTTAAATATAGTATCATCACTCACATTATTCTTATCCAACCGGTTAAGCAACGCCTGAATCGCCCTCAACCGCACCTTGGGAATATAATGCCGCACAATATCATCGATATCCTCGCTCCACTTTTTTAAATACGCATAAAAAGTCGGCTCCGAAATACCAAACTCATCCGCCATCTGCTTATTCGTTTTGCGCTTGCCGCACTCCGCAAACTCATTTTCCGCCACCCGCGCGCAAAATTGATTTCTATTTACCTTCGTCCTGCCCATTCACACACTCACATCGTCCAGTTTGTCCACCCCGTCCATTTAAAAAGTCCGGTCCCCGAGTAGGTTCGCCTGCTTTATCTTTGCGAACCGTATCGAGGGGCACGTCTTACTAATTCCTGTACCACTTTTCCGGCAGCTTGCCGCCCTTAATCTCCTTCAACAACCAACCAGGCACCGGCCGCCACTTAACCACACACTCCGGCGCCAACTCACAACAAAACACCCCATCCACAAAATGCCCCGTAACAACCCGCGTTCCATCGCTTACCAATAACAAATCGCTCATGTACACCTTAACCTCAACGCCGTTATCCTCATAACCCACCACCTTACAATCCGGCCATTCCAACCGGTTAATCCATTTCCAGCCATGCTCGCTCACCAGTACGTCTCACTTTTCACGTCTCACTTTTGCCGTTCTACCACTCATTCAACCAGGAAAAAAACCACAACTCCCATACCAGCCCCACCAGTAACGCCCAAAACACCACCCGCGCAATTGTAACCTCAATTTTATTCATACCGTTAGCCTTAATGTCTTAAAAGAACCATATAAACAAAAGTTAGAATAGCTGCCAAAACCAAAACCGAATTCAATAAATCAAATTCTTTGTTTTCTTTTTCTTTGAAACCCGTACATTCATCGCCATTATTTTTTTTCACCTCATTTGTACAAGTTTTTTTTATGGATAATTCATCCATAGGCCCATCTAATGGGCTTTTAGTTTCCATAAATAATCTATTCTTGTACCAATAACACAGTTCACAATTTTTTTTCATCTTTTCATCCCCTTAATTAACCCCTTATTAGTCCGTTCCGTAAATGCATCAATCACCCCCATCCGGTCCAGAACCCAACCAAACACCTGTATTCCCAATACCCCAACCACACAACACACCGCATACCACTGGGGAGGAACATTCCACAACTTTAAAATAATAATCAACTGCAAAACCACCGTATACTTTGTAATAAAAAACGTCCCCCAGTGAAAATAATGCAGTTGATTAATAACCATTTTCCTAAATCGGTTCATTCCTTCACCTCGAAATAAACATCATTATAAGCATTACAAGTACTGCACCTCGGCCAGTAATAACACCGATTCAAAAAATCACCCCACGTATACTCGCTAATCGGCGTCCCAAACTTTTTTAACAACAAATAAATCAAACAACGGTACATCTGCAAATCGGGACCTATAATATGCTCATGCGTATCACACCACACCAGCCGCGTATCACGTTTCAACATCTCCGGGTCAAACACCAGTTCATTAGCCGTTGCAATAATCCCCTCCCTGCGGAACCGGTCCAGGTACATCTCCGTGCTAATCCCATCCGCCCGAATCACATGCACATGCCACTTCACCCCTTTCGGAATCTGCCGTAACCGCTCAATAAACAAATTAATTGCCGGGTCTTCTTTTGGATGATACGAAATTTTCAAAATCAAATTATTCGTACCCGGAACCAGCCGCTTTACCTGCTCCATCCCCTGCGCCGGCAAACTCGTAAACGCCGTAATATTAAAATATTCCAAACTATTTAAAAGATCGCCAAACCAGGGAATGAGGAAATGCTCGCCGCCATTAAATACCAACTCCCGCAAATTATAAAACGAATTCAACACCATCTGCCAATGCTCCAACGGCTGCAAAGCAAACACCGGCAACACCCCGCCATTCGCAATCCGGTTAATGCAAAAATTACATTTATTATGACAAGCAAACGACAAATACACATGCACATGATCAGCCCGTTTGCAATCCACCGGATCAACCATGGCATACTTTTCTTTGCGAAACCCGCGCCGATCCCGTTCCGCCGCATACTTTACCAGGTTCGGGTCTCCAACATGCTTTAAAATAAACCGCTTTAAACTATTCACCGCACACCTCCATCATTAACCTGTCAAACATCCTCTGCATCCGCCAATCCTGGTAAATCCTCCAGAAATGATTTATCCCCCAGGGCATCACCCGCTTTTCGCAACGATCAGTAATATACCGGATAGAAATAAAAGGTATCATTTCCATAAAACAACACCTTGCCAGCTTGCCGCTCTCCATATCCACAACAAAATCTAATAACGTAAAGTCTTTTACATTAAAATACTTATTCACCCGATACAAAACCTTATAAACATTAAGGGCAGTATGAATAGCGGTATTTGTGCTTGTGCAAATACCTGATACATAACGTAAATTTTTTATTCTCTTACCTATCAACAAAAATTTACCTTTTATATGAAATTGTTGTGTATCCCCTGAACTAACATCGATGTTATAATATAGAGAAGAATGTATCAAATTATTTACCGGCAATTTTCCTCCCCCATTCATCAAATCCCCGCAACTCCCAAACAACACCAACCCCGAATACTTTTCCTTAAAATTCTCCCAGGGAATATCCTCGATCTTTAATTTGTGCTTATACCGCACATACCGCACCTCCCGTGCATTCGCAAAAGCCACCAACACCGGCCGTCTATCTACATCATCCCCCTGCGTTGCCAGGCGTTGCATCCGCTCAATTTCTGCATCCGCTTCCGCCGCAACCTGGCACAACCCGCGTATCAATATCCCCATAAAAAGCAAACCCGCCGCCGCTATAAACCACCACTCCATAACAACCTCCTGCGTTTGTACGGGCGACCTTCACGGTCGCCCCATTTTAAAATTGCCACTAATACTTTAAATTATCCTCAACCCAGCGTACCAGCCGCCGTACCGCCTCACTGGGATCCGTTACATGCTTAAAAATCCAATCCCCTCGCAAATTATTTGCGCTAAAATGACCGTTACAACTCTTAACCTCAACCTCCCGCTCCCCGTTAGCGGTTCTCAACTTTAACCGCAGCCAACATTCTACCGGCCTTAACTGCATCTGCTTCAACAACAAATGCGTAGCCTGGTAACCAGTCAAACATATTTGCTGACTAACAACCCCCTGCAGGCCAGCCTCCAACTGCTGTAAAAACTCGCTTTTCATCGCGTCTCCCGGCAAATCTTTTTCACACTATCGATATGAATATTCAACACCGCCGCAGTTTCCGCCTGCGTTTTCCCCAATTTTTTATGTATAAAAAACACCCCGCAGCCTAACAGCGTCCGCCGAAACTGCGTATAATCAAACCCAAACTGCCGCCGCAACTCCTTCTTTAACATTGCCTCATTAATATCAAACTTTCCGCACAAACTCAAAAAGTTGTGTTCAACCGCCAGTTCATACCGCCGCTTGTAAACCTCCTGCACAATCTGGTTTACCTTTGCCGGTTCAATATGCGCCCACTTTTCCCGCTTCATCTGCCTGCCTCCAATAAAATCTTTATCCTGGTCTCTAAAAACTCACTGCAATACCCATTCAAAACCTGCTCAGTCGTAAACCGAAACACCCGCCACCCAAAAAACTGCGCCTCATTATACTTTTCACAATCCTTTGCGTACCCAACCGGTCTATTATGCCTCCCCTGCCGAAACGTCCCGCCCTCGATCTCCACCGCAATTTTATGCTCAACCCACGCATAATCAAACCGCCACCGCCGCACCTCATCAAACCTAAACTCATCGCCAGGCGCAGGCAAACCTGCTAATTCACATAACAAAGGGAATCTCTCAACCGCCATGCTTTTATTCATTATCCTCAATCTCCCTTATAAAACACATCAACACCGCCGCCACCTGCGGCACTATTGCGTTTCCAAGTGATCTAAGTCTGTCCACCCTATGGGGAACCCCATTAGCCACTCTACCCACGCTGGGTTCAACTGACCAATATTCCCTTGCCTCTGCAGCAATTCTACCAGGTTCACCCCACGCGGATTCTTCATTCTGTTCATAAACGCCGGCGAATATGGCGAATGTTGATTTCTGTAATCCCTTGCCATCGGCGTAGGAAACATCTGCACCGCTAAACTCAGCGGCGGCGTGGCTACTTTCTTCTCCGCATTCCTTTTCAACCACGTCTCCGTATTCTCCCCTGTTACCTTTTGTCCTCTTGGTGTGGGAAAAAAAGTATGGGCCCTGGTTTTTACCTGCGCTATCAGGGTATCGCCCCGTTGCGATTTTGCCGTTTCCTTGTCCGCAATCGCTTTCAATGGCGTTCGCCAAAATCCATACTCTTTTTCTAATGTGCCACGCCGCAACGCCACAAGCTGGAATAACAACCGTCCCCGTTTCGTAACCGATACTTTCCAGATCATCATACACCTGGTCGAGCGCCAGATCGATGATTCCAGGCACATTCTCAGCAATAACCCAACGCGGCCTGGTTTCTTTAATAACGCGGAACATTTCCGGCCAGAGGTAACGGTCATCTGCCTGGCCGCCTCGCTTCCCGGCCACACTGAAAGGCTGGCAAGGGAATCCTCCGGTAACAAACTCAACTGCCCCGTATTTTTTAACAACCGCTTTTCCATCCAACTCCTTTATATCCGTAAAAATCTCCGCTTTTGGCCAATGCTTTCGTAACACCTTTTGCGGAAAAGGCTCAATCTCACAAAACACATGCGTAATACCCGGCCAAATCCAATCCGCCGCCAGCGCAAAACCGCCTATCCCGCTAAACAAATCCAGGTGAATCACTTTTCCAACTCCTCCATACCATCGACACAATCTTTCACCCGCTCCACATACCCAAACTTTTCCCTCGCAATTTTTAGCGGCACAAACAAATCACCAGCCCGGTTAACCCGCAAAAACGCAAACGGCACCCATTGATTGCTGATCTTTACCGCCTTAACCTTTGTACAATTTGCGCTCACCACCTCCTTAGTTACCGCCTGCGCCACCCAATTTTTCAACTGCACAAAATCTCCATATTGCCGACTCTCAAGAGGAGATCCATTAACCACCGAACTATTGATCAACGCCACCACCCCGGCGTTATCGATCTTTTCACCATACTTTGTTTTTATTTCATTCATACCCTTCGTGCCTCCACAACATTTTTTATCAAAGCGTCAACAGCAGCAGGCACATTTTTTGCCTCTGCTATTCTGCGCCAGTTCAAATACCCATGCTTAACCCCTGCCGGCACATCAACCCCGCACTCCATACACCCGCGCTTTTCACTCCCCGCCGCCGCAATCCGTTCACCAGTTTTAAACAAAGCCCACTTAACCATAACCCCTCCGCAGGCTGAACACCGCGCTCCTTCCACCCCGCAAAACCGCTCCTCGCCATCAAACGCAACCGCCGCACCTGCGCTCTTGCCATTCCCACCCGCGCTAAACTGCCGCACCCGCGCCACCGCCTGCGCCCCGTTACCACCCACATCTAAAAGCCAAACGGGAGTAGCATGGCCCTGCTGAACCCGCCACCCATCCAGCGACAAATTCCGCAGAGCTCCAATAACCAACTTTTCAGCGCCATCAACCAAACTATGCACCACATCAGCGCACACATCCACCAGCGCCAGGCGATCTGCAGGCGGCAAATCCTTGTCTAAATCAGCCTTTAAAAGCGCATCCCAGGGCGCCATAGCGTATGCCAGCTTTAACGCCTGGTTCGCCATCCCGCTCTTTTTTAAAACCCGCCACCGCCTTAAATTAAAATCCGCCGCTTCACCCTCCCTTTTTTCAGGAGGAGAAAAAATCCTATTCACTACACTATCCCTGTTACTATCACTATTAATATCACTATCACTATCACTATGCGGCATAACTGCAACAGCTTTCCCATTTACCGGCGCAGAAACCGGCGTTTCTGCCTCATTACTGCCTTTTTCTGCATCAGAAATTTTCTTTTCTGCGGAAGAAACATCAACGCTCTGCGGCGCCGCTTCACGTTCAGCCGCGTCCCGCTCCCGCATACTCTCACGCTTACGAACCAGCCACGCCATATCCTCCACCAACCATGGAGAAAACAAAAACCCGTTCTCAACCACAAACGCCAACCGGCCATTTTCATCCGTAACCTGCAACGCCGCCTCGTAAATCTCCATAAATCGACCAACCGGCAACCCCACCTCACCGGCCAGCAACGCCAAATCCACCTCCTCATTCGCCACCCGGTACTTGAACCACGCACAGCGACAAAGAACTTCCAGCATCCGAAAATAAAACATATATCCATCGCTGCCGAACTTTAACATCAGGTACTTAATCACCCGCTCATTATCCGGCGAATGATAATGCGCAAACCAATCCCCATTTTCTCTCCGCTTCCGTCCCATGCCTTCCCTGTCCGTTAAAAAACAATCTGTAACGTTCTTTGCAATTTTCTAAACATCTCTTTCCGCACATCCAACTCTTGCTGAAAAAATAATCCCTCGTGAAGATAATTATGATGTTTCAAAAACTCGATCTTATCCTCCAATTTTTCTTCATCAATATACCACTGGCAACACAAATCATAAATATTTTCCAAAACCTTATAATCAGACACATCGCTCTCATCGTTTGGTCTTGATCGTATTTTTTCAAAAAAATCCATTTTCGTCAACATAAAACCTCCCGTCCATCAAGTCCATACCGCCCACTCACCTACTCATAATAACCAAAATCCATCTCATCCATCGCTATTTCAACATCATCTTTATCCCGGCAATCATTTTCAACCTCATACAACATTAACCGTTCAATCGCCGCCTTAATCTCATCCCTACTTTCCCAAACCCACTCCCGGTATTGCATAACCGGTACATCAAAACTTTCCTGGGGAATCATATTCTCTTCATCATCCTCATCATACTTCCCATCCCACATTTCACGGTATTCGTCATACGCATCCTTGTCCAGCTTTTTCAAATCACTCATATCAGCCAACGAAACCAAAGGACAATCATGCGCAAAACAACAATACGGATCACTATCCTTATCATCATCCGGCGCCAAACACCCGTAACCATTATTCAAATTTCCGCCAAAACCCAACCGACACACTCTCATCAACGAATTTATATCCGTTAAAATCGGTTCTTTAAACTCTTTATACATACCATCACCTGTTTTCTAAACTAACCCGGTCCCCGAGTGATTCGCCTGCTTTATCTTTGCGAATCGTATCGAGGGGACAATTCTCAAATCACGCCCTATCCCAGGGCATCGCTCTATGTTTTGCCAAATAAATTAAATCATCAATACTTCCCTTAAAATTATCGCCCGGCTGCTTGAAAAAATAATTAGCACGTTGTGCAACACAACGACTTAACAAATCCATCATCCAAAAAGCATTACACTCCCTGGCTTTTTTCCCTTTCTCACCCCCGCAAATCACCCAATCCAGCTTGCCAATCACATCCATCGGAATAGGAACCGGCCCCAACATCGGCTCCACACTCACAAACTTTTTCCACTTGACCGAAAGATGCAACAAAGTATCGATGCGCGGCATAAGCAACTCATTCTCCACCGTCACCCCCAAATAAATATTAGGATGCGGAACAAGTTCACTAAAAAATTGTACCATCCGCTCCGGCCGCTTCGTCAAAAAGAAAAACACATGCCCATGATATGCCCAATTTGCACAATCAACCATAATTTTATTTATCACCCAATCCGGCACATCCTGGTGAAACAAATCACCCATACTGCACACAAACACACTCTTGGGCTTTTTCCATTCAAACGGCTGTAACCACTTGTCATTGTGAACCGTCACCTTAAACGGTTCATTAGCATCATACCCGAACCGCCCCCGTAGCCGCCCCTCCGCCAACCGCTTCGCATAACAATGTGTACACCCACTACTAATCGGCGTACACCCGGTAACGGGATTCCACGTCTCGCCCGCGCTCCCATCCGGCGATCTCACCCACTCAATTTTTGTTCCCACTTTTCACCTCATTCGTAATTCGTATCTCGTAATTCGTAATTGCACTAAAAAGCGCGGCGAACCAAGCCATCCATTACCACCATTTTCGCCTGTAAATTAACCCAACCCGCCGCGCATCCAACTATAACTTAAACTCCGGTTTGCCAGCTACAATCAGCCAATCACATAACCGGCTTTCCAACTTCGCAATCTCTTCCCGAATCCGCGCCCGCTTCACCTTTTCCCATTCCGGACAAGTCATTACAAAATTCACCGACTCACCAGGAGACTCCGGTTCCTCGATGCTTATCTTCACATCCAACTGCGCCAACCTGGTCGGCTCGCCGTTTTCATCAACCGCTAGATCATCATCCATAAACACCGGGATCTCCAAAACCAACACACCCGGCAAAGTTTCCGCCTCCGCTTTAGTCGATCCGGTTTTACTGCTAAACTGCACACCCAACTTGCGGCCATCCTTACTATCACTTTCGCTCAAATGCTCCAAATGAACATTCGTCTTGATCTTCCCATACCCGTCCAGCAGATCAGCCGCATTGACAATATCCAAAGAGTTTTTACGGAAATGGTTTAACAACTCCCGGTGAGAAAAATTAATCCCTAAAGCTCTGGTCCATAACTTCCATTCATCCGAAAAATCGAATTCATAATAAACAGTTTCAACCTTTCCACCAGGGGCAACCTCCGCCCGTTCATCCATCACCAACTTTACCGAAACATCCGAATAATAAATCGTCCCGGTCGATTTATCCGCCCACCGTTCCACCCAATCCACAAACCCGGCCAGCGAATAAAACGAATGATTCGCCACCCCGCGCCGTTGCAACGGCGGCAACTCCGCGTGTTTCTTAACCAACTCCACCCGCGCAATCGGCTCCTTGCTCTCCGGGTCAACCATCCGTACCAAACGGATAATCTCCGTCTCGCCCGGTAACAACCGCTTTCCTAAATCCTGCTCACTCATAAACACATCCTTTCAATTAAATACCCGGTCCCCGAGTGATGCGCCTGCTGGTCATCGAGTAGGTTCGCCTGCTTTTCCTTTGCGAACCATATCGAGATGCATCTTTGCGAATCGTATCGAGGGGACATTTCTCAATTCGTAATTATTTTAGCCGCCTCATCACCGGCCAGCCGAAACGCCTGCGCCTTTTCAGCATACCCGGCCTTTTCATACCTTTCAGCATACCCCAACAACTTTTCCCGCAACGCCTTCACCCTGGCGATCACCTCATCCGCGCTCATCATCCCGCTCCCGGCGTTTCTCCTCCGCATCCTCCAAAAACGATTCCTGCTCCGGCAAATCCCTGTCACTCCCGCTCGCCTGGCACATCAACAGACCCTTAACTTCCTTCGCATAAGTAACCGCGCTTTTCGGCAACTGCGGCGAAACCTTTTTCACACTCCACCGAATCCCGTAATTATTTATTTCCGGGTGACGAAAAATCTCAATATCCAGCGTCACCTTACCCTTAGCCCCCTCCGGGGAATCATACAACGCAAAATTCTTGCATACTTCCTCGCCCAACTTCTGAATCGCCTGATTCAACCCATCCAGCATAATTCCGCCATCAATCCTGCCGGCAGTCAACTCTTTTAACGGCATTTCAAACCTCCATCAATTATAAAAATAAAAAGCCCGCCCGGACCGGGTGAGTGGGAAATCAACCCGTCCAGGCAGGCCATTAATTAAACGCGCATTCCAGCGTACAAATAGTAACCAACCACAAAATCACAATAATAACCAACATGCCCAACCAAAAAACACACCCGAATTTCATATCACACCTTGTCCATTATATCCACTTTCAAATCAGTAATAATTTTTTCTAAAAATTTTATGAAACTGTCTGTAAAAAAATCGCTTTCATCACCAGGATAAATAGTCTCAAAAAAACATTCCGGTCTTTTTTTAGGAATAAATTTAATTCGTATTGCCTCAAGTTCACCTTTCTTTACAGCCTCAATACACCTCTGATAGTAATTAATAATTGTTTCATCATCAATTACCTTTAAAATTTTTTCTTGATTGTCCATTATGTCCACATCTTCCATAAAAAGAATGACGCACCCAGCCGCTCCAATGTTTTTGGAATACGAGGTTTACTCTCACCATAGAGAACCGCAACTTTTTTCATGCCTCGCGTCATTTGCTCCGGCGCCGGGACTCGAACCCGGAATTTAAGACGTTAATAAAAATATGCACCATTGTGCGAAACGTGTGCCTCTACCTTTTCAGCCATCGCCGGAAACCGCCTCTTTACAATACAACACCCGCCTCTTTGGAAGCCTCTTCGCCTCGAATGCGGGAGAGAAACCTTATCATCTCTTGCTATAGAATCAGGCTTTGGAACTCACTCCAGCTACAATCATGTACCCAACGGAATCACCTCCTCTCATTTTCATCTGCTAAATCCCTTCATCTGCTTAAATCTGCGGTCAAAAAATTCACCACATCCGCGCGCGGAATCACCCGCGTACCATCTGCCCACAAATGCTCCCTGAAATACCCGGCCTCGATCTTGACCTTCATAGTCTGCTCACTCAACTGTAAAAACTTCTGTACCCGTGATCTCCGTAAAAACTCCGGGCACTTGCCCCGCCGCACCACCTTCCGGCCACTCCGGTCCAAAACATCCGGCGTCCCGAAAAAATCAAACACACTCTGCACCGCCTGGTCATGCGTAATCATATATCCTTCTCCCGGTCCCAAACATCCAACCGCAAAAACTCACAGGCGCGGCACACAACCCACGCCACTAACATAAAAGCCCCAATCACCGTCCACAACCAGTTCCGGTCATCGAGTAGATTCGCCTGCTGGTCATCGAGTAGGTTTGCCTGCTTTACCTTGCAAACCGTATCGAGATGCTCCTTTGCGAATCGTATCGAGATGCAGGAACTCATTTCACCACCCGCTTAATCGTAAAAACGGCTTTGCCCAGGTTCAGCGCCATCATAAACGCCGTCCCGGAGGCAAACGAAAGATCATTCCGAAAATACGAATACATCGCATTCAACACCGCGCACTCATACATCGGGTAATGCTCAAACACCGCAAACACTTCGTTATCCGTAACCGGCAACATAGGTAAACCAAAATCATCATTCGGATACATATCATTTCTCCTCATCAATTCAAGTATCCGCTTTGCTCTTTCCCTGGCCAAATCCCTTTCGGCAATCTTTCCGTCCACATCCCCGCCATCCTTGTCCACCAGGTCAACCAAGTCCACCTCGTCCACCGGCCGTAAAATTGCCGCGTAAGGCGTCTCATTCAAACTTTCCAGCCCCGCCAGCAACTCCTCCTCTGCCCGCCGCCCACCAGTATCAACACATCCCGCCTCACCATTTCCCATCGCTCACCCTTTCAAAATAATTCTTGACTAACATCCAACAAATAATTATATTGCATTTACTTTACAGTTTACGCATTAACCGGCAACTGCTGTATATAACTCACAACATGCTCTTGCAACGGATACATACGCCCGTTCAACATCCCGGAAATATACTGCCGGGTAACGCCGAAATGCCGCGCCACCTTGCACTTGCTCACCCGCGCCCGTTTCAGCTTCTCGTTAAGTAACCGGACTTCCTCCGGCGTTGCCAATGGCTTCATCTCTACACCTGCTAAATTGTAAACTGTCAACTGCACACAAGCTAAATATAATACGTCTTTAAGTGGAAGTCAAGTGAAAAATGCTTGATTTAGAGAAAATATACAAAAATATTGCAAATAATTTTGAATTAATTCGTAAATACGAATCATTAAGTAAGCACGAATTTAGCCAGCAATTAAGTATTTCATCGGGTAATTATGGCGATGTTGTGGGAGAACCCCCTCGTATAAACGCTTCTTTAAAAATGATCATCGGTCTGCTCAACGCATACCCCGCCGTCGTTTCCCACATCAAAGAACCCGCCAGCCAATATAAAACGTTCAGCGAGTGGGAAACACTTCACACCCGCATAAATGCCATGCCCCCGGAAAAACGCCAATACTTTCCACCCGGCACACCCTTCCCGGCAGTACAAACCTTTGCCGCCACCATCCAGGCCGAAAAACTTCAAACCCGGCTCAATAACAATCCTGCCGGCATCATCCTCTCGCCCGTCCACGCCCCAACCCTGGCCGAACTTGCCGCACTCTACCAAACCCGCCGCGCCCACGAAATCGATACCACCCGC
>Ga0172382_10002869_pt1 | contig 28016 bp, 27 predicted proteins | sample Leawel138RmetaG_FD_122245 | JGI IMG/M metagenome (GOLD analysis project Ga0172382, IMG submission 122245) | Leachate microbial communities from a municipal landfill in Southern Ontario, Canada - Leachate well 138R metaG | ecosystem: Engineered > Solid waste > Landfill > Unclassified | place...
GCTGCATCGGCCCGGGCGATGGCGCCGCAGGACGCCGAACCGGTGCTGCCATCGGACGACCCGTGGCTGCGGGCCTCGTCGATGTCCAGGCTCGGCGATCCGGGCGGACCGGTCGCCGGGCTGGATGACACCGAACTCGAGGCGATCCAGCGCAATGCACCGACCGCCGCCATCGAGATGCCGACACCGAGCAGGCTGCTGCGCAGATTGCTGGCAACGCTTGCCATCGCAGTCGTCCTCGCCGCAGGCATCGGCGCCTTCGTCGCGGTCGTGCACACCGCGCCCGAGTCGCCCTTCGACGAATCGCCGCTCGACCGGTATGCCGCGCCGCTCCTCGACCGGCTCGAAGACTGGGGACTGATCCGGCGCTGAAGCTCCGTCCATGACGAGACTACGGCTGTCTTGCGGTGCGGATCGGCGCAGGAACGATTCCGAGCGGCCGATGCTGTGGTTTACGCTCGGCAATTATCGGATTTCTTTACACTCCGGCCCCGCCGGTGACCTCGGCAGAGTCACCAGGATTTACAAGCCATTGATTCATAAGTAGTGAATTTTTTTCCTTTCAGTTGGCCCGATTATTGCTTGAATCTCCGTTCATATCCAATGGAGGAGACGATGAAGGGAAATCTCAGGACTGCCATCGCAGTCGTCTCGTTTTTTACTGCTGCCGCCGTGCAGGCAGCGCCGGTATCTCTGGGAACGATCGAGCACCTGTACGGCACCGACAGCGGCCGTCAGTTGTCGAGCATCATGGATATCTATCATCCGGGCGGCAACTGCGACGCGGCAAACGCGACGTCGCTCACCGTGAAAGCGACCAGCGCGTCATCGTGCAATCGATTCGCCGATGCCTTCGATTTTTCGGGGATCAGTTACGACAGCATCGATCACTTCACGATCACGCTCGGGTTCAGCAATGCCCGGAATCAGGTCTTCGGAGTCGAGCGCTGGAACGCGCTCGGGGGCTACAACTACACCCACGGTGGCGACACGCTCGGCACCCTCAACGCCAGCGGCCCCCAATCGTTCACCTTCGACAGCTCGGACAGTCGGTTCGCGAACGTGCTCGATACCGAACAGTTCTTCCTGTTCTTCAGTACCAGCCTCGGCAGCAGCATGCAGTTCGATCTCAGCTCGGCAAGGCTGGAGCTCTTCGGCACGCCGGGCACGACCGCAGTGCCCGAACCCGGTCCGCTCGCGCTGATCAGCCTGTCGCTGCTTGCGCTGGGCGCGGTGCGGCGTACCCGAAGATCCGGCGATAGGGCCTGACACACACGACCGCCGACCCGAAACCACTCGCCGCTGCCCCGCGAGCGCAGATCCGGGGTCGTTCTTTCCTCGGCATCTGACGAAGGCCTGGCCCGCTTGCGGGCCAGGCTCGTGCGAGGTCTACACGGAAGGACTTGTTCTTCTCTTGTCTCGCCCTTTTCTCTTGTCTCGCCCTTCTGCTCAGAAAGCCTCGACCGGCAGCGCCAGCACACCGGCAGCGCCATCGACGATCGAGCTCGCCAGCGCCGGCGCCTGGCTGACGATGTGGTCGGCGTGGAAGCGGGCCGTGTCGAGCTTGGCGGTCATGAAGGCAGTATCGCCGCTGCCGGCGTCACGCGCTGCGGCGGCCGCCAGGGCGGCGCAGCCCATCTGCCAGCCGGACAGCACGGCACCGGCCAGCTTCAGGTAAGGCACGCTGCCCGCGAAGACGGCGTGGACATCGCTGTCCGCCCCGTTCACGACGAAGTCGACGACCGACTCCAGCGCATCGGCCCCGGCCACCAGCCGGCGGCCGATGGCCTGCAGGTCGTCGTCGCCGGCGGCGCCCAGCGCCGCTGCGGTGGCGCGCACCTCGGCGAGCAGGCCACGTGCGACGGCGCCGCCGTCACGCGCCGTCTTGCGGCCGATCAGATCGTTGGCCTGGATGGCCGTCGTGCCTTCGTAGATCGTCAGGATCCGGGCGTCGCGATAATGCTGGGCCGCGCCGGTTTCCTCGATGAACCCCATCCCGCCGTGCACCTGCACGCCGAGCGACGCAACCTCGATCGACATCTCGGTCGACCAGCCCTTGACGATGGGCACCAGGTATTCGTAGACCGCCATCGCACGCTTGCGCTCATCCGGATCGGCCGAATGATGGGCGATGTCGGACTGCGCCGCCGCCATGTAGGCCAGCGCCCGGGCACCTTCGGCATGGGCACGCATCGTCATCAGCATCCGGCGCACGTCCGGATGGTTGATGATCGCGACCGGGCCGCTGGAACCGGCCACATCGCGACTCTGCACCCGTTCCCGGGCATAGGCGGCCGCCTGCTGGTAGGCGCGCTCGGCGATCGAAACTCCCTGCATGCCGACTGCGAAGCGCGCCGAGTTCATCATGATGAACATGTACTGCAGGCCGCGATTTTCCTCGCCGACCAGATAGCCGATGGCGCCTTCGCCGACCTCGCCCTTGCCGTCACCGTAGACCAGGACCGCGGTCGGGCTGGCCTTGATGCCGAGCTTATGCTCGATCGACGTACACCAGACATCGTTGCGGGCCACGGGCTTGCCCGCCTCGTCGCAGATGAACTTCGGCACGATGAACAGCGAGATGCCGCGGACCCCTTCGGGGGCACCCGGGGTCCGCGCCAGCACCAGATGGACGATGTTCTCGGCCATGTCGTGCTCACCGTAGGTGATGAAGATCTTCTGGCCGAAGACCCGGTAACTGCCATCGGGCTGGTGCACGGCCCTGGCCCGCACCAGCGCCAGGTCGGAACCCGCCTGCGGCTCGGTCAGGTTCATCGTGCCGGTCCATTTCCCCGAGATCAGCGGCGGCACGTAGCGCTGGCGCTGTTCGTCGGAGCCGGCCGTCAGCAAGGCCTCGATGGCGCCGTCGGTGAGCAGCGGACACAGCGCGAACGACAGGTTGGCCGCATTCAGGATCTCGATGCAGGCCGTCGAGATCAGTTTCGGCAGCCCCTGGCCGCCGAACTCGACCGGATGCTGGATGCCCTGCCACCCCCCTTCGGCGAACTGGTGGAAGGCTTCGCGAAAACCCGGAGACGTCTTGACGACACCGTTGTCGAGCACCGCCCCGTCCAGGTCGCCCGACCGGTTCAGGGGGGCGACCACCCCTTCGTTGAAGCGGGCGCATTCCTCGAGCACCGCCTGTGCGGTGTCCAGGCCAGCCTCCTCGAAACCGGGCAGCCGGGCGATCTCGTCGAGCTTGCCGACATGCTCGAGCGTGAACAGCATATCCTTGAGCGGGGCGTTGAACGACATCGAATCACTCCATCCGTCAGCCGAGTTTCTCGGTCAGCTCGGGCACCGCCTGGAACAGGTCGGCCACCAGTCCGTAGTCGGCCACGCCGAAGATCGGCGCTTCCTCGTCCTTGTTGATCGCGACGATGACCTTGCTGTCCTTCATCCCGGCCAGGTGCTGGATCGCCCCCGAGATGCCGATGGCGACGTACAGATCCGGCGCAACGATCTTGCCGGTCTGGCCGACCTGCCAGTCGTTGGGTGCGTAACCGGCGTCGACTGCCGCACGCGAAGCGCCCATCGCCGCGCCGAGCTTGTCGGCCAGCGGTTCGAGCAGCTTGAAGTTCTCCGCCGACCCCATGCCGCGGCCTCCCGAGACGACGACCTTGGCCGCCGTCAGTTCGGGGCGGTCGCTCTTGGCGATTTCGCGGCCGACGAAGCTCGACTTGCCCGAGTCGGCCACCGCATCGACCTTCTCGACCGTGGCCGAACCGCCGCTGGCGGCGGCCGCGTCGAAGGCGGTGCCACGCACCGTGATGACCTTCACGGCATCGGCCGACTGCACGGTTGCGATCGCGTTGCCGGCGTAGATCGGCCGGGTGAAGGTGTCGGGCGATTCGACGCTGGTGATCTCGGAGATCTGGGCCACGTCGAGCAGCGCGGCCACTCGCGGCAGGATGTTCTTGCCCGAGGCCGTAGCCGGGGCCAGGATATGCGAATGGCCGTCGGCCACCGCGACCACCTGCGCCGCGACGTTCTCGGCCAGCTGATCGGCGAAATGCGCGGCATCGGCAACCAGCACCTTGCTCACGCCGGCAACCTGGGCCGCCGCCTGGGCTGCGCCGTCACAGCCCGCGCCGGCAACCAGCACCGTGATGTCGCCGCCACACTTGGAAGCCGCGGTGATCGTGTTCAGCGTCGCTGCCTTCAGCGTCGCGTTGTCATGTTCGGCGATAACGAGTACTGCCATGGTCGTTTCCTTCCTCAGATCACTTTCGCTTCGTTCTTCAGCTTGTCGACCAGCGCGGCGACATCGGCCACCTTGACCCCAGCCTTGCGACCGGCCGGTTCGGTGACCTTCAGCGTCTTCAGGCGCGGGGCGGGATCGACACCGAGGTCGGCCGGCTTGACGTTGTCGAGCTGTTTCTTCTTCGCCTTCATGATGTTGGGCAGCGTCACGTAACGCGGCTCGTTCAGGCGCAGGTCGGTGGTCACCACCGCCGGCAGCGTGATCTCGACCGTTTCCAGGCCACCGTCGACTTCGCGGGTGACCCTGGCCTTGCCGTCGGCGAGCTCGACCGCCGACGCGAAGGTTGCCTGCGGCATGCCGGCCAGCGCAGCCAGCATCTGGCCAGTCTGGTTGGCATCGTCGTCGATCGCCTGCTTGCCGAGGATCACCAGTTGCGGCTGCTCCTTGTCGACCAGTGCCTTGAGCAGCTTGGCCACGGCCAGCGGCTGCAATTCGGCGTCGGTCTCGACCAGGATGGCACGATCGGCACCGATGGCCATCGCGGTGCGCAGGGTCTCCTGGCAGGCGAGCGTGCCGCAGGACACGGCGACGATCTCGGTCGCGACACCCTTTTCCTTAAGCCGGACGGCCTCTTCGACGGCGATTTCGTCGAACGGGTTCATCGACATCTTGACGTTAGCGATGTCCACACCGGTCTGGTCGCTCTTGACGCGCACCTTCACGTTGTAGTCCACCACTCGCTTGACAGGGACCAGAATCTTCATCGGGGCCTCACGGAGTCGGATGGATTGAAAGGCTCGATTCTACAGACCCGCGCGCAGCGGCACGCCAGGCCCGCGCGAAGCGGCACCCCGGAGTCTCGGCCACCAGGGCCCGGCACGGTCACGACCAGTTCGGCGCGCGCTTGTCGAGAAAGGCCTGGACCCCTTCGAGGGCGGCCTCATCCATCATGTTGCAGGCCATCGTCTGGCCGGCCAGCTGGTAGGCGGCATCCACCCCCATTTCGAGCTGACGGTAGAACAATCCCTTGCCTGCGGCGATGGCCACTGCCGGCTTGGCGCAGATCAGCCCGGCAATCCGGCCGATCTCGGCATCGAGCTGGTCGGCCGGCACCACTGCGTTGACCAGCCCGCGCTGGCGCGCGGTCTGCGCATCGATGAATTCGCCGGTCACCAGCATCTCGAAGGCCTGCTTGCGCCCGAGGTTGCGCGACAGCGCCACCGACGGCGTCGAGCAGAACAGGCCCAGGTTCACGCCGGACACCGCAAAGCGCGCCGCCTCGGCCGCCACCGCCAGATCGCACATCGCCACCAGCTGGCACCCTGCGGCCGTCGCGATCCCCTGGATCCGGGCGATGACCGGCTGCGGCATCCGCTGGATCGTCATCATCAGCTTCGAGCACTGGCTGAACAGCTTCTGGTAGTAGCCCAGCGCGGGCTCGGCGCGCATCTCGCGCAAGTCATGGCCGGCGCAGAAGGCCTTGCCGGCAGCGGCCAGCACGACGACCCGCACCTCGGGGTCGGCGGCCGCCTGTTCGAGCGCCGCCTGCAGGGCTGTCATCAAAGCCTCGGACAGCGCGTTGAACTGCGCAGGCCGGTTCATGGTCAGCGTCAGCACGCCGTCTGCCCGGCTGACGAGCACCAGCTCATCGCTCGCCTGCGCGTGTGCGCCGCTCGCCTGCGCACCGGTCGCCTGCGCGTGCGCGCCGACCGCTCGCGCCGATCCGTTCTCGCTCATTCCGATCTCCTGTTTCGAGGGTTGCGCCGCGATCGGCCCCGTGCCGACGCTGCGCCTGCGGCCGATTATCGGCGCCCGGCTGCCGTCGGCCAAATGGTGGCCTCGCACCGACCGTCGGCAGCCACCGCGCGGTTTACACTCGGCCCACCTCGTCGGGGCCCCGCGGCCCTGCCGGCTTCCTCCTGGCACAGGAAACACCCCGATGCTCGAACGGATTCAGGCCGTCGCCGCCCAGGTCGGCACGCTCGTAGTCGGCAAGCAGGCGCAGATCCGGCTTGCGCTCGCCTGCCTGCTGGCGCGCGGCCATCTGCTGATCGAAGACCTGCCCGGCGTCGGCAAGACCACGCTGGCGCAGGCACTGGCCATCTCGCTCGGGCTGCAGTTCAAGCGCGTGCAGTTCACCAACGACCTGCTGCCGGCCGACATCATCGGCGTCACCGTCTTCAACCGCGGCGACTCGAGCTTCGCTTTCCACCCGGGTCCGATCTTCGCCCAGGTGCTGCTCGCCGACGAGATCAACCGGGCCTCGCCCAAGACGCAGTCGGCCCTGCTCGAAGCCATGGAGGAGCGCCAGGTCTCGGTCGATGGCCACTCCCACCCGCTGCCCGATCCGTTCTTCGTGATCGCCACCCAGAACCCGCAAGACCAAGTGGGCACCTTTGCGCTGCCCGAATCGCAGCAGGACCGCTTCCTGATGTGCATTGAGCTCGGCTACCCGGACCCCCAGTCCGAACGCAGCCTGCTCGAAGGCCAGGACCGGCGCGAACTGCTGCAGTCACTGCAGCCGGCGATCGCCCCGGGCGAACTGCTCGAGGCCCAGGCGCTGACGCGGCGCATCCACTGTGCCCCGCCGCTGGTCGACTACATCCAGCGGCTGCTCACGCAGAGCCGGCGCAGCGCCGATCTCGCCGAAGGGCTGAGTCCGCGCGCCGGCCTCGGCCTGATTCAGGCCACCCGGGCCTGGGCCTTCCTCGACGGGCGCAACCATGCCCTGCCCGAGGACGTGCAGGCGGTACTGACGGCGGTTGCCGGCCATCGCCTGCGGCCGGCGCGCGGGGTGGCGACCACCCACCGGGCCCGCGCCGAACTGGTGGCCGGACTGCTCAAGGCGGTGCCGGTGTCGTGACCCACGAGCCGCGCGCGCCGAACCGCCGCGGGCGGGCATGGTTCGAACCGATGCTCGCCCGCCGGCACCGGCCGGTGGCCGGCGACCACCGGCTGCGCCATCGCCATGTCTATGTCCTGCCGACCCGCCCGGGGCTCATCTACGGGGTCGTCGTGCTGGCGATGCTGATCGCGTCGATCAACTACCGGCTCTCGCTGGGCTATGCGCTGAGCTTTCTCGCCGCGGCGGTCGCCCTGGTCGCGATGCTGCAGACCTGGCGCAACCTGGCCACCCTGGTGCTGCGTCCCGGCCGGGCCGACCCGGTGTTCGCCGGCGACTTCGCCACCCTGACCGCGATCGTGCGCAACCCGGGCCGGCTCGATCGCTTCGCCCTGTCTTTCGTGGCCCCCGGGGTCGCCTCGCCGCACGACTTCGACATCGCCGGCGGCACTGAATGCATCGTTGCGCTGGCCGCCCCGGCCCGCCGGCGGGGATGGCATCCGGCCCCGCGACTGCGCCTCGAAACCCGCTTCCCGCTGGGGCTGTGGCGGGCCTGGACCTGGTGGCAACCGGCCATCCGGCTGCTGGTCTATCCCCGGCCCGAACCGCCGGGCCGGCCACTGCCGGCCCATGTCGCCAGCGCCGGCGAAGGGCGCACACCGGGTTCGGGCGACCAGGATCTGGCGGCCCAGCGCCCGTGGCGGCCCAGCGACTCGCCCCGGCGGATCGCCTGGAAGACGGTGGCGCGCACCGCCTCGGACGAGCTGATCGTCAGCGAATACGAGGGCGGCGCGATCGGTGAGCTGCTGCTCGACTGGCAACAGTTGCCGGCCGCCTGGGACGCCGAGCGCCGGCTGTCGCAACTGACCCGCTGGGTACTCGAAGCCGACGCCCTGGGCGTGCGCTATGCGCTGGCGCTGCCCGGCAGCACGGCCGCCCCGGACAGCGGCCCCGTCCACCGGGCGCGCTGCCTGGAGGCGCTGGCCACCTGGGGGCTGGCGTCGGAGGGCAACGGCAGCGCCAACCGCACGAACGGCACCGGAACGCGGCAATGAGCGCCCGGCCCCGGATGCGGCCCTGGCTGCGTGCCCTCGGCGGCCAGCTCGGTGACCAATGGGAGCGCAACCGGCGCGACACTCTGTTCCTGATGCTGCCCGTCCTGCTTGCGGTGCTGCCCCATTTCAGCCACATGCCATGGTGGGTCAGCGCCGGTTTCCTGATGCTGTTCTGCTGGCGGCTGGGCCTGCTGTTCTCGGGCCGCTGGCTGCCCCGGGCGTCGGTGCGCTGGGTCGGCGCGCTGGCCGCCACGGCCGCCGTCTGGGCTCACTACGACAAGCTGGTCGGCAGCGAGCCGGGCGTCGCCCTGCTGATCCTCTTCCTGGGCCTGAAGCTGATGGAAGTGCAGGCCCGGCGCGACCTGTTCGCCGTCATCTTCCTGTCGATGTTCCTGCTGCTGGCGGCCTTCCTGAAATCGCAGTCCATCGGCACCGCCGTCCTCGTGCTGACCGGCTTCGCCGGACTGCTGACCGCCATGCTGACCATGCAGTACCGCCAGCACGAGGCCCCGGTCGGCCAGCGGCTGCGGACGGTCGCCGTGCTGCTGCTGCAGGCACTGCCGGTTGCCGTGATCGTCTTCCTGCTGTTTCCGCGCCCCGCCGGAACGCTGTGGGGCTTCGGCAGCGACGGCCAGCGCGCCCGCACCGGCCTCAGCGAGTCGATGACGCCCGGAGCCATCTCCGAGCTCGGCGAGTCCACCGAAATCGCGTTCCGGGTCCGCTTCGACGCCGAGCTGCCGTCGACCGCCACACTGTACTGGCGGGGGCCGGTGTTCGGCCGCTTCGACGGCGCCACCTGGCGCAGCCTCGAACTGCCGGCCAGGCCGCCGGCCAGGGTGTTCTACCGCAGCGACTCGCGGGTCGGCTACGAGATCACCCAGGAGCCGTCCACGCGCACCTGGCTGTTTCCACTGGAAATGCCGGTCACCCTCAGCCTGCCCGAGGGCCTGCAGGCCCGGCTTCGGCCCGACCTGCAACTGGTCGCTTCCCGGCCGCTGGACGGCCGTCTGCGCTACCGGGTCGAATCCGGGATCGACTGGCAGGCCGGGCTCGACGACGACCCCGACTCGCTGCAACGCTGGCTGGAGCTGCCAGCCGGCTTCAATCCGGAGACTCTGGCGCTGGCCCGCAGCTGGCGCGGGGGATCGGCGGCTCCCGAAGCTCGCCTGCCGCTGCCCGACGGCCCGACGGCCCGGCGCGCCATCGACCAGGCTCTGACGATGTTCCGCGAACAGCCGTTCAGCTACACCCTGCGTCCGCCGCCGGTCGGGCGCAACAGCGTCGACGACTTCCTGTTCGATACGCGGTCCGGCTTCTGCGAGCATTTCGCCGCTGCCTTCGTCGTGCTGATGCGGGCCTACGGCAACCCGGCCCGGATCGTCACCGGCTACCAGGGCGGCGAACGCAACCCGGTCGACGGCTGGTGGCTGGTCCGGCAGGCCGATGCGCATGCCTGGGCCGAAGTCTGGATCGCCGGCCAGGGCTGGCAGCGCATCGACCCGACCGCCGCGGTCGCGCCCGGCCGGATCACCCGCGGCGAGCGGCTGATGCCCGAGCACGGCGGCCTGCCCGGCTTCGACCTGGCCCTGCCGCTGCTCAAGACGCTGCGCCTGCGCATCGACGCCATCGGCAACGCCTGGAACCAGTGGCTGCTGTCCTACGACCAGAGCCGCCAGCAGCGGCTGCTGCAGCGGATCGGCCTGCCCGGTCACGACTGGCGCACGATGGCCGGACTGCTCGCCTTCTGCCTGGCGGTGGCCGTCACCGCGATCGCGCTGTGGACCCTGGTTCCGCGCCGCTCCCGAGACCCGGTCGAGCGGGCCTGGCAGGCCTTCTGCGACAAGCTGGCGAGCCTGGCACCGGCGCGCCGGCCACATGAAACCGCCAGCGACTACCTGCGCCGCATCGAGCCGCTGCTGGCACCCGAACAGGCGGCCGAGGCCCACCGGATCGCCGGCCTGTACAACCGGCTGCGCTTCGGCAAGGACGGCACCGGCAAGTCTGGCGGCGAACGCGTGCGACACTTGCAGCGATGCATACGAAAGTTCAGGCTCTGAGCAGGGCGCTCTTCGGCGTGCTCGCCTGCGTGGCCAGCCTCATGGCGCCGCCGGCGGCTGCCAACGACTACCCGCTGCGCCCCGAGGTGCGCGCCTTCATGCAGGATCTGGTGGCGCGGCATGCCTTCGATGCCCAGGCCCTCGACGCGCTGTTCGCCCAGGTCCGCCGCAGCGACACCGCCATCCGCCTGATGACGCCGGCCCCGACCGGAGCGAAGCGGTCGTGGCAGGCCTATCGGGCCCGCTTCATCGATGCGAACCGGATCGAGACCGGCCTGCGCTTCTGGCACGACCATGCCGCCACGGTCGCCCGCGCCTCGCAGCACTATGGCGTCCCCGAGGAAATCATCATCGCCATCATCGGCGTCGAGACGGTGTTCGGCCGCATCACCGGCGAGCACCGCGTGATCGACGTGCTCAGCACGCTCAGCTTCGATTACCTGCGGCGCGCCGACTACTTTCGCAGCGAACTCGAACAGTTCCTGCTGCTCGCGCGCACCGAGGGCTTCGATCCGCTCGAGATCCGCGGCTCCTATGCCGGCGCGATCGGGCTGCCGCAGTTCATGCCCGGCAGCATCCGGCGCTGGGCCGTCGACTTCGACGGCGACGGCCGCGTCGACCTGCGCCACAGCACGGCCGACGCGATCGGCAGCGTCGCCAACTTCCTTGCCGAACACGGCTGGCAACCGGGCGCTCCGGCCCGCTACGCCGTGCGCATCGCCGACCCCCGCCGGATCGGCCCGCTGATCGACGCCGGCATCACGCCGTCGTTCACCCCCGACGCACTGCGCGACTACGGCGTGGCCAGCCTCGATCCGGTCGGAGAGGACACGCGACTGGCGCTGATCGACCTGCCCAATGGCGACGACCCGCCCGATTACTGGCTGGGCGCGCAGAACTTCTTCGTGATCACCCGCTACAACCGTTCGAGTTTCTACGCCTCGGCGGTGCTCGACCTTGCCGAGGCGCTGCGCCGCCGCAGCGGCCCCTGACCCGTCCCGCCACCGGAGGTTTCCCGATGCCCGACATCCACCCGGCCTGCCAGGCCATCCGCCAGCCCGCCCGCCTGCCGCTGGCCATCCGTGCCGCCGGCCCTGCCTGTGCCGCGCTGCTGACCGCGGCGAGCCTGTTTGCGGCCACCGCGACATCGGCCCAGACCCTGCCCCAGCGCAAAGCCGGTCTCTGGGAGATCCAGATGACCCACGGCGGCGCGCTGGCCGACCTGCAGAAGCAGGCCCAGCAACAGATGCAGCAGGCCATGGCCGGTATGACGCCCGCCCAGAGGCAGCAGATGCAGCAGATGCTCGGCGCCCAGGGGATGTCGCTGCCAGGCGCCGGCCCGCAGACCGTCCGCTCCTGCCTGACCCCCGAGCAGGCGGCCCGCGAACTCGACGTCCAGCCCGACCCCGACAGCGACTGCCGGCATACGATCACGTCACGCTCGTCGACCCACGCCGAGTTCAAGCTGAGCTGCCAGAGTCCGGAAGGCCGGATGGAGGGCACGGGCCGCATCTTCGATGTCAGCCCGACCAGCTTCCGCGCCCAGATGACGATGAAGGGCACCAGCGGCGAACTGGCCGCCCTGGGCGAGATGCGGATCGACCAGAATGGCCGCTGGCTCGGTGCCGACTGCAAGGGCGTCAGGCGGTGAGCGTCCTGCCGCGCGCCAGCCGGTCGACGATCAGAGTCCGACGAAGAACACCGGGCACGTCAACGACTGCTGGATCTGTCTGATCGACTCCTCGCATTCGCGCTTGTCGAAGAAGGCCTCCTTGCTGTCTGCCACGGGCTTGTCCTCCCGGACGTAATAGGTCCAGTACCACCTTCCCCTGCCGTCCGGGCGTGCGATGAAGCAGGGGTAAACGATCGCAGTCATGTGACGTGTTCCGGAGTGTTCGCGTTCCTGGAGTTCGTGCGATCCAGAATCGCTTTGCCGTGCGCTCATCCGCGTTCTCCGGGCATCGATCGCCGTGAGTCCGCGACATCCTTGGCCAGATCCCTGCAATTCGCTTGCCAGCGCTGCAGCGCCCGGGGCACAGCGCCGTCTGCGCAGGGCGCGGCCGGCCGACGCAGCCTTCCGAGCGCCACGACCTGTTGCGAAACCTGAACAGGCAAGGTTCACGGCGTTCACATTTCTTGACGACCAACCGGCACGATTCGTCCAGTTTTCGAATCAGGCGCCCGGATTGCGCCACAGGCACGCAGTTTGCAAAGAGTGAGCTTCATGCTCCTCACACTCTTGCTCGTATCGCTGATCGGCGCCCCCGTCTGCTGGTGGCTGGTACGTCTGGACTCGCGGCTGTCCCGCGCCGCCTGGATGATCCCTGCCGGCCTGTTCCTCGGTTTTTCATCCCTGGCGCCAGCACTGCTCGGCAGCGGCCCGATCGAAGAGGTCCGGCCCTGGATCCCGTCGCTGGGCGTGGCGCTGGCACTGCGCCTCGACGGTCTGTCCTTGCTTTTCGCGCTGCTGATCACCGGCATCGGGACGTTCATCTTTCTCTACGCGGGCAGTTACCTGCGTGGCGACCCCGACATTTCCCGCTTCTTTGCCCGGCTGACCCTGTTCATGGGTGCCATGCTGGGGGCAACGCTGGCCGACGACATGATCGTCCTGCTGGTGTTCTGGGAAGCCACCAGCCTGGCGTCTTTCCTGTTGATCGGCTACAAGCCGGAGAAAGCGGCGGTCCGGCGCTCGGCACAGCAAGGTCTGCTCGTGACCGTGGCGGGCGGCCTGTCGCTGCTCGCAGCGGTCGTTCTGCTGGGACAGGCCGCCGGCACCCTGCGCATCTCCGCAATCATCGCCCAGGCTCCCGCGCTTGCAGAACACCCGCAGGCAACGTGGGTCGTCGCACTCGTGGCGCTCGGCGCATTCGCGAAGTCCGCGCAGGTGCCGCTGCATGCCTGGCTCCCCAATGCCATGGTGGCTCCGACGCCGGTTTCGGCCTTCCTGCATTCCGCCACCATGGTGAAGCTCGGCGTATACCTGCTCGCGCGGCTGAATCCGGTCTACGGCGACCACCCGCTCTGGACATGGCTGCTGCTGTGTACGGGGCTCGCGACGATGATGACCGCTGCCGTCCTGGCCGTCCGCCAGACCGACCTGAAGCGCGTACTGGCCTACTCGACGATCGTCTCGCTCGGCACGCTGGTCATGCTGCTGGGCTTGCCGCATCCGCTGGCCGGAGCGGCCCTGACGGTCTACCTGATGGTCCACGCTCTGTACAAGGCCTGTCTGTTCATGGTGGCCGGAATCATCGAACACGCAGCCGGAACGCGTGACACGACCCGGTTGCGAGGGCTGGGCAGGCTGATGCCGCTGACCGCGGGGATCGCGATCCTGGCCGGACTGTCCATGGCCGGTTTGCCACCGTTCATGGGGTTCATCGCCAAGGAACTGGTCTACGAGGTGAGCCTGCGTGGCGACGCCTCCTGGCTCCTGGTGGCCTTCGCTCTGCTGTCGAACGTCGTCATGGTCGCCGTCGCAGGCGTGGTGACACTGCGGGTGTTCTTCGGCCCCACGGTCACCACGCCGCGGCCCCCGCATGATCCGGCCCCGGCAATGTGGATCGGGCCGGCCCTGCTGGCGGGATCGGGTCTGTTGCTCGGACTGGCGCCGTCACTGGTGGGGGAAATCATCACCGCCGCAACCCGGGACGTCGGCGGCCGGATCGACCATGCTCAACTGTCCCTCTGGCACGGCTGGACCCCCATGCTGGCCCTCAGCGGCCTGACTCTCGCACTGGGACTGGCCTGCTACGCCTGCTGGGATCGGATACACCGAACCCTGATGGCTCGCGAAGTGATCGACAGCCACGGCCCTGACGCCCTGTACGACCGTTCCCTTGCCGCCCTGCAACGGCTCGCTGCCTGGCAGACCGAACGAATCCAAAGCGGCAGCCTGCGACGCTACATCGTCACGGTCCTGAGCGTGATGGGCATCAGCCTATCGGCCGTGCTCATCGGCACCGGAGCATCGACCCCGCCCTCTTTCGATGGCGCCCTGAGCCTGTACGGCCTGCTCCCGGCGCTGCTGGTGCTCGGAACATTGTCGGTGCTGCAGGCCCGCAACTTCACTGCCGGCATCGTTGCGGCGGGAACGGTGGGCTTCGGCGTCGCGTTGACTTTCCTCTTCAACGGCGCACCCGATCTGGCCTTCACCCAGTTCTCGGTCGAAGCGGTGGCCGTCGTGGTTCTGCTGGCGATCGCCGGGCACATGGCGGGCCACGGCCAGGATGCGCGCAGCCCCGCACAGCGGCGCCTCGATGCCGTCGTCGCAACGGGTTTCGGTCTGCTCGCCACGCTGATCCTGCTCGCGGTCCTGGACACGCCGCTCGACATGCGCCTGTCGGATTTCTTCGCCGGCGCCAGCGTGCCGCAAGCGCACGGCCGCAATCTGGTCAACGTGATCATCGTCGACTTCCGCGCGCTCGACACGCTGGGCGAGATCACTGTATTGACGCTGGCTGCCATCGCCTCGGCCGCCGTGCTCGCCGGCACCACCGCCCGGTGGCGAAGCCCGCAGCAAGCTCCGAAGGCCGGGGATCGCTGATGAACGACCTGATCCTGCGCCTGGCCGGTCGCTTCTTGCTGCCGATGGCCCTGGCTTTTTCGCTCTATCTGCTCTGGCGTGGTCACAATGAACCCGGCGGCGGCTTCGTCGGCGGGCTGATCGGCGCAGCCGGATTCACCGTCTATGGCCTGCCACGCGGCCGCAGCCGACTGCTCGCCGCGCTGCGCTGGCCGCCCGCCGGCATTGCCGGCTGCGGCCTGCTGCTTGCCCTGCTGTCAGGCATTCCCGGACTGCTTTCCGGCGCGCCATTCCTGACACACCAGTGGCGGATCTGGGAGGGTGGATTGGCGCTCGGAACCGCGTTGGTATTCGACATGGGGGTGTACCTGGCCGTCCTCGGCTCGGTCTGCGCATTCGTGAGTTTCTATCTCGACGAGGGTGCAGCCTGATGCAGGCCCTCTATGCCACCGCCTTCGGCTGCATGCTGGCCGCCGCACTCTACCTGCTGATGTCGCGCAATCTGCTGCGCATGGTGCTGGGCATGCTGCTGCTCGGCAATTCGGTGAACCTCGCGATCTTCATCAGCGGACGACTCTCGTCGCATGTGCCCCCGCTGGTCCCGCTAGGAGAACTCGTGCTCGCGGCCAGTGCCAATCCACTGCCCCAGGCCCTGATCCTGACTGCCATCGTCATCTCTTTCTCGCTGGTGGCGTTCACCGTCGTGCTCTTCGAACGCGCCGGCTGCGCACTCGGCACCACCGACCCGGATGCCATGCGGGAAGCCGAACCGCCGAAACTCGTGATCGATCCCCCGCCGCGGGCCGAAGGAGAGCGGCCGTGACCGAAGCGTGGATCCTGGCGTTGCCGATCGGCATTCCACTGACAACCATGGCGCTGTGCACACTGCTGCAGCGCCAGGCGCTGGCCCAGCGGCTGGTCAGCATCACGGGCAGCGCGGCCCTGCTGGCTTCGAGCCTGCTGCTGCTCGCCACGACATACGACGGGACCGTGATCGCGACCCAGTTCGGCGACTGGCCCGCACCATTCGGAATCAGCTTCGTCGCCGACCTGCTGGCCACGGCAATGGTGGTGATCACCGGGTTGATGGCCATGACGGTGGCAATCCATGCGCTGGTCGACGGCGCCCGGGAACGCGAGCGCGCCTGGTTCCACCCGCTCTACCATGGCTTGCTGCTGGGCGTCACCGGCGCCTTCCTGACAGGCGACATCTTCAACCTGTACGTATGGTTCGAGATCATGCTGATCTCCTCGTTCGGGCTCCTCATCCAGGGGGGGCGGAGCGAACAGCTGGACGCAGGTGTGAAGTACGTCGTCCTGAACCTGCTGGTCACGACCCTGTTCCTGATGGGTGTCGGATTTCTCTATGGCCTGACCGGCACGCTGAACATGGCCGACCTCGCCACGGTGATCCCGCAGCTGGAGAACCAGGGGCTCGTGAAGACTCTGGCCGTACTGTTCCTGATGTGCTTCGGTGCGAAGGCCGCGGTATTTCCGCTGTTTTTCTGGCTGCCTGCTGCTTACCATACGGCGAGCGCACCCATCATGGCGATCTTCGCCGCGCTGCTGACCAAGGTCGGCGTCTACGCGATGCTGCGCGTGTTCACGCTGCCTTTCGGCAGCATCCTGGAGTTCATCGGTCCGCCGATCGGCTGGATCGCCGGCCTGACCATGATCACCGGCGTCCTGGGCGCAGCCGCACAGTTCGACATGCGCCGCATCCTGTCATTCCACATCATCAGTCAGATCGGCTACATGCTGATCGGACTGGCGGTCGCCACGCCTCTCGCCCTGGGCGGATCCGTTCTCTATGTGCTCCATCACATCATCGTCAAGGCAAACCTCTTCCTGATCGCCGGCGCCGTGCAGCGCGCAGCGGGCTCGTACCACCTCGGAAGCATTGGCGGCGTTCATCGCAGCGCCCCTTTTCTGACCTTGTTGTTCGTCGTACCGGCGCTGTCCCTGGCGGGGCTGCCACCGCTGTCGGGTTTCTGGGCGAAGTTCACGGTCGTCCGATCCAGTCTCGAGGCCGGGCATGCCGTTCTGGGCGCCGTTGCCCTGGCCGTCGGTCTGCTCACCCTGTATTCGATGCTCAAGATCTGGAACGAAGCGTTCTGGAAGCAGGCGAGCCGATTGTCGGATGCGGCTGCCCGCCGGTGGCACGCCGACCCCCACCTGAAGCTGGCCATGCTGGCACCGATCCTGGTGCTGGCCAGTCTGACCCTGACCATAGGATTGTGGCCGGAACCCTTCGTCGATTTCTCGGTCCGGGCTGCCGGTCAGATGCTGGATGGCGAGGCCTATGCGCGCGCAGTGCTGAACCAGACCCTGCCCCCAGCAGGAGGACACCCGCAATGAATCTGCCCAGGCGCAGCCTGGCCTGGATGGTCCTGGTTGCAATCTTCCTGCGCGAACTCGTGTTCTCGGTACGCGATGTCATTGCCGCAGTCCTGAAGCCGGAGCGCATCGAACACAGCGGCATCGTCGCCGTGCCCCTGGATCTGCACACCGACGCCGGAATCGTGCTGTTCGCCAACCTGATCACCCTGACCCCGGGAACGACGAGCCTGCATGTCTCGGACGACCGCCGGCAACTCTACGTGCATGTGATGAACCTGTCGGAAAACACCGTCGAGCAACTCAAGGACGGTTTCGAGCGACGGATCATGGAGGCTCTGGAATGAACGAAACGATCTTCGACGCGGTGCTTGCGACATCAGCCGTGCTGCTGGCTGCCGCCGCGATCGCGGCGGGCGTGCGCATCGTCCGGGGGCCGGCAGCTGCTGATCGCGTGATCGCCCTCGACATGCTGAGCCTGCTGGGCGCGGCGGCGGCCGGGCTGGCGGCGCTGGTGGCAGAGTCGCTCGCCTTCGTCGATATCGCCCTGGGTATTGCGCTGGTGGGATTCCTGGCGACAGTCGCCTTCGCCGGCTACATCACACGCCGCCCCCACTGCGCAGGAAACCGGGGCCTCCCTGGGGAACGCGAACCATGAACCAGTGGATCGGTGCCGTACTGTTGCTCGGCGGGAGTCTGGTCTGCCTGCTCGCTGCCATCGGGGTACTGCGCCTGCCGGACTTCTTCATGCGCATGCACGCCGCCACGAAGGCCGGGGTCGCTGGCGCGGGGCTGGTACTGCTCGGCGTCGCTGCCTGTGACGGCTCGATGGTGACCTGGGCCAAGGCAGTGCTGGCTGTACTGTTCCTGCTGGTAACGACTCCAGTGGCAGGCCATCTCATCGGTCGTGCGGGGTATGTCAGCGGCGTTGCGTTGTGGCGTGGCACGAGCAAGGACGCGCTGCACGGCATCCTGGCGCGGGCGGACGTTGCCGGCAACTGCCCTGGCGAAACTTCGGGTCGACCATAGCGCGCTGCGCGGATACGCTTGGATGTGCCAGCCAGGCTCACTGCCATGCCTCTTCCGATCGTCCCTCGTCTGCCCCTGAGCGCCCGCCTGCCGCTGGCGATGGTCGGCATCGTGTTCCTGACTGCGCTCGGCAGTACCCAGATCTCGACCCGCAGCCTCTCGGCGCAGGTGGAAGTGCAACTCGAACGAATCGGACAGATCTACCTGGACGGCATGGCCGCCGCCCTGATGCCTCCGGTATTGCATCACGATAGCGCGGGGATTGCCCGGGCACTCGACGAAGCCCTGCGCATGCACCAGGGCGTCGAGGAACGCCGCCTTTTCCTGCTGGCTGAGAACGGTCGCGTCATGGCTCGCGCCGACCGTGCCGGCGTGGACAAGGTCAGCCTGCCCGACTCCGCCCGGAAGCAGGCACGCGGCTACTTTCTCGACACCGGCGACGGCAGTTACTGGGTCTGGCGACCGTTGGCCGCCGAGGCCGATGAGCGCAGTTCCATCGCGGGGTCGATGACTGTCGTGGCCAACCTCGATGTCTCTGACTACGTCGCAGAAAAGCAGGCGCTATGGTGGCGTGTCGTTGCGTTCGACCTGGGATTCGGGGCCATCTGTGCCCTGCTGGGACTGCTTCTGATGCGACGTCTGTTGCGGCCCATCGACATGTTGACACGCCATCTCCAGCAAGGTGAGGAAACGGCACCTCTGCCTGTGGCAGAACATCAGGTCTCCCCGGGAGATCGGGAAACTGCACAGCTCGTGCGTGCCTACAATCGCATGGCCGCGGCCACCCGCGAACGGGAGGCGATGCTGACCCTCATGGCGAAGCAGGAACGTGAAGCGGTACTGGGCCGTCTTGCCGCAACCCTTGCCCACGAAGTGCGCAACCCGCTGACGGGCGTGATCACCGCGATCGAAACGTTGCGAAAGTTCGGAGACCGGGAGGAAGTCCGGACCGAAGCCCTGGATTTCATGGAGCGTGGCATGCGCGCGCTGACCCATGTGACCGACGCAACCCTCACTACGCATCGATCGGCCGTCGAAGGCGACCGGTTCGGCCCGCAGGATCTCGATGACGTGCGCCGGTTGGTCGGGCCGGAAGCGAGGCAGGCTGGCGTTACCCTCGAGGTCGTTTCGGAGCTTTCGACCACGGTGCCCGTTGCCGGGGGTGAGGTGCGTCAGATCCTGCTGAACCTGCTGCTCAATGCTGTCGAGGCGTCACCCTCGGGCGCAAGCATCCGGCTGCATTGTGCCGTCGAAGGGCTCCATCTGCGACTCCGGATCGACGATGAAGGCGGCGGGCTGCCCGAGGACCTGGTCCATAGTCTGGAACACGGCATCGAACCGAGCGCCAGGGCCGGACTCGGGTTTGCAGTCACCATCCGCCTGCTGCGGCGAATGCACGGGCACGTCAGCGTGGACGTCCAGCCAGGCCAGGGAACGTGCATCGTCCTCGATCTGCCCCTGGAACGGTCAGGCACCCCGGAACCCGACACTGCGCCATGACGACTCAGGCCGGCTCCTCGCCTCGTGTCCTGATCATCGAGGATGACTCGATCCTCGGCGGAGCCCTGCTGCAGCGCCTGCGCCTGGAAGGGTTCGCCGTCGAACTTGCAGCCGACTGCGCGCAGGCCGTACGGGCAATGCAGCGTGCCCGCCCCGATTTCGTCCTCTCGGACATCCGGCTTCCGGATGGCTCCGGCGAAGACCTTTACCGGCAGGCGCTGCCCTTGCTCGGCAAGACGCCGATCGTGTTCGCCACCGCATACGCTGACGTAAGCCAGGCAGTCCGGCTGGTACGCGCCGGCGCCGATGACTACCTCACCAAGCCGTATGACGTCGACGAACTGGTGAAAACCATCCGGGATCTGCTGCCGAACGAAGCCGAACCCCTTACCCCGGAGACCGGCGAGGGTTTCGGTCTGTCCGCGGCCACCACGGCCCTGGCGACTGATCTGAAACGACTGGCTTCGCGCGATATCCCGGTTCTGCTGCGCGGCGAGACCGGCGTCGGCAAGGAAATCGCCGCCCGCACGCTGCACAGCCAGTCCAGACGCTCGCACCAGCCCTTTGTCGCGGTGAACTGCGGCGCAGTGCCGTCTGAGCTGATGGAAAGCCAGTTCTTCGGCCATGAGCGCGGGGCATTCACCGGCGCCACGGCTACTCATGCCGGTTTTTTCGAGGAAACCGGCACCGGAACCCTGTTCCTCGACGAGATCGGGGAACTCGATGCACGCCTTCAGATCGCACTGCTGCGGGTGCTGCAGGATGGTGCCTTCCGGCGCATCGGCGGGCGCCAGGAGTTGCAGTTCGACGGCCGGATCGTGGCAGCGACCAATGCCGACCTGAGTGAGCTCATTTCCCGGCGCCAGTTTCGCGAGGATCTCTATTTCCGCCTCGCAGTGGTCGAGCTCCGTATCCCGGCCCTGCGGGAACGCCTGGACGAAGTGCTGCCACTTGCGCAGCGCTTCGCACAGCAATCCGCCAAGCGGCAGGGCCTCTCCGTACCGGTGTTCGACGACTCCGCCACGGCCGCATTGCTGGCGCATGCCTGGCCCGGCAATGTGCGAGAGTTGCGCAATCGTGTCGAGCGTGCCCTGGCACTGTCCGACGAGCCCCTGCTCGATGCTTCGGCACTGTTTCCCGAGATGACGCTGGACTGGCTTGAGGTACCGGATGGTTCGCTGGCCGGCGCGCGAGAACAGGCCGAGCTGGCGAGCATCGAACGGGCGCTCGAGCTTTCCGGCGGCCGTCTGGGTGAAGCCGCGCGTCGACTCGGAATTTCCCGCACAACGTTATGGAAGCGTCGCAAGAGTCTCAGGCGTTGACTCGCTTCGATTCGGCCGCCGTGCGGGCCGCCCAGCGGCTGCGCACGGCCATGACCACCCCGCTCACCACGATCAGCCCCAGGCCGGCCAGCGCCAGCGCATCCGGGAACTGTCCGAAGACGACCAGGCCGAAGACCAGCGCCGCCGCGGCGTGGGCGTAGCCGTAGGGGGCCAGCGAGGCGGCCGAGGCCACCGCGTAGGCACGCACCAGCAGCAGGTGTCCGAGCGCGCCGATCGCTCCGGTGGCGACGAACAGCAGTCCGTCGACGGGGCCGGTCGGCATGCTCCACGCGCCGGGGGCGAACAGCGACAGCAGCAGCGCGGCCACGAGCCCGCCGATGAACAGCGTGGCCAGGCCGTTGTCGACGCCGCTGAGCTGGCGCGTCAGCAACTGGTAGCCCATCGAGAAGACCGCGGTCAGCAGCGGCAGCACCGCCGCCCAACCGAACATGCCACTGCCCGGGCGCACGATCAGCAGCACGCCGATGAAGCTCGCCGCGAGGGCCCACCAGGTTCCCGGCGGCGTGCGCTCCTTGAGCCACCACACCGCACCGGCCGCCACCAGCACCGGCGCGATCGCGACGATCGCCGTCGCTTCGGCCAGCGGCAGCAGCGCCAGGCTGGAGAAGAAGCAGATCGACGACAGACCCAGGCAGATGCCACGCGTCACCTGCAAGCCCGGGCGGCGCGTGACGAACAGCCGGCGCCCCATCGACGGGGCGAACAACGCGACCATGATGACGACGTGAAAGACGTAGCGCGCCCAGGCCACCATCATCGGCGAGTGCGACTGCGCCAGATGCTTGGCAATGGTATCGAGCAGCGAGAACAGCACGCAGGCACCGACTGTGAGCAGGATGCCGCGCACGGGGGCCGAGAGCCGCCCGGCCGGTGCCGGCTCGGGCTCGGGCGCGGCCGCCGGGGCAAGCGCTTCGACGGCCAGCGCCGGCACGTTCTCGGGAGCCAGGATCGGCGCCGTGGGGGTCGCCAGCGGCGCGGCGGCGATCGGCCCGGCCGCCTGCTCCCGGACCCTTTGCGCCGGCGTCATCTGGCTGCGCAGCGCCATCGCGACGCCGGTCAGTGCGATCAGGCCCATGCCGGCCAGCGCGACCAGGTCGGGAAAATTGCCGAACACCAGCCAACCCAGGCTCAGCGCAGCCACCACCTGGAGGTACATGAACGGCGCCAGCAGCGACGCCGGCGCCCGCTCGAACGCCCGCACCAGCAGAAAATGGCTGAAGGCTCCAGCCGCCCCCATCGACACGAACAGCAGGGCGTCGAAAGCACTGCGCGGCGTCTCCCAGAACCAGGGCACCAGCAGCGTGGTCATCACGGTGGCAACCAGCGCGCCGATGAACAGCGTCGCCAGGCCATCATCGATGCCGGCCAGCCGCCGGGTCAGCAACTGGTAGATGGCCGCGCACAGCGCGGTGGCAACCGGAAAGATCGCTGCGACACCGAACACCTGTCCGCCGGGGCGCACGATCAGCAACACGCCGGCAAAGCTGACTGCCAGCGCCCACCAGGTGCCCGGCGGCGCCCGTTCTCGCAGGAAGCGGCGCGCCAGCAGGGTCAGCAGGATCGGGGCGATCAGCGTGATCGCCGACGCTTCGGCCAGTGGCATCATCGACAGCCCGGTCACGAAGAACAGCGTCGACAGGCCCAGCACGATCCCCCGGGCAAGCTGCAGGCCCCGTCGCCGGGTCGCCAGCAGCCGCACGCCCATGCGCGGCCACAGCAGCGCGACCATGATCACGGCGTGAATGAAGTAGCGCGCCCAGATCACCATGGGCATCGGGTATTGCTGGGTCAGGTGCTTGGCGAAGGAGTCGAGCACCGAGAAGGACGATACCGCCCCGATCACCAGCATGACGCCGACCAGTTGCCGGCCGCGGGCCGGGGCTGGGTCCGGCGAACCGGCCGAAGCGGCGGCACCAGCCGGCGGCGCGGACGCAGCCGCGCCCGCCGCGCCGGCCGGCGCTTCCAGAGGGTCTTCGGCCGCCGGTTCGGGCGGGTCTCCCGCCGAACCGGCGTCAGTCTCCGGAGCGGGGGCTCCGGCTGCGGCAGCCCCGTCGGACTGCCCGGAAGTCTGTGTGTTCATCCCGGGAAGACACCGGTCGACAGATAACGGTCGCCGCGGTCGCAGGCCACGAAGACGATGGTCGCCTGCTCGAGCGCCTCGGCGACCCGCAAGGCGATCGCGCAGGCACCGGCCGTCGAGATCCCGCAGAAGATCCCCTCTTCAGCCGCCAGCCGGCGCGCCATCTGTTCGGCGTCGGCCTGGCTGACCGACTCGATGCGGTCGACCCGCGCATGCCGGTAGATCCGCGGCAGGTACTCGGGCGGCCACTTGCGGATGCCGGGAATCGACGAACCCTCGGTCGGCTCCGCGCCGATGATCTGCACCTCCGGATTGCGCGCCTTCAGGTAGCGCGATACGCCGGTGATGGTGCCGGTCGTACCCATCGACGAAACGAAGTGCGTGACGCCACCGGCGGTCTGGGTCCAGATCTCCGGGCCCGTGTGCGCGTAGTGCGCAGCCCAGTTGTCATCGTTGCCGAACTGGTCGAGCACCTTGCCCTTGCCCTCGGACTGCATCCGGTCGGCCAGGTCGCGTGCGCCTTCCATGCCCTCGGTCTGGCTGACCAGGATCAGTTCCGCGCCATAGGCCTTCATCGACTGGCGTCGCTCGATCGACAGGTTGTTCGGCATGATCAGCACCATCCGGTAGCCGCGGATCGCCGCAACCATCGCCAGCGCGATGCCGGTGTTGCCCGAAGTCGCCTCGATCAGCGTGTCGCCCGGGCGGATCTCGCCGCGTGCCTCGGCCCGCGCAATCATGGCCAGCGCCGCCCGGTCCTTGACCGAACCCGCCGGATTGCTGCCCTCGAGCTTGGCGAGGATCAGGTTGCCGCGCGCCGTCATCGCTGCACCGGGCAGCCGCTGCAGCCGCACCAGCGGGGTATTGCCGATCGTGTCCTCGATCGTCGGATAGGCGGGACGCGCGCTCATCGCTTCAACGCTCATTGCTTCGAATCTCCTGGCATCCGGATGTCTTCAGTGGCTGACGGGTGCTTCATCCGGCAGGATCCGCACACCCGGCAGATCGGCGTGGATGATTGCCGTGCGCAGTGCCTCGATGGCGGCCCGCCGGGAATAGCTCTTGCGCCAGGCCAGCGACACGCGTCGATACGGCTCGGGCGGCTCGAACGGCAGATAGGTCAGCAGGTCGTCCGGGCTCAGATCGGGCCGGGCCATCCGGGGCAGCACCGTCACCCCGATCCCGGACGCCACCATGTGCCGGATGGTCTCCAGCGACGAACCTTCGAAGGTTCTCTGGATGCCGGCGCTGGCCTGCGAGAAGCGCGACAGCTCGGGACAGACCTCGAGGACATGGTCCCGGAAGCAGTGGCCGGCACCGAGCAGCAGCATCGTCTGCTCCTTGAGCTCCGCGGAGCGGATCCGCTCACGCCCGACCCAGGCATGATCCCTGGGCAACGCGACGATGAATGGCTCGTCGTAGACCGCCTGGGTGACCAGCCCGGTCTCCTGGAACGGATCGGCCAGGATCGCCACGTCGATGTCGCCCTGGCGCAGCAGTTCGAGCAGCTTGGTGGTGAAGTTCTCCTGCAGCAGCAGCGGCATCTGCGGCGCATCGGCGATCATCTGCCGCACCAGATGGGGCAGCAGGTAGGGACCGATCGTGTAGATGACACCGACCCGCAGGGGGCCGGCCAGCGGGTCACGGCCCTGGGCGGCGATCTCGCGGATCGCATTGCTCTGCTCGAGGACATGCTGGGCCTGCTCGACGATCTGGCCCCCGATCGGCGTGACTGTGACCTCGGCACCACCGCGCTCGAACAGCTGGACCTCGAGTTCCTCCTCCAGCTTCTTGATGGCGACCGAGAGCGTCGGCTGGCTGACGAAACAGGCTTCCGCGGCGCGCCCGAAATGACGCTCGCGCGCCAGGGCGACTATGTACTTGAGTTCGGTGAGGGTCATGACAGGTCTGGCGCGATGATAGCAAGGCGGACCGGCCATCGAGACGCCGCTCGGGCATACTTTGTGTCATGTATCTCGCCCTCGACCTTCCGACTTCGGCCGATGCAACAGGGCAGCGTGCCCGGCTGATCGCCCTCGACTGGGGCACCAGTTCACTGCGTGGCTGGCTGCTCGCCGCCGACGGCCAGGTGCTCGAACGCCGGGAGGGCGCGCTCGGCATCCTGAACCTTGCGCACGCCGACTTCCGGTCGGCCTTCGAAAGCTTCTGTGCCGGCTGGCTGGACGCAGACCCCGGTCTGCCGGTGATCGCCGCTGGAATGATCGGCAGCCGCCAGGGGTGGGCGGAAGCCCCCTACATCGAGACGCCGGCCAGCCTTGCCGACCTGGCGGACGGCCTGCTGGCGCTCGATTCCCGGGCCGGCCGGCCGTTCCGGATCGTTCCGGGTCTGGTCAGCCGCCCCGCCGACGGGACGGCCGACGTGCTGCGCGGCGAGGAAACCCAGGTGTTCGGCGCCCTGGCCGGCGCGCCGGCCGGCGAACGACTGTTCGTACTGCCCGGCACCCACAGCAAGTGGGTCGCCACCCGGGGCCTGGCAGTCACCGGCTTTCGCACCTGCATGACCGGCGAGCTCTACGCAGTGATGCGCCAGTACGCCATCCTCGGCCGACTCTGCGAGGAACCGGCCATCGCCGACGGCCCCGGTCAACTGGCCGCTTTCGACGATGGCGTCGCGCTGGGTCTGGCCAGGCCCGGGGCCATCGGCCACCTGCTGTTCACCGTCCGCAGCCAGGGGCTGCTCGGGCTGCGGCCGGCCGACTGCCTGCCGGCCTATCTGTCCGGCCTGCTGATCGGCGCCGAGATCGGCGACGGACTGGCCAGCTTCGCGCCCACCGCACCCCCCTGCATCATCGCCTCGCCGGCGCTCGCAGCCCGTTACCACCGGGCTTTCGCCCGGGCAGGCATCGACACCGACGAAGCGGCCGGTGAGCCCGCCTGCGCAGGCCTGCTCGCCCTCGCCCGGCCCGCCTTCGCCCTCGAGGAGGACTGAGCGCAGATGCTCATCGACGAAGCCCTTGCCACCCTGCCCCTGATCGCGATCCTGCGTGGACTGCCTCCCGACGACGCGCTGCCGGTCGGTGACGCGCTGTACGAAGCCGGCTTCCGGCTGATCGAGGTGCCGCTGAATTCACCCGAGCCACTCACCAGCATCCGTCGGCTGGCCGATCACCTGCCCGACTGCCTGGTGGGAGCCGGCACCGTCCTGGGCGCCGACGAGGTCGCGGCCGTCGCGCAGGCCGGCGGCCGCCTGATCGTGTCGCCGAACTTCGACGCCGAGGTCGTGGCCGCCGCCCGGGCGCTGGGTCTCGCGGCGATTCCGGGCGTGGCCACCCCCACCGAAGCCTTCGCCGCGCTCGAGGCCGGCGCCACGGCGCTGAAGGCCTTCCCGGCCGAAGGCTTGCCGCCGGAAGTCCTGCGCGCCTGGCGGGCAGTGATTCCGGCCGACGTGGCGGTCCTGCCGGTCGGCGGCATCACCCCGGAGCGGATCGCCGCCTACCGGGCAGCCGGTGCCAGCGGTTTCGGTCTCGGCTCGGCCCTCTACCGGCCCGGCGATGCAGCGGCACTGGTCGCGGCCCGGGCCGCCCGTTTCGTCGACGCCTGGGAGGCCGCCGGCGGGCGCTTCCGGGCCTGACGGAGGTTTCGCGTTCGATCGGCTGGGGGCAAGCGGGCCAGGACACGGGGCGAGGCTTTCGGCGCCCGCCTTGTGCGCAGCCGATGCGCAGCGGCGGGAGCGTCGTGTGCCTGAACCCGCCTTCGTTCCGGTGGGGGCTGCGCCCCCACACCCCCAAAGGGCCTAAGCCTCCGAAGCGCCCAAGCCCCGATGTGGCCGCCTGCGCCCGGCCACCCACAGTGCCACAAGACCGAACAGTGCCAGCACCAGCGGCTGGGGCTCCGGCACCGAGGCGGCCACAACATCGCCGGGGCGCACAGCCAGCGCATACAACGTAAGGAACTTAATGGCGCCGCTCTGGTAGCCATCGAGGGTACTGAAGAACCACGCGTCGTTCCTAGCCGGCGTGTACTCCGTACCGGACCAGTAGTAGTGGGACTGCAGATTCTGGAACGGACCCGTGTTGGTCATCGACCCGGCTGTGTTGCCCAAGGTCTCGTACCACAAGTGCGCCCACTCTGAACCCGACGTATTCACGTTGTCGCCGCAGGTGGTTAGGCCACAGTCTGGCCAACCAGAATCAGGAAGGTGAGAATAGTCGATCTTCGGCAGCTCCCAGTCGTTGAATCCTCCAACGTCAAGATTTGCCGCCCAGGCCACTGCAGCGTCCCAGGTCATCGTGACCGGATTGGCGCTATCGTTGTACCAGGTCAGGTTCTGAACCGTGTCGTAAAGAAATACCGCGGCCGGATTCAGTATCGGCGTCGGTGCGACCCCCAACAGCAGCGGCACCGGATTGCCGTTGATGTCACGCCCCAGCAAGGTCGGGTTCCCGTCGGCCGTACCGGACCCGTACCAGGTACCTTGATTGATCACTGGCTCTGCCTGCGCCAGCCCCGCGCTCAGCAGCAAGACCCCTGCCACCAGCGCCCCTGAAGCCCAAACCCGTGCCACGACCCTTGCGCCTGTGACGATCATTGCGTTCGTCATGGTTCGTCTCCGCGTCGATGTGCTCGTTCGTGCACCGCTTCATGGCGGCGTCACGAAAAACAAGTATCTTTCATACCTGAATTCGTAACTCATTGATTCTTCATGAACCTCTTCACAAACACCCGGAGCCCCACACCGGGAATGTAAGAATTCTCGACAATCCCGACCCGCACACAGGCCGATCGCGGCATCGATAAGTCCTTCGTGTTGCCTGTGACCAGGGGGCCAGCTCATGCGCCAGGGCGGTGCCCGAATTGCCACGGTACCCTGATCGTCGCGCTGCCCTGATGCCACGCCCCTGGGATGGTTTTCCGTCAACGGGCACGACGTTGCCGGCCAAGGTGCGGGGGCTGGGCGGGGGGCCGGCGCCTTGTGCGCAGCCGAGGAGCGCAGGGCTCGGGGCCACGCGCGTCAGCGCGCACCAATCATCTGACTTGCCGCCGACTGTCTGAGCGCAGCGAGCGCCGCAAAGCGGCGGGA
>Ga0172382_10002871_pt1 | contig 27993 bp, 40 predicted proteins | sample Leawel138RmetaG_FD_122245 | JGI IMG/M metagenome (GOLD analysis project Ga0172382, IMG submission 122245) | Leachate microbial communities from a municipal landfill in Southern Ontario, Canada - Leachate well 138R metaG | ecosystem: Engineered > Solid waste > Landfill > Unclassified | place...
ACAACGTGCAGATGACGGTGAGCCTGATCGCGCCCATCGCCATGGAAGAAGGCCTGCGTTTCGCCATCCGCGAAGGCGGTCGTACCGTCGGCGCCGGTGTGGTGGCCAAGGTCATCGAGTAACGCACGTCTAGCCAGACGCGGGGGCGCAGTGTATACTGCGCCCCCTTTCGTATTCCGGCCTCAAGCTCTTTAGAAACGGGTAGGTTCAGAACATGGCGACCAGTCAACGTATTCGTATTCGCCTCAAGGCGTTCGATCACCGGCTCATCGACCAGTCCGCGCGCGAGATCGTCGAGACCGCCAAGCGCACTGGCGCCCAGGTGAAGGGGCCGATCCCGCTCCCGACCAAGCAGGAGCGCTTTACGGTGCTGGTTTCCCCGCATGCCGACAAGGATGCGCGCGACCAGTATGAGCTGCGCACTCACAAGCGCCTCATGGACATCGTCGACCCCACGGACAAGACCGTGGATGCCCTCATGAAGCTGGATTTGGCAGCCGGCGTCGACGTACAGATCAAACTGAGCTAATGAGACTTCGGTCTCCCACAACAGCACCGGTCAATCGAAATCGGTGCGGTGAGAGGTTATAACAATGGCAATCGGACTCATCGGTCGCAAACGCGGTATGACCCGCGTTTTCACTGAAGATGGCGTCTCCATTCCGGTGACCGTCATCGAGGTCGAACCTAACCGTGTCACCCAGGTCAAGAGCCTGGAAACCGACGGCTACCGGGCCGTCCAGGTCACGGTGGGTTCCCGTCGCACCACGCGCGTGAGCAAGGCCATGGCGGGTCATTTCGCCAAGGCCGGGGTTGAAGCCGGACGCGCGGTATGCGAGTTCCGCCTCGGTGAGGGCGAGGGCGAAGACCTGGCCGCCGGCACCGAGATCAAGGTGGATATCTTCGAGGCAGGCCAGAAGGTCGACGTCTCCGGTACCACCATCGGCAAGGGTTTTCAGGGCCCCGTTAAACGCCATCATTTTTCCACCCAGGACGCGACGCACGGTAACTCCGTGTCCCACCGTGCCCCGGGTTCCATCGGTCAGCGCCAGTCTCCCGGTCGCGTGTTCAAGGGCAAGCGTATGGCGGGCCATCTGGGCGCCGTCGCGCGCACGGTCCAGACGCTTGAGCTCGTGCGTGTCGATGCCGAGCGTAACCTGCTGCTGATTAAGGGCGCGGTTCCGGGCCCCAAGGGCGCCGATGTGGTCGTGCGTCCTGCGATCAAGGCTTGAGGAGCTGACCCATGCAACTGAATCTGATCAATGCAAATGGCCAGGCCTCCGCAGGTACCGTGGAGGTCTCCGAAAACACCTTTGGCGCCCCCTTCAATGAGGCGCTGATCCATCAGGTCGTCACCGCTTACCTGGCGGGTGCGCGTCAAGGCACGCGTGCCCAGAAGAACCGGGAAGCGGTGCGTGGCGGCGGTGCCAAGCCGTGGCGCCAGAAGGGCACCGGTCGTGCCCGCGCCGGCAGCATTCGCAGTCCCCTGTGGCGTGGCGGCGGCAAGATCCATCCCTCCATGCCCGAAGAAAACTTTACGCAGAAGGTCAACCGCAAGATGTATCGCGGCGCCCTGCGCTCCATTTTCGGTGAACTGGTCCGCCAGGAACGCCTGGTGGTCGTGGAGCAGTTTGCCGTGGATGCTCCCAAGACCAAGGGCCTGGTAGAGAAGCTCAAGGGCTTTGGCCTCGAAAATGTCCTGATCGTCTCCGATCAGGTGGATGACAATTTGTACCTCTCGGCCCGCAATCTCGCGAATGTCGAGGTGCTTGGCGCGCGTCAGCTCGACCCCGTGAGCCTGGTCCGGTTCGAGAAGGTGCTGATTACCGTGTCGGCGGTGAAGCAGGTAGAGGAGATGCTGGCATGAATCAGGAACGCTTGATGCAAGTGCTGCTGGCACCTCAGGTGTCCGAGAAGAGCACCATCGTGGGCGAGAAGCACAACCAGTATGTATTCCGTGTCGTCGCGGATGCCACCAAGCCGGAGATCAAGGCGGCAGTTGAGCAGCTGTTCAGCGTCTCCGTCGCTGCGGTTCGCGTGGCGAACGTGAAGGGCAAGAACAAGCGCTTCGGCCAGAGGTTTGGTACCCGCAGCGACTGGAAGAAGGCCTACGTCACGGTTGCGTCCGGCCAGGAAATCAATCTCGCCGGCGGCGAGTAAGGTCGAGGAACGGAAAAATGGCACTCGTAAAGACTAAACCGACTTCGGCTGGTCGTCGTTTCGTGGTCAAGGTCGTCAGCGCTGACCTGCACAAGGGCGCCCCTTACGCCCCGCTGCTGGAAAAGCAGACGCGCAACGGCGGTCGTAACAACCAGGGCCGCATCACCATCCGTCACCAGGGTGGTGGCCAGAAGCAGCATTACCGCTTGATTGATTTCAAACGCAACAAGGACGGCGTCGTCGGTCGTGTGGAACGGCTGGAGTACGACCCGAACCGCACCGCCAACATCGCCCTCGTGCTGTACGCCGATGGCGAGCGCCGCTACATCATTGCCCCTGCGGGCGTGAAGGCCGGTGACGAGATCATGTCGGGCTCCGGGGCGGCAATCAGGCCGGGTAACGCCATGGCGCTGCGCAACATCCCCGTCGGTACCAACGTGCATTGCATCGAATTAAAGCCTGGAAAGGGCGCACAACTGGCCCGCAGCGCGGGCAGCTCCGTGCAGCTCGTGGCCCGTGAAGGTGCCTACGCTACCTTGCGCCTGCGTTCCGGCGAGATGCGTAAGGTGCATGTGGACTGCAAGGCCACCATCGGCGAGGTTGGCAATTCCGAGCACAGCTTGCACAAGTTCGGCACGGCAGGCGCCAAGCGCCGGGTCGGCATTCGCCCGACCGTGCGGGGTATCGCCATGAACCCGGTTGACCACCCGCACGGTGGTGGTGAAGGCCGCACCAAGGGTGGCCGTCATCCGGTGAGCCCCTGGGGCACGCCGACCAAGGGTTTCAAGACCCGCAAGAACAAGCGCACGCAGAGCATGATCGTGCGTCGTCGCAACAGCAAGTAATTAGAGGGCTATTACGATGCCGCGCTCTATCAAGAAAGGCCCGTTCGTCGACCATCACCTGGCCGCGAAAGTCGCTGAAGCTGCCGCGACGAACAACCGCCGTCCCATCAAGACCTGGTCACGCCGCTCCATGGTGCTTCCCGACATGATCGGCCTGACCATCGCCGTCCATAACGGCAAGCAGCATGTGCCCATTCTGGTTACCGAGAACATGGTGGGCCACAAGCTGGGTGAGTTTGCGCCCACGCGCACCTATCGCGGACATGCGGCCGACAAGAAAGCCGCTCAGGGCAAGAGGTAACTAGTGATGGCAACTGCCGCTGTTTTGAAATACGCGAAGGTTTCGCCGCAGAAGTGCCGTCTGGTCGCCGACCAGGTGCGGGGATTGGCCGCTGAGAAGGCTCTGCAGGTCCTTACTTTCAGCCCCAAGAAGGGTTCCGACCTGGTGAAAAAGGTGCTGGAGTCCGCGATCGCCAACGCCGAGCACAATGACGGTGCCGACATCGACGAACTCAAGGTCAAGAGCATCATGGTGGACGAGGGCCCGGTGATGAAGCGTGTTCACGCACGTGCAAAGGGTCGCGCCAATCGCATTACGAAGCGGACGAGCCACATTACCGTGGTCGTCGCGGAAAAGTGATGGAGAAGCTGTAATGGGTCATAAAGTCAATCCGACCGGTATTCGCCTGGGCATCACCAAGGACTGGACGTCCAAGTGGTTCGCCAACAGCAAGAACTATCCGGAGTTTCTCCACACCGATCTTCAGGTGCGCCATTTTCTGCAGACGAAGCTGGCACAGGCTTCCGTCAGCCGCATCCAGATCGAACGTCCCGCGCGCAATGCCCGCATCACCATCCACACCGCCCGTCCCGGGCTGGTGATCGGCAAGAAGGGTGAGGATATCGAGAAGCTGCGCCGGGAAATCTCTCAGATGATGAGCGTGCCCGTGCACATCAATATCGAAGAGGTGCGCAAGCCGGAGCTGGACGCCACGCTGGTGGCTCAGAGCATCGCCCAGCAGCTCGAGAAGCGCATCATGTTCCGTCGCGCCATGAAGCGTGCGGTGGGCAATGCCATGCGCCTGGGCGCACAGGGCATCAAGATCAACGTTGCAGGCCGTCTCAACGGCGCCGAAATCGCCCGTAGCGAGTGGTACCGCGAAGGCCGTGTGCCCCTGCACACCCTGCGCGCCGATATCGACTACGGCTTTGCCGAAGCTGTGACCACCTACGGTGTGATCGGCATCAAGGTGTGGATCTTCAAGGGTGAAGTGTTCGGTTTCGGCGAACAGCCGGCCGAGGCAGAGCCCAAGAAGGCCGCCGCCAAGTAGGAGTAGGACACCATGTTGCAGCCTAAGCGTACGAAATTCCGCAAGCAGCACAAGGGCCGTAACCGTGGCCTGGCCCAGCGTGGCAACGAGGTCAGTTTCGGTGAGTTCGGCTTGAAGTCGGTCGAGCGCGGCCAAATCACCGCGCGTCAGATCGAGGCCGCCCGCCGCGCCATGACCCGTCACGTCAAGCGCGGTGGCAAGATCTGGATTCGCATCTTCCCGGATAAGCCCATCACCCAGAAGCCTCTGGAAGTGCGTATGGGTAACGGCAAGGGTAACGTGGAGTTCTGGGTCGCCCAGATCCAGCCCGGCCGTATGCTCTACGAGATGGAAGGCGTCTCGGAAGACATTGCCCGTGAGGCGTTCCGTCTGGCGGCGGCCAAGCTGCCGGTCAAGACCACTTTCGTAACCCGGACGGTTCTGTGATGAAAGCTAAAGACATCCGACAGAAGAGCGTTCAGGAGCTCGAGCAGGAGCTCATCGGTCTGCGCCGTGAGCAGTTCAACCTGCGCATGCAAAAGGGCACGGGGCAGTTGTCGCAGTCCCATCGCGTCCAGGCGGTGCGCAAGGACATTGCTCGCATCAAGACGATTCTGAACGAGAAGGCAGGTAGCTGAGCATGAGCGAACAAGCCAAACAAGCGCGCACCGTGATCGGCCGCGTCATCAGCGACAAGATGGACAAGACCGTCACCGTACTGGTGGAGCGTCGGGTAAAGCATCCCATCTACGGCAAGATCGTGCGTCGCTCGACCAAGCTCCACGCTCACGACGAGGCCAATGAATGCCGTGAGGGCGACCTGGTGGCCATCGCTGAAGGCCGCCCGATTTCCAAGAACAAGGCTTGGCGCCTCGTGGAAATTGTCGAGCGCGCCAAGTAACATCCGGCGCGTCGACAACAACAGTTAGGAGGCCGGCCCAAAAAATGGTTTGGGCCGCGCCTCGTTGGTGCTATACTCGCGCGCCTTTGCCGGGGTAAGCACCACCGGTATAGAAAAAGAGTGTGCGGAGACAGCCATGATTCAGATGGAAACCAAACTGGACGTCGCCGATAACAGCGGCGCCCGTGTCGTCCAGTGCATTAAGGTATTGGGCGGTTCCCATCGCCGTTACGCCAACGTGGGCGACGTCATCAAGGTGAGCGTCAAAGAGGCGATCCCGCGCGGCAAGGTCAAGAAGGGCGAGGTTTACAACGCTGTTGTGGTGCGTACGGCCAAGGGCGTGCGCCGCGCGGATGGCTCCATCATTCGCTTCGACGGCAATGCGGCCGTGCTGCTGAACAATCAGCTGCAGCCGATCGGAACCCGTATTTTCGGACCCGTGACCCGCGAACTGCGCACCGAGCAGTTCATGAAGATCATCTCCCTGGCGCCGGAAGTGCTCTAAGACAGGGGCGAGGGTAAGCAGATGAACAAGATTCGTAAGGGCGACGAGGTTATCGTCATCGCCGGCAAGGACAAGGGCAAGCGCGGCACCGTGATGCGCGTGATGGAAGGCGATCGTTTGATCGTCGAGAGCATCAATCTGGTGAAAAAGCACCAGAAGCCCAATCCGGTGCTTGGTGTGGCCGGTGGCATTGTCGAGAAAGAGGCGTCCCTGCACGTGTCCAACGTGGCGATTTTCAATCGCGCCACGGGCAAGGGCGACCGCGTGGGTTTCAAGGTTCTCGAGGACGGCCGCAAGGTTCGTTTCTTCAAGTCGAACCAAGAAGTGATTGACGCATAAGGCGGCGAGTTGAACATGGCCAGAATGCAAGATTTTTACCGTGATGTGGTGGTACCGAAGCTCCTCAAGGAATTCGAGTTCGCCAATGTCATGGAGGTGCCGCGCATCACGAAGATCACGCTGAACATGGGCGTGGGCGAAGCTGTTGCGGATAAGAAGGTTCTCGATCATGCGACCGCCGACATGGCCGCCATCGCCGGTCAGAAGCCGGTGGTGACCCACGCTCGCAAGTCGATTGCCGGGTTCAAGATCCGCGAAGAATGGCCGATCGGTTGCAAGGTCACCCTGCGCCGCGAGCGCATGTACGAATTTCTCGACCGCCTGATCACGATCGCCATTCCGCGCATTCGCGACTTCCGTGGCCTGAACCCGCGTTCGTTCGACGGTCGCGGCAACTACAGCATGGGCGTGCGTGAGCAGATCATTTTCCCCGAGATCAACTACGACAAGGTTGATCAGCTCCGGGGTATGGACATTACCATCAGCACGACGGCGCGCACCGACGAAGAAGGTCGCGCACTCCTTCGCGCATTCAACTTCCCGCTGCGCGGGTGAGGTGAGACATGGCCAAGACGTCGATGATTAACCGCGAGATCAAGCGCAAGAAGCTGGCTGACAAGCACGCTGCCAAGCGCCAGGAACTCAAGGCGAAGATCAGCAATCCCGATATCGACATGGAAGAGAAGGATGCGGCCGTCGTGGCGCTGCAGAAACTTCCGCGTGATTCGAGCAAGACGCGTCAGCGCAACCGTTGCAACCTGACCGGTCGCCCACACGGCGTTTACCGTAAGTTCGGCCTCGGTCGCAATAAGCTCCGCGAAGCAACCATGCGGGGTGAAGTTCCTGGTCTGCGCAAGGCCAGTTGGTAAGTAGACGCCGTACCGGCAAGTTACGGCATTTCGGAGTCAAACCGCATGAGCATGACTGATCCTATCGCAGATATGCTGACCCGCATCCGCAACGGTCTGGGCGCTGCGAAGGCGGAGGTACAGATGCCTTCGTCCAAGCTGAAGAAAGCGATCGCCCAGGTGTTGAAGGACGAGGGTTACATCAGCGATTTTTCTGTACAGGATATCGATGGCAAGCCGGTTCTTGGGATTTCGCTCAAGTACTACGAAGGCAAGCCCGTTATCGACCGCATCGTGCGCGTGAGCCGTCCCGGCCTGCGCGTGTATAAGGGTAAAGACGAGCTGCCGAAAGTACTCGGTGGTCTGGGTGTCGCCGTCGTTTCCACGTCGGCCGGTGTGATGACCGACCGTGCCGCCCGCAAGGCGGGGCACGGTGGCGAAGTCATCTGCTACGTGGCGTAAAGGGGGTTCGACATGGCACGCGTATCGAATCCGATTTCCATTCCTGCCGGCGTGACGGTTACCGTCTCCGGTCAGACGATCTCCGCCAAGGGGCCGAAGGGCGCCGTGGAGTATGCGGTTCACAAGAAGGTCAAGATCAACCAGGATGGCTCGACCATGCACTTCACCGCGCACGACGGTGAGCAAGGCGCCACCGCGTTGGTCGGCACGACCCGCGCTCAAATTTCCAACGTGCTGCACGGTGTTTCCGTGGGTTTCGAGAAGAAGCTGGAGCTGGTCGGGGTGGGCTACAGGGCCCAATGCCAGGGCAAGGTGCTCAATCTGTCGCTCGGCTTCTCGCACCCGGTGAATTACCCAATTCCCGCCGGTATCACCATCGAGACGCCGACGCAGACGGAAGTCGTGATCAAGGGCATCGACAAGCAGGCGGTCGGCCAGGTTGCTGCTGAAATCCGGCAGTACCGCCCACCCGAGCCGTACAAGGGCAAGGGTGTAAAATACTCGGATGAGGTCATCATCCGTAAAGAAGCCAAAAAGAAGTAAGGGTCTAGGCGATGGACAACAAGAAAGCGTCTCGTATCCGGCGCGCGACTCGTTCCCGCGCCAAGATCCGCGAGCTGGGCGAGTTCCGGCTGACGGTTCACCGTACTCCGCGGCACATCTACGCGCAGGTCATCGCGCCGAACGGTTCGGATGTGGTCGCGGCCGCATCCACCGTCCAGGCCGACATCAAGTCAGGTCTCAAGTACTCCGGGAACGTCGATGCCGCCTCTGCAGTGGGCAAGGCGATCGCGGAAAAGGCGAAGGCCGCGGGTGTCACCAAGGTGGCCTTCGATCGCTCCGGCTTCAAGTATCACGGTCGTGTGAAGGCTCTGGCGGACGCCGCCCGGCAGAACGGCCTCGACTTCTAAAGGTTAAACGATGGCTGGATTTGACATTGCGCCCAACAGCGACGGCCTGAACGAAAAACTCATTGCCGTTAACCGTGTGTCCAAGACGGTCAAGGGCGGCCGCCAGTTCGGGTTTTCCGCCCTTACGGTGGTCGGTGACGGTCAGGGCCGCGTGGGTTTCGGCCTCGGCAAGGCGCGTGAAGTGCCTGCCGCCATCGCCAAGGCGATGGAAAAGGCACGTAAGAATATGCGCAAGGTGAATATCGTCAACGGCACGCTGCAATACCCGGTGACGGCCATTCACGGCGCAGCGAAGGTCTACATGCAGCCTGCCTCCGAAGGTACGGGCATCATCGCCGGCGGCGCCATGCGTGCTGTCCTCGAAGTGGCCGGTGTGCACAATGTGCTTGCCAAGTGCATCGGTAGCAGCAACGCGGTCAACGTGGTGCAGGCGACGATGCGGGGCCTGGATGCCATGTCCAGTCCCGAGATCATCGCGGCGAAGCGTGGCAAGACCATTCAGGAAATTCTGGAATAAGACCATGGCGACCACGAAGAAGATCAAGGTAACGCTGGTCAAGACCCTGCACCACCGCCTTGCGAACCACAAGGCGTGTGTCGCCGGTCTCGGCCTGCGTCGCCGCAATCACACGGTTGAGGTGGAAGACACGCCGGCAGTGCGGGGGATGATCAACAAGGTCTCCTACCTGCTCAAGGTGGAGGAATAATCATGCGTTTGAATACGCTCAAGCCTGCAGAGGGCGCCAAGACCAGCGAAAAGCGCGTCGGTCGAGGTATCGGTTCCGGTCTCGGCAAGACCGGCGGCCGCGGCCACAAGGGCTGGACCTCGCGTTCCGGCGGTGGTCGCAAGATGGGTTTCGAGGGTGGCCAGATGCCGCTCCAGCGTCGTTTGCCCAAGATCGGCTTCAAATCCATGACTGCTTCCACACGTGCAGAAATCCGTCTGCACGAGATCGCCAAGATTGAGGGTGGCGTGGTTGATTTGCTGGCCCTAAAGTCGGCAAACCTCATCGGTCACGACATCAAGCGCGTGAAAGTCATCGCGTCCGGGACGATCGACAAGGCCGTCACGGTGCGCGGTCTGGGCGTCACCAAGGGTGCTCGAGCCGCAATTGAAGCGGCTGGTGGCAAAGTCGAGGAATAAGTGAGCACGTCGCGCTCCGCCATGGCCGATATGCTCTCGGCCGGAAAACTGACGGAACTGAAGCAGCGCCTCCTGTTCCTTTTGGGGGCGTTGCTTGTATTCCGTATTGGCGCGCACGTTCCGGTGCCGGGTATCGACCCGGTGGCGCTCAGTGCGTTGTTTGATCAACAGCGCGGCACGATTCTGGACATGTTCAACATGTTCTCCGGTGGTGCACTCGAACGCCTGTCGGTGCTTGCGCTGGGCATCATGCCGTACATTTCGGCCTCCATCATCGTGCAGCTGATGACGAAGGTGGTGCCGAAACTGGAGCAGTTGAGCAAGGAAGGTGCCGCCGGACGTCGCAAGATCACCCAGTACACCCGTATGGGCACACTGGTGCTAGCCACGTTCCAGGCTTTGGGCGTTTCCATCATGCTCGAAGCACAGCGCGCCGGTAACATGCCGCTGGTGATCGACCCGGGCCTGGCCTTCCGCGTCATTACTGTCGTCACGTTGGTCACCGGAACCATGTTCCTCATGTGGCTGGGTGAGCAGGTCACAGAGCGTGGCATTGGTAACGGCATCTCGATGATCATTTTTGCCGGTATCGTTGCGGGACTCCCGTCCGCCATTGGCGGCACGCTGGAGTTGGCCCGCACCGGAGAGATGAGTGCACCGTTCGTGCTGCTGTTGTTTGTGCTGGCGGTGGTCGTGACCGGGTTCATCGTGTTCGTTGAACGTGGTCAACGCCGCATTACGGTTAACTATGCCAAGCGGCAGCAGGGACGTCGGGTATATGCGGCACAGACCAGCCACTTGCCGCTGAAAGTGAATATGGCCGGTGTCATTCCGCCCATCTTTGCCTCGAGCATCATCCTGTTCCCGGCGACCATTGCCGGCTGGTTCGGGACGCGCGAAGGTTTCGGGTGGATGCAGGACATCGCCACCACGCTTTCGCCGGGGCAGCCTTTGTACGTGGGCTTGTATGCGGTGCTGATCATCTTCTTCTGTTTCTTCTATACCGCGCTGATGTTCGATCCGAAGGACACGGCCGAGAATCTGAAGAAGTCGGGCGCTTTTGTCCCGGGGATCCGCCCGGGTGAACAGACCGCCCGTTATATCGATGGAATCCTGGGCAAGCTGACATTTGCTGGGGCCATCTATATCACGCTGGTGTGCCTGCTGCCCGAATTCCTGATCGTGTATGCAAATGTCCCGTTCTACTTCGGCGGTACATCCCTGCTGATCATCGTGGTCGTCGTGATGGATTTCATGGCACAGGTACAGGCTCACCTGATGTCACACCAGTATGAAGGCCTGCTGAAAAAAGCGAACTTAAAGGGTGGGCGCGGCGGTTTGCTGCGTTGACCTGACTCAGATTCGACGGAGAATCACCATGAAAGTACGTGCTTCCATCAAGAAGTTGTGCCGCAACTGCAAGATCGTGCGCCGCCAGGGCGTGGTTCGTGTGATCTGTTCGTCCGATGCGCGCCATAAGCAGCGCCAGGGCTAAGCATCGCGGCATCGCTGCTTGCGCTTGCATAGAAAGGCGCAGGTCAGTATCATTGAACGTTTTCGGCGGACCTGCCGGTTTAGTAGACGAATAAGTGGAGTGGCTAAATGGCCCGTATTGCTGGCATAAACATTCCGGTCAACAAGCATGCCGTGATCGCCCTGCAGTCGATCTACGGCATCGGTAGGACTCGCGCCAAACTGATCTGCGAGGCGAGCGGGGTTCGCCCGGAAGCCAAGATCAAGGATCTCACCGAAGGCGAGATCGAGGCCCTGCGTGGTGAAGTCGCCAAGTTCACGGTAGAGGGCGATTTGCGTCGTGAAGTTGGCATGAGCATCAAGCGTCTGATGGACATGGGCAGCTATCGCGGCCTGCGTCATCGTCGTGGCTTGCCCGTGCGCGGCCAACGCACCCGCACCAACGCGCGTACCCGCAAGGGCCCGCGTCGTCAGGTCAAGAAATAAGCGCAGCTAACACAGTCGGGATTCCGGGTTATGGCAAAAGCGAGCAGCACCGCTACGCGTACGCGTAAGAAGGTCAAAAAGAATGTGGTGGACGGCATTGCGCACGTCCACGCCTCCTTCAACAACACTATCGTGACCATCACCGATCGCCAGGGCAATACCATATGCTGGGCGACGGCGGGCGGTTCGGGCTTTCGCGGTTCCCGCAAGAGCACGCCGTTCGCGGCGCAGGTAGCGGCCGAGCGGGCCGGTACCGCGGCGCTGGATGTGGGCATGAAGAATCTCGAAGTGCTGGTGAAGGGTCCCGGCCCGGGTCGCGACTCCGCGGTGCGTGCCCTCCACAACAAGGGCTTCAAGATCACCAACATTGCTGACGTGACACCCATCCCGCATAACGGGTGCCGTCCTCCCAAGAAGCGTCGCGTTTAAGGCAGGAGAAGAACCTTGGCTAGGTACATCGGTCCCAAGTGCCGCCTTTGCCGTCGCGAAGGCGAGAAGCTCTTTTTGAAGGGCGAAAAGTGCTACACCAGTAAGTGCACCATCGAGAGCCGTCCCGTTCCGCCGGGCCAGCACGGCCAGCGTCGTGGTCGCCTCTCGGACTATGCACGTCAGCTGCGTGAGAAGCAGAAGCTGCGCCGTGTATACGGTTTGCTCGAAGGGCAGTTCCGTCACTATTACGAAGAGGCTGATCGCCTCAAGGGTTCCACCGGCGAGAACCTGCTCCAGTTGCTGGAGTGCCGTCTCGACAACGTGGCGTTCCGTATGGGCTTCGGCGCTTCGCGCTCGGAGGCTCGCCAGAACGTGCGGCACAGCAATGTGCGGGTCAACGGACGCAAGGTGAATATCCCGTCCTACCAGGTCAAGCCGGGCGACGTAGTTTCCGTCGTCGACGATGCGAAGAATCACTTGCGCATCAAGGCGGCCGTGGAGTCTCAGCAGCAGCGCGGTTTTGCCGCGTGGCTGGACGTGGACGCAAGCAAGCTCGAGGGAGTATTCAAGCAACGCCCCGAGCGCAGCGACCTGCCCGCAGAGATCCAGGAACAGCTAGTGGTCGAGCTCTACTCGAAGTAATCCTTGCCATCTGACAGCAAGCAAGTAGAGCAATCATCGGCAGTCATTCAGTGAGGAAGGTTCATGCAGGGCTCTGTAGCAGAACTTCTTAAGCCGCGTTTGGTAGGCGTCCAGAAGCTCAGCGATACCCGGGCGAAGGTTACGCTCGAGCCGCTCGAGCGCGGTTTTGGACACACCTTGGGCAATGCCCTCCGTCGTATTCTGTTGTCGTCGATGGTTGGCGCGGCGATTACGGAGGTCGAGATCGAGGGCGTCCTGCACGAGTACACCACGGTGGAGGGCGTGCAGGAAGATGTCATCGAAATCCTGCTCAACCTCAAGGGTGTCGCCATTCGCATGCCCCATAAGGATGAGGTCACCCTGACGTTGTCCAAGAAGGGACCCGGCGTCGTCACCGCCGGTGACATCATGTTGGATCACGGCATCGAGATTGTGAATCCCGACCATGTGCTCGCGCACCTCACCAAGGCAGGTGAACTGAGCATGCGTATCAAGGTACGCAAGGGTCGCGGTTATGAGCCCGCAAACACGCGTTTGCTGGGTGAAGACGAATCCCGTCCCATCGGTCGTCTGCAGCTGGACGCCTCCTTCAGTCCGGTGAGCCGCGTGGCTTACGTGGTGGAGAGAGCCCGTGTCGAGCAGCGTACCGACTTGGACAAACTGGTCATTGAGCTCGAAACCAACGGTACCATCGAACCCGATGAGGCCATCAGGCGTGCGGCGACCATCCTGCAGGATCAGCTTTCCGCCTTCGTGGAACTGAAGGGCAAGGAAGAGGTCACGCCGCAGGTGCAGGAACCGGAGATCGATCCGATCCTCCTGCGCCCGGTGGACGAACTGGAACTGACGGTGCGTTCGGCGAACTGTCTCAAGGCCGAACACATCTATTACATTGGCGATCTTATCCAGCGCACCGAAGTCGAGCTGCTCAAGACGCCGAATCTGGGCAAGAAGTCGCTCACCGAGATCAAGGACGTGCTCGCTTCGCACGGTCTGTCGCTCGGGATGCGTCTGGAGAATTGGCCTCCGGCCAGCCTCCAGAAGCGGGACGAAGCCTGAGTCATATCAACGCATAAACGTATTCCAGGGTAACGACCATGCGACACCGTAAAGCCGGCCGGCACCTCAACCGTCCCACGGCCCATCGTGAGGCGATGTTCAAGAACATGACGGCTTCGCTGCTGCGTCACGAGATTATCAAGACCACTCTTCCCAAGGCGAAGGAACTGCGTCGCGTGGCGGAGCCCCTCATCACCATGGCCAAGGAAGATACCGTGGCCCGCCGGCGCTTGGCGTTCTCTCGCGTGCAGGATCGCGAGGTGGTCGGAAAGCTGTTCGGGGAACTGGGCCCGCGTTACAAGGCGCGTCCGGGTGGGTATCTGCGCATCCTCAAGTGCGGTTTCCGCGCCGGTGATAACGCGCCGATGGCCATCGTCGAACTGGTTGATCGTCCGGAAGTGGAAGCCGAAGAGAGTGAAGCTGCCGCTTAAGGGGCAGGATAAGCTCAGCGATAATGAAAGCCGGGGTTCGCCCCGGCTTTTTTTCGCCTGGAGAATGACGGATGATCGTCCTGTTTACCGATTTTGGACTGGGAGGGCCTTACGTCGGCCAAATGAAGGCGGTCCTGGCCCGGGAGGCGCCGGGCGTGCCGGTCATCGACCTTTTTGCTGATGCGCCACGCTTCGCGCCGAGAGCGAGTGCTTACCTGCTCGCAGCGTATGCAGGAGAGTTTCCGGAAGGAACCGTGTTCTTGTGCGTGGTGGATCCGGGCGTCGGTACCGCCACGCGACGGCCGCTGGTGGTAGAGGCGGACGGGCGCTGGTTCATCGGTCCGGGCAATGGGCTTTTCAACGTCGTCGCGCAGCGGGCTGCCAAGGCGCAGGCCCGTACCATTACCTGGGAGCCTCCGCGCCTGTCGGCGAGCTTCCACGGACGTGATCTGTTTGCGCCGGTGGCGGCACGCATTGCCTGCGGCGAAGCCGTGGAAGGCGAAGCATTGAGTGACTGGCTGGAACCCTGGCCTGCGGATCTCGCGGAAGTGATCTACGTGGACCATTTCGGGAATGCGCTCACCGGCATCCGCGCTGCGAACGTGTTGGTGGATGTCCTGGATGTGAACGGTCACCGCCTCGGGCGCGCCCGTACCTTCGGCGACGTCCCCCCAGGTCAGGCCTTCTGGTACGAGAACGCCAACGGTCTGCTGGAGATCGCCGTCAACCAGGGCCGGGCGGATGCGGTACTCGGCCTGGGCATCGGTACTTCGATTCGCCTGGTCGGGAAGGGCTGAACCACGGGGGAATCAATCAAGAGTTGCGCCTATTAGCGGTGTTTCAGGCGATGACTGTCGCTAAATACAGCACCATCGCAGTCTGAACACCGCCTCTCAGAAGAAAAATCGATTTCCCGTGGTTAAGCCTTTTTCTTGCGCCCAGCCGAAGCCGTCGCCCGCTCCAGGACGGGTTTGAGGAATTGGCCGGTATAGGAGGCCTTGCAGGCCGCGATGGCCTCGGGTGTGCCGGTCGCCACGAGGGTGCCGCCCTTGTCGCCGCCTTCAGGGCCCAGGTCGATGATCCAGTCGGCGGTCTTGATGACATCCAGGTTGTGCTCGATGACCACGATGGTGTTGCCATGGTCACGCAGGCGGTGCAGCACGGTTAGCAACTGCTCAATGTCATGGAAATGCAGGCCGGTGGTGGGCTCGTCGAGGATGTAGAGGGTGTTGCCGGTATCACGCTTGGACAACTCGCGTGCCAGCTTGACGCGTTGTGCTTCACCGCCCGAGAGGGTGGTCGCGCTCTGGCCCAGCCTGATGTAGCCCAAGCCAACATCCACCAGGGTCTGCAGCTTGCGTGCAACCACGGGTACCGCATCGAAGAAGGCGCGTGCCTCCTCTACGGTCATTTGCAGCACTTCATAGACATTCTTGCCTTTGTACCTGACCTCCAGCGTTTCTCGGTTGTAGCGCTTGCCCTTACAGACATCGCAGGGAACGTAGATGTCCGGCAAAAAATGCATCTCCACTCGGATGAGGCCGTCTCCCTGACAGGCCTCGCAACGGCCACCTTTGACATTGAAACTGAAGCGTCCCGGGCTGTAGCCGCGTGCGCGGGCCTCGCTGGTAGCGGTGAACAGCTCACGAATGGGCGTGAACAGGCCAGTGTAGGTGGCCGGGTTGGAGCGTGGCGTGCGGCCAATGGGGCTCTGGTCGATGTCGACCACGTTGTCGAACTGGTCCAGGCCGAGGATCTCGGCCACGGGTGCCGGATCTTCCCCGGCACCGTTCAACAGGAGTGCGGCGTGACGGAACAGGGTGTCATTGATCAGCGTCGATTTGCCTGAGCCCGAAACACCGGTGACCACGGTCATCAGCCCCAGCGGTATATCCACGTTGAGGCCTTTGAGGTTGTTTCCGCTGGCACCGCGGATGCACAGTTGTCGCTCGGGATCGGGGGCGGTGCGTTGCTGCGGCACGGCGATGCTGCGTTTGCCCGCCAGATACTGCCCGGTGAGCGAATGTGCGTTGGCCATAATCTGTTTGGGCGTGCCTTGAGCTACGATGCGGCCGCCGTGGGTGCCCGCGCCGGGACCGATATCGAGCACATGGTCGGCACTGCGAATGGCATCCTCGTCGTGTTCCACCACGATTACGGTGTTGCCGAGGTCGCGCAGGTGTTCGAGGGTTTTGATGAGGCGGTCGTTGTCGCGCTGGTGCAAGCCGATGGAGGGCTCGTCGAGGATATACATGACACCTACCAGACCCGCACCAATCTGGCTTGCCAAGCGGATGCGCTGGGCCTCGCCGCCGGAGAGCGTGTCGGCACTGCGATCCAGTGAGAGGTAATCAAGCCCCACGTTCACCAGAAAGCTCAAGCGCTCGCCAATTTCCTTCTGGATCTTGGCGGCGATTTCACCGCGCCAGCCAGGCAGGGTGAGCGCGGCGAAAAACTCGCGCGCTCGGCCGACAGGCATGGCCGCGATCTCGGGCAGTGACTTGTCAGTCACGAATACATTGCGCGCCGCGCGATTCAGACGCGTTCCTTCACATTCGGGGCATGGTGCAGTGCTGAGATACTTTGCGAGTTCCTCACGGACCATGGCGGAATCGGTTTCCCGATAGCGTCGCTCCATGTTGGGGATCACACCCTCAAAAGGGTGCAGGCGTTTGCGTGAGCCACCGCGCTCGCCGAGATAGGTGAACGCGATCTCATCATTGCCGCTGCCGTGCAGCAGTACGTTGCGGATCCTTTTCGGCAGCTTTTCGAAAGGTGTCTCCACATCGAAGCCGTAGTGTTTGGCCAATGAACGCAACATCTGGAAGTAGTAGATGTTGCGCCGATCCCAACCGCGGATGGAACCCGCTGCAAGGCTCAGTTCAGGGTTACGCACCACGCGCGCCGCATCGAAGAATTGGCGCACACCGAGGCCGTCGCAGGTGGGACAGGCACCGGCAGGATTGTTGAAGGAGAACAGCCGTGGCTCGAGTTCCGACAGCGAGTAACCGCACACCGGACAGGCATAGCGTGCGGAGAAAACCCACGGCTCGCGTTCCATATCCATGAACGCCACGTGAGCCAGGCCATCGCTGAGTTTTAGCGCGGTCTCGAAGGAATCCGCGAGGCGCTGCTGGAGGTCTGCACGCACCTTGAAGCGATCCACGACCGCCTCGATGGTGTGCTTTCTGCGCAACTCCAGCTTGGGCGGATTGTCTAGCTCATGGACGGTGCCGTTGATACGTGCGCGCACGAAACCTTTCGCGCGCAGTTCCTCCAGCACCTGCATGTGCTCGCCCTTGCGCTCCTGCACCACTGGGGCAAGCAGCATTACGCGCGTCCCTTCGGGCAGGGCCAACACCTGGTCCACCATCTGGCTGACGGTCTGCGCCTCCAGCACCGTGCCGTGATCGGGACAGCGCGGTTCACCCGCACGGGCGAAGAGCAGGCGCAGGTAGTCGTGGATCTCGGTGACCGTGCCCACCGTGGAGCGGGGGTTGTGCGAAGTCGATTTCTGTTCGATGGAAATGGCCGGTGAGAGACCCTCGATGTGATCCAGGTCAGGCTTCTCCATCATGGACAGGAACTGGCGGGCGTAGGCAGACAGTGATTCCACGTAGCGGCGCTGCCCCTCGGCATAGATGGTGTCGAAGGCGAGCGAGGACTTACCCGAACCGGACAGGCCGGTGAATACGATCAGCTTGTCGCGGGGCAACTCGAGATCGATATTCTGAAGATTGTGTGTGCGTGCGCCGCGGATGCGGATGGTATCCATGCTGACTCTCGCCTGGAAAATCGAACCTGCTAATATACGGGCTTCCCGCGCTTACGCGCAAAATCCCCTATTTTTCAGCCGAGTTAGACCAGAACGATGACTGAAAGTCCGCTGCATATGAGTGCAGATGAACGTCGCGCAGCCACCGCGCTCGCGGGGATCTATTCCGTGCGCATGCTCGGGCTTTTCATGATCCTTCCCGTGTTCGCCCTTTATGCGCAGGGCCTGGAAGGCGTGACCCCCGCGCTCATGGGCATGGCCATCGGTATCTATGGCCTCACCCAGGCGGTATTGCAGATCCCGTTCGGCATGGCCTCGGATCGCTTCGGGCGCAAGCACGTCATCGCCTTCGGTCTGGTGGTCTTCGCGGTGGGAAGCCTGGTCGCCGCGAGTGCGGACACCATCACGGGGGTCATCGCCGGCCGTGCCATACAAGGCGCAGGTGCGGTGGCGGCGGCGGTCATGGCGTTGCTTGCTGACGTTACCCGTGAGGAGCACCGTACCAAGGCCATGGCCTTCGTGGGCATGAGCATCGGGCTATCGTTTCTCGTGGCCATGGTGGCCGGGCCACTGCTCAACCAGTGGATAGGTGTGCCGGGGATCTTCGGCACCACGGCGGTCCTGGCGCTGGTCGGCGTCGCGCTTCTGTACCTCACCGTGCCGGAACCGGCCACGCTGCGCAGCCACCGCGACCTGGCACCCGCGCTGACCCAGGTGCGGCGCGTGCTGACTGACCCGGAACTGCTGCGCACCGATTTTGGTATCTTCGTGCTGCACATGATCCTCACGGCGGGATTCGTTGCACTGCCGCTGGCCTTGCGCGATGCAGGACTGGCGCCGGCCGATCACTGGCTGGTTTACCTGCCGGTAATGGTGGTGGCCATCGCCCTGGCGGTGCCGTTCATCATCGTGGCCGAACGCAGGCGTGCCATGAAGCAGGTACTGGTGGGGGCGGTCGCCGTACTCATGCTGTCAGAACTGGCACTGGTGACGTTCCACGACTCCGTCCTGGGTACGGCGCTGGTCATGGGTCTGTTCTTCGTGGCGTTCAACCTGCTGGAGGCCAGCCTGCCCTCCCTCGTTTCCAAGCTGGCGCCCGTGGATGCCAAGGGGACGGCCATGGGGGTGTATTCCAGCGCCCAATTCCTGGGGGCCTTCGTTGGGGGCTGGGCCGGTGGACGAATCTTCGGCGACCACGGCTTCGAAGGCCTCTTCCTCGCCTGCGCCATGGTCTTGCTGGTGTGGCTGGGCCTGGCGGTGACCATGCGCCGGCCCCGGTACCTCTCCATGCGTGTGCTGCGCCTTCGCGAATTGGACCCCGGCGGGGTGGGGCGCCTGCAACTGGAACTGGCGGCCGTGCCCGGGGTGGCGGAAGTGGCGGTAAATGTGGAAGATGGTACGGCTTACCTCAAGGTGGACAATGAGGCATTGGATGCAGTGGCCTTGGGGAGGTTCTCACGCGGTAGCTGACCGCGGAGGGAAAACTACGAGTTGGCGGAGAGTGTGAGATGGCGAGAGGTATAAACAAGGTTATTCTGGTGGGCAATCTCGGAAAGGATCCCGAGGTGCGCTACATGCCGAGCGGCGCCGCAGTGGCCAACGTGACCATCGCTACCAGCGAGCAGTGGAAGGACAAGCAGACCGGGCAGGCGCAGGAACGTACCGAGTGGCACAGCGTGGTGTTCTACAACAAGCTGGCGGAAATCGTCGGCGAATACCTGCGCAAGGGCTCGCAGGTGTACGTGGAAGGCTCCCTGCGCACCCGCAAGTGGCAGGACAAGAACGGTCAGGATCGCTACACCACGGAAATTATCGCGAGCGAGATGCAGATGCTGGGCGGCCGCGGCAGCGGTGGCGGCAGCAGCACGAATTTCGACGAGTCGCGTTCCGCACCGGCAGCAGCCCCTTCGCAGGGCAAGGGTCAGGGCAACGCGCCCGCCCCGTCACGCAGCTTCGACGATTTCGACGACGATATTCCGTTCTAGCCAATCCGGTACGGCCAAGGTGCGGCGGGTTTGCCGCTCGCCTTCGGCCGGACACAGCCATGGCCGCACCCCGGCGATGCGTTGACGCGGCGCCGTGCAACGAGGCGGCCTGGTCGAAATCCACACCGGGCCGCGGTGTCGGCGCCTTGAGGGCGAGTTGATAAAAGTGCAGCGCCGGCAGCTTCTCCGTGATCCGATCCTCTTCGGGCGGGACTGTCAGATGGCCCAGGTTGGCCGCGGCTGCAACCGGGTACTTGGCCGCGTCGTCCAGACGGGGATCGAAGAAGTTCCCCACGCCATGCATTTCCAGAAACTCGCAACAAAACCGACCACCCGGTCCAGGCAGAACGCATGGCAGGTACTCAGGATCTTGATCGTGCGGCGATACAGCATGTTCATGCACTGGATCTGGCCAGCTCACCAGACAGGAAAGACCGATACGAAACTAAAAGTTTTGGACGAAACGGTCGCGCGTTGATCAGTGTGCCGGGAATGCCGCGAGGAACTCCGGCTCGTTCTGATCCGACGCCGGTTCCTCGTAGTGCTCGATTTCCTCGATCACCTTGCCATCCTCAGGATTGAGCAGCACGCTATTGCCGTCCTCGGTGATGGCCACGACTTTGCCGTCCAGGATACGCACCGGGATGGTGGTCGGCCCGTTGAGCTGGTGCTCCCAGATCTTCTCGCCGGTGAAACGGTTGTATGCAGTCACCAAACCGCTGAACTGACCAAGTACCAGGCGGTCCTCATAGACGGTCGTAGTGCCCGGGGTCGTGAGTGTGGTCTGCCAACGGATGCGACCGTTGTCCGGGGAGACGGCGAGTACCTTGCCTTGCAGGGTGCTGATATACACGGGACCCTCACCGCCGGCGATGGGTCGGAATACCAGCTCCGCGCCCGCCTCGAGTTGCCACTGGGGCTTGCCGTCCTGCGAAGAAACACCCCACAACATGCCCGCACCACCACCGGTGACCAATTGATTGCCGACCACTGCAGGGGAGAACACCCAGCCGGCGAGTTTACGTCGCCAGCGGACATCGCCGTTGGTCAGGTCCACGGCGCTCAGTGTGCCGTCTTCACCGCCCACAAAGGCGGTGTCGCCAATGACCGTGGGGCTGTAGAGGGTATGCGATGAGGGCAGGTGCCAGCGGATTTCTCCGTTGCGCGCATCGACTGCGAACACGCCCACGGGACTACCCACCATGACCAGATCACCGCTCACCACGGGTTCCAACGGGAACATGCCTTCGAGTTGATGCCAGCTAGGCTCGAGGCCGCCGTATTCGAGCCGGGTGAGGCCGCTGCCGGAAACGAACACCGCCTGGTCCGCCATGTTGGGGTTGTCGGCATAGCGCGCCTCATGTTCGTCCGCGATACTGCCGTAGGGGAGAAGCACGAACAGGAGCGTGACCAGGAGGCGCATGGCGGTAGCCCTCAGGCGAATGCCGCTTTACCTAATCCATAGTTCAGGGGTCAGTAAAAGCCAACCTATGGATGGGCAAAAAAAAACGGCCTGTGCAGGCCGTTTTTTCGCGGGAATGGTCGGGGTGACAGGAATTGAACCTGCGACTTCTACCTCCCGAAGGTAGCGCTCTACCAGGCTGAGCTACACCCCGATTTGGAACTAAAACGTGCGCGCCACGGAGAATCGTGCCAGCGAAATCAACGCCTCTTTATGCGGCGAGTCGGGAATGATTTCGAGTGCGGCGACGGCTTTTTCCGCCTCGCCTTGCGCAGAGCGCGAAGTGTAAGCGATGGCGCCGGTGGTTTCAATGGCCTCCGTAATCGCCGCAATCTGATCCTTGCCGCCTTCCTCGATGGCATGGCGGACCAGCTTCTTTTGCTCGTCATCGCCGTGTTGCAAGACATAGATGAGTGGCAGGGTCGGCTTGCCCTCGGCGAGATCGTCACCGATGTTCTTGCCCAGTTCCTCGCTGGAGGCACTGTAATCGAGTACGTCATCTACCAGCTGATAGGCGGCGCCCAGGTGCATGCCATAACGGGCCATGGCTTGTTCCTCGTCGGGCGAGCGGCGCGCGAGTACTGCACCAATCTGTGCGGCGGCTTCGAACAGCTTGGCGGTCTTGCAGTGAATGACGTCCAGGTAGGCCGCCTCGCTGACGTCGGCGTTGTGCACGTTGAGCAGTTGCTTCACCTCGCCTTCGGCGATGGTGGCGGTGGCGTCGGAGAGGATCTCCATCACCCGCATGTTGCCGACCGACACCATCATCTGGAAGGAACGCGAGTAGAGAAAGTCACCCACCAGAACACTGGCCTGGTTACCCCACACCGCATTGGCGGTGTCGCGGCCGCGGCGCTTGTCCGAGCTGTCCACCACGTCGTCGTGGAGCAGGGTGGCCGTATGGATGAATTCCACCACGGCGGCCAGTTCCAGGTGTGCAGTACCGGAGTAGCCGAAGGCACCGGCAGACAACAGCACCAATACCGGGCGCAGGCGCTTGCCGCCGCTGTTGACGATGTAATGGCCGATCTGGTTGACCAGCACCACGTCGGAATGGAGTCGCTCCTGAATCAGGCGATCGACTGCCTGCCGATCGGCGTCCACGAGCTTGTAAACGGCCTGAATGTCCATGGTGGGTCTGAAGGAGAAAGGCCAAGCATGCTAGGGAGCCGGGACGCAGGTGTCAAGAAAACCGGCAATCGCAGGCCGGGTATGGTAAGGTGCGCCGCCGGCAGCTGCGGCGGGTCAGCCACAAGAAACTGATGAAGTCTGTTTGACCTCTGGGAAGCAGCTCGTTAGAATTGCCGGTCTTTCGACCCTTGACCCCTTGGAGTAAGGCGCCATGTACGCAGTAATCAAGACTGGCGGCAAGCAGTACCGGATTTCCGAAGGTGAGACGTTGCGCGTGGAGAAGCTCTCCGCGGACGTCGGCGCCGATATCGAGCTGAGCGAAGTCCTGATGATTGCCGACGGCGACGACATCAAGATCGGCGCTCCCTTCGTGGCGGGCGGCAAAGTGACCGCCACCGTGACCGCTCATGGCCGCGGCGAGAAGGTGCACATCCTCAAGTTCCGCCGCCGCAAGCACTACATGAAGCGCGCTGGCCATCGCCAGGATTACACGGAACTGAAGATCACCGGCATCAAGGCCGGCTAATTTCGAGGTAGACAGCCATGGCACACAAAAAGGCGGGTGGTAGCACCCGTAATGGCCGCGATTCCATTGCCAAGCGCCTGGGCGTGAAGCGCTTTGGCGGCGAGCAGGTCCTGGCCGGCAACATCCTGGTCCGTCAGCGCGGCACCGCATTCCATCCGGGTACCGGCGTGGGTATCGGCAGCGATGACACCCTGTTCGCAAAGGTCAGCGGCCGTGTGGTGTTTGAAATCAAGGGTCCCCAGCAGCGTCGTTACGTGTCTGTGGTGGCCGAGTAATACCGCCACGGCATCGCCGTTGCAAAAAGCCCCGCTCGGCGGGGCTTTTTCTTGCCCGTAAACCGTCGGGCGGCGTGTTTTTCATCGCAGGATTAGCGTTGTCCCGACAGGGCCGAAGGCCGGTACACTACCCTCATGAAGTTCGTCGACGAAGCCCATATCCGTGTCGAAGCCGGTAACGGCGGCAACGGCTGCGTCAGTTTCCGCCGCGAGAAGTTCATCCCGTTCGGTGGCCCGGACGGCGGTGATGGCGGCGATGGCGGCAGCGTCTTTCTCGTTGCCGATCCGGAACTCAACACCCTGGTCGACCTGCGCTATGCCAGCGCCTTCCGCGCCGAACACGGCCAGAACGGCGCCGGTGCCAACCGTACCGGCCGGTCGGGCGCCGACCTGCGCATCACCGTGCCGGTGGGCACGGAGGTGTATGACGAGGACACCGGCGAGCGTCTCGGTGATCTGGTGAAGGCCGGACAGGAATTGCTGGTGGCGCGCGGCGGGTTTCATGGACTCGGTAATACGCGCTTCAAGAGCAGCGTCAATCGTGTTCCGCGTCAGTTCAAGCCCGGTACCCCGGGCGAGAAACGCCAACTGCACCTCGAACTCAAGGTGCTCGCCGATGTGGGTCTGCTGGGTCTGCCCAACGCAGGCAAGTCCACGTTCATACATGCGGTATCCGCCGCGCGGCCCAAAATCGCCGATTATCCCTTCACCACCCTTTACCCCAATCTGGGCGTGGTGAGCATCGAATCGCACCGCAGCTTCGTCATCGCCGACATCCCCGGGGTGATCGAGGGCGCTGCCGAAGGTGCGGGGCTCGGCATCCAGTTCCTCAAGCACGTCTCGCGCACGCGCCTGTTGCTGCATCTGGTCGACATCGAGCCACCCGACGGCTCCGACCCGGTCGCGGCGGTGCGCGTCATCGAGGGGGAGCTGGAAAAGTTCAGCCCCGAACTGGCCGCGCGTGAGCGCTGGCTGGTGATCAACAAGATCGACCTGGTGCCGGAGGAAATGCGCGACGACATCTGCAACGACATCGTTGCCCGCCTCGCCTGGGAAGGCCCCGTGTACCGCATCAGTGCGGCCACGCACGAGGGCACGACCTTGCTTGTACAGCGCGTCATGGAAAGGCTGGAGGAGATCCGGCGCGAGCAGACGGAATCGGAACAACCGCAGGAAACCCCTGACCAACCGCTATGAGCAGTCGTGAACAGCTCGGGCAGAGCCAGCGCTGGGTAGTGAAAATCGGTAGTGCGCTCCTTACCAACGAGGGGCGTGGCCTCAATCGGGAAAGCATTGCCGACTGGGTGGCACAGATGGCGCGGCTGTGCGGGCGCGGCGTGGAACTGGTGCTGGTCTCTTCCGGTGCCGTGGCCGAAGGTATGACGCGTCTGGGCTGGAAAAAGCGTCCCAACGCACTCAACGAACTGCAGGCCGCTGCCGCCGTCGGTCAGATGGGCCTGGTGCAGACCTGGGAGAGCAGCTTCCAGTCCCATGGCAGGCACACCGCCCAGGTGTTGCTCACCCATGACGACCTCTCCAATCGCGGTCGCTATTTGAACGCCCGCAGCACCCTGCGCACCCTGGTGGGGCTGGGCGTCATTCCGGTGATCAACGAAAACGACACCGTGGTCACCGAGGAGATCCGTTTCGGCGACAACGACACCCTGGGGGCCCTGGTGGCCAATCTGGTGCAGGCCGACCTGCTGGTGATCCTCACCGATCAGGCCGGCCTGTTCGACAAGGACCCACGCCACCACGCCGACGCGCAACTCGTTCCCGAGGCCCGCGCCAACGACGCGCGCCTGGACGCCATGGTCGGCGGTGCCGGCACCCTGGGGCGCGGCGGCATGATCACCAAGCTGCGCGCCGCGCGTCTGGCGGCCCGTTCCGGCGCCGCGACCATCATCGCCCCGGGCCGCAGCGCGGGCGTGCTGGACAGCATCGCCGCAGGTGCGCCCATCGGTACCCTGCTGTTGCCCGACCGGGAGAGTGAAGCCGCGCGCAAGCAGTGGATTGCCGGGCATCTCCAGATGAAAGGCCGGCTGGTGATCGACGCCGGCGCCGTGCGCGTGCTGCGCGAGCAGGGACGCAGCCTGCTGCCGGTGGGCGTGAAGGCTGTCGAAGGTCAGTTCCTGCGTGGCGAAATGGTGGCCTGCGTCGATGAGGCCGGGAAAGAAGTCGCCCGTGGCCTGGTCAACTACGGCGCCGCCGACGTCTGCCGCATCATGGGCCAGCCCAGCAGCCGCATCCTGGAAATCCTCGGTTTCGAAGGCGAACCCGAACTCATCCACCGCGACGACCTGGTGATTCTTTGAGGAGGTCCGCGGACTTTCTGGAAACAGGCCCGTTGACATCGGGGGGGCGAATGCGCACACTATGCGGCCTTTCCGTGCTACCGAATTTTTTTAGGGAGACTCACCTTGGCTAATACTGCGCAAGCCGCGAAGCGCGCCCGCCAGGCCGAGAAGCGCCGTCAGCAGAACGCGAGCAAGCTGTCCATGCTCCGCACCTCCGTGAAGAAGGTGGTGAAGGCCATCACCGGCGGCGACAAGGCCCAGGCCGAGGCTGCCTACAAGGCCGCCGTTCCCGTCCTCGACAAGATGACGGGCAAGGGCATGATCCACAAGAATGCCGCCGCTCGTCACAAGAGCCGCCTGAACGCGCGCATCCGCGCCATGTAAGGCACGCTGCTTCAAGGTTCAAAGAAAAAGGCCGGTTTCACCGGCCTTTTTCTTTTGCACCGACCGAGGCCTTCGAGAAAGAAGCGTTGACCTCGGGGACACGGGGAATTCCACGTAATGTATTCCTCACGTGGGCTGTCTGGGTTGTGCGGCATCGGCTGGCTACCTGTACCACAAGGAAGATCTTCCCTCCCCGTGTCCCCCGTGGTTTAGGCTTTTTCTCCCCCAATTTCGTATCATCGTGCGCTTTCCCTGCGCGGCAAGCCTATGGGCCTCCTTCGTTCCACCGCCACGGTCGGCGGGCTGACCATGATCTCCCGGGTGCTGGGATTCATCCGGGACGTGGTCATCGCGCGCGTGTTTGGCGCCGGGCTTGGCACCGATGCCTTCTTCGTTGCCTTCAAGATCCCCAATTTCATGCGCCGGCTGTTCGCCGAGGGGGCATTCTCCCAGGCCTTCGTGCCGGTGCTTTCGGAGTACAAGGCCAGGCGCTCCGGCGACGAGGTGCGCACGCTCATCGCCGATGCGGCGGGCACCCTGGGTGGTTTCCTCACCCTGCTGAGCGTGGCGGGCATGCTGGGCGCACCCTGGCTGGTGATGCTGTTCGCCCCGGGATTCATCGACGAAGCCGAGAAGTTTGCGCTCACCACTGAACTGCTGCGGGTCACCTTTCCCTATCTGTTGTTCATCTCCCTGGCCGCCCTGGCGGGCGGGGTACTGAACACCTACAGCCGCTTCGCCGTGCCGGCGGTGACGCCGGTATGGCTGAATATCAGCCTGATCGCTGCTGCCCTGTTTGCGGCGCCATATTTCGAGCAGCCGGTGCAGGCCCTGGCCTGGGGCGTGTTCATCGCAGGCGTGCTGCAATTGGCCTTCCAACTGCCGGCCATCGCCCGCCTCGGGCTGCTGGCACGCCCGCGCTGGGGCTGGCAGGACCCCGGCGTGCGGCGCATCCTCAAACTCATGCTGCCGGCCATCTTCGGCTCCTCCGTGGCGCAGGTGAACCTGCTGCTCGACACCATCATCGCCTCCTTCCTGGTAACCGGCAGCGTGTCCTGGCTGTACTACTCCGATCGCCTGGTGGAATTCCCACTGGGCGTGTTCGGGGTGGCCCTCGGCACCGTGATCCTCCCCAATCTGTCGCGCCAGCATGCCGAGGCCGTGCCCGAGGATTTTGCCCGCACCCTGGACTGGGCGGTGCGCTGGGTCCTGCTCATCGGTGTGCCTGCCACGGTGGGCCTGATGCTGCTGGCCGGCCCCATGCTCACCAGCCTGTTCCACTACGGCGCCTTCACGGACCAGGACGCGCGCATGGCCACCCTGAGCCTGGTCACCTTCAGCCTGGGGCTGGTTGCCTTCATGCTGGTGAAGGTGTTGGCGCCGGGCTTCTATGCACGCCAGGACACGCGTACGCCGGTGCGCTTTGGCGTGTATTCCATGGTCTTCAATATGGCCGTCAACCTGCTCATCATCGTGCCGCTGGCCATGGTGGGTGTGTCCGGGCTGCATGCGGGGTTGGCGCTGGCCACGTCGCTGGCCGCCTTCCTCAATGCGGGCCTGCTGTTCCGCCGCCTGCGTGCCGAGCGGGTGTGGCGCCCCGCGCCCGGATGGGGCCGCTTCACGCTGCGTCTGGTGCTCGCCAACGGTGCCATGGGTGTCGTGCTGTGGTTGTCCGCGGGGAGTCTCGAGCAATGGCTGGCCATGGGTGGCGCCGAGCGCGTGCTGCGGCTGGCAGTGCTGATTGCCACGGGTGCGGCGGTGTACGGTGTGGTTTTGCTGGCACTGGGCACGCGCCTGGCGGAACTGCGTGGCCACAGGCCGTGACAAGGTCGGGTGGTGGCTTATAATCAAGCACTTTGCCGCAACGACTCTTCAATGGAATTCATCCGCGGGCTGCACAACCTCAAGGCACACCACCGGGGCTGCGCACTAACCATTGGCAATTTCGACGGCGTCCACCAGGGCCACCGCGCCATGCTGGCGCAACTGAAGGCGCGGGCCCGTGATCTGGGTGTGCCGGCCACGGTGCTCATCTTTGAGCCACAGCCGTTCGAGTACTTCGCCCCCGAGCGCGCCCCGGCGCGGCTCACGCGCCTGCGCGAGAAGCTGGAGCGGTTTGATGATCTGGGTGCCGACCGCGTGGTGTGCGTGCGTTTCGATGCGCGTTTTGCCGCGCTGAGCGCGGACGCCTTCGTGCAACAGGTGCTGCTCGA